>Ga0310810_10002183_pt1 | contig 20840 bp, 21 predicted proteins | sample NCmetagenome_FD_207641 | JGI IMG/M metagenome (GOLD analysis project Ga0310810, IMG submission 207641) | Soil microbial communities from experimental microcosm in Duke University, North Carolina, United States - NC | ecosystem: Engineered > Artificial ecosystem > Soil microcosm > Unclassified ...
TCTGGGGCCTGCACGAACTCAAGTCGATCGGATGGATCGTGGCGATGGTGTTCGCGATCTGCGCCGCGTTGCGTCTCGCGCGCTTCAACGTGATGATTGACGACCCGAACAAGCCGGCCTGGGCGGCCGATTTCTTCACCGGCATCCCGGCGCCGGCCGGCGCCATCACCGTGCTGCTGCCGATCTACCTGAATTTCCTCGGCCTGCCGAACGGGCTTGTCACCGCCTGGGTCGTCCTCCTCTATACGCTCGCCATCGCGCTGCTGATGGTGTCGCGCCTGCCGGTGTTCTCGGGCAAGCGCATCGGCAAGCGCGTGCCGCCGGAAGGCGTGCTGCCGGTCTTCGTCGCGGCCGTGCTCTTCGTTGCGCTGTTGATCAGCTATCCGTGGATCGTGCTGACCATCGGCACGATTGCCTATCTCGCCTGCTTGCCGCTCGGCTGGAACGCCTATCGCCTGAACGTGCGCCGCGATGCGGCCGCGGCCCGCGCCGCCACCGCCGCAGCGGCGCCGGGTGAGCCCTATCAGCCGAGCCCGCCGATCGCGGACGAGGACCGCCCGACGCGGCTCAACTGACCTTGCGGTTGCGATAGCCGTCGGTGCCGAACGGATAGCCCGGCATAATGTCGTAAGGATGCGCCCAGCCGGGCAGGGCTTTCATGCGCTCGAGCCAGCCGGCGATCGCCGGATGCTCCTTGGCGATGTCGAAGCCGAACTCCTCCACCGGATAGTAGAGATAGGCCGTCATCGACACGTCGGCGATGGTCGGCCGGTCGCCGACGAGATAGGGCGACTTCTCGAGACGCTTGTTGACGATGGCGAGGTTGCCGTCGATGCGCCCCTTCAGGAAGGCGAGAACGGCGGGATCGGCGGGCGTCGATGCCAAGGTCTTGAGAAAGCGGTACGGCCCGAGAAAGCCGTTGACCTTCTGGTTGTCGAAGATGATCCAGCGCAGCGCCTCGAGCTCCTCGTCCTCGCCCTGCGGCAGTAACTTGCCGCTCCGGCGCGCGAGGTAGGAGAGGATCACGCCCGACTGCGAAAGCTTCTTGCCGCGTTTGGTATCGACGAGCACGGGCGCTTCGCCCATCTCGTTGACGTTCTCGCGATAGTCCGGCGTGCGCTGGACCATGCCCTTGAAGAAGTCGACCCATATTGGCTTCCAGTCGGCGCCGATCAGGTTGAGCATCAGCGCGGCGCGATAGGCGTTGCCGGACTGGGCAAAGCAATAGAGCTCGTATTCGGCCATCGGTCTCCCCGTGTGGTTGTTATCGCGACAGCTTCACCGGCGTGCCGCCGGCGGACGTGCCGCTGAAGGCGCTGCCGGAGAAGGTCATCGTCGCGAGCATGTTGTTGTCGTCATCGGTGATCGTCAGCCCGCTTTCGCCGATCGCCCAACGGCGGCTGAGGTAGAACCGCTCGGGACATCCGCCTTCCGGCGCGATCGTGCCGGTGAGCGCGCCAGCGGCGCCGGCGAAGTTCATGCCGCAAGGCGGCGCGTTCGGTGCGGTGAGCACCCAGCGTCCGTTCATGCTTTCCGGCGCCGGCGTCGAGGCGCCCGACAACAGGCTTGGCCCGCTGGCGCAGCCGGCGAGCATCAGTGCCAGAGCAAGACAGACGGCCGCGGCCCCCCGCATCGCGCGCTCCGTCACTTCATGGTCGGAATGACGAACTCGGCGCCTTCCCTGGTGCCGGTCGGCCAGCGCGACGTGACGGTTTTGGTCTTGGTGTAGAAACGGATCGAGTCCGGCCCGTGCTGGTTGAGGTCGCCGAAGCCGGAACGCTTCCAGCCGCCGAACGTGTAGTAGGAGAGCGGCACGGGGATCGCGAAGTTGACGCCGACCATGCCGACCTCGACGCGCTTGACGAAGTCGCGCGCCGTGTCGCCGTCGCGCGTGTAGATGGCGACGCCGTTGCCGTATTCATGGTCGCTCGGCAGCCGCACCGCCTCCTCGTAATCCTTGGCGCGCACGACCGACAGGACCGGCCCGAAGATCTCTTCCTTGTAGATCTTCATGTCCGGCGTGACGTTGTCGAACAGGCATCCTCCCATGAAGAAGCCCTTCTCGTAGCCCTGCATCTTGAAGCCGCGGCCGTCGACGACGAGCTTGGCGCCTTCCTTGACGCCCTGGTCGACATAGCTCTTCACGCGGTCGAGCGCCTGCTTGGTCACCAGCGGGCCGTAATCGGCGCCCGCATCGGTCGACGGGCCGATCTTGAGGCTCTCGACGCGCGGGATGAGCTTCTTCATCAGCGCATCGGCCGCCTTTTGCCCGACCGGCACCGCAACCGACACCGCCATGCAGCGCTCGCCGGCCGAGCCGTAGCCGGCGCCGATCAGCGCGTCGACCGCCTGGTCCATGTCGGCGTCCGGCATGACGATCATGTGATTCTTCGCGCCGCCGAAGCACTGCACGCGCTTCCCGTTGGCGCAGCCGGTCGCATAGATGTATTCCGCGATCGCGGACGAGCCGACAAAGCCGATCGCCTTGACGCGCGCGTCGTGGAGCAGCGTGTCGACCGCTTCCTTGTCGCCGTTGACGACGTTGAGAATGCCAGCCGGCAGCCCGGCCTCGAGGAACAGTTCCGCGATACGCATCGGCACGGACGGGTCGCGCTCGGACGGCTTGAGGATGAAGGCGTTGCCGCAGGCGATCGCCGGCGCGCATTTCCATAACGGGATCATGGCCGGGAAGTTGAACGGCGTGATGCCGGCGACGACGCCGAGCGGCTGGCGCAGCGAATAGAGGTCGGTGCCGGGGCCTGCGCTGTCGGAAAACTCGCCCTTCATGAGGTTCGGGATGCCGCAGGCGAACTCGACGACCTCGAGGCCACGCTGGATGTCGCCCTTGGCGTCGGGGAAGGTCTTGCCGTGCTCGGACGAGAGCAGACGGGCGAGATCGTCGTATTCCTTCTGGATCAATTCGAGAAACTTGAACATCACGCGCGCGCGGCGCTGTGGGTTGGTCGCCGCCCAGGCCGGCTGCGCGGCCTCCGCATCGGCGATGGCGTGTTCGACCTCGGAATGCTTCGCCAGCGCCACCTTGGCCTGGACCTCGCCCGTGTTCGGGTCGAACACGTCGGCAAAGCGGCCGGAGGTGCCCTTGACGGTCTTGCCGCCGACGAAATGACCGATCTCGCGCATCGCCCTTTGCTCCTCCGCTTCGACGTTTTTGGCTCCCGGCCTGACCGGCCGGATTCGAGGTGTTTTACCGCATTTTCGGCCCGGGTCACCGGCCATTGGACCTTGCGGCGGCGGTTTTCCTTCACCTTCGGTTAGGCTTTACCGCTCCTTAATGACGGCAGTCTAGGGTCGGTGTGCGGCGTGGTTTTGACGCCGCGCAAGCAGTCCGCGTTCGGGTGGGTCAAGGCATGGATATCGCAACGAGTCTGGGTCTGTTGGCCGGCATCGCCGTGACCACCACGGTCATCCTGATGGGCGGCGACCTGCACATGTTCGTCAGCGAGCATGCGGCGATCGTCATCTTCGGCGGCTCGTTCGCCGCGACCCTGATCCGCTTTCCTTTGTCGGCGATCGGGCATGGCTTGCCGCTCGGCGCTCGTTTCGCTTTCACCATGCGCCGCATGAGCCAGCGCGAACTCGTCGACGAGATCGCCGGCATCGCCGACATCGCTCGCAAGCAGGGGCCGATGGGCCTGGAAAAGGTCGAGGTCGACGATCCCTTCCTCGCCAAAGGCATCCGCTTCGTCGCCGACGGCTACGACACCACCTTCATTCGCGACAATCTCGAGCGCGATCGCGACAACTTCCTCACCCATCTCGACGAAGGGCAGAAGATCTACCGCGCCGTCGGCGACTGCGCTCCGGCCTTCGGCATGATCGGCACGCTGATCGGCATGGTGCAGATGTTCGCCAACATGACCGACCCGTCCAAGCTCGGCCCGTTCATGGCCGGCGCCTTGCTCGCCACGTTCTACGGCGCGGCGCTTGCCAACCTGTTCTGCCTGCCGATTGCCGACAAGCTGCACTTGAAGCTCGTCGACGAGGAGATCAATCGCACACTCATCATCGACGGCGTGCTGATGATCCGCGAGGCCAAGAGCCCCTCGCTCGTGCGCGAGATGCTCCTAGCCTACCTGCCCGAGAAACATCGTCACTCCGAAGAAGACGAGACGGGCGACGCCAAGGAGGCGGTCGCGGCCTAAAGCGCCAGCGTGCCGGAGTAGCGTATGGCAAGACGCAAGGAAGCGCACGGCGGCGGTCACGGCTGGTTCGTCACCTTCGCCGACCTGATGGGGCTTCTGGTCTCCTTCTTCGTGATGCTCGTCGCCTTCTCGACGCAGGACCAGGCCAAGCTCCAGGTCGTGGCCGGCTCGATGCGCGACGCCTTCGGCGTGCAGGACCACGTGCGCTATTCGGGCATCATCGAGGTGCTCGGCCTGCCGACGCGGCCGAAACTGAAGAACGCCGAGCACATCGACCCTTCGGAAGCCTCGGCGACGCCGTCGCCCGACGAGCACGACAAGCAGCGCACCTACGGCGCCCGCTTCAAGGCCGACCAGGGCTTCGCGCTCGCCTCGGCGTCGCTGCGTCAGGCGTTGCAGGACATGCCGGAGATCACCGAGGTCTCCAAGCATATCATGATGGAAGAAACCAAGCAGGGACTGAACATCGAGATCGTCGACCAGGACGGCCGCTCCATGTTCGCCACCCGCTCGAAGGAGCCGAACGAGCGCACGCGCGCGCTGCTCCAGAAGATGGCGCCGGCCCTTAAGGCCATGCCCTATCGCATCTCCATCGTCGGCCATACCGCGGCGACGGGCGTCCCCGAGAAACCGGGTTACGGCCCCTGGGAATTGTCGGCCGACCGGGCGAATGCGGTGCGGCAAATCCTTGCCGCCGAAGGCCTGCCCTCCGGTCATGTCTTCATGGTCGCCGGCAAGGCCGACAGCGAGCCGCTGTTCCCGGACAATCCGTCCATGGCGCCCAACCGCCGGGTCACGCTCACCCTGATGCGGGAAGAGCCGCCGCTGCCCGCCGACTTCAAGCCCTGAATCGAACGAAATACCCGGTAGCGGGTTGTTCCACCGCAAAATATCGGTGGAAAGAGGCCGGTATTCTCTGCGTTGCACGGGTGCTATAAGGCCCCGCTTCCGGGGCCTTGGGCGGACGCGAAACCTAAGAGAATGACTGACGGCGCGAGCGATCCGGCGGCCTCCGGCGAGGCCTCCGCAGATAACGGGCACGATGTCCGGCCGAGCTTCCTTGCGCTCGCGCTCGGCAGCGTCGGTGTCGTCTATGGCGACATCGGCACGAGCCCGCTCTACGCCTTTCGCGAGGCGGCGATCGCGGCGAGCGACGGCCATCCGGTCAACCGCGACATCGTGCTCGGCGTGCTGTCGCTGATCCTGTGGGCGCTGATCGTCACCGTCACGCTCAAATACGTCCTGATCCTGCTGCGCGCCGACAATAACGGGGAGGGCGGCACGCTCTCGCTCACCGCGCTCGCGACGCGCGCTCTCGGCCGCCGCACCACCTTCATCTTCATCGTCGGCGTCATCGGCGCCTCCATGTTCCTCGGCGACAGCGTCATCACGCCGGCGATCTCCGTTCTGTCCGCTGTGGAGGGCATGAAACTCGCGACGCCCGCCTTCAGCGAGTACGTCGCGCCGATCACCGTCGTCATCCTCATCGCATTGTTCGCGACGCAGAGCCGCGGCACCGCCAAGGTCGCCGCACTATTCGGCCCGGTCATGGTCGTGTGGTTCGTCTCGATCGCGATTGCCGGCGCGCTGCACATCTTCGACGATCCGCACGTGCTCGCCGCGATCAACCCGGTCTACGGCGTCGCCTTCCTGATCGATCACGGAGCCATCGGCCTGGTCACGCTCGGTGCGGTGTTCCTCTGCGTCACCGGCGGCGAGGCGCTGTACGCCGACCTCGGCCATTTCGGCCGCAAGCCGATCCAGACCGCATGGCTCACGCTCGTGCTGCCGTCGCTGATCATCAATTACTTCGGGCAGGGCGCCAAGGTGCTCGCCGATCCGGCCGCGATCGAGAACCCGTTCTACCGGCTCGTGCCGGAGCAATTCCTCCTGCCAATGGTGGTGCTGGCGACGGCCGCGACCGTCATCGCCAGCCAGGCGGTGATCACCGGCGCCTATTCGCTGGTTCACCAGGCGATCCAGCTCGGCCTCCTGCCGCGCCTTACGATCAAGCACACCTCCGCGTCGCATGCCGGGCAGATCTACATTCCGCGCGTCACCTTTGCGCTCTTGATCGGCGTGCTGCTGCTGGTCGGCCTGTTCCGTACCTCGAGCGCGCTCGCCTCCGCCTACGGCATTGCGGTTGCGACGACGATGGTGGTCGACGGCGTGCTCGGCTTCGTCGTGGTGTGGAAGCTGTGGCAGTGGCCGCTATGGCGCTCGCTCGCCCTGATCGTGCCGTTCTTCGTCGTCGACGTCACTTTCTTCTCCGCGAACCTGATCAAGCTCCTGGAAGGCGCCTGGGTGCCGATCCTGTTCGGCACGTCGATGGTGCTGTTGATTCTCACCTGGCGGCGCGGTTCGGGCATCCTCGTCAACAAGACGCGGCGCAGCGAAGTGCCGCTCGAAACGCTCTTCCGAAGCCTGGAGAAGAAGCCGCCGCACATCGTGCCCGGCACCGCCGTGTTCCTGACCAGCGATCCGGAATTCGCGCCGACCGCGCTCCTGCACAACCTGAAGCACAACAAGGTGCTGCACGAGAGCAACGTTGTGCTCACGGTGGTCACCGGCGACACGCCGCGCGTGCCGGAGAGCGAGCGCGTCAAGATCGCGCCCGTGTCGAAGCACTTCTCGCGCATCTCGCTCAAGTTCGGCTACATGGAGCAGCCGAACGTGCCGAAGGCGCTCGGGCTCGCGCGCAAGCAGGGGCTCCAGTTCGACATCATGTCGACGTCGTTCTTTTTGTCGCGGCGCGCGCTCAAACCCTCGCCGCAGTCCGGCATGCCGGGCTGGCAGGACCACCTGTTCATCTGGCTGGCGCGATCGGCGAGCGACGCGACCGACTTCTTCCAGATTCCCACCGGCCGCGTGGTCGAGGTCGGCACGCAGGTGACCGTCTAGGTTGCCGAGTTGTACGTCGGCTTTCCGGCGAAGGGCGATCTAACTATCTGAATTATATTATTTTTCTTTGTTCTTGGCCCCGCGGATTCCGCATGGCTCGCGCGGCCAGCCTTGCGAAAATCGCTGCTGTCGCCGGCCGCGGACGGGCGTTATATGCGCGCCGTCTGATGCGTTATTGCACTGCACAACAGCCCTAGGGCACCCCCTCCCCATGAATCAAAGCATCTCGGTCGGCAACGGCGCCTCGCCGCTGCCGGAAGCCGCGGACACTCACCCGCACGCCGGCTTCTGGACCTTGGCGATCGGCTCGATCGGCGTCGTCTACGGCGACATCGGCACCAGCCCGCTCTATGCGTTCCGCGAATCGATCCTCGCCGCGACCGGCGGCGGGGCCGCCGCAAGCGAGCCCGTCGTGCTCGGCATTCTGTCGCTGATCATCTGGGCGCTCGTCTTCATCGTCACCGTCAAATACGTGATCGTGCTGCTGCGTGCCGACAACAAGGGCGAGGGCGGCACGCTCGCGCTCATGGCGCTGGCCTCGCGCGCGCTCGGCCGCACCTCCGGCGCTATCATCCTGCTCGGCATCATCAGCGGCGCCTTGTTCTACGGCGACGCCATCATCACGCCTGCGCTGTCGGTGCTCTCGGCGGTCGAGGGCCTCAAGATCGCGACGCCGGCATTCGACGCCTACGTCGTGCCGATCACCGTCGTCATCCTGATCGCGCTGTTCTGGGTCCAGTCGCACGGCACCGCCCGCGTCGCGACCTTCTTCGGACCGCTGATGATGGTCTGGTTCGCGGCCATCGCCGCCGGCGGGCTCTGGCACATCGGCCAGCATCCGGCGGTGCTGTTCGCCTTCAATCCGTGGCACGGCATTTCCTTCCTGATCCATCACGGCATCGTCGCCTTCTTCACGCTCGGCGCCGTGTTCCTCGTCGTGACCGGCGCCGAAGCGCTCTATGCCGACCTCGGCCATTTCGGCCGTTCGCCGATTCGTCTCGCATGGCTCGTCATCGTGCTGCCGGCGCTGCTGTTGAATTATCTGGGGCAGGGCGCGCTGGTGCTCGCCGAGCCGAAGGCGCTCGAAAATCCATTCTTCCTGCTCTTCCCGCAATGGGCGCTGCTGCCCATGGTCGTGCTCGCGACCATCGCCACCGTGATCGCCAGCCAGGCGGTCATCACCGGCGCCTATTCGCTTACGCGGCAGGCGATCCAGCTCGGTCTTCTGCCGCGGCTGGAGATCCGCCACACGTCGGAAGCGCTCGCCGGACAGATTTTCATGCCGCGCGTCAACGCGCTCCTGCTTCTCGGCGTGCTGCTGCTCGTCGCGCTGTTCCGCTCGTCGAGCGCGCTTGCATCCGCTTACGGCATCGCCGTGACGGGGACCATGGTCGTCACCGCGCTGATGGCTTTCGTCGTCATCTGGCGCGTCTGGCAGTGGCCGGTCTGGGGCGCTGCGCTGCTGATCGCGCCGTTCCTGTTCGTCGACCTGACCTTCCTCACTGCGAACATGCTCAAGATCGTCGAGGGCGGCTGGATGCCGCTCGCGCTCGGCGCGCTCGTCATGGTGCTGATGTATACGTGGCGCCGCGGCTCGCGCCTGCTGGTGCAGAAAACGCGCAAGCAGGAAATTCCGCTCGCCGGGCTCGTCGCCAGTCTGGAGAAGAAGATGCCGCACGTCGTGCCGGGCACCGCGGTGTTCCTGACCAGCGATCCTGAGTTCGCGCCGACCGCGCTCTTGCACAGCCTCAAGCACTACAAGGTGCTGCACGAGAAGAACGTCATCTTGACGATCGAATCGGCCGACACGCCGACCGTCGACAGCGCCGAGCGCGTGCGCATCGAGCCGGTCGGCGAGACCTTCTCGCGCGTCGTCTTGCGCTTCGGCTTCATGGAGACGCCGAACGTGCCGAAGGCGCTGGCCATCGCCCGCAAGCTCGGCTGGCAGTTCGACATCATGTCGACGTCGTTCTTCCTGTCGCGCCGCGCGCTCAAGCCGGCGGCGAAGTCCGGCATGCCGCGCTGGCAGGACCGGCTGTTCATCGCGCTCACGCGCTCGGCCAACGACGCCACCAGCTACTTCCAGATCCCGACCGGCCGCGTCGTCGAGGTCGGCACGCAGGTGACGATCTAGCGGCTTCTGCCCTCCCTCGCGCGCAGGCGCGCGCCGGGGAGGGGCTACTTCTCCGTCTTGAAGTGCTTGAGCAGCGTCTGAAGCAGCGGCGCGAGGCGCTTGAGCTCGTCGCGGTGGGCGGCCGAGAGCCGCGCCAGCAGCGCCTCCGCCTTCGGCGTCAGCGTCAGAAGGACCTTCCGCCGGTCTTCGGCCCCGTGCCGCCGCTTCACCAGCGATTTCGACAAGAGCCGATCGATCAGCCCGACCGCGCTGTGATGGCGGATGCCGAGCCGCTCGGCGACGTCGCCGACGGTCATCGGCTTCGCGCCGCCGAAGCCCTTGATGGCCAGCAGCGCCTGGTGCTGCTGCGCCGTCAGGCCGGTTTCTTCGGCCGCGTCCTCGCTGAAGATCATGAAATGCCGCAGCACATAGCGGAATTCCGCCAGCCGCTCGTAGTCCGGGACGGTCAGGGGCCTTGTCCGTGGTCTCGCGCTCATCGCAGGGCTCCGGGAACAGCTATGCAGCACCAGCAGTTTGAATTATATCGCAGTGCGATATATACCCCGCGGACGGCCATAATCGGTCCCATTCCTCTCAAAGGCGCGCCTCGATGCCGAGCGATACCTCGCCCGATACCACGAACCGTTCCAAGGTCAGACCGGCGGAAACCGCCCAAAGGGCGGTCGAAGACCGCCTGCGGGATTTCAGCACGGACCGACGGCTGTTCCTGCTCATGGCCATGGCGGCCGTGGTCGGCTGCGCCGGCGCGGCGGCGGCCTGGGTGCTGCTGCACCTCATCTGGCTGGCGACCAACATCGCCTATTACGGCCGGTTCAGCGTCGCGTCCGCCTCGCCGCCGGGCCACGACCTCGGCTGGTGGTCGGTGGCCATCCCGGCGGTCGGCTGCCTGCTGATCGGCCTGATGGCCCGCTTCGGCTCGGAGAAGATACGTGGTCACGGCATTCCCGAGGCGATGGAAGCGATCCTGATCGGGCGCAGCCGTATCCAGCCGCGGGTAGCGCTGTTGAAGCCATTGTCGTCGGCGATCTCGATCGGCACGGGCGGCCCATTCGGCGCCGAGGGGCCGATCATCATGACCGGCGGAGCCTTCGGCTCGCTGTTCGCACAGTTGTTTCATCTGTCGAATGCCGAACGCAAGACGCTTCTCGTCGCAGGCGCAGCCGCCGGCATGAGCGCGACCTTCGGCACGCCGGTGGCGGCGATCCTGCTCGCGGTCGAATTGCTGCTGTTCGAGTGGAAGCCGCGCAGCTTCGTCCCGGTCGCTATCGCTTCGATCGTCGCGGCGGCGCTGCGGCCCTATTTGATGGGCGGCGGCGTGCTGTTTCCGATGCCGGAAAGCGCTGAACTGGCGCCGGTCGGCCTGCTGCTGGCCGCCGTGCTCGGCATCGTCGCGGGCCTCGGCTCCGGGCTTCTGACGCAGATGGTCTATGCCTGCGAGGACGCCTTCCAGCATCTGCCGATCCACTGGATGTGGTGGCCGGCGATCGGTGGCGTCGTCATCGGCATTGGCGGCGTGATCGAGCCGCACGCGCTCGGCGTCGGTTACGACAACATCGCCGCGCTGCTGGCCGGGCACATGACGCCCACCGCGATTCTGCGGCTGATGCTCGTGAAATCAGTGATCTGGTCGGTCGCGCTCGGCTCCGGCACGTCCGGCGGCGTGCTGGCGCCGCTCCTGATGATGGGCGGCGCGCTCGGCGCCCTTTTCGGCGGGATCGTGCCGTTCGGCGATCCCGGCCTGTGGGCGCTCGTCGGCATGGCCGCGATCATGGGCGGCACGATGCGCTCGCCGCTCACCTCGATCGTGTTCGCGCTCGAGTTGACGCACAATATGGGCGGCCTCGTGCCGGTCGCGGTCGCCTGCGTGATGGCGCATGCGACGACCGTGCTGCTGCTCCGCCGCTCGATCCTGACCGAGAAGGTGGCGCGCCGCGGCCACCACGTGATGCGCGAATATATCGTCGATCCGTTCGAGACGATGCGCGTCGCCGAGATCATGGCGAAGCCGGCCGAGACGCTTCCGGCCGACATGGCCGTCGGCGAGGTGGTCAAGTTCTTCACCGACGATCCGTCGAACCGTCACAAGAGCTATCCGGTGGTCGAGACCGACGGGAAACTCTGCGGCATCGTCTCGCGCTCGGACGTGCTGCGCTGGACGGTGGAAGGCTGGCCGACCGGGCAGCTCTTGCGCGACGTCGTCGCCGAGCAGGAGCTCACGACGGCCTATGAGGACGATCTGGCCGGACGGCTCGCCGACCGCATGGCTGCGGCCGACGCCAGCCGCGTGCCGATCCTGCGCCGCCGCGACGGCGCCGTGGTCGGTCTCGTCGCGCGGCGCGACCTGCTGCGGGTGCGCTTGCAGGGCCGCCGCCACGAGACCGAGCGCGAGGTGCTCATTCCGCTGCGCGGCGGGCGGGCCTCGGCGGCCGAGTAGGGCGGCAAAAGACTGGTGCGGGAGCCTGCGATTCCGGTTAGAAATCCGGCTTTCGCGAGGGAAATACCATGTCAGACATGCCGCGCGCCGATGAGGTCACCAACCTGACGCCGGAGGAGGTGGCCGAGGGCCTGCGCGCCGGACGCATGCTCCTGGTCGATGTGCGTGAGCCGAACGAGACCGCGCTCGAACGCTATCCCGGCGCGGTGATCGTGCCGCTCTCGGCGTTCGACCCCACCGCGATCCCCGACCCGCAGGGCAAGGAGGTCGTCTTCGCTTGCCGCTCGGGCCGGCGTTCGATCACGGCGTCGGTCGCGGCGCAGGACGCGGGCTACCCCTACAAATCGCATCTGGCCGGCGGTATTATCGCCTGGAAGGTAGCGGGGCTGCCGACCGACGTCGGCTGAGGGGCGACTTGATGACCGCGTTCCGTGGCATGCGTCGCGGGCAAATGCGGGCCGCCGCAACGGCCGCCGCAGCGCTCTGCGCGCTTGCCGTTTCGGAAGTCCGCGCGGCCGAAGCGGACGTCTGGGCGCTGATGAAAAAGCCCGGCCACATCGTCCTCCTGCGTCACGCCTATTCGCCGGAATCACCGCCGGACGGCGACAAGGTCGACTTCAAGGACTGCGCCACCCAACGCAATCTCGACGCTGAGGGCCGCGCCCAGGCGGCGCGCATCGGCGACGCCTTCCGCAAGAACGGCATCAAGACCTTGCGGCTCTTGTCGAGCCGGTACTGCCGGGCGATGCAGACCGGCAGTCTCCTCAAGCTCGGCACGGTGCGCGAGCTCCCCGCGCTCGATCAGGTCTTCCTCGCCGACCTTGGCGACATGGCGCGGACTCGCGACGAGACGCGTAAATTCATGAAGACAATTCCCGCCGGGCAACTGACCGTTCTGGTGTCCCACGTCAGCAATATCGCGGCCATCGCCGGCGTGAACCTATCGTCGGGCGAACTGGCGGTGGTTCACATGGAGCCGTCCGGCGACGTGACCGTCGACGGCCGCATCAAGCCCCCTGAACTCAAGTGAGCAGCAATTCCGTGCGACTTTCATTCTCGGCCGCTTTCCTCCTCCTCATCGCAAGCATCGGTACCGGCGGGCCCGCGGCGGCGCAGCAGCGCACCGTCAACGTCTACAACTGGTCGGACTACATCGACCCGGGCGTGCTCGAGGCCTTCACCAAGGAGACCGGCATCAAGGTGCAGTACGACACCTTCGACGCCAACGAGACGCTCGAGACGAAATTGCTCGCCGGCAAGTCGGGCTACGACGTCGTCGTGCCGACCGCCTATTTCCTCGAGCGCCAGATCAAGGCCGGCGTCTTCCAGAAGCTCGACAAGGGCAAGCTCCCGCATCTTTCGAACGCGTGGCCCGAAGTGACCAAGCGGCTCGCTGCTTACGATCCCGGCAACCAGTACGCCGTCAATTACATGTGGGGCACGACCGGCATCGGATACAACGTTAAGGCCGTCGAGCAGCGGCTGGGCCCGGGCGCGAAGATCGATTCCTGGGACGTCGTATTTAAGCCGGAGATGCTGGCGAAGTTCAGGGACTGCGGCGTGCACATGCTCGATTCCGCCGACGACATCATGCCGGCGGCGCTGCATTACCTGAAGCTCGACCCGAACTCGGTGAAGCCGGCCGACCTGGACAAGGCCACGGCGCTGCTGATGAAGATCAGGTCGTCAGTGCGCAAATTCCACTCCTCGGAATATCTCAACGCGCTGGCAAGCGGCGAGATCTGCCTCGTCGTCGGCTGGTCCGGCGACATCAAGCAGGCGCAGAAGCGCGCGGCGGAGGCCAAGAACGGCGTCGAGATCGGCTACGCGATCCCGAAGGAGGGCGCGCAGATGTGGTTCGACAATCTCGCCATTCCGAAGGACGCCGCGCACACCGCCGAGGCTTACGCCTTCATCGACTATCTGCTGCGCCCCGACGTGGCGGCGAAGAACTCGAACATGGTGGCTTACGCCAACGGCAATCTCGCCAGCCAGAAATTCGTCGACAAGGCGGTGCTCGACGACAAGGGCGTCTATCCCGACGCCGCGACCATGGCCAAGCTCTACATTGTCGGCGCCCGCGACCAGCGCGCGCAGCGGCTGATCAACCGGCTGTGGACCAAGGTGAAGACGGGGGAGTGAGGTTCATCGCCACCGGCGATGCAGCCACAGCCATTGCTCGGGGTGCTCGCGCACCCAGCCCTCGATGACGTCCATGATCCGCTGCATCGTGCCGGGGATGTCGACGTCGCCGCTCGCATCGCGGACCGGCGCGATCTCCTCGGTCAACTCGGCGCGGTAGCGGTTGCCCGGGAGGCGCACGATGCGCGTGCCGTGGATCGGGCAGTTGAAATGCCGGGCCAGCCGCGCGATCAGCGGGTTGGCGTTGGTCTTGCGGCCGAAGAAGGTGACTTCGACGCCGCGCACGTAATACTGGTCGACCAGCATGCCGACATGGGCGCCGCGCGTCAGCGCGTTCGAGATCTTCACCGGCGCGTCGAGCCCGGTGGCGATGATCTCGCCCATATGCGTCGCGCGCGTCTCGCCGATCCAGTCATTGACCGCGGCGATGTTCGGCCGCCGGTAGAGCACGGCGCTGTCGAGCTTGTAGGTCGCGGCGCAGATCGCCGGCAGTTCCCAGTTGCCGAGGTGCGCGGCGAAGATGAGCGCGGGCTTGTCGTCGCTCAGCAGCGTGCGGAAACGGTCGATCGTCGGCTGCTCGAGCGAAATGCGGCAGTCGCGGTCGGGATATTCCGGATCCCAGTCCCACAGCTTGTCGAGATGCGCGAACTCCGCGCCCATACGGCCGAGATTGTCCCACACGCCGGCGAGGATGCGCTCGATTTCCGCCGGCGACTTCTCTGGGAAGGCGGCGGCCAACTGCGCGCGGGCGATCTTGTTCTCTCGAAACAAGGGGCCGATCGTGCGCATGAAGCGTGCGGCGCCGTTCGCCAGCATGTCGAACGGCACAAGGTGCAGCGTGCGCAGCAGGCCGACGGCGAGTGCGCCCGTGGCGGCGTCGCCGGCGCGCTTGGCGATCCGCCGCAGGCGCCGCGTCATGCTGCTCATGGGCGCCTCAGAAGTTGACGATGACCTTGCCGAACACCTGCCGCGTCTCGATGCGGGCAAGGCCCTTCTCGAAGTCCGCCAGCGCGAACTCGCTGTCGATGATCGCGCCCATGCCGGCCGCCATCTTCGACAGGCTATCGCGGATGTTCTGGATGCGGCAGCCGAACGAGCCGAGAATCTTGTACTGCTGCTGGAACAGCTGCATCAAATTGATCGTCACGGTCGGGCCCGCGGTCGAGCCGCAGGTGACGAGGCGGCCGCCGCGCTTCAAGACGAGCAGGGAGCCGTTGAAGCCCTCGCCGCCGACATGCTCGAACACGACGTCGACGCCCTTCTTGGCGGTGAGCTTGCGCGTCACGCCCTCGAAGCGGTCGGTCTTGTAATTGATGACGTGGTCGGCGCCGAGCGCCTTGGCCTTCTCGGCCTTGGCGTCGTCGCCGACGGTCGTGATGACGGTGCAGCCCATCGCCTTCGCCATCTTGATCGCGACCGAGCCGATGCCGGAGCCGGCGGCGTGCACGAGGATGGTCTCGCCGGGCTTGAGCCTGGCATTGTCGAACAGCATGTGCTCGGTGGTGCCGAAGGCGATCGGCGCGCAGGCGGCGTCGCGCAGCGACACGCCGTCCGGCACCGGCACGACGAGCCGCGCCGGCATGTTGATGAGATCGCGCGCGAAGCCGTCAATGTGGAAGCCGAGCACGCCGGCGACGTTTTCGCACAGATTGTCACGGCCCTCGCGGCAGTTGACGCAATGCCCACAGGTCATGGCGCCGTACATCACGACCTTCTGGCCCGGCTTGAACGCATTCACGCCCGGCCCGACGGCGGCGATCTCGCCGGAGGCCTCAGCGCCGACGATGAGCGGCAGCTTGCGCTTGGCGAAGGCCATGCCGCGGAAGCCCCACAGGTCGAGGTGGTTGAGGCCGACGGCCTTGATGCGGACCTGCACCTCGCCCTCGGCGGGCGCCGGCGGTTCGGGAATGTCAGCGAGTTCGAGCTGGCGGTCGCCAATCAGTTGCAGTGCGCGCATGGGAAATGACACCGAGCCGGCGGTCAGGCCGGCTCGACTCCCACGACGAGCGACACGTTCTGCCCGCCGAAGCCGAAGGAGTTCGAGATCGCGTGCTTGAGCTTTGCGTCTCGCGCCTTGTTCGGCACGACGTCGAGCGGGATGGCGGGATCGGGCACGTCGTAATTGATGGTCGGCGGCATGCGCTGCTCTTGCAGCGTCAGCACCGTGAACACCGCCTCGATGGCGCCGGCGGCGGAGAGCGTGTGGCCGATCATCGACTTGTTGGACGAGATCGGCAGCTTGCTCATGCGCTCACCGAACACGGTCGAGCAGCCGAGATATTCCATCTTATCGTTTTCCGGCGTCGAGGTGCCGTGCGCGTTGACGTAGTCGATGTCCTCGGGCGCGAGGCCCGCGTCCTCGAGCGCGTTCTTGATGCAGGCGATGATCGGCTTGCCGTCCGGGCTGGAACGGGTGCGGTGGAACGCGTCGGTCTTCTCGCCGCAGCCTTCGACGACGCCGAGGATCGCAGCGCCGCGCGCCTTCGCCGCATCGTAGCTCTCGAGCACGAGCGCGCCGGCACCCTCGGCCATGACGAAGCCGTCGCGGTTCTTGGAGAAGGGACGCGCCGCCTTTTGCGGATTGTCGTTGCTCGTCGACAGCGCCGACAGGAGCGAGAAGCGGATCACCGCCTCCGGGTTGACCGAGCCGTCGGTGCCGACGCAGAGCGCGGCGTCGGTGTCGCCGCGGCGGATCGCCTCGACGCCGAGCTGGATCGCGCTCGTGCCGGAGGCGCAGGCGGTCGACAGCGAGATCGGCGAGCCGCGCGTGCCGAACTTCTCGGCGATGTGGTCGGCGACCGAACCGAACAGAAAGCGGCCGTGATAGGCGGGAAACTGGTCGCTCACGCGCAGCAGGTCGGCATAGGTGACCGTGTCGTTGCTGCCGGCGCGCGCGCCGACTTCAAGCCGCTGCGGCCATTCCATCTCGATCGGCGGCACGGCGAGGAAGAGGGGACCCGGAAAGTCGCCCGGCCGGCCGAGGCCCGACTGCGCGATCGCTTCTTCGGCGGCGAGATCGGCGAGCTGTTCGGAGAGGGCGGCGGTGCACATCGGATCGCCGAGAAAATCGACGCTGCCGGCGATGCGGGTCTTGAGCCCGTCGGTCGGGAAGCGGGTGATGGCGTGGATGCCGCTCTCGCCGGCGGTGAGCTTCTTCCAGTTGTCGGCCTTGCCGGCGCCGAGCGAGGTCACGACGCCGACGCCGGTGACGACCACGATCGGGCGGCCCATCTTGTCCTTGGTCGAGCTCATGTTCGCGCTCCTCAGGCGATCTTCTCGACGAGAGCGAGGCCCTCGCCGCGCCAGTGGCCGACGCCGGTCACCACGACCTGGCTGAGCGGGCCGCTCATCGGCTTTTCCAGCCCCGACGCGTCGCAGGGCGGGAAGAGACTACCATGCTGCAAAGCGACCGTTGCCAGCGCCAGGTTCATGGGGAATTGCGGCTCCAACCCATGACCGAGATAGGAACCCGTGGCGCGCACGGCAAGCTCGCCGTGCTGCTCGAGGAAGGCGCGCTCTTCGGCGGTCGCCGGATTGGCGCCGCTCGCACCGGAGATGACCGCCGCCGCTTTCGGTTCGACGCGGTCCTTGACCTTGTCCCACAGGCCTTCGAGCGAGGCGGTGACGTTGCCCGGCTGGCGCCTGCGGCGATCGGAGACGACGCTCGAGATGCGCGCGAGGCCTTTCGCGCCCCGCGCCTCGGCGTGCTCGCGCGCCTCGATGACGAGGAAGGCGCCGAGCGATCCGAGCGCGAAGCCGCCCTTGCCCGAGCCGCGCTCCCAGACCGGCGCGAACTTGTCCTTCAGCATCAGGCCAGCGAAGCCGTAGAGCATGATCAGGTCGGGCCGCTCGCCATTATAAGAGCCGCCGACGAGCGTGATGTCGCTCTGCCCGGCGCCGATGCGCGAGACGGCGATGCGCACCGCGTCGGTGCCGGCGGCCTCTTCGCCCATGAAGGTTCGCGACGACGCGGTGACGCCGTGCACGATCGAAATGTTGCCGGCGAGCAAATTTGACAACTGCGCGAGAAAGAGAGTGGGGCGCAGGTCGCTCATCAGCCGTTCGTTGAGGAAGGCCGACGGATTGGCCGCGTGCGGCATGCCCGAGAGGATCGTCGAGTCGACCGCTAGGTCACGCTCGCCGCCATTCGCGGCGACGATCATGTCCATGTGCGACAAGACCTCGGTCTTGCCTTTGACGCCAGCACTATCGAGCGCGAGCCCGGCGGCGTAGGTGCCGATGCGCTGCCAGTTCTCCATCTGCCGCTGATCGCCCTTCTTGGGGATCTGGAGATCGAAATTGATCGGCGCGAGCGGATGCACGATGTAGGGCGCGAAGGTCGTGGCGTCGGCCGAAGGCTTTGCCTCCGACAGCTTGTGCCAATGCGCGTCGGCGCCTTCGCCGAGGCAGGAGACGATGCCGATGCCGGTGATCCAGGCCTCGCGCGCGCCGTCAGCCATGCGCGCACTCCACGCTCGGCACGCCGAGGCGGACGGCTTGCTCGCGCATGTGCTGGCGGATCTCGTCGTTGGGGAAGGGCATCACCCGCAGCGTGATGGTCGCATCACAGATCGGTTTGCCGGCGGAGGAGATTTTGGCATTGGTGACGGCGTAACCGGAGCCGTCGTGCTCGAGCTTCGCTTCGACGTCCAGAACCATGCCGGGCACGACGAAGGTGCGGAACTTGGCGTCCTTGAGCGCGGCCAGGAACGGCATGCGGTCGAATTTATTGAGGGCGACCACGAGCCAGCCCGATGTCTGCGCCATCGTCTCGGCCAGCAGCACGCCGGGCATCAGCGGATAGCCGGGGAAATGCCCCTCGAATACCGGGCTGGCGGAGGGGACCGTGTTTTCCGTGCGGATCGTTCTGTCGGCGAGATTAAGGTCCGTGACGCGGTCGATGAGCTGGAAATACTCGAGTCGCATTGCCCCTCATCAGGCCCCTTTGGCTGCCACGAGCTCGTCGATGCGGGCTGCGAGATTCTTCAGCACGAAATACTGGTCCGTCGTCGCCTTGCCGTCATTGACCTCCTGCGTCCACTGCTCGAGCGGCAGCTTGATGCCGAACGCCTTGTCGATGGCGAAGGCGATGTCGAGGAAGTCGAGGCTGTCAATGCCGAGGTCGTTGATCGCGTGGCTCTCGGGCGTAATCGAGTCGCGCGGGATGTCGCACGTTTCGGCGATAATATTGGCGATGGTGTCGAACGTCGAGGACATCGGGTAACTCTCTGATTGAAGGGAAGAATATGGCAATCGCCCGGACACGCGCCACCCCGCGCACGTGTCAGTATCCGCGCGGCCTTCGACAACCGGCTGGCAGTCGGGTGCCCGTATAGCGAACGGGGCGGCTCCTTTCAATGCCGGCCGCAATATGCGGGGAAAACTGGCTAATTCCGGCCGCCGCGGGTTGCGACGGAGGGCCGTCCCGCCGCTCAGCGGGTCCGTTCATACTCGACCGGCGTGCAACCGCGGCGGCCGGACAGGACGCAGTCCTGGTTCCGGCGCATGTCGGCCATTGTGTCGGCCAGCCAGATGGCGACCCCGATCAGGGCCAGCACCACGAGGGCGACCGCGGCGTTCACCGCCATCCTGTGCCGGTACTCGGCCGGGTCCTCCGGCGTGCTGGCATAGGCCGACAGATCCTCCTGTGCGGCGGGCTTGCGCCCGCCGGACGCCGGCCGGCGGGTCCGGAAGCTGACGACCTGACGGTCCTCGCCTGAGGGAGTGCTGTTGGTCACGCGCAATCCTACCACGTCCATTGCCGCCGGGCGGTTCCGACACATTCCATTTATGTAACGGGCCGGCCGCGCGCATCCTGCCCCGGGGTTCCGGGCGTGGACGGCTCCGGCGAGGCGCATTACAACCCGTGCCGATGCGCAAGCGCCATGTCAGCAGACGTCTGATCGGTCTCGCCGCGGCCTATCTGGTCGCGCTCCAGGCGTTCATCCTGCCGCTGTCCTTGCCGGCCGCCGCCACGGGCGCGCTCTGCGTCTCCCTCGCCGACCATTCCGCGCCCGCTCCCTCCGGCGGGGACCATGGCTGTCCCTGCGCCGCCGGCTGCGGCATGCAATGTTACGCGACGGCGCTCTCGCCCGGCGCGGCGGCGAGCCTGCCGGCGCCGCGGCCGCGGGTCGCCGCCGTGCTCACGCCGGCGCCGCGCATGCAATCGCCCGGCCTCTCGACCCGCGGTCCGCACATGCCGCGCGCGCCGCCGGCCGCCTGAACGGCCGTTTGGCCGACCCAAAAGTCCCGCGAGCCTCGTGCCGGCACTTTGCCGCGCGGGTCTTCGTCAATGTTCAGGAGTTCATCGATGCTGCGCAGCTCTCTCATCGGCCTTTTCGCCTTTGCCATCATGGCAGGGCCGGCCACCGCCGCCGACTATTCGGTCGGCGCTCTCAAGATTCACGATCCGTGGTCACGCGCGACGCCCAAGGGCGCACCGGTCGGCGGTGGCTATCTGAGCATCACCAACACCGGTACGACACCGGATCGTCTGGTCGGCGGCGCGACCGAGGTCTCGAAAGGATTCGAAATCCACGAAATGTCGATGGACGGCGGCGTCATGAAGATGCGGCTGATGCCGAACGGCCTCGAGATCAAGCCGGGCGAAACGGTGACCTTCAAGCCGAGCGGCTATCACCTCATGTTCACCGGGCTGAAGTCGCAATTGATAAAGGGCGGGCACGTCGCGGCAACGCTCAAATTCGAGAAGGCGGGCGAGGTCAAAGTGCAATTCGACGTCGCCGGCATAGGCGCCATGTCCGCCGAAGGCGCCGGTGCGGCCGGGGGCATGGGCGGCGGCCACGACATGCCGGGCATGAAGATGGGGCATTGAGCGGCGCGCGACAAACTCTGCCGTCACTCTGGGGTGCCGTCGCGCGGTGACGGCCCCGAAGGCTCTGTAAGTCCAAACCTGTCGCCATTGGCAACGACCTCGCCTGCGGGCTGAAGGAGGGGTGATCCTTTCTTTCACCTCTCCCCGTTCTTTACGGGGGGAGGTCGACGCGCGAAGCGTGTCGGGTGAGGGGCCGTGCACCGCCCCTCACCCGGCTCGGACCTTCCGGTC
>Ga0310810_10002184_pt1 | contig 20839 bp, 23 predicted proteins | sample NCmetagenome_FD_207641 | JGI IMG/M metagenome (GOLD analysis project Ga0310810, IMG submission 207641) | Soil microbial communities from experimental microcosm in Duke University, North Carolina, United States - NC | ecosystem: Engineered > Artificial ecosystem > Soil microcosm > Unclassified ...
CCATGACAATTGCGATGGGCGCCGGCGTGGCCATCATGCAGGTGACGCTGCCACCGGCGGTCCGTCTCTGGCTGCCGCACAAGATCGGATTTGGGACTGCGGTCTACACCAACGGCCTGCTGGTCGCCGAAATCGCGCCGGTCGCTCTCACGCTGCCGCTGGTCCTGCCCCTGGTCGGCACATGGCAGATGGGTTTTGTCTTTTGGAGCATACCTGTCGCGATCATCGCATTGCTCGTCCTGCTGTTTGCACCGCGGCCGGGCATGGCAAACGGATCGCAGACGAGCCGGCGCTGGTGGCCGGACTGGAATAATGCACTGATCTGGCGGCTCGGCATCATGCTCGGCAGCGTCAACGCAACCTATTTTGCCACCAACGCATTCATCCCCGATTATCTGAGGAGCACCGGCGAAGCCGAATGGACCAGCACGGCACTCTCGGCGCTGAATATCGGGCAGATTCCCGCCTCTTTGATTTTGCTTGCTGTTGCCGGCCGCCTCGAACGAGCCGTCTGGCCGTATGTCGTCTGCGGTCTGCTCTGCGTCATTGCAGCGATCGGAATCGTTTTCGGCAGCGGCATCTGGATCGTGGCGGCAGCATCCCTGCAGGGCTTTGCCGCAGCGGCGATCCTTGTTCTTGTCCTTGCGCTGCCGCCGCTACTTAGCCCCCCAGACGAAGTGCATCGCGTGACCGCCGCCATGTTTACGATCAGCTATAGCTGTGCCGTAATCGTGCCCGTCATCAGTGGCCTCAGTTGGGACGTCAGTGGAATCCCCGCTACGGCCTTTTTGCCCATTGCCTTGTGCGGATTTTTGCTGGCTATTCTTGCACCGGCGATCAACCACATTCCTCGCGTGAAACACTAGGCGATGCGAACAATTCCGGTCGGAGCAAAAGGTACCTACACGCTGCGCGTCGTGCCCGCGCATCTGGCGAACCAGTTCAAGGACGCCGCGCTGCCGCCTGTTTTCGCCACGCCCATGATGGTGACGGCAATGGAAAATGCCGCGCTCAACGCGGTGCGAGATTATCTCGATCCCGGCGAGAGCGCTGTCGGTACCGCCGTGAATATCCGGCACCTCGCCGCAACGCCGGTCGGCCACCGCGTGACGGCTGAGGCCGTCGTTACCAAGGTTGACGGCCGCCGCATCGAATTCGACGTGACCGCGCACGACGAAATCGAGGAAATCGGCAACGGCACGCATGAGCGTATGGTCGTCGACCTGACGCGGCTTAGGCAGCGGCTCGAGGCAAAGAAGCGGCCCTAGCCACAGTTTCGCGTCAGTCGACAAGGCACGGTCAGGGCTTCGACCGCGTGCGAACGGGACGTGACATTGTGCCCGAGTGTCCAAGACAGATGCTACCGGGTAGCATGTCTAAAGTTGGGTGCCATAGGGAGCCACATCGCATCTCTTTTCAGTTGTGATTTCAAAAGGAGTCTGAAATGTCGTGGACTTTTGTCCGGCGCGCGCTCCTTGCCGCCGCAATCACCGCAGTTGCTGCCAGTGCGCCGGCGCAAGCCCAGGATTATCCCACACGCCCGGTCACCATTGTCGTGCCGCTCGCTGCCGGCTCTGGCATGGATTCGCTGGTGCGGCTGTATGCGGAGAAACTACAAATCGCGCTCGGTAAGCCTGTCGTGGTCGACAACCGCCCTGGCGCGGCGCTGATGCTTGCTGCCGCCGCAGTCGCCACCGCACCCGCCGATGGCTACACCCTGCTCGTATCGACCTCATCCGCGATGGCGATTAACCCGGTCCTGTACAAGAAGGTGAATTACGACCACGTGAAAGATTTCGTACCGATTTCTTTCTATGTGAAGTCGCCCTTTATCCTTGTGGTCAATCCCGACTTGCCGGCCAAATCGGTTCCCGAGCTCATCAAGCATCTGAAAGACAGCAAGAGTCCGCTGAGCTATTCCTCGCCCGGCGCCGGCGTCGCGCAGCATCTGTCCATCGAATACATGAAGAAGCGGTTCGACCTCGACATCACGCATGTGCCTTACAAGAACACGCCGCAATCGATTCAGGACATCGCAGCGGGCCACGTGCAGCTCGGCTTTGCGGAAGCTGGCGCGTCATTGCCGCTGATCCGCGACGGCAAGTTGCGTGCGCTCGCGGTCTCAGCAACCACCCGGATTCCCTCGCTGCCGGACGTGCCACCCTTCGCGGAAGCGGCCAAAGCGCCGGATTTCGAAGCAGTGTCCTGGCACATCCTGTTTGCGCCGGCGGCTACGCCCAAGCCGATCATCGAGCGCCTGCACACGGAAATGAAGAAGATCATGGCCGATCCGGAGATGATCAGGCTCACTGAAAAGATCGGTCTGCTCCCCGTCGACTCACCCGACATCGACGGCATTCAGAAGTATCTGGCCTCCGAACGCGAGAAATGGGGCAGCCTGGTGAAGCAGCTCGGCCTGGCTGGGACGATGTAGCGGTGCCCTCCCGCTAAAACGACCCAAACATCGAACCAAGTACAATGACCGCCACAAGCGAGATAATCACGCTTACGATCACGGTCATCACCATATCACCATAACTTTCTTTGTGAGTCAGCTTGCTGATCTGAAGCAACATCAGGACCGTACCATTGTGCGGAAGAGCGTCGAGCGTGCCAGCGCTGATCGTGGTTATGCGATGCATCAAAGCGGGATCTACTCCATGTTCGGCGCCGAGACGCAGAAAAGTGTCGCCGAGCGCATTGAGTGCAATCGCCATGCCGCCGGAAGCGGTGCCGGTCAGCCCGGCGAGAACGTTCATGGAGACGGTGAGCGAGACGAGTGGCCCCCCCGGAATCGATAGTACGGCGTCGCGTACCGTAGAAAACGCCGGCAGAGCCGCAACAACGGCGCCAAAACCGACAAGACTCGAGATCGTCAGGATCGGCAAAGCCGAAGAGTTGGCGCCGGCATCCAGGCTCTCGCGCAAAGACGGCAGACGACTGTAGTTGATGATAACGATGGTCAGGGTCCCGGCCCCAAGCGCCAGGAGCAGCGACCACAAACCCGCCACCGCGCCGATCGTGGTTCCACCCCACACTTCCTTTGCCAGAAATGCAAATTCGAGGCGTGGAAACACAATCAGCGACATCAGGAAATTGACGACGATGACAACAAAAAGCGGCAGTACAGCCAGAACGAAAGATGGCTCACTACTGGCGTGTTTGCCATGCTGCGCCTCGGCAGGATCGAATTCGCCTGCCGCCGTCGCATGCTCGCGGGTCTTCTCGTCGATGATGGGAGCGGCGTCCACATCGCCGCCGTAGCCTTCGCCAGCAAGGCGGGCGGCCGCTTCGGCACGACGGAGCCACCACATTCCAAACGCCAGGGTGATCAGCGACGCGACGATCCCAATACCGGGAGCCGCAAATGTTGTTGTTCCAAAGTAGGGCATCGGAATGGCGTTATTGACCGACGGCGAACCCGGAAGCGCAGACATCGTGAACGTAAATGCGCCAAGACCGATCGTGGCAGGCAATAATCGCCTCGGAAGATCGGCGGACTTAAACATCGTGTTTGCCATCGGTACCAATACGAAAAAGGCAACGAAGACGCTGACCCCACCATAGGTGACGAGGGCTGAAGCAAGCACGACTGCAAGCATCGTGTGGCGGGTGCCCAGTCGTTCGGTCAAAAAACGTGCAATCGAGCTGATCGACCCGCTGTCATCCATGAGCTTGCCGAACAAGCCGCCAAGCAGAAACATCGGAAACCACTGGATAAAGAAGCGGGCCGCACCACGCATGAAAGTCTGCGTCCAATGGGCGAGAAGCGGTTCGCCCGAAATCGCAGCAGCCACAATCGCAGCCAAGGGGGCAACCAGCAAAATGCTCCAGCCTCTGTAGGCCAGCCACATCAGCAGAGCCAGCGCGACCAATATTCCCAAAAGTCCCATGGCTCAGCCCTCCGTATTGAGATCAGTGATTGAATAAAGTGCGATCAATTCGTCCTTTCGCGCCCGTCCCTACGCCGCCTTTCGGCTTCGTCGAGTTGCACTCGGTTCGAAATGCTCACGCGGCGCCATGAACATCCAGGTCACGAGCACAAATGGTGCGGTCAGCGCAGGAATGGCGAACGGCGTTAACGCGACATTCAGTGCTACTTGCGCGACCACCGTCATCGCCGCACCCAGCGCGGTCAACAAGGCGACCCGAAAGCTCGGCCGGTAGAAGACGGTGCCGAGCGCGATGGCGGTCAGCACGGGACTGAAGCCCAGCAGCCCACCGGTGATTAGATCACTCTCCGCGCCGAGCAGATGTGCGACAATTACGGCCAGTATCGCGCCCGAAAGTGCGAATGCAGCAGCTGCAAGCGAATTAACCGCCAGGCCGGCGAGCAGCAGCAGCGCAGACAAACCGTTCCCTTTCAGAAACACTTGAGAAACGCTGTGCGACACGCCTTGCGCAAAATCGCTAAATCGAAGCGGGTCCGACGCAACGGCCTGGAAAGCTCCGACAACCTTGCCGGTCGGTAGTGCGGCGCCCGTCAGCCCCGCAAAACCGTAGGTCGCCAGAAGAAGAAGCCAGGTTGTGATCACAAACGGAAAGGTCAAAGCGGCGCCCCATGGCGTCACCAGCTTGACCGTCCACATCATGACAATTGTTGAAACAGCGCCACCAAGGATCACATAAGCCCAAAGCAGCGGACCCGGCGCCAGAAATGTCGCGAGCGCCAATCCAACGAGAATACCGTTGAAGCCGTAGAGACCGGCGGCCAGCGATTTTTTATCGGCGCGAACCCAGTATGCCGCGAGCGTTGCTACGACCAGCGCAACGATTCCGCCAATCGCAATCCGTGGCGCGCCGGCGGCGTAGGAGCCCCAGATGATGGCAGCGAGAAACAGCGCGCCACTGAGTGGATTATCCTGAAGCATGACTTGCCCTGTGCCGCGCAGGTTGATGTCGACGAAACGCAGACCTGCAGACGACACGCACAGCTTTTCCCAGCTTGCCAAAAGTTCCTTCATTATCGACTCCGTAATGCAGTGAACTGTGATTTGGCGATTGCGTCCGTGCTCGTTTCAGCGCCAGAGAAATGGTTGCGGGAGGTCGGCACCCCTCACCTCCTTGCGAACAAGGGCCCAGAACTCGCGTATCTTCGTCTTGACCTGCGCGCACTCCCGGCCGACGACCTTGAAGATTAGACCGGCGTCATTGGGTAGCCGACAGGCGCCACAGGCCACGCCGCGTCCGAGGTCGACATCGTTCTCTGTGCGCGCATAAATCTGCTCGGCTTTGTCCTTAGGCGTGCACAGGATCACGTTGCCGAAAACATCGAACGAATCCATCACACCGGTCTGCCGCATTGAATATCGCTGCGGGTCGATGACCAACTTTTCGGTGAACAGCAGTTGACCGTCCGGGCGAGAGCCGGTCGCGGCGATCGACAACAATGTCGCGCCAAAGCATTCGTCCGGATGATGATGCTTCCGCCCCGCTTGAATGATCTCCGAAAAAAGCAGCGTTGCCGAATCCGGAATAGAGATCCGAGTATCGCTGAGGTAGCGTGCCCGCCGGTGCGGAATCAGCGGATCAGGAAGCAGCTCCAGATAAGAGTCCTCGCCAAGCGTTATTGTCTGCGTCTGGGCCGCATAATTGGCATCCATCGTGTGAATCTTGGTCGCGGATTGCGTGGTTACATGCGCCTGCGCACGCGGTCCGAGCGCAATCTCGAGCGCAAGGCGGTCGCCCTGCAACAGACAACCGGTTGTGGTGATCATGAATACATGGGCAAGGCCCGGCACGCCGTCGTCACAGTAGAGCGCGCGTTGGGCCATGTACGGCGCGCGACGGTCAAGGTCCGCGAGAATCGTTTGCTTGCCGCGCAATTCGAAGCCGAGACGCAAGAAGCCCGTCTTTCCCACCGTGCCGCTTTTCATCTGCGCCGGTTCGTCCTGGAACGACGCAAATTCCGCAGCCGATGCGCCAAGAGATTCGGCGGCATGCCAGGTTGTGGCGGCCAACGACGTCACGCCGGCCTCTTTCGCGGCACCTCCAGGTCGAACAGCAAGTCCTGCACAATGAGGTCGACGAGTGCGGGGATCCCCTCGCCGGTCTTGCAATTGGTGAACAGGAACGGTTTGCTGCCGCGCATAAGGTGCGAATCGCGTTTCATGACGTCGAGGCTCGCACCGACGTGCGGCGCGAGGTCAGTCTTGTTGATGACCAGGATGTCCGACTGGGTAATCCCCGGCCCATTCTTGCGTGGGATCTTGTCACCCGCAGCAACGTCAATCACGTAGATGAAATAATCGACCAGCGCCGGCGAGAAAGTCAGCGTGAGATTGTCGCCGCCGCTCTCGATCAACACGACGTCGCTGTCGGGGAAACGGGCCTCCATCTCTTCGACTGCAGCAAGATTCATACTCGGGTCCTCGCGCACTGCCGTGTGCGGGCACGCACCGGTCTCAACCCCGAGGATCCGTTCCTGAATCAGAACGCCCTTGAGCGTTCGCTGCACTTGCTTTGCATCCTCCGTGGTCACGACGTCGTTGGTTATGATGAGGACCTTTATGCCGAGATCGAGCAGTCGCGGCGTGACGGTTTCCACGATTGCCGTCTTTCCGGAACCTACCGGCCCGCCCACCCCAATACGTACGATTTTCTTTTTCGACATCCGAAGGTCCAATCAGCTCAACTCATGAAAAGCCGCACATGTGCCTTGGCGTGAACGGCTGCGAGGATTTCGGTGAGTGGCGCATAGCCCGCCATGTCCGACAGGCGCGCCTTGGCAACGATCTGGTAGTCCGCGTCCACGCGGGCATTGAGATCATAAAGGATGCGTTGCGTGTCCATGTGGCTGATCCGCATCAGTCGGAGCGACGCGCCGAGAATCATAGTCGCTACTCCGTATTGGTGAACGACAAACGCCTCCCTCGTAGAAAGATTCTGAAGCGCAAAATTGATCGCCAGCGATATCGGATAACATCCAGGCGTGGTACCTGCTTCAATGCAGTCGCACCACCTGCGCAGGAACGGGTGATCGATGACTTGCAGTCCGATCTCGGTGAACTTCTTGCCCATACGGACTGTCATCGTCCGCGTCTCTTCTGACAGCTTGCGTGCAAACACGAGCCTGTCGATTTGGACGAGCGCATCGAAGTCCGCCGCAGTCGCGGCGTTGTGTGCGGCAATTAAAGCAATTCCATCGCCACGTGCCGCCTGCTCCACTGCGGTGCGCGTATAGTCCGCAAGTGTCGCGGTATCCCCAACGATGCCCTTTTGAATTGCGGATTCAAGGCCACACGAAAACGAAAACCCGCCGATCGGGAACATAGAGTCCCCGAACTGCAACATCCGGGCGAGAAGCGCCGCCGTCCGCGGCGCGCCGGCGCGATCACTTTGTATTGTCATCTGCAAGACCCGCCGACGATCCGTGAGAATGGACGTGGTCGCCGGAATGGCCATGATTATGCGTGTGGGAACGGATTGGCGGGCGACTGTGCACGTGCCCCGTTTCCGCTTCGAACTCGGCATAGGTTTCATGCGCGTGAGAATGCGCTTGGCCTTCGGCGCCGCCGAATAGCCGGCGCGATTCGTGTGGCGCAAGGTAGGGCACGACCTCGCTGCCCGGTACAAACTCATAACGAATGTCTTCGAAGCGATGCGTCTTCATAACAGAGGCCATTACCTTGCGGTCGACGGTAAGCGGCACATAGACATGATGGCCTTTGACTAGCGCGGGCCAATGCTGGTTGCCGAGCGCGTGTCCCAGTTCCAGGCAGGTGCGCATCGCAATCTCGGGTGCGGCGTGTGCCAAGCCGTCCAGATGAATGATCATCACTTCACGCAGGCGTATCCGCACCGCGATGCCAATGGCCTTGCTCGGCTCCCAGACCAATATGTCGCCGTCACGTATGGCTGTCCCACGATCTAGTGCGACGGCCAGTTCGGTTCCTTTGGCGGTCTTTTTCCGGAAGCGATTTTTCTGCGCCTCCCACTGATCCAGTTCGAGAATATCGATACTGGCGCCGGATAATCGCTTCGCCCATTCGCGATCGTTGATATTGCCGATTACTGTTTCAATGATGACCATGACAAACTTGCTAGCTGAAGAAATATTTCTGATTGAGCGAAACCACCTTTAGCGGTGGAACCGTCGCATGCACTCCATCGACGGTGACGGCGAATGTTTCCGGATCGACCTTGATATCCGGAGTGCCCGAGTTGCGAACCATATCACGCTTGCGAACCTTGCGGATATTCTGGACGGGCATCACCTTCCGCTTGAGCCCCAAGCGCTTCTGGATACCGGAGGCATGTGCTGCGCGAGAGACAAACGAAATGCAGTTTCTCGCCAGTGCGTCGCCATATGCGCCGAACATCGGCCGGTAGTAGACCGGCTGCGGAGTCGGCAGCGACGCGTTTGGATCGCCCATGAGTCCCCAGCTGATTTGCCCATTCTTGATAATGAGCTTGGGCTTGGCACCGAAGAAGGCCGGCTCCCATAAGACCAGGTCCGCCATCTTCCCGACTTCGACCGAGCCAAGGACTTTCGAAATACCGTGCGCGATCGCGGGATTTATCGTGATTTTCGCCACGTAGCGCAGCACGCGGAAATTGTCGTTGCCTGGCGCATCTTCTGGCAGCTTGCCGCGGCCGGTCTTCATGGCATCGGCGGTCTGAATAGCGCGCAGCCAGCATTCCCCGATCCGCCCCATGGCCTGCGAGTCGCTGGAGAACATCGAAATCACGCCCAGGTCCTGCAGGACGTTTTCGGCGGCGATGGTCTCGGCGCGGATGCGACTCTCCGTGAACGCTACGTCAGACGGAATATCAGGACTGAGATGGTGGCAGACCATGATCATGTCGTAGAGCTCGGCCTGCGAATTGACGCCGTAGGGAAGCGTCGGATTTGTTGACGATGGCAGAACATTAGGCAGCGCGGAGATCCTGATGATGTCGGGCGCGTGCCCACCTCCGGAGCCTTCCGTATGGAACGAATGGACAGTACGTCCTTCGAACGCATCGATCGTGTCTTCGACGAATCCAGATTCGTTCAGTGTGTCGGTATGAATGCAGACCTGCACGTCCATCTCGTCCGCCACGGTGAGCGCGGAGCGAAGCACCGCCGGAGTGGTTCCCCAGTCTTCGTGACACTTAAAGCCCACCGCACCGGCCTCGATTTGCTCCACAAGCGCGGCCTTGCCGTGTCCGTGCCCTTTGCCAAGGATGCCGACGTTGACAGGCCAGCCCTCGAAAGATTTCAGCATCATTTCGATATTGCCCGGACCCGGCGTGACCGTCGTCGCGTTGGAGCCATCTGACGGGCCCGTTCCTCCGCCAATCAAGGTCGTCGTTCCGTTGGATAAAGCGGCCTCTGCCTGCTGCGGCGAGATGAAATGGATGTGCGTGTCGATACCGGCGGCGGTCAGAATCAAATGCGAGCCTGAAATCGCATCGGTGGCGAGGCCAAGCTCCAAACCAGGCGTGACGCCATCCATGGTCTGTGGATTCCCGGACTTGCCGATAGCGCAGATGAGCCCGTCCTTGATTCCGACGTCAGCTTTGACCACGCCTTGCACCGCGTCGATGATTGTGACGTTGGTGATGACAAGGTCAGGCGCCCCGGCCTTGCGCGTCAGCCGGTTGTCCATGCCCATACCTTCGCGCAAGCTCTTGCCGCCCCCGAACACGATCTCGTCGCCAAGCCGGCCCCGCAGATCCCGCTCTATCTCCACGAACAACCCTGTATCGCCCAACCGAATGCGATCGCCGACCGTTGGACCAAATAAATTGACGTATTCATTACGTGAAATCGTAGCCATGAGATGCCCTCAATTCACACACACGTCGCTTCACGCAGCTCAAGACTTCGAGCTAGCCGAACGGAATCCACGCTTGCTTGCCAATTTTACGGCCTTGGACTTGCGAGCGGCGGCATCCTTACCCGCCGTCGGGCCGTCAACGAGGTTATTGAATCCGAAAACGGCGCGCTTCCCACCAAACGGCACCAAGGATACCTCGCGCTCGTCGCCCGGCTCGAACCGCATGGCAGTCGACGACGGAATGTTGAGGTGAAGCCCGAATGCCGCGGCCCGGTCGAACTCAAGGGCACGATTGACCTCGAAAAAATGAAAATGCGAACCGATCTGCACCGGGCGGTCGCCGGTATTGCGCACGGAAAGCTTTGTCACTTGTTTTTTTTCATCGAAGGTGACTGGTTCAGGGCTGCAAACATAACCGCCGACAGGCACGTCCTCGGACGCCGGGTCGACATTTGACGAAAGGGTTGGAAAGGTCTTGGCCGTGGCCATAGCAACCTCCTGTCGCGCACTACTGTATCGGCGTGTGAACGGTGACCAGGCGGCTGCCGTCGGTGAATACCGCCTCGATTTGGACCATCGGGACCAGGTCCGCGACGCCGTCCATGACGTCGTTCTTGGTCAGCGCAGAGCGTGCATCTTTCGTGACTTCCTCGATGGTTTTGCCCGCACGGGCACCGTCAAGGGCAACCGCCGAGATGACAGCAACAGCTTCGGGATAATTGAGTTTCAGGCCTTTTGTTTTTCGCTTCAATGCAACCTCGGCCATCATATAAATGAGCAGCTTGTCGAACTCTCTCGGAGTTAGCTGCATTTTGTTCCTCCCTTCCGCCCGACTCGAAAAACAGCGTTCATCGACCCTTGATCAAAGGAAATTCGCCAATACTGCAATGCCAACCAGCGCCATCGCTCCTCCGCCGACGTGAAGCAGACGGCGGCTCGATGCCTGCCGTTGCATGAGCAGTCCGAGCCCGACACCGGTGCCATGAAGTAAAGCGGTCGCGAGGAGAAAACCCAGCGCAAACGATAGCCCCGTTATTCCGTCGGGCAGTTCGGCCCCATGCGCATAGCCGTGAAACAGAGCAAAGAATCCAACGACCGCCATCGCCACGAATGTTGGCGGTCTTAATTGAAAAGCAATTGCCAACCCGAGGACGACGACAGACAGACCTATTCCGACTTCCGCGACAGGGATAACAATTCCGGCCATGCCGATGACGCCGGCCATCGCCATTGCGGCGACAAAACTCAACGGCACCAGCCACAAAGCGCGACCACCATAAAGTGCGGCCAGCACGCCGACGGCGATCATAGCTAAAACATGATCGATGCCGGTGACCGGATGGACGAAGCCGTACATTAGCCCGCCCGCGCCATCATGCCCGGGATGAGCCAGTGCTGCAGCCGGAGCCAGGACGAAAAAAATAACGAATGTCGTTACAGCCGCACGTTTCATGGGCATGCTCCATCGAACCTGGTCATTTGACGACGTGAGAAGAGACTTAGCAACCACCCGACCGGAGCAAAAATTGCTCCGAGCCACTCAACTATAGCGACCACCGAGAGGTGGCCTATTGGCCCGAAGTCCCATATCTGCGGTCTCAGGGCTGTTTTAATCTCCAGGAGGGGAGACGGAACTAAGCACCTTCATCTCGTTTGAAAGGAAGTTCGGTCGGACGTGAGAGCCGCGACCGCAAGTTAGTACTCGCCGCCATCAGTAGCGTCGAATGCGAGGTGCAATGGCGAAGCAATCGAGGTCCGGCAGTGATCCAGTACTCGTGGATCTTGCGTTACAGGGCGGCGGATCTCACGGCGCCTTTACATGGGGTGTGCTCGACCGGCTTTTAGAAGAGCCCTGGCTGCGCATCGATGGCATATCGGGCACGTCCGCCGGAGCAATGAATGGCACGGTGCTGGTTGCCGGCTTCGCCGCGGGCGGAGCTGAGGGCGCGAAGTCCACGCTCAACACTTTCTGGGAGCGCGTTTCGCACTCCGCACGATTCAGTCCCATTCGCCGCAGCCCGGTGGACATCATGCTGGGCCGGTGGACGCTGGACACGTCTCCGTTCTATCTCGCCTTTGACTTGGCCAGCCGCGTCTTCTCGCCGTACGATCTGAACCCGCGCGACACCAATCCGCTGCGGAAAGTCCTCGCAGAGTCAGTCGATTTCGATCAGGTCGCACGCTCCCCGATCCGATTGTTTGTAACCGCAACGAATGTTCGAACCGGCCGCGGACGTGTCTTCCGCAACGCCGAGATCACACCTGACGTTCTTTTGGCTTCCGCTTGCCTGCCGACGCTGTTCCAGGCCATCGAAATCGAGGGTGAGCCCTATTGGGACGGTGGCTATTCCGGCAATCCGACAATCACTCCCCTCGTCCGCGAATGCAAGTCGCGGGACACGCTTCTTGTCGCAGTCAATCCCGTCGAGCGTCCCGGCACGCCCCGGTCCGCTCGCGAAATTCTCGATCGGCCGAACGAGGTCTCGTTCAACGCGACGCTGCTCAAGGAGCTGCGCATGATCGCGTTGTTGCGCCAGGTGGCCGATCCGGGGAGCACTGAAGGAGCACAATGGGCTCACATGCGCATTCACCTGATCGCAAGCGCGATGCTTCCCACGCTTGGAGCATCTTCAAAATTTAATGCCGAATGGGACTTTCTGTGCATGTTGCGCGACGAAGGCCGGCGTTGCGCAGACGCTTTCCTGAGCGACAAGGCCGCTAATATAGGCAAGCAATCGTCTGTCGACTTGGACGTTCTGCTGCAGCAAGTCTGACGCAATGGGTCTGCCAGGACGCGTGTGAGGAAGGGTTACGCAATCTGTTGTCGGCGATCCCGAGTCTCCGTTGATGTTTGAATTGGCTGACGCGTCTGAAAATATCTCAGAATGGCGAAACAGGCGGCGGCTGCAGCCAGATGCTTCAATGTATGCCCGCTCGAAATCGAACCAAAAGAATAGATCAGCCCGTCGTTGAACTCGAATAACTTTGCAACGGCATATAGCACCGCGGCGATCAACCAATAAGATGTGCCGCTGTGCTTGGGCGCGTACAGAAAAAACAGCACTGGCAGTGCCAGGCAGGGGAAAAACTGCACCCATCCGTAAAGCCGCAGATCGCCGGTCCAGCGCCACAATAAGATGCTGAATATCCCGACGGCGATCAGCGGCCAGAGCAGAATGGCTCCTAGTCTCGCATCGAGTCGATCTTCGACCGCGATCGCAAGAATGATCATAAACCCGATCGCCATCGGTAGCCTGTCCCAGAACAGGGTGTGATCGTTTGGATGGAGGTGATAGTAGGCCGAACCGAAACCGGTCATGGTTATTGCCAGGAAGAGAAACGCGATTGCCGGGTTGCGGCGGAATTGCAGAAACCCCGCCAGTCCGACCGCGATGAACGGCAAGTTTGAAACGACGTTCCAGAAATAGGGAATGCCGAGGATGGTCCGTTGATCGGCGAAATCGTGGTAATTCTGGTCCTGGCGGAGTGGCGGCACCAACAGCAGGCCGACGAGCGAAACCACCACAAACGCAAGAAATACAAGCACACGGCGGCTATTTCTGGGGTCTTCGAGCATCATCCAATCCGCCTCACAAAGGCAGCCGGCAAATCCTGTCTCAACGCGCGGCCGGCACCGCTGCGCGGATGCGATCAGAGAAATCAGGCGCCTTGTCAGCCGCCTGCGCAACATCGTTGATGAGGGACCGCCGTCGCAGCTCTTCGAACGGCAAATCCGTATTCACCCGACCGGAATGGTAGAGATAGCTGTCGATCAGCCCGTTGAGCAGATGGCGAATGTTGAACTGGCCGGTTCGACCGGCGGCATTCGCGTAACGTATGATGTTAATCGTGCAGCTGTTGGTCAGCAGGTGATAAAATTCTGGCCGATCGGCAAGTTCGTTGATCCGTTCCAGATAGACCAACAATAGTTTGCGCACGCTCTCGACCGGCGAGTTGAGGCGGTACAGATATACGGTCTCCTTGCGATAGTTGGTCCGTACGCGGACAACATCACGCTCATCCCCCACCACATAGATCATCTCGAATTGCTTGAAGAGCGAAGCGAGCGGGTCGAAGCCTTCACCCTCTTCCGGGCGTGTTTCGATAGAGATACTCAGTGGCGGAGCATTGTCGAAGGTGAAGCTCACGAATGTGTGGGCTACCGGACCTTCGCTCCAGTACGAAACGAAAAAATCAAGCCCGGTCAGGTGCGACAGCTGCACCTCACGCTCTTGATAATGAACCGTAAAGTCATTCCGGCTGCGGTAGTCGAAATCCCGGACACCGGTAATGTGCACGCGATCACCGTCGATAATGGCGCGCGGCATCACCGCGACTTCCGGGCGCCACGGTCGATGATGTGACGGCAAAATCGATATCCACCAGGCAACCACGCCGGCAAACAACACGATGAAAACGGCGAATGCCCGCCGCCGCCGCGACAGCCAGATCAGCCAAATCGAGATGAGGGCAAAGCAAGCCGCCAAGGCAAGCCGCGCCGCGGCCCATGGCAGATTCGAAAAATAAATGGCCAGGGTACCCCACGCGACGAGCAAAGCCTGGCAAAAATTCCATAGTGCCCTGCCCAACCAGCCGAAAAGTCTGGACGAGAAGCCGCGACTTGCTTCACCCATTGGCAAAAAAGTCGTGAGTATCAGTTCGTTCTGAGTCCGGCTTGGTCACCTGTAACCTCCCCAGTCAATAATGTGAGCTCACACACTAGCCATAATTACCGGCGGAAAACGATTGCCCCAAGGGCCAACGACACCTGGCGACGATATTCCAGCTAGCCGCGGCGCGCGAAATTTCGCCTGACCGAAATGAAAGATCGGGGGACGGACTGTGCCCGTCCCCCGAGTTTGTTTCGTCCGACAAACGCAAGACGCAGACGAAACAGCTACTTTCTCAGGCCTTTTTGATTGGCAGCGCAATGAACCTCGTCGCTTCCGCGGTCTTCACCCATAGCAGGACGGTGTTCTTGCCCGCGGTACGCGCGTCACTGAGAGCCTTGCGGACTTCGGCAGTATTTGCGACCGACTTGCCGCCGACATCGAGGATCACGTCGCCGGTCTTGATGCCGCGTTCAGCGGCAGGACCGTTGGGGTCGACGCCGACCACCGCGACACCTTGATCACCGGAACCGGCAACATCTTTGGCCGGGGCGAGATTGAGCCCAAGACGCGGCGAATCGCCGCTCGACATCTCGTCGCCGGTATCGGCCTTTGCGTGCTGCTCATTCGGCATTTTGCCGAGAGTCAGAGCGAGGGTTTTGATTTCTCCCTTGCGGACCAACGTCACCTTGATCTTGGTGCCGGGCGCCATCATCCCGACCTTGCGAGCGAGTTCACGCGAGTCCTTGATCGAAGCGCCGTCGATTTCGGTGATCACGTCGCCGGCCACAATGCCCGCTTTGCTCGCGGGACTGTCGGATTGCGGTTGAGCAACGATCGCACCTTCGGCCTTTTTCAAGCCAAGGCTGTCGGCGATCTCGGCGGTGACCGGCTGGATCTGCACGCCCAGCCAGGCACGATCTATGCGGCCGTGCTCTTTGAGCTGCGCGACCACCATCTTGGCGGTCGCGGCCGGAATATCGAAGCCGATACCGACCGATCCGCCGGACGGGGAAAAGATCGCGGTATTCACGCCGATGACTTCGCCATCCGTGTTGAAGGCCGGACCACCCGAGTTACCTTTGTTGATGGGTGCATCGATCTGAATGTAGTCATCGTAGGGGCCTGACCCGATGTCGCGTCCGCGCGCGGATACGATACCGGCCGTGACGGTCCCGCCGAGACCGAAGGGGTTTCCGACGGCCACGACCCAATCTCCGACGCGCGGATCGCGGTCGGCGAACTTGACGAAAGGGAAGCTTTTGTTGGCATCGACCTTGATCAGAGCGAGGTCGGTTTTTGAATCAGAGCCAACGACTTTCGCATCGTAGGTCGAACCATCGTCCATCGTCACCTGTACGGTTTTGGCATGATCCACGACGTGATTATTCGTCACGGCATAGCCATCAGCTGAAATGAAGAATCCGGAGCCTTCGCCGGTTACGGCACGTTTGCCCTGCGGGAATCCCTTTGGCATGCCGTGGCCGCCAAACTGCTCGAAAAACTTTTCGAGCGGCGCGCCCGGCTGCATCGGATTGACCTCGTGATTGTCATTCATGCTCATCATTTGAGCCGTCGCATCGACCTTGACACGGACCGAGATCACGGCCGGCTTCACCTTCTCGACAACATCGGCAAAGCCCGTGGACCGTTGGATGGTTTCTGCATGCGCAGTCGTAATTGCGCTCGGAAAATTCGGTGTGCTGAAGCCCGATGTCCCGGTAGCGACCACGGCGATTGCAAGGCCGGCAGCCGATGCAAGAAGTGCGAGCCGGCGCGCTTTGCGTCCCGGTCTGGCAGGAATTATTCGATTCATGTCATAGCCTCCGCTGGGGATTGAAGAGCCCTGATTTGTTCAGAGCGTTAGTGAGGCTAATTAGGGAACTGCACCTTACGGCGGCCTTTCGGCTCGATTGCAAATGCGTAACCTTGGCGGCCACGTTGTCGCATCCTCTTGCCGCCGCAATGAGCACAGACGCGTAAAACCGCGTCGAGCTTGGTTAAATGTGCGATGCGTTAGCTGGGCCGCGCCTTGCAGACGTAGAAATTGTCCTTGCAGTGGTTGTGGCAGGTGCGATTGGCCTGTCGGCTTTCATAGACAAGATTGCAATGACTGTTGCACTTTCTCAATTCCGCATTGCATTTCGCAGGAGCCGCCAGTCCCGGATGTTCTGTAATCGCCAAAAATGGAAGCGCGAGTAGCGCGGCCGCCGTTATCCGGAAATGCATAATGTAACCTCTCCTGCTTTGCTATTGAGGCCACGGTAGCGAAGCCGAGAATGCCCACACATTGGACCAGAGGCCAATGCAAGGGACGGTGCGGCAAGGACTATAATTTCAGACATTTGGTTCTCATTCTGATTGCTGACGTCAGAGCTAACCGGCTTGGGAGGTCACCATGCTGCGCAAATTTGCACTCGTGATCATTGCTGTGGCTACGCTGGGCGTTGCCAGCCTTTCGCCGACGCCCGCCTCCGCCTGGCGTGGTGGCTGGTACGGCGGCTGGGGTTGGGGCGGCGGATGGGGTCGGCCCGCCGCATGGGCGCCCGGATGGCAAGTTGGATGGGGACCCGCATGGGGACCCGGGTGGGGACCTGGATGGGGATGGCGTTCCGGTTGGGCATGGAGTGGACCACGTTACATTGCGGCGCCTGGATTTTATGGCGGCGGATGCGTCGTCCGGCGGTGGGTCCGCGGCCCGTGGGGACCACGCAGGATTCTCGTCAACAGGTGCTGGTAATAAAGACTCAGGCCCAATTCTTGGCCTGACCTGCTAGCGCAAGGAAATCTGCAATCCGCTCAAATCGACCGGCGGCTTGGCGCCCTGTCGCCCGCGCAATTCCAACACGACGCCTTGCCAGTTTCGCAGCCGAAATGTTCCTGGGCGCCCTGTTTCAGGGATGGTCGAATATATGCCGTGGATGTTCGCGGCGTTTTGCAAATTGTAAGCGCGGCCAACCAAATCGACCCGTGCCGCCCCAAAGGGGCCGAGGCTCACGCCTCCAACACGCAGCGGATAGCGCGCACCCTGGAAGTGCAACGTGCCGTCACCACCCCCAACAATGAACTGAGTTCTGGTGATCGTGATGCGGATCGAACCGGTCGCCGCCTGCGCCACTGCCGGCATCCAGGCGAGCACGCTCGCCAACGCAAGCGCAGCCCCTGCCGATTTCATCGCGTTAGCCCACATCGGCTAGACCAGCCTGGCGCGAAGACGCTGGAATTCGGCGTCGGTTATCGAACCTGATTTTTTGAGTTGATCGAGCTTCGAAATTTCGTCCGCCACGCTGAAGCCGACCACGCGGCGCAGCTCCTCCCGCGCCTGTTGCGCTTGCTGGGCATTGCGCTCCGCCATCCCTCTTCCTTGCGTAATCAGATAGGCCAGAATGCCAACATAGGAGAATACGACCAGCCCGATCACCCACAGGGCCTTGCCCCACCCGGAAATATCGTGACGCCTGAACAGATCACCGTAGATGACAACGAGCAGCCAGAACCAGACGACAAAGGCGAAAATGCCAAGGACATTCATCAAAAAATTTGAATAAGTGTAGCCTCCATCGAAATACATTCTCATTCTCCATAGTCTCGAGCCGGCCCAGACCTTGACTCAACACGGCGTCCAACCGAATTGGACCTAGGGCCAACATCACGACCAATGGCCTAAACGGAGGGCGGCTTCGGCTCAGACTGGTGGAAGAGATTTGTACAGGCCTCTTCGACCCAGAGGGGACAATCGAAAAAGCGCCACAGCCGCAGATGGCCGGTCCAGCGCCACAGCAAAGCTGAATACCCCGATGGCGATGAACGGTCAGAGCAGAATGGCTGACATTTTTGCATCCAGCCGATCTCTTTCGGCATGGGCTAGCTGTCCCACGTTTGTGGTTTTCGGAAGTTAGAGCACAAAAAGATCAACCGCTTCAATCTGTCAAAGCTTCAGAGATCTTCTTCTGACAGGCGATCCCAAGGGCAGCCGCTATCGCCAGCCCAGCCACCCCCAGCAGCGCTGTATTTCTCGTATCGGGCTCGATTCCATCCCGAAGCGCGTGTTGCTTGACCCGAAGATCATTCAGCAATTCCTCGCCGGACGCCTTCAGTGTTGAGGCAGCCCCGGTAACTGTGCCACCGATGTCGCCCTGCCATTCGCGCATTTTTTCCTTGGCGTCCGACCAGACTTCTGACCCCTTCGTCACTGCCGCTTCCTGCGCCTTGCCGGCAATGTCTGCTGCCGCAGAAAAAGCCTGCCCAGCCTGTTCCTTGAGAATTTCCTTGCTTTGCTCGACGTAACCGAGCCGCCTACCGGTGGCGTCGTAACCCGTTTTGGGTTGTGTCTTCCACAGGCTGTAGAGGCCCACACCGATCAAAGCGCTCGCAATTGGGGGGCGCTGAAGCACCCGCCACGCCAACCCGGCACCAATCGCGATCACGGCCGCTGGATTTGACGCGGCACGCGCCTTGAGCTTCTCCCAGACGACGTCTTTCGTGCCGAGGGCTTGCTGTTTCAACCCATCAGTGAAGGCCGCAAAGGTTTCCGGAGAGCAAAGTGCAGCGAGGTCCTGCGTCAGCTTGGCCCTCGACCTTTCGACTTCCCGTTCACGCTCGTGCAGGGACGCGTCGGTCATCAACCGTTCCTCCCGACGTTGTCGGAGCGAGCAGAGGCAGCGCTTTCGCTTTTCCGTTCCAGCCGCTCTGTCATTGACGCTTTGAACGTATCAACAACCTCGCCTGCGACGTCCTTCAAACCTTCGGTATGCAAGCCACGCTCCTCGGCAGCGCTCTTGAGCTTCTCTCCCGCTTTTGCTGTCGCGTGCTTGACTTGATCGCCGAAACGCTCTGCGGCTTTGGACATTTCATTGCCGACCGGACCTAGCGTTTCTTTCTCGAGCACCGTCGGCGGAAACGCAGCCGCCAATGCGGCGCCGGCTGCAAGGCCGCCGGCTACAATGGCCAGAGGCTGATTTTGAAGCACACCCTGAGCGATATTCCGCGTCTGTCGGACCATCCGGTCAGATTGCTCCTCGACTTTGCGCTTCGCTTGGTCAGCGTATTCACTCGCCGAGGACGCATAGGATTTAGCCGTATCCATCGTCTGGCGTGCGGCGTCGGACGCCCTGGAGGCGTAAGATGAAGCCGCATCAACGGCGCGGCGCGCGGTGTCCGTTATCGCGTCTGTCATCTCTGACGCCCTTTCAACAGACGCACCGCTTGTCTCGCGATCTGCGGCGTCTACAGCGGCAGGCCGGGAAGGCTGCGGAGAGTCCGTGCGCATCATGAGGACTGCGCCTGCTGCCACCAGCAGAAGACCTTCGGGATTGCGCTTGATCATGTTGAGAATCCACTGACCGCCCTCGCCCAGGAACGGCTTTGATTGCGGGTTCATGTGAACTGCTCCTTGGCTACCGTGATATCTTGCTTGACTTGATTAAGTGCCCGGTCCGGCGTCAGCTGATCGGGCACATCGGCCCTGCCTTTGGCAAATGCGGCACCGGCCGCAACTGCCATCACTGCGGCCACGATCAGACTGGACCAGTGCAGCGCAATGCCGGTCGCCGCCGTGAGGCCGAGGACGGCCGCTTGAACAAGCAGCAGAGCGGCCACAGCGACCAACGCGACCGCGACGGACATCCAGATGCCGGCACGAATGGTGATTGAAAGCTTGTCGGCTAGCTCGGCCCGCGCCAGCCGCATTTCTTTGTGCATGAGGTCGGCAAGGTCCGTAATGACCTTTGAGAACGCGGTTGGCAGCGGTGAATATTGTTCAGCCATTAATATTACCCGATGGATGATCGTGCGTCGGCTGGATGGGAGGCGAGACTACAGGGCCGGCGCCAGCGCTTTTAAAGGTACGGAAGGCAAAAAAGCCGGCCACCGCCGCCAGTCCAAACATCATGGCCGGCTGCCGTCGTGTTATGTCGGACGCATTTTTTATCAACTGTTCGATGGTTTGCCCCTCCAAGCTATCGGCATAACCGTCGACGTGGTGCGCTAATCCCCTGACGAGACCAGCAAGCATGGGGCTTTCGTGCTGCAGATGATCCGCCGCGACCCTCATGGAACCAGCAAACCGATTGGCAGACTGCGCGCCAGCGCCGAGTTGGTCATTGAGAAGACCCGTGATGTGGTCGGACAGGGTGTGAGCGGCGTCTGTCGCTGCGCGCTTGGCCTTTGCCCCCGCGTCCTTGGCGGTATCCGAAGCCTTCGCGAAGGGTTCACTGGCGGCGTCCCGCATTGTCTGATTTCGATCTGCGTGCTCTCCCGAGGTAGAGGAACCGCGGCCTTCAAAATCTTGATTAGTCATTATTCTTCTCCTCCTCAATTAAACCGGCGGCCCAACCGTTGGTTCCTCTGCTTGTGACGACAGGCCGGGAATGCGCACTTCGGTACGTCATTTGACAATCGCGCCGCAATTTCTTGTACAATGTTTCCGAACGAGCAAAAAAATACACGTTGGGTTCGGCCGCGCGT
>Ga0310810_10002186_pt1 | contig 20836 bp, 16 predicted proteins | sample NCmetagenome_FD_207641 | JGI IMG/M metagenome (GOLD analysis project Ga0310810, IMG submission 207641) | Soil microbial communities from experimental microcosm in Duke University, North Carolina, United States - NC | ecosystem: Engineered > Artificial ecosystem > Soil microcosm > Unclassified ...
CGGCTCCGGCACCATCGGCTGTGTTTCGAACGCAGTCGCGTTTCGCGCGCAAGGCGTTACGTACGCCTTGAACGACGCCGCGCGCGCGCGCGGCTATGTCAGCGTGGATCCTATCGTCGTGACCAGATCCGCTGGGCCGACCAATCCACTCGGACGACTTCGGCAAGACGAGCGGATGCAGGTCTTCGCCGCGTCCGAAGTGTGCAAGTCGCGCGCGGACCGATCCAGTTGCCGCCGGGAGCTCGCGCGCGTGCATCATCTGTCTGACGACGAACTCGCGCAGATCGACGCGGAAGGCCGCGAGCGCTCGTGGCCGCCGCTGACGGCGCCGAAGATGAGTCTCGACGCGGTCGTGCGCGCCGGTCTCGCGCTGTGTCCCAAGTCGCCGTGACAGGCCGTTGCGGCTACACTGGCGTGATGGCCGACGTGACGATCTCCTTACGGCATCAACCCGCGCCCGACGAGCAGCCGTGCGGCGTCTGCGGCGCGCCCTTCATTCCCGCGGAGGACTCCGGCTCGCGTGTGCTGGGCCTCAGGTCCGGCAACCAGGAGTTCGCGTTCCTGCTGTGCGGCGGGTGCCATTCGAAATGGACCCACGGGACGACGGTCCGGATACGTTCGATGCCCTGACTCTACTTGGCCGACGCCGCGTCCACCTCTTTCTTCAAGAACGGCACGCCGTCGCTGAGCCACTTCGGCGCCGGCTTGTCCTTCAAGTAGTGATCGAAAAATTCGAAGTACCGGGTCGTCAGGTCCTTCCGGTTCGCCATGCCCCGCAGGCCATGTCCCTCCCCCGGATAGGCCAGCAGGACCGCCTTCTTGTTGTTGTACCGGAGCGCGTTGTACATCGCGAGGCCGTTGGTGAACGCGACGGTCGGATCGGCGGTGCCGTGCATGATGAGAAACGGCGCGGTCACCTCCGGCACGTGGGTCAGGGCCGACTCGAACATGTACATCTCCGGCTTGTCCCAGGGTGACGCGCCTTCGCGGCCCTGGCTGTAGAGGTAGTAGTCCGAGCCGTTCGCGCCGCTGCCGCCGGTCACCTGATAGGACCAGCCCCAGTTCTGGTTGAAGTCGAAGTAGAGATCGGTGACGCCGGCGCCCATGCCGACGGCGGCGAAGAGGCGCGAGCGCGTGCCGATGAAGGCGGCGCCTTCGCCGCCGTAGCTGTGCCCGTTGATCCCGATCCGCTTGGGATCCACGTAGCCCATCTCGATCACCTTCCGCGTCGCCGCCTCGACGGCGTCGAGCATGTCGCTGTGCGACGCGCCGGTGTGGAAGTACACGTCGGGCACCATCGTGATGTAGCCGTCGCTCACGGCCTGCATGGGGGAGGCACCCATCCCCGTCAGGTAGGACGGCGCATTGTAGCGATGCAGGTTCTGCGAGTTCTTCTCGTAGAAGTTCACGAGCATCGGCCGCTTCTCGCCCGGCTTGTAGTCGTCGGGGATCGAGAGCAGCCCCTGGAGCCGGTGGCCGTCCTTGTCCTTGAAATCAAAGAGCACGCGATGGCCCCAGATGAATTCCGCCTGCTGCGGGTTCGCGTCGCTGATCTTCTTCGCATCCCTGAAGCCAGGTCCCGAGACGCGCAGGTCCGGGAACTCGACGTAGGTCTGACGCGTGAACAGGAACCTGTCGGCCTTCGCCGCCTTCACGGGATTGCTGAACGCGGCATCTTCGTACACGAGCTCCTTGAGATCTCCGTTTGCCAGCTCGTAGAAGCCCGCTTTCTTCGTCCACTCGCCATACGCCGACAAGGTGATCGGCTTTGTCAGATCGATCGGCTTCTCGCGCGACGGATTGCCGCCGCGTCCGCCGGCGAAGCCGCCCGGGCCGCCCGGTCCGCCCGCCGGCGCGCCCGCCGCTGGAGCGGTGGGGGGATCCGGCGGCTCGGTCCGCACGTAGCGGAACCGGATTTCGCTCTTCGCTCCCACGCCATTCGTCAGGTTGCGGCCGGGTGAGCCATCGAGGGGCAGCGCCCACAGATCGTAGCGCTGCTGAACGATGACCGACTTGGCGTCGGCGGTGTAGCCGGCGATGCCGTACGCCGGCTTCGGACCCGGATGATCGAACTCGGCATCCGTGAAGCCGGTCGGCGCGCCGGCGGGCGCGACCGGCTTGGGCGCGCCGCCGAGCGCGCGCGACGACCCGGCGTCGAGATCGTAGGCCTGGTATTTGTTGTCCTTCCAGTACAGGAAGTACCGGCCGTCGGGCGAGATGCCGAACGTGTGGCTGCCGGTCGACGTGTTGATCAACTGGCTCTTGACGATCAGCGTCCGCTCGCCCGTCGTGGTGTTGACGCGGTAGATGTCGGCGGACGGCCGCTTGTAGTCGTGGATGTAGCCGCGCGTGTCGCGCCCTACGGCCCAGCGGCCGTCCTGCGCGACGTCCAGATCGCGCATCGTCTCGTCGGCAAGCTTCACGAAGCGATTCGCCGCGACGTCGAAGGCTTCGCGGAAGGTGAAGTTGCGATCCTGCTCGGCGCGGATCATCTGGACCGACTGTATCCGCTCGTCGGCGGTGTTCCAGACGTCGACGTCCGCGGCTTCGTCGGTGGTCTTGCGCTCGGCGGGCGGGGCGGGCACCTGCTCCTTCATCCCGAAGAACACGCGCTTGTTGTCGTCGCTCCATTCGAGCGGCGCGCGATCGCTCACGACCCAGCCTTTCGGGAACGCATCGGCCTTCTTCGGATCGAACGTCACGGGCTTCAGCTCGACGTCCTCGCGCCCGATTGCGGCCGGCACGTCGCTGAAGGCGATGAGCACGTTGTCCCGCTCGCGCATCTTCTCGACGTCCACGCCCTTGAGCGCCGCGATCGCCGTGCCGTCCTCGTTCCATGTCAGGCGGCTGTACGTCTTCGCGTCGTTGTCGAGCGGCGTGATCCGGGCGCTCCGGCCGTCGAACACGAAGATGCCGTTGCCGTCCTTCGCGGTGCCGTCCACGGTATAGGCCAGCAGATCGCCCTTCTTCGTGAAGACGATGTCGCCGACGCTGCCGAGGATCTGGTGCCGTCCGGTCTTGAGATCGACGAGGATGGCGTCGGTCCCGCGTGGACCCGATGGGGAGGGCGCCGGCGCGCCGCTCGCGTTGGCGCCGCCGCCGGTGCCGCCGCCGGCGGCCGGCGTCGCGCCGCCGCGTCCGGCGGCGCTCACGCCTTCGGCCGGCCGCCGCTTCAGCACGAGATGCGAGGCGGCGGGGGAGAACACGAAGGATTGAATGTCCTGCCACGACTGTGTGGCGCCCGTCGCGAGGTTACGCAGCTCGACGCGCTGCGGCGGCGCCGGCGGCGTCGCCGGCCCCCGCGCGCCTTGTGGCGCTCCCTGCGGAACCGGCGGACCCTGTGGACCCTGCGCGCCGGGTCCGGGCGCTCCGGGCGGGACGGCCGGATCCGGAACCGTTGCAGGCGCCGACGGCGCGGCTGGATCGGAGGCAGGGCCCGCGCCGCGTCCGCCCCGGCCGCGGCCTCCGCGGCCTCCTGTCGGATCCACCGTGTACGCGATCCATTTGGAGTCGGACGAGAACGTGCCGCCTGTCGCGTTGGCGACCGCGACGTCCTCGTTCGTCTCCAGATTCAGCAGGTGGAGGACGGGCTTCGTCTCGGTCGGCGCCGTATTGGTCAGCTGCAGCACGTAGGCGACCCATTTGCCGTCGCCCGAAATCTCCGGCCCGTTGATGCTGCGCCACTTCGTGTAATCCGCGATCGTCAGCGGCTTTCTGCCCGTCGTCTGGGCGGCGGGAAGCGCAGAGGCGCCAAGCGCGACGAGCAGCGCCAGGGCGAGCGTCGAGGGCCGGTGCGCATGGAAGCATTTCATGCGCGCGATGATACCTCCGCCTTTGCGCGGCGCGCTACGGGATGAATCCATATAATGCGGGGATGACGAAGGCGTGGGTCTGTTGGGGGCTTGCGGCGCTCGCGATCGCGCCGGGCGCCGCGCAGCCCGCGCCGCGGGTCCGCGTCGGCTACTGTACCGGGCTGAAGAACGTGGACGCGGCGAAGGCCGCGGGCTTCGACTACGTCGAACTTTCGGCGACGGAGATCGCAGGGCTGCCGGACGCGGACTTCGACGCGGCGGCGGCGCATCTGAAAGAGGCGGGAGTTCCCACGCCGGCGGCGAACCTGTTTCTTCCGGCCGCGTTGAAGGTCACCGGGCCCGGAACCGATCCCGATTTGCAGATGCAGCACGTGCGCAGGGCGCTGACGCGCCTGTCGAAGCTGGGGACCGAGATCGTGGTGTTCGGGAGCGGCGGCGCGCGGCGTGTGCCCGATGGGTTTTCGAAGGAGGAAGCGTTCAAGCAGCTCGTCGACTTCGGCCGACGCGCCGCGCGCGAGGCGCGCGCCAACGGCATCACGATTGCCGTCGAGCCGCTTCGGCGGCAGGAGACCAACATCATCAATACCGCCGCCGAGGGCCTCGATCTCGTTGACGCCATCAACGATCCGAACTTCCAGCTCATGATCGACTTCTATCACCTGGCGAGCGAGCGGGAAGATCCCTCGATCGTCATCAAGGCCAAGGATCACATCCGCCACCTGCACATGGCCAACCCGCAGGGCCGCGTGTTTCCGCAGAAGTGGGACGAATACGACTACGCGCCGTTCTTCGCGAATCTGAAAGCGATCGGATACGACAAGCGGATCAGCGTCGAGGCGTCCACGCCCGATCTCGCCGCGCAGGGTCCGCCGGCGATCGCGCTGCTGCGCCGCGCCTTCGAGCGATAAGCGATGCCGCTGTTCGATTTTCGCTGCCGCGGATGTGGCAATCGCTTCGAGACGCTGGTCCGCCCGCCGGCCGCGCCCATCTGCCCCGCATGCGGGAGCGCCGAGCTCGAGCGATTGATCTCCGCGGCCTCCTTCTCTGTCCGCTCGGGCGGCCTCAGTGCCGCCGCCCGCCGCGCCGTTCAGAAGCAACAGACGCAGCAGCGCCGGGATCAGGCTGCCTATCAGCAGGAGATCGAAAAGAAGCATCTCGACGACGACTGAGGGCGGACGCTGGCCCGGTGATTTCGCGCCGCTGAGAAGACACTTTCCAGCAAACGCGACGCCCAGGCGCGCGATCCGACGAAAACGCGCGCGTTCCTTCGCGGCAACGCTGGCACGGGCTTTGACCGTCCAACCGTCCATGGAAAAGCTGCTCCAGGATCTGCGCTTCGCGCTGAGGAGCCTCGTACGGCAGCCGGGGTTTGCGCTGACCGCCATCGTGACGCTCGCCCTCGGCATCGCGGCGACGACGGCGATCTTCAGCGTCGTGGACGCCGTCATGCTGCGGCCGCTGCCCTTCGCGCGCGCCGACCGCATCGTCGCGATCAGAAACCTCGCGGCGAGAACCGGCGCGCTGTCCTCGACGGTCTCGGGTCCGGACTTTCATGACTGGCAGTCGCAGAGCCGGAGCTTCCAGGCGATCGCGTATCACAAGGGTGGCGAGACGAGCGTGACGGTGGGATCGACCGCGGACTACGCGTCCGCCCAGGTGGTGACGCCGCAGTTCTTCCGCGTGCTGGGCGTCCGCGCTGCGGCGGGACGGCTCCCGACCGAAGAGGACCAGCAGCCGAACGGCCCGCTCGCGGTCGTCATCACCGACGCCTTCTGGAAACGCCATTTCAACGGCGATCCCGCCGCGATCGGGACGCCGCTGAAGTTCAGCGATCGCACCTTCGTCATCGCCGCGGTGCTGGAGCCCGGCATTCGGTATCCAGCGGGCGCCGACATCTACGCGCCTTCGTGGGTGTTCCCGGAGACGACCTCGAGATCCGCTCACAACTATCGCGTGATCGCGCGGCTGAAAGACGACGTGACGATCGACCAGGCGCGCAGGGAAATGCTCTCGATCGCCAGGCGCCTGGAGGCCGAATATCCGAACACCAATGCCAACAAGCTCGTCGACGTCTCCACGCTGCAGGACGTCATCGTCGGCACGTCACGCGCGACGTTGTACACGCTGCTGGGCGCGGTCGGGATGGTGCTGCTCATCGCCTGCGCGAACGTGGCGAACCTGCTTCTCTCCCGGGCGACCTCGCGCGAGCGGGAAATGGTCGTGCGGGCTGCCGTCGGCGCCGGGCGCGGACGGCTGATCCGTCAGCTTCTGACCGAAAGCGCCGCGCTCGGCGTCGTCGCGGCGTTGTGCGGCGCGTGGCTGGCGCGCCTGGGCATGCTGGGGCTGCTCGCGCTCGCGCCTCCGAGCCTGCCGCGGCTCGACGAGATTCGCGTGGACCTCACCGCGCTCTGGTTCGCGATCGCGGTGGCCCTCGTGGCGAGCATGCTCTTCGGGCTCGCGCCCGCTCTCCAGGCGTCCCGCGTGCAGCTCGTCGAAGGGCTGCGGCAGGGCGGGAAGGGCTCGTCGATCGGATCGCGGGGCGGCTGGGCCCGGAACGCCTTCGTGATCGCCGAGATCGCGCTCGCCGTCGTGCTCGTCGTGGGCGCGGGGCTGCTGGCGCGCAGCCTTGGAGCGCTGGCGGCCGTCGACCTCGGATTCAGTCCGGAGCGGCTCCTCGTGCTCAAGACCACCGTCCCCGTCCGCTCGTGGACGGAGGCGGCGCACGCCGCCGCGTTCTACCGCGATCTGCTGCCCGAGCTTCGCGCAATGCCCGGAGTCGCGAGCGCGGCCGGCGCGACGAGCCTCCCGACGGCGGTGGCCTCCAACGGCGGCTACTGGCTCGAGGGCGGACCCGGATACGATCAGCTCGGCACCCGGTCTCCGCAGGCGATCTTCACCGTCACAACGCCCGATTACTTCAAGACGATGCGGATCCCGCTGACGCGCGGACGCGATTTCACCGGAGCCGACACCGGCGACGCGCCGTTGACAGCGATCGTGAACGAGGCGCTCGTGCGCGCGTCGTTTGCGGGCCAGGACCCGATCGGCCGGCGCATCAAGTGCGGGCTCGACAATCTCGAGTTCATGACGATCGTCGGCGTGGTCGGTGACGTGCGCACCTGGGGTCCGTCGCAGCCGGCGCAGGCCGAGATCTACATGCCGTACGAGCAGCATCCCGGGCCCGCCTCGAATCTGTCGCTCGTCGTGCGCACCGGCACGCCCGATCCGCTGGCGCTCGTGGACATGATTCGGCGCAGGATCGCCGATCGCCGCCGCGACGTCCCCGTGAAGGCGTCGACCATGGACGCCACGCTTGGAACGGCTGCGGCGACGCCCCGCTTCCAGGCCTTCTTGTTGATCATGTTTGCCGGTGTCGCGCTGGCGCTCGCGCTCGCGGGCGTCTACGGGGTGATGGCCTACGCCGTCAGCCAGCGCGTGCCGGAGCTGGGCGTCCGCATTGCGCTTGGCGCCACGCCTCAGAACATCGGCCGACTGATTCTGGGGCAGGGCGCGCGGCTCGCGGCCGCCGGCCTCGCGGCGGGTCTGGCGCTCTCGCTGCTGTCGGGCCAACTGCTCCAGGGTTTTCTCTTCGGCGTGACGCCGCGGGATCCCGCGATTCTGCTCGCGGTCACGGGCGTCGTCTCGATGGCGACGCTGGCCGCCTGCTATATTCCGGTCAGGCGCGCCGTGCGCGTGGACCCGATGGTCGCGCTTCGCGCCGAATAGCGCGCGGTAGCGCCGCCTATCATCTATTAGACACCCAAATGGAATAACAGAAACTGATGAGGTCCGCTCATGTGCTACCATGGGCCGCGATGGACCTCGAGATCCGACACCTGCGGCTCGTCGCGGAAATCTGCGCGGCGGGCACGATGACCAAGGCCGCTGCACGCCTCCACTTGACGCAATCCGCGCTGAGCCACCAGCTCCGCGACATCGAATCGCGGTTCGGCACGCCGTTCTTCGTGCGGCTCGGACGCCGCATGGTGCTGACCGCCGCGGGCCGCCGCGTGCTCGAGACGGCGACCCGCGTGATCGGCGACGTCCAGCGGGCCGAGGAGGACGTCCGCCGCCTCGCCGGCAACACCGACGGCGTCATCCGCATCTGCGCGCAGTGCAATACGGGGTACCACTGGCTGGGACCGCTGCTGGCCGCCTTCGAACGGAAACATCCGCGGGTGTCGGTGAACATCGCGGCCGACGCGACGGATCGTCCGGTCGACGCGCTCCTCGACGGCCGCGTGGATCTCGCGCTGCTGATCGATCCGCTCGAGGATCGGCGTCTTCGGCTGCGGCCGCTGTTCACCGACGAGATGGTCGCCATCGTCCAGAAATCCGATCCGATCGCGCGGCGACGCTGGATTGCGCCCGAAGCGCTCGCGGCGCGCCATCTCCTCCTGTACTCGAGCGCGCCCGAGGAGAGTTTCGTCCTCCGCACGGTGCTCGGTCCGCTTGGACTCGCGCCGTCTCGCGTCTCGTTCATCATGCTGACGGAGGCGATGATCGAGCTCTCGAAGGCCGGCGTGGGAACTGGAGTCCTGCCGCGATGGTCGGCGCAGCGCGCCCTCGCCGGAGGCGCGGTGGCGGCGCTGTCGATCACGCGCCGCGGCATGCGGAGGGTGTGGGCCGCGGCGACGCTGGCGGCCCAGCCGGATCCCCCCTACCTGCGGGACTTCGTCGACCTGATCGTGGCTCGCGCGCTGCCTGTCCGCGCCGGCATCCGCGCGTCGGCCTGAGCGCGACGTTCAGTCGGCGCGGAGGGCTTCGACCGGTTCGATGCGCGTCGCGCGCCGGGCCGGGGCGTAACTCGCCGCGAGCGCAATCGCCGCGAGCACGGCGACGGCGCCCGCCAGCGTCAGCGGGTCGGACGGCCGCACCCCGAAGAGCAGCGTCCCGGCCGTCTGCGCCGCGGCGAGCGCCAGAATCGTTCCGATGGCGGCGCCGATAGCGACGAGCGTACCCGTTTCCCGCAGCACGAGCCCGGCGATCGCCCTCCGTCCCGCCCCGAGCGCCATCCGGAGGCCGATCTCGTTCGTCCGCCGCGTCACCGTGTACGCGATGAGTCCGTAGAGGCCGACGAGCGTGAGCACGCCGGCCAGCACCCCGAACGATCCCGAGAGGGTCGCGAGCATACGCTCGAGCAACAGCGATTCGCGAATGTCGGTCGCGAGGATCCGATAGCCGACCGCGATGCGCGGATCGATTTGCGTCAGCGTGCGCGTGATCGCCCCCGTGACGGTCGCCGCCGGCAGCGCGGACCGGATCGCGATGCGTACGTAGCCGGCCGGCCGCGCCTGGGAGTCCGCCATATAGAGGACCGGCCTCACCGTTTCCTTCAAGTCCGCATACGTCGAGTTCTTCACGACGCCAACGATCGTGAACGATTCCTCGGGCCGGCCCGGCGTCGCTTCGCGGGTGACTCGCGATCCGATGGCCGCGCGTGTGCCTCCGATCTTCGCGGCGAACGTCTCGCTGACGATGGCGGCAGGCGTCGATCCGGGCGTGTCTGTCGCGTCGAAGTCGCGGCCCGCCACCATCGGGATGCCCATCGTCGAGAAATATCCGGCGCCGACGACGTTGCGGTTCGTGCCGAAGCCGCGCGTGCGATCGGTCCCGGGCCAGAAAACGTTGCCGGAGGAGCTGCCGCTGGCCGGCAGGACTCCGACTACCGCCGCGGATTGCACCCCGGCGAGGCCCCGCACGCGCTCGAGCAGATCCTGGCGGAACGCCGCGCGTCGATCCGCAGGCACCTCGAGCCGGCGGAAATCGATTCCTGCGGCGATGACGCCGTCGGCGTTGAAACCGGGATCGACGGCGATCAGATTGTGCAGGCTGCGTGCGAACAGCAGCGACCCGAAGAGCAGGACCATGGAGAGCGCGACCTGGGCAACCACCAGCGTCCGTCGGACCCCGGCGGCGTCGCGGCTCGCCGTCGCGCCGCGCGTCGTCGCGCGCATGAGGGCGCTTGCGCCGATCCGCGTCGCATTGACGGCTGGCGCGAGGCCGAACAGCAGGCAGGTGAGGAGCGAGAGGCCGCTGGTGAAGGCCAGCACGCGCCAGTCCGTCCCGAGCGGCAGCGTCGTGGTGCTCGTCTGCGTATCGAGCAGGCCGACGAACGCCCGGCTCAGTACGGTGGCCAGCAGTCCTCCGGCGGCGCCGCCGAGCGCGGCCAGCGCCACGCTCTCGGTCAGCAGCTGGCGCAGGATTCGTCCGCGCGAGGCTCCGAGTCCCAGCCGGACCGCGATTTCACGCTGGCGCGCCGTCGCCCGCGCGAGCAGCAGGTTGGCGAGGTTGGCGCAGGCGATGAGCAGCACGAGCCCGGCGATGCCGAGCAGCAGCCAGAGCGGCGCCGCGTATGCCTCGCGCAATTGAGAGACGCCCGACGCGCCGGGAACCGCGATGAGTCTGAAGCCCAGATACTTCGGAACGCTGACGGCCGGATATTTCGGCGGCAGCGTCGACCGGAACAGCTCCGGCGAGATCGCCGACAGGTGGGCCGACGCCGCGTCGATCCGCCAGCCCGCTTTGAGACGGCCAAACACATTCAGCCACCAATCAGTGCCGGACGCGAGTCGGCCCGACCCGTCGCTGTTCAGCGCACCCTCCATGCAAACCGGAATCGCGAAATCGAACGACTTGCCGACGTCGAGGCCGGCGAACCCGGGCGCCGTGACGCCGACGATCTCTACGGGATGCCCGTCGAGCGTGAGCGTTTGCCCCACGACGGCAGGATTGCCCGTATAGGCCTGCTGCCAGAACGGGTAGCTGAGCACCGCACGCGGCGCGCAACCCGGGCGGTCGTCGTCGGGCATCAGCAGTCGTCCCGCTGCCGGCCGGACGCCGAGGACGTTGAAGAGATCGCCCGTGACCCAGAGTCCGTGCGCGAGGCGCATCTCGCCACCCGCGGAGAGGTTGAACGTATCGGCGCTCCACGCGAACAGGCCCGCGAACGACTGCTGCCGCGCCTGGATCGCCTGCCAGATCGGATACGTGACCGACGGATGACCCAGGTGAAAATTACCGCGCGCGCCGTCCATGTCGGCGAGGCGAACCTGCGCCAGACCGTCCGGGTCCGAGACCGGCAGGGTCTGCAGCCGCAGGGCATCGACGACGCGGAACAGCGCGCTATTCGCGCCGATGCCGAGCGCAAGGGACAGCATGGCGACGAACGTGAAGCCGGGGCTTCGGCGAAACAGGCGAATCGCGTAGCGGAGATCCTGCGCGGCGTGCACGAGCCATCGCCCGCCCCATTGATCCCGCGCCGCCTCCTGAATCTGCGAGAGGTTGCCGAGCTCACGACGGGCGTCCGCGGCCGCGTCGCTTGGCGATTGGCCGCGGGCCACCCGATCGGCCTCCGCCATCTCGAGATGCGACCGCAGCTCTTCGCGCAGGTCGTCGTCTTTGTGCCTCATGATTCGGACCCCTGCGGCTTCGCGAGGATGCCGCTCATCGCGTCAACGAGCCGTTCCCACCGCGATCGCGCAGTCTCGAGCTGGCGGCGGCCGGCCGCGGTGAGGCGGTAGACGCGCGTCCGCTGCTTGTTCGACGAGAGCTTCCAGGTCGCGGCGATCCATTTCTGCTTCTCGAGGCGATGCAGCGCCGGATAGAGCGATCCGGTGTCGACCTGAAGGACGTCGCCCGAGCCCGCCTGGAGCGCCTGCGCGATGCCATACCCGTGCTGCGGACCCCAGCGCAGTGTCTGAAGAATGAGGAGATCCAGCGTGCCCTGGAGGATCTCGATGCGGTTCTGATAGCGCGCTGGCCTCACCATGTAGACAGACTACATCCATGGATGGAGACTGTCTACCCCCTTGCGATCCGCCCGGATCGATGACGCCGGCTCATCCATCTCAGGAGAACGTTTCGTTGGAAGTCCGCGGCGCCGCCGCGCTAGCCTGACGCGCATGACCATTCTCGATGATGTTCGTGGCGCCTGGCGCGCGCTTCGCGCGCATCCCTGGTTTGCCGCTACGGTCGTGTTGATTCTCGGCGTCGCGGTCGGCGCCAACAGCGCGGTCTTTGCCGTGCTGGACGCCGCGCTGCTCCGTCCGTTGCCCTTCCCGAACGCCGCACGCGTCGTGACGATCGACCAGGCGCGGCCCGGTTCGCCGGGCGAACCCCTCTCGATTCCGGATTACCGCGATCTGCGCGACGGGAACCGCACCTTCGACGCGATGGCGGCGGTCTTCCAGTGGAGCGCCAATCTGACGGGCGGGGAGGCCGAGCGGATCCAGGGAATGCGGGCGTCCGCTTCGTTTTTCACGCTGCTCGGAGCGCGCGCGGCGCTCGGCCGTACGCTCGTCGCCGACGATGAACGGGGCGCCGGCGCCCGCGTCGTCGTGCTCACGCACGGATTCTGGCTGCGACGCTTCGGCGGGGCCGCCGCGGCCCTGGGTTCGTCGCTGATCCTCAATGGCGACGCCCACACAGTGGTCGGCGTGCTCCCGCCGGCCTTCATCACGCCCGTGCGCGACGCGGAGGTCATCGCGCCGTTTCCGATCGACGCCGATCCGCGGCGAATGTCCCGCGACGCCGGCTTCCTGCGCGTGATCGGCCTGCTCAGGCCGGGCGCCTCGCTCGATCAAGCCCGCTCGGATCTCGACGCGATCATGCTCAGGCTCCGCGCGGAGTATCCGACGACGAACGCGACGCATACGGGGGTGCTTCTCGCGGAATGGCGTACCGCGCTCGCGGCCAGGCAGCGATCGATCCTGCTCCTGCTGCAGGCGGCCGTGGCGCTCGTGCTCCTCGTCGCCTGCGCGAACGTCGGCAACCTGTTTCTGGCCGCCGCGATCCGGCGCGAGCACGAGTTCGCCGTACGCGCGGCGCTTGGCGCCTCACGCACGCGCCGCGTTCGACAGGTCTTCATCGAGACCGCGCTGATCGCAGGAGCGGCGGGCGCGGCCGGCTTGGCGATCGAGGCCTGGACCGCGCGCGCACTCGCCGTGCTGGCTCCGCCGGACCTGCTGGCGCTGGCGCCGCCCGCCGTCTCCAATCCTCGCGTGCTGCTGTTCACCGTCGCGGCGACGTTCGTTTCGACGCTGCTGTACGGGCTGGTGCCCGCACTGCGTCTCGGCGGGTCGACGCTGCGAAGCGGGCGCGGCGCCTCTCCCGGGAACCGGCGCGTCCGGATGGCGCTGGTCGCCGCGGAAGTCGGCGTCGCCTCGACGCTGATTACGATCGCGATGCTGCTCTCGCAGAGCTTCGCGAAACTGCAGGCCGTCGATCCCGGTTTTCGCACCGATCACCTGCTGACCGTGCGGCTGTCGCTGCCGAAGAGGCGATATCCCCGCGCCGCGGATTCCGCCCGCTTCGCCGACACGCTTCGTCCGCGTCTACTCGCGCTGCCCGGCGTCCAGGATGCCGCGGCGGTCAACGTGGTGCCCCTCAACGGCTATCACGCGACGGCCGACGTGTGGCCGACGGATCGTCCCGCGCCCGAGCCGAGCGCCCGCCAGCAGGCGCAGTACCGGATGATCAGTCCATCGTACATAAGGACCTTTGGCGTGCCGCTGATTGCAGGACGATCGTTCGACGAGCACGACATCGGATCGGCTGAGCCGGTCGTCCTCGTCAGCAGCACTCTCGCGCGGCGCTTCTGGAGCGATGCGGATGCGGCCGGACACACGCTCGTGATCGACGACAGCGATACACCGCGGCGGGCGCGGATCGTCGGCGTGGTCGGCGATGTGAAGCACTACGGACTGGACGCGGAGCTGACGCCCGATATCTACACGCCGATTCCGCAGGTGCCCGATGCGGCGGTGCAGTGGCTGAACAACAACATGTACTGGGGCGTGCGGACGTCCGGCGATCCGGCTGCGCTGCGCGAGGCGTTTCGCCGCACGCTCAGAGAAGTGGATCCCGACGTTGCGGCGTCCGCGATGCGGACGATGGAGGAGGCGCTGGACATGGCGCTGGCGCCGCGGCGCATGAACCTGTGGCTCGTGCGTGCGTTCAGCGTCCTGGCGCTCGTGCTCGCAGCCGCCGGCGTCTACGCCGTCACGTCGTTCAGCGTGGCGTTGAGGCGGCGGGAGATGGCGATTCGATCGGCGCTTGGCGCGCGGGCCGCGCACAACCTCAGAATCGTGGTTGCCGATGCGGCGCGTCCGATCGTCGCGGGTCTGGCGCTGGGCGCCGCCGGTGCGCTGATGGCGGCGCCGGGGCTGCGCAGCGTGCTGTTCGGCGTCGAGCCGGTGGCGGCCGGGCCGTTTTCGATCGTTCCGGCGATCCTGCTGTTCGCGGGCGTCGGGGCGTCGACCCTCGCGGCGCTGCCGACGCGCCACATCGATCCGATTGAAGCGATGAAAACGGAGTCGTGATGGGGAGATCGATCCAGGCGATCCGCGAAACCCTGCTTCAGACGCCGCGCGTCGTGGAAGGCCTGATCGCGGCGGCGACAGACGACCTTCTGGAGTGGCGGGAAGCCGATGCCGTCTGGAACTGCGTCGAGGTGCTGTGTCATCTTGCCGACGGCGAGATCACCGACTGGATGCCGCGCATCGAGCTGATCGTCTCCGGCGGCGGACGATTCGTTCCGTTCGATCGCGAAGCCGGCTTCGCCCGTTATCGCGGCTGGTCGGCGGACGCGCTCGTCGGCGAGTTCGGGCAGCGCCGGCGGGCGAACGTCGAGAGGCTGGACGGACTCGCGCTGACGCCCGATCACCTGCGGTTGACGGGCGAGCACCCCGAGTTTGGCACAGTGACGCTCGAGCAACTGCTGGCCTGCTGGGCGACCCACGACATGGCGCACGTCTCGCAGATCTCGCGGGTGCTCACCCGGGCCTTCGGCCGCGACGTCGGGCCCTGGCGCAAGTACTTCAGCCTGCTGCAGAGCGGAGAAGGCAAGAGGGTGGATGAGTGAAACGTTCGCGGAATACTCAGCGCGACTCACGTCGCTCGTGGGAAACGCCGATCCTCTCGCGATCCTGCAATCGACGCCGCGGCGCGTCGGCGTCTTGATTTCGGGACGGAGCGTCCTTGATCTGCAGAAGCCGCCGTCGCGGGGCCGATGGTCCGTCGCTCAGATCGTGACCCATCTGGCGGACGCGGAGATCGTCGGCGCCTATCGATTCCGGCTCATACTGGCCGCGCCTGGCACGCCTATCCAGGCGTACGATCAGAACGACTGGGCGCGCGAGATGCACTACGAGCGGAGTGATGCGCACGCGTCGCTCGCGCTCTTCTCGGCGGTGCGCGCCGGCCAGGTGCGGCTGCTGCAGAGCGTCGCCGATGCGGCTCTCGATCGTTTCGGCGTGCACGCCGAGCGCGGTCACGAAAGCCTTCGCCAGCTCATGACTCTTTACGCAGGACACGACATCAACCATCTCGCGCAGATCGAAGGGCTGCTGGCGGATGCCGAGCCGGGCCGCGCCGGATTCTCGCCGGCTCCGCTGAAGCCGGCCATCGACTCGGCGCAACTGGAATCCCTCGACGTGCGTACGGGGACGATCCGAGCCGCCGTTCCGGTCGCCGGCGCGGACCGACTCGCGCTCCTGACCGTGGACTTCGGCGATCGGACCCGCTCGATCGTCGCCGGAATACGGACCGAACGCATGGCCCTCGAGGCGCTGTCCGGCGTGCAGGCGCTGTTCGTGGTGAACCTTCCCCCGCGGACGATCCGCGGTCAGATCTCTGAAGGCATGCTCGTCGACATCGGATTCGCCGACGGCCTGCGTCCGGCCTTCGCGCAGCCTGAATGGCCGGTGCCTGACGGCGTCCGCGCCGGATAGCCGGCGAGCCATTGGGCGGTCTGGAGAACAAGAGACCAAGAGCAACATTGGATCTCGCTCCTCATCTCCGGTCCGAACCAAATAAGAACCAGTCAGCGCGCCGGCGGGAGCTCGAGGCGCGCGCGCAAGCCGCCCGAGGGAGAAGGCGACAGGGCAATCGATCCGCCATAGAGGGCCGCGAGCTCTTGCACGATTGCGAGGCCGAAGCCCGAGCCGGGCGCGGCTTCGTCGGCCCGCACGCCCCGCCGCAGGACGGCTTCCCGCATCTCCGCCTCGATCCCGGGGCCATCATCGTCGACGAGAATCGCGAGGCGGTCCGATCCGGCGGTTGAGGTCACCGCCACGCGCCCGCGCGCCCATTTGCACGCGTTGTCGAGCAGATTGCCGAGCATCTCATCGAGGTCTTCGCGCCGGCAGCGGACGATGTGATCCGGGCGCGTCTGCACGTCGATCGTGAGGCCGCGGCCCGCGTGCAGGCGAAGCATCGTGCGTGCGAGCGGTTCCGCGGAGGCTGCGACGGCGCACCGCGCTCCGGGCGTGGCGCCCGACGCCGCGGCGCGCGCGTGGGCCAGGTGATATTCAATCTGCCGCCGCATGCGCTCGATCTGCTCGCCGAGCGCGGCCGCGAGCTCGGCGTGTCCGGCCGCCTGCGCGTGGTCGGCCTCCTGGGCGAGCACCGCGAGCGGCGTCTTGAGTCCGTGGGCCAGATCGCCGGCCTTGGCGAGCGCGCGGCCGACCGCCTGCTCGTGATGGACCAGGAGCGCGTTGAGATCGTTCACGAGCGGCTGCACTTCGGCGGGATACCGTCCTTCGAGCTGGCGTGCGCCTCCCTGGCGCACGATGCCAAGGTGGCGACGCAGCGCCGCGAAGGGCGCCAAGCCGGCGCGCACTACCGCGTATCCGGCGGCGAGCGCGACGGCGGCGAAGACAACCATGACGTGTGCGTGCTTGTGCACGACGCGCATCGCCGTCCATCGCGGCCCGTAGATCGTGATGATGACCGACCAGACGCCGAGCAGGCCGAGCGTCCACAGCGCCGCGCCGAGCAGCACGCTGCGGCGCAGCGACCTCATCGGCTCGACGCTCCGCAGTTCATCCGGTATCCCATGCCGCGCACGGTCTCGATGGCCGACGCGCCGAGCTTGCGCCGCAGCCGCGCGACGAACACTTCCACGGTGTTCGAATCGCGGTCGAGGTTCTCGGCGTAAATGTGTTCGTTCAACTCGGTCTGCGACACCACGCGTCCGCGATGGTGCATCAGGTACGAGAGCACCCGGAACTCGTGGCTCGTCAGCCGCACCTGATCGCCCCGGAGCGTGACGCTCGCCGCGCGCGGATCGAGCGCGATCGCGCCGCAGCGCAGCTCCGCCGCGGCCTGCCCGGTCGCCCGCCGGATCAGCGCGCGCAGCCGTGCGAGCACTTCTTCCATGCGAAACGGCTTGGCGACGTAATCGTCGGCGCCGCCGTCGATGCCGAGGACCTTTTCATGCCAGCTCCCGCGCGCGGTCAACACGAGAACCGGCACGGTGATCCCCGCGTCGCGCCAGCGTCCAAGAAGCGTCAGTCCGTCGATCTTCGGAAGTCCCAGATCGAGCACCACCGCGTCGTACCGCTCGGTGTGATTCAGGAAATCCGCCCGCTCGCCGTCGGCCGCGCAATCCACGGCGTAGCCCGCGGCGCGGATCGCGCTCGACAACTGCCGGGACAGACGCGATTCGTCTTCGACGACCAACACTCGCACACGGCCTCCTTCCGTCGCAGGCCGGAAGATAGTCTTCATGTGGTTATAGCGCACCCGAAGCTGAACGCATCCTGAACGACCCGTTCAAGCGCCGTTCAGCCGCCGATCGGTAAAGTGCCGGTGAAGAGGCCGAAGACGATGCATGCCAAAACAATGATCGTGGTGTTGATCCTCGCAGGCCTGGCGGTCACGGGGGCGGTCGCCATGCACGGACACGGGCACCGGTTCATGCGGCGGTGGATGCCGGCGCTGCATGGGGGAAGGTGAGGGGGGAGGGGGCAGGAAGGCGGGGGGCGGAAGGCGGAAGGAGAGCCCAAGATGTTTCTGTTTGGCGATCTGCGTTTCGCGGTGCGCACGATCGTCCGCATGCCGGCGCTTGCGGCGGTGGTCATCGGATCGCTCGCCGCCGGGATCGGTGCCAACACCATCGTCTTTTCATGGATCGAGTCGGTGGTCTTCAAACCGGTGGCGGGCGTGCCGGACAGCGGCCGGCTGTACCTCGTCGAGCCGCGGTCGGACACCGCGATGTATCCGGGCGCGTCGTGGCTCGAATACCGCGATCTGCGCGAGCAGCTCCATGCGTTCGAGGGCCTGATCGCTTTCAAGATGCTTCCGCTGTACGTCGGCGAGCGGGGCAGGGTCGAGCGGTCGAGCGGGCTGCTGGTCTCGGACAACTACTTTTCGTCGCTGCGGCTGACGCCGGCGCTCGGCCGGTTCTTTCGGCCGGACGAAGTGCAGGCGCCCGGCGGGGCGCCCGTCGCGGTGATCTCGTACGACTACTGGCAGACGCGCTACGGCGGCCGGGCCGCCGCGCTCGGCCAGCGGATCCGCGTGAACGGCGCGGATCTGGCGATCGTCGGCGTGGCGCCGCGGGCGTTCAACGGGACGATGATGCGCCTCACGTTCGACGTCTGGCTGCCCGCGACGCTCGCGCCCGTCCTGCTGAACGGCGCGCGAGATCTCGAGGATCGGAGCGCCCGCGGATACTCGGTCACCGGATTCCTGGCGCCGGGCGTCGCGCGTGCGCGCGCGCAGACGGAAGTCGACGTCCTGATGCGACAGCTTGCGGCCGCGTATCCGGGCAGCAACAAGACGATGCGCGGCGAAGTGCTGCCGTTCTGGGAATCGCCGCGCGGGCCGCAGCGGCTGATGGCGACCTCGCTCGTCATCCTGCAGAGCATCACGCTGCTGCTGCTCCTCGCTGTCTGCGGCAACAGCGGGAATCTGCTGCTGGCGCGCGCCAGCGCGCGTCAGCGCGAGATGAGCATCCGGATGGCGCTCGGCGCCGGACGCACCCGCGTGATGAGCCTGGTCCTGACGGAGAATCTCGTCCTCGGGCTGTGCGGCGCCGTGGTCGGCGCCGTGCTGGGCTCCTGGGGCACCGCGGCGCTCAGCGCCGTTCCCCCCCTGCGCGTTCGCGGCATTCCGATTTCGTTCGAGACGCCTGTCGAGGGCGCCAGCCTGCTCTTCGCCGTCGGGCTCGGCGTGGCCTCCGGGCTGCTCTTCGGTTTCGCGCCGGCGCTGCAGCTCGCGCGACTCGATCCGCAGCTCACGCTGCACAGCGGCTTCACGACCGCTCCGCGCAGCCGCACGCGGAGGGCCCTGATCGGCCTGGAAGTCGCCTTCGCGACGGTCGTGCTCGTCGCGGCGGGGTTGTTCCTTCGCAACTTCATGGCGACCCGCCAGGACAATCCCGGCTTCGCGCGCGACGGCGTCCTTCTGGCGGGATACGATCTGACCGGCCGCGCCGTCGACGAAGGCAGATTGCGGACGTTCGCCGCGTCGCTCCTCGAACGTCTGCGATCGGAGCCCGACGTCCAGGCTGTCGCGATCGCGACATCGGTTCCGCTCGATCTCCACGGCATGCCGATGCGCGCGTTCATCCTCGAAGGGCGTCCGCCGTCAGAGGACGGACAGGACCAGGCGCTCGCGAACGTCGTCACGCCCGGATACTTCGCGCTCATGGGCATTCCACTGCTGCGCGGACGCGACTTCGCCGACGTGCGTGACGCGTCGGCGCCGCCGCAGGTGATCGTCAACGAAGCCTTCGTGAGCCGATATCTGGACGGCGCCGAGCCGCTGGGCCGCTGGGTCGAGACCCGGGGACGCAGGGCGATCATCACCGCGGTCGTCCGCAATTCTGTCTACAATGCCTTCGGCGAGCCGCCGACCCCGATCTTGTACTACTCGTTCCGTGACCGCCCGTCCGCGGCGGCCGAGATCCATCTGCGGCCTCGGCCCGGCGCCGACGCCGCCGTCGTGTCCGGGCTGCGGCGGATCGTCGGCGAGCTCGATCCGGAATTGCCCTTGTACGACGTCCGCACGCTGGGCGACTACATCGAGTCGAACCTGATCTTCCGCCGCATTCCGGCGCGCATGTTCGCGGTGCTCGGTCCATTGCTGCTCCTGCTCGCAGCCACGGGCATTTATGCGGCGGTCGCCTACGCGGTGTCGCTGCGGTCGAGGGAAATTGGCGTCCGCATGGCGCTCGGCGCGACGCCCCGCCTCCTGGTTGCGCGGTTTGTCGGCGATCACATGATCGTGGTCTCCATCGGCGCGCTCGCCGGTTGGCTGTTGGCTTTCATGTTCGTCCTGGACGTGCTCGACGCTTCGGTGGATGCTGGCGTCTTCGCGGGTGTTCCCGCCGTCCTGCTGTGTGTCGCCGCGGCCGCGTCCTGGTGGCCGGCCCGGCGTATTACCCAGGTCGATCCGGTTGTGGCCCTCCGATCCGAGTAAGAATCGGAACGCTGGCATGGCCTTGGCTCTAGACGCCTTCCATAACCCAGATCCCGGGGAAGAGTGTCTTCGGATGATACAGAGGCGCCCTATGAGCGTTGCGGAACCCATCGCGCCGGGCCACCTGGCCGGTGAGCATTTCGTGCAGTTCTTCGACGCCGAAGATTCTCGCGCGCAATCGGTCGCGGCCTATCTGGCGCGCGGCTATTTCGCGCGTCAACCCCTGCTTGTCGTCGCGCAGGGACGTCACTGGATCGAGATCAGCCAGCAGCTTCAAGCCCGCGGCGTTCCCGTGCAGCCCGCCGTGGCGGCCGGGCGCCTGGTGGTCAGAGACGCCGCCGAAACGCTTCGGAGGATCACGCGCAACGGCTCCCCGGATGCGGCCGCGTTCGAGGCCGTCGTCGGGGGCGCCCTGGCGGCGCTCCATCGCGACCAGCCTGTTTGTGTCTATGGGGAGATGGTCGACATGCTCGCCCAGGTTGGCGACCTGAGCGATGCCATCAAGCTCGAACGGCTGTGGAACGGTCTCGCCACGCGCGTGCCGTTCTCGCTGATGTGCGGCTATTCGGCGGCGCATTTCGTCCAAGCGTCGACCCACCGCGCGCTTCTCGAGATCTGCGCTTCGCATTGCGGCGTCCACCGCCATTCCGCGGACGCACTGGCCTCGTGGCTGCTCGACTCGGTGCAGCCGGCGGCCGTCGGCCCCGGCCCGCTCGAAATCTAGTCCCATCCGAGGGGCTTTGCCCTCGGACTCCTCTACACGCTCGCGCGCGCCACTGTCGCCGGCGCGCTCCGCGCGCGTGGCTCGACCGCGT
>Ga0310810_10002187_pt1 | contig 20833 bp, 16 predicted proteins | sample NCmetagenome_FD_207641 | JGI IMG/M metagenome (GOLD analysis project Ga0310810, IMG submission 207641) | Soil microbial communities from experimental microcosm in Duke University, North Carolina, United States - NC | ecosystem: Engineered > Artificial ecosystem > Soil microcosm > Unclassified ...
TGGAAGGTGTCGCGGCGGCTCACGGTCAACATGGGCGTGCGGTGGGAACCGTTCCTGCCGCAGAGTTTGAATAACGGGGCCGTTTTCACGTTTAGCCAGGACCGCTTCAACCGGGGCGTGCACAGCATTGTCTTCAAGAATGCGCCGGCTGGTCTTCTGTATGCCGGCGATCCGGGATTCGAAGGCAACACAGGCGTTAACAAACGCTACAACCAGTTCGCCCCGCGGATCGGCGCGGCCTTCGATCCAAAAGGCGACGGCAAGACTTCGATCCGGACTTCGTTCGGGATGGCTTACGATTTTCCCAGTGTGATGATCATGTCAACGCCGGCCACTGCCCCGCCCTTCGCCAGCACCGTGAGCATCCCCGGCCCGGTCAGCTTTGGCGATCCGTATGCGAATTATCCAGGTGGGAATCCTTTCCCCGGCAACTTTACCGTCGGGCCCAATGTGCGTTTTGTTTCGTTCGGTCAGTATGTCGCGCAGCAGCCCGATGCGAAAGGGACTACGGTCCTGACCTGGGACTTCTCAGTGCAACATCAGTTCGGGAACGACTGGCTGGTTTCGGCGACCTATCTGGGCACAGAGACGTCGCATCTTTGGGTGAGTTTCCAGCTCAATCCGGCGGACCCGACTGTGCCGGGCGCCAGTATGGGGAATACGAACCTCCGCCGGATCGCCTACCTGAGAAACCCCGCGGCCAATGAAGGTGGGCTCCTGGGCGCCGTCGATCAGTTTGAATCGGGAGGCACGGCCAGCTACAACGGAATGATTCTATCGATCCAGAAGCGCCTGAGCCGCGGGGTCAACCTGAATGCGAACTATACCTGGTCGCACTGCATCGGCGACGTTCCCATCGGTTCCTATATCGGAAACGCAGGCGGCACGTATTCGGATGCCAATAACCGGCGTCGCGATCGAGGCAATTGCCAGGCGTCCACAACTGATCCGACGACGGCGACCCAGGCTTTGGATCGCCGGCACATCGCCAATTTCAACGCGGTGCTGGAATCGCCCCCGTTCAAGCAAGCAATTCTGCGGGCGGTGGCGAGTAACTGGCGGCTTTCGCCTAGCTACCGGCTGTTATCGGGAGCTTTCCAGACGGTGACCAGCGGAGCCGACTACGCCTTGACGGGCGCGCTGCCCCAGCGACCCAACCAGGTTCTTGTGAATCCGCTGGTGGCCAATCCTGGATCGGCGTGCGCCAACATTTCTCCGTGCGTGAGCTGGATCAACAAGGACGCGTTCCTGCGACCGGCCGACGGCACACTGGGGAATCTGGGACGATCGAACGTCCCGGGCCCCGGTTTCTGGACCGTCGACGTGGCTTTGTCGCGCGGCTTCCGGGTGCGCGAAAACGTCAACGTAGAGCTTCGCGGCGAGGCGTTCAACCTGACCAACAGTTATCGGGCGGGCATCGTGACTACCGGTCTTACCAACCCGAATTTCGGCCGGATCCTGACCGCGCAGGATCCCCGGATCATGCAGGTCGCACTGAAGCTCGAGTTTTAGGAGGCAGGCGACCAGATCGCCCGACCCGTCTTATTCGTGCGGGTCACACGGTGAGTCGATCCGACCCAGTGCCGGCGTCCGCAAACGTATTAAGTCTTTTGATCACGAAAATGGCCACCAGCATGCTGGGTCTGGGCCGATGCGATTGTTATTGGCCGCTTCCTTATTGACGCTCGCCGCGACCGCGCAGGAGTTGCCGCAGGCAGTCGATCTGGTCCAGCGAATCGACCAGCTCTTTCCATGGCTGAATGTGGTGGCCTTTGATGTGGATGCGCAGGGAAGCATCTATCTCGCTGGCTCGGCGCAAGGTGCAGTTCCAGATACCATCAACATGCGGTTCGGACCGCTCGGCGGGTACGATTTCGTCGTGATCAAAGTGGAACCGTCGGGGCGGCAGATCTACGGAACGGCAGTCGGAGGAACCCAGGACGAGTTTGTGGGACGCATCCGGGTCGACTCTGAAGGGAATCTGTATCTCACAGGTTCGACCAACTCCGCAGATTATCCGGCGATTGGGTCGGGCACGGGGTCTGTGATCCTGAAACTCGATGCTCGTGGAAGCATTCGTTATAACGCACGTCTCGATTGGGCGGGTACGATTCTCGCGATGGACGTGGATCCGTTGGGTTCCGTGTATTTCGGCGGAATTCCCAAGCCCGGGCAATCGCCCGTATCGCCTGGCGCGTATCGGACATCACCGTTGGGCTCGGGAGGATTCATGGTTAAGTTCGGCCCCTCCGGAAATCAGCTGGAGGCTGCCACCTACATAGAGGAGCAGGTGTCGAACCTCAAACTTCGCGCGAACGGAGACGTTGTGTTTTCGATGGGCAAGACCGTCGCGGCCCTGAATGCAGGGCTTTCTCATCTGGTGTTCTCCACTCTCACAGATCTGAACGACAATATCGTCAACATGGGCGTCGATAGTTCGAGCAGTATTTATGTTGCAGCTGGGGCTGGCGTCCGGAAATATGCTCCGGATGGTGTACGGCTCGTATGGGCGCATGACTTTACCCCCGCGTCGTTCCGTCAATTCGCGGTTACGCCTTCGGGGACGGTCTTTGTATTCGGCGACGTCCCTCCCAACTACCCGACTCACAATGACACGCAAGCATGCGCGAGTAATCTGATGGGGCCGATCTCCGGAGTGGGCGTCGTCCCAGGCACGTATGGATTCCTGATGGCGATTGGTCCGGATGGAGACATCCGATACGCCACATTCATGGCGGAGCAAATTCCCCGGTATTTGCCGATCATCGCGTCTGCTGGCGACGATCGCGCTTACTCGCTCGGAGAAGCGTTCTTGACGCTGGACGGGCGTACAACCAGATGGCAGGGGATCTTGAGGTTCGACGTCGATCACCTGCCCTCGGCCCACATCGCCGCGGGATGCCTGGTGAACGCAGCGTCCCTCCTGGTCGCGCCGATCGCTCCGGGAACGATCATGACGTTGTTTGGCGAGCAGATGGGTCCGGAAACGGGTACGTCTTTCGCATTGCAGGATGGACATGTGCCGTTCAACATCGCCGGAGCGAGTATCACGGTGGATGGCAAGCCTGCTCCGGTGCTGTATACGCAAGCGGGCCAAATCAACTTCATCGCGCCCTGGTCGCTGCGGACGGACGGAATCAGAGTGCCCATTTGCGTCGTGATGAATGCGGCCAGTTCGTGCTTGTACGCGCCCACTGCCTTGACCTCGCCTGGATTATTCACGGTGAACTCACAGATCGCGGCGATCAATCCCGATGGGACTGTCAATTCTCCGCAGCATCCAGCGCCGGCGAATTCGTACGTTTCGATTTATCTGACAGGCATGGGGCAACTGGATGGTTCCGCTGTGGATGGCGGAGTTGCCGGATTCGATCTGCAGCGGGTTACCGCGGTCGTGGCGGCCAGCTTCACGGGGCCGGTATGCGCACCACCGGTCGGCTGCGTAGATCGAACGGTGGACGCCCCGGTTCTATTTGCGGGTGCGGTCCCTACGCTTGTTTACGGAGTGAACGTGGTCATCGTCCAGACGCCGTCATTTTTTAATACCTTCTTCGGCAACTCAAGCGTGAGCTTAACACTCAGCACGCGGGCGACCCCCCTGAGTGGCGTTGCCACAACCTCCGGCACTCTCTACATCAAATAGCAGGCTGGCTATTTGTCGCCCGAGGCGAGGATAGTCTCAAAATGCGGGGCTTCGGTTTCGCGATGCACCAGGGCGGTGCTGACCTTCCTGAATCCGGCATCGGTCAACATGCGGCGAAGCTCGACTTCACTAAAGCCCAGCCAGACGTCGGCGTAGAGCGCGCGAGCTTCTTCAAAATGGTGCTTTAGCAAATCGAGAATGATGACGCGCCCGCCGGGTTTGACGATGCGAAACGCTTCGGCCAGCGCGCGCGGAGGATGCTGCGCGTGGTGCAGCGACTGGCTGAAGAAAGCCACGTCCGCCTCGCCTTTCTTGATGGGCAGCTCCTCTAAGTCGCCCAAACGATACTCGAGGTTCTTGACGCGCTGGCTGCGAGCCAGGCTCGACCCGAATTCGACCATCTTTTCGGAGTTGTCGACCGCGATGACCTTCTTGGCGCGGCGGGCGAGCAGTTGGGATACGGTTCCCTCGCCCGCGCCGAGATCGGCGATGACCAAGGGTGGCATCAGGAGCAGAAAAGTTTCCGCCAACCCTTGCCAGGAACGTCCCGGAACGTACTGGCGTCCGAATTTCCCCGCCAGCTCGTCGAAATAGGACCTTACTTTATCCTGACGCCGGCCCAGGGCCAGGCGGAGCGCGTCGCGATCTTCCGCAGCCTCGGGGATCTCCTTGACGGCATGCCGCAACACGTCAAGAACTTGAACTTGCGTACCATTGCCGAAGGCCTTCAGGCGATATAAGATGTTCTTGCCGGTGCGACGGTCTTCGACAATGCCGGCCTGCTTGAGCTGGGACAAGTGAGTCGAGATGGTACTCTGCCCCATGGCCAGGATCTCCTGCAATTCGGCCACGGAAAGCTCCTCGCGCTCCAGCAGGAGGACGATGCGGACCCGGTTAGGATCGGCCAGCAGTCTAAGGGATTTGAGGATTGACGCCATGGGCCGCTATTTAGTATTATATCGTAGTATCGAGATTTTACGATATAAAGTTTAAAGGAGTCTGAGAGAGATGAGCACCGTAGCGAATCCGGCCACGCTGGCCTATAAAGTCGCGGATATGAAGCTGGCCGACTGGGGCCGCAAAGAAATCTCGATCGCCGAGGCCGAGATGCCCGGCCTGATGTCGATCCGTAAGAAGTACGCCACCGAAAAACCCTTGCAGGGCGTGCGCGTCACCGGGTCGCTGCACATGACCATTCAGACGGCGGTGCTGATCGAGACCCTGAAGGACCTGGGCGCGGACGTGCGCTGGGCCAGCTGCAACATTTTCTCGACGCAGGATCATGCGGCGGCGGCGATCGCGGCGACCGGCACTCCGGTATACGCCTGGAAGGGCGAGACGCTCGAGGAATATTGGTGGTGCACGTATCAGGCGGTCAGTTTTCCTCATGGGAAAGGTCCGCAACTGGTGGTGGACGACGGTGGCGACGTGACGCTACTGATCCACAAGGGTGTGGAACTCGAGCAGGGATCGGACTGGGTCAATACTCCGTCAGGCAGCCATGAAGAGAAGGTCATCAAGGATCTGCTCAAGGAAGTTCATGCCGAGAATCCGCGGCGCTGGAGCGATCTGGCGAAAGAGTGGAAGGGCGTTTCCGAGGAGACCACCACCGGCGTGCATCGCCTGTACAAGATGCAGCAGGAAGGCAAGCTCCTGGTGCCAGCGATCAACGTGAATGATTCGGTCACCAAGTCGAAGTTCGACAATCTGTACGGCTGCCGCGAGTCGTTGAGCGACGGCATTAAGCGCGCGACCGATGTGATGGTGGCGGGCAAGGTCGCGGTGGTGTGCGGATACGGCGACGTCGGCAAGGGCTCGGCGCACTCGCTACGCGGGTTTGGCGCGCGCGTGGTGGTGACGGAGATCGATCCGATCAATGCCTTGCAGGCCGCGATGGAAGGCTTCGAGGTAACCACGGTCGAAGATACTTTAGGCCGCGGCGATATCTATGTGACCACGACGGGGAACGTCGATATCATCACGCTCGATCACATGAAGAAGATGAAGGATCAGGCGATCGTGTGCAACATCGGCCACTTCGACAACGAGATCCAGGTGGAGCCGCTGAACACGGCGCCGGGCGTCAAGAAAACCGAAATCAAGCCGCAGGTGGACATGTACACCTTCCCCGACGGGCACAGCATTTTCCTGCTGGCCGAGGGACGGCTGGTGAACTTGGGCTGCGCGACGGGTCATCCCAGCTTCGTGATGTCGAACAGCTTCTCGAACCAGACACTGGCGCAGCTCGACCTGTGGAAGAACAAGGACACTTACAAGGTCGGCGTGTATACATTGCCGAAGAAGCTGGACGAAGAAGTCGCCCGGCTGCACTTGGACAAGATCGGCGTGAAGCTGACCAAGCTCTCGCCGAAGCAGGCGGAGTATTTGGGCGTGCCGGTAGAAGGTCCGTACAAACCGGATCACTATCGGTACTGATCAAGGAGTCAGAATACAGAAGTCAGAAGCGCACACAGAAATGATTGGCGGCGGGCAGAGATGCTCGCCGCCTTTTCTTTTGGCGAACGAAGCCACGCTAGAATCAATGTTCGGACACCTTCATGCAATTTCTTCAAGAGAGCCTGGTTGAACTGATTACGCAGACCTCCACTAACCTGCCGCCGGATGTGCGGCAAGCGATGGGCGTGGCGATCGCGGGAGAGACTCCCGATACGCAGTCATCGCAGGCGCTCGGCATCATCGCGACCAACATCGATATGGCCGCGGACGACCAGGGGCCCATCTGCCAGGACACCGGGATGCCGACGTTTGACGTCCACACTCCAGTCGGCGTGAATCAGATCGCCATCAAGAAAGCCATCCGCGCGGCGGTGGCGGAAGCGACCAGGCGCGGCAAGCTCCGGCCTAATTCCGTCGATTCGCTCACCGGGAAAAATAGCGGCGACAACCTGGGCGAAGAGACTCCCGTGATCCACTTCGAGCAGTGGGAGCAGGATGAGATTGAGGTGAAGCTGATTCTCAAGGGCGGAGGGTGCGAGAACAAGAACATCCAGTACTCGCTGCCCATGGAGCTGGAGCATCTGGGCAAGGCGGGCCGTGATCTGGAGGGTGTCCGCAAGTGCATCCTGCACGCGGTGTGGCAGGCGCAAGGGCAGGGCTGCGCGCCGGGAGCCGTGGGAGTGTGCATCGGCAGCGATCGCGCGCAAGGATATCTGCTGGCGAAATACCAATTGTTCCGGACGCTGGACGATACCAATTCCAATCCGGTGCTGGCCAAGCTCGAAGCCGAAATTATGGAGGAGGCCAATAAGCTCGGCGTGGGTGCAATGGGATTCGGGGGGAAATCGTCGCTGATCGGGTGCAAGATCGTGGCGGCCAACCGCCTGCCCGCGAGTTTTTTCGTCAGCGTGGCCTATGATTGTTGGGCGTATCGTCGGCTGGGCGTGCGGCTGGATGCGTCCAGTGGGGCGATCACGAAGTGGCTGTATCGCGATCCTGCGCGGCCAGTGACGAGGATGGCTCGCGGCGAAGGCTTTCCATTGACCGGAAGAGAGGTCATCCTGCGTCCGCCTTTAAGCGACGAGCAGGTTCGTGCGCTCAAAGTCGGCGACGTGGTGCTGATCACCGGGGAGATGTTCACGGGACGTGACGCCGTGCACGCGCACCTGATGAAGAATCCGCCGCCGGTGGATATGCGCGGATCGGTGCTGTATCACTGCGGTCCAGTGATGCTGAAACAGGGGGATGAGTGGGTGGTGAAGGCCGCGGGACCGACCACCAGCATCCGGGAAGAACCCTATCAGGCGGATATTATCCGCAATTATGGCGTGCGTGCGGTGATCGGCAAGGGCGGCATGGGAAGGAAGACTCTGGCGGCGCTGGAAGATTCAGGCGCGGTGTATCTGAACGCGATCGGCGGCGCGGCGCAATTTTACGCGCGGTCGATCGACAAGGTGCTGGGCGTGCATCTGCTCGATTTCGGGATTCCCGAGGCGATGTGGCACCTGCGCGTGCATGACTTCGCCGCCATCGTGACGATGGATGCGCACGGGAATAGCCTGCATGCCCGGGTGGAGCAGGAAACCGGCGCTCAGCTGGAAGAAGTCGGCCGCAAATAAAAACGCTCAGCTCAATGCGCATTGGCGACTCGATAAGCGAGGTCCACCAGGCGGGCACGGTCCGCGGGTTCGTGGCGCGCTTCTAGCAAACGCGCAATCTCCCCAGCCTTATCGAGTTGCCCGAAGCCGATCAGGACGTCCATATAGGCCCGCAGCAACCGCGAATCGCCGCCGAGCCGTGTGGCGACCATTTGCGGAGATGTCTCGAGAGTATCGGCCAGCCGCAGCAGGGGACGATAATCGTCGTAAGTGAGCACGGCGGCCCGCTGGGCCCACGGCCAGAACTTCGCGGAATCGCCACGGCGGAAATAGTAATTGGCGAGCGTCCAAGCGGGCAGATATTGATGATCGAAGCGTGCCGCCTGGAGCAAGTCGCTTTCGGCTTCCGCCAAGTTCCCGTCACCTTCCGCGTCGAGGCCCAGGTGAATCCAGGCCGAGCTCAGCCGCGGATTCAGACTTACCGACGCGCGCAGCTCAGCGGGTGAAGATTCATAACCGGCCAAGTTTGGCGCACGAAGCCAATAGGGCGTCTGGGCCGCGAGGTCAGGGTCCCGCCTGAATTGAGTCTCGGCCACAGCCAGCCGGATGGTAAGCAGCAGCGCGGATCCCAAGAACAACAACAGGGACCCACGCACCAAGTTCCGCACACGCAATCAGCGGCTCAGTCCGGGCGGACTGACCGGCGGCCGGTCGGGCGGGCGTCCGGGCGGCGTTGTGGGTGGGCCGGGTGGCGTTACAGGTGGCCGTCCTGGCGGCTGGCCCGGCGGTGTTACGGGCGGGCCTGGCGGAACGCCTCCGGGAGGAGTGGCCTGGGCTTGGACGGGCGGAGCGCCACTGGCGGTGAACCCTACCTCAGGCACGGCCGCGACGCCGCCGACGATGGAAGTGGTGTTTGCGCTCCTAGCCGCTCCCGCAGGTACGGCCTGTACCTGTCCCGACGCGATGACCAGGGACGCGCTTTGGTACGACGACGACGCCACATTCGCTGCGCCTGTAACTCCGACTGTCTGACCCACGTACCCCGCCAGGCGCGGGCCGGTCACTTCTACCGTCACGCGAGTCACTTGGTCGGTCAGCAGGAAATGCCCGTTCTGCCGGGTGAGCGTTCCGGTGATGCGGGTTGCGGCCGGCGTGGCCTGTGGCTCGAACGCCACGGCGGTTCCGGCGGCCACATTCGCCACCAGCACGCCGCGCGCGTTCAGCACCCGGAACGATCCGGTCAGCGCCGCCACACGCACACGGTTATTTCCCAACAAGCCGACCCGGCCGGTCGAGAGTCCGCGCACCGGATGGATGGTTAGCCCGAGCACCTCCAGATGAAATCCGACGCCGTTCTCCAGACCGGTTTCGCCCTTTTCCAAGACGATATGGTTGCTGTAGAGTTTCCCCCGCGAATCGGCGTTAAGAGTCAAGCGGGCGCCTCCCGCCAGCCGCACCGACGAACGGCCGCGCCCGGTCTCGAGCAGCGCGCCTTCGGTGAGCGTGCCGTTGGTCATCACGGTATCCCCATTCAGACGGAACGCTCCGCCCGCCGTCACCGTGCCAATGATGGGGGGCGCCGCGGGAGGTGCCGCGATCGCCAGACTCAGCATTAGGCCCTGTGCTAAGAACACACCTACCCCTATTCGAAATGTAAATCGTTTCACTCTGGTCTCCCTTCTGATAGTGCTGTCTCGAACCCGGTACTCTCTAGCGCGCCGGCTAGGATAAAGAGCCACGCGGCTACCCCGAAGCGCGCAAACGGATAGTCCACCAGGGCGTGCACAAATACGGCGGGCACGCCCATCCCCCAAATCGAGCGAAATGCGGGACGCAGTGTGGCCATGGCCAACAGCATCCACGCCGCGGCGTACGGCCAGCCGCCTTCGGTGGCCCATTCCAGCCAGTCATTGTGGGCGTGCTCGATCACCGCGCCGGGGTCAAAGCTCGCAAATTCCGGATACACCGTGGCAAAGGTTCCCAAACCGTATCCGGTCCAGGGACGCGCGGCGATCATCGCCAATGAGGACTGAAAGATTTCGCGGCGGTCGCGCCAAGGATCGGAGTCCGCCAGGCGGCCGATCAGCACCTCGCCGCCGCCCAGCGCCGCTAGAACGATCGCACCCAACGCAAAGCGCGGGATCAACCGGCGTCGATCGGGAGGCCGCGCCAGCAAGAACACCAACACCGCCTCCAGAACCAGCAGCGCCGCCCCCGCCCGCGATGCCGACACCAGGCCGCAGGCCAGCATCGCCGCACTCATCCATAAATAGTGACTGCCGTGCTTGGTGCGATGCGCCCTACAACCCAGCCACAGGCCCACGGGAAATGCCAGCTCCAGAAGCTGCGCGAAGTTGTTGCGGCTGAGAAAGGGGCCCCACACATCCGGATAGGGACTCGCGAAGAACCAGAAGATCTTCCCCGGCGAAGTGTAGTAAGCCACCACGCTGATCACGCTCAGCACGAACCCGAACCAGGCGAACCCTTGGAGCATCCGCTCGCGCGCGTGCCGCGGCCGGAAAACTTCGGAAGCCACCAGCGCGGTCGCGCCCAGCGCCGCGACGCGCAATGCTCCGCTCAAAGTTGCATATCGATACACCGTGGCACCGACGGCCAGCTGTCCGAATCCCCATAGCGCGAGCACGGCGGCGGAGATCAACACCGGTCCAAAGCGCGGGTTCCGCCGCAGCGCCACCCATCCCGCCAGCAGAAAGACAGATCCTTCATAGGCCCACTCCACAAACGGTTCGGCGCTCCCAATGGCCAGCGTCGCCGCCGCGGCCAGCGCCAGCAGGAGCAATATGAGCACCATCCTAAACGCCGACCGCCTGCGTTCGGGGAACCTGCGCTTGGCGTAGCGCCACTCCGCTGGGCGTGTAGCCGGGAACCATTTTCTGCAAACAGGAAACCACTTGCGCCGGGTCGCGTTCCTGGGTGGCCCGCTCCATCTCCGCGAGAATCTTCCATAGGACGGCCGGTGGCGGTGCGGGACCCGAGAAAACCCTGATTTGGGCGTGCGGCGTGGTAGAGGTATTCTCCTCGAGCGCACTGACTTCCTCGTACAGTTTTTCTCCCGGCCTGGTTCCCGAAAACACGATGGGGATATCGATGTCCGGACGCAAGCCGCTCAGCAGGACCATCTTGCGCGCGAGATCGAGGATCCTCACCGGCTCGCCCATCTCCAGCACGAAAATTTCTCCGCCGGAGCCGAGGGTGGCGGCCTGCAGCACCAGCTCGGCGGCTTCTGGAATCGTCATGAAGTAGCGGCGCATGTCGGGATGGGTCACCGTCACCGGCCCACCGGCTTCGATCTGGCGCCGGAAATGGGGAATGACGCTGCCGCTCGATCCGAGCACGTTACCGAAGCGCACGGCCAGGAAACGCGTAGCCTCGGAGCGTTCGGCCTGGCAGATCATCTCGGCGACGCGCTTGGTCGCGCCCATCACGCCCGCCGGCCGCACGGCCTTGTCCGAGCTCACCAGCACAAACTCTTCGGCGCGGTGCTCGGACGCCGCACGTGCCACGTTGCGGGTGCCCAGTACGTTGTTCTCGACCGCCTCAAACAGGTGCGACTCCATCAAAGGCACGTGCTTGTACGCGGCCGCATGATACACCGACTGCGGACGATGCTCCTGAAACAGCTCGGCAAGACGGCGCCGGTTCTGGATGCTCCCCATCGCCGGGCGGAACTCGAGCGAGGGAAACCACTCCCGCAATTCCTGTTCCACCTGGAACAGACCGGCCTCGGACTGATCGAATCCGATCAGCGTCTTGGGCCTGTGCCGGGCGATCTGGCGGCACAGTTCGCTGCCGATCGAGCCGCCGGCTCCGGTGACCAACACGGTGCGTCCCGATAAGTGTTCGGGAAGACCGTTCTCTTCCCAGCGGGCTGGGGGACGTCCCAACAGATCTTCGAGCCGGACCTCGCGGATCTGCTTGACCAACACGCGCGGACCGATGCGTTCGAGCAGTGCCGGGACGCGTTTGACGGAAACACCAGCCGCCTGGCACTGCTCCATAATCCCAGTGAGCTGATCGCCTGAGGCCGTGGGGAGCGCCAGCAAGATCTCTCCCACGCGGTACTTGCGCGCTACTGCGCGCAGTTCGGCGCGGCCTCCCAGCACGCGCACGCCATGCGCGCGCATCGAACGCTTGCAGGCATCGTCGTCCAGGAATCCAATCACCTGGCAGCCGATGGAGGCGTGCGCGCGGATTTCGGCCAGCGTCGCGACTCCGGTTCTGCCGGCGCCATAGATCAGTGTCCGGCGCGCGGATTTCGCGGGTTCCCCGTGGTGCTGCCACTCGAGCAGGGATTTCACCGCCGCCCGGAGCGCCACCATCAGGGTCAGGCACACGAAGAAATCCAAGGCGAGCAGCGAACGCGGAAAAGCCGGGCCCATGGCCAGCCGGAGAGCGACCGCGGTCGCGCACGAGGCGCCGGCGTTGGCTGCTCCAATGCGCAGCAGATCCGCGAATCCGATATCGCGCCAGGCCACGTCCCGCAGTCCGAAGGCCCGGAACACCACGATCTTGACGGCCACCAGCAGCGGGAGCGAGGCTAGCAGCATGTGCCCATAAGGCGGCTCGATCGAGAACTCGAAGCGCAGCAGAAAACTGACCACCAGGGCAGCGCCGGCCACGACTGCCTGCATGACTTCGGCGATCCACCGGCGGTTCTGGAGCAACGCGCGCTTCATGCCTGAGCTGCCCGCGCGGGGTATTCTTCCGCGATCCGCTGCGCGCCCGGCGGCGGCCAGGCCAACAGCGGATCTTCTCTCAGTGCCATGCGGCGCAGCAACGGATCGGCGTTCCAGGAAGCGAGCAGGCGAGCGACCCCGGCCAGGGCCCGTTCCCGCGAAATCGCGCCCAGCAGAGTGAAGCTGAGAATCTGGAGATCCCCTGCCAGGGTCTGCCGTTCTATATACAGGAGCCCCAGGCGGCTCTTCCACGGCCGGATGATCTGGTTGTAGGTCAGATCGGGGTCTGGAACACCCTCCAGAATTTCCCCCTCGTCGGCGAACACGATCGATGCCAGGTCGGTCACGCCCGGACGCACCTCGAGCAGCCGCCGTTCTTGAGAGGTGTAGAGCGCGGCATCCGGCTCCACTTGCGGACGCGGCCCCACCAGGCTCATGTCGCCGATGAGGACGTTCCACAGTTGCGGCAGCTCGTCCACTTTGGCGAAGCGCAAAAGTTTCCCAATGCGAGTGATCCGCCGGTCGCCGGCAGCGGTGGAGGAGACTCCCGACTTCCAGGCACCCGGAAGCATGCTGCGGAACTTCAGCATGCGGAACCTTCGGCCGTCGCGCCCCACGCGCACGCCCCGGAACCAAGGGGAGTGGCCGTCCTCGAGCCACACGGCCAGCGCGATCAGACCGAACAGCGGGGCGAGGACCGCTAGTCCGCACAGGGCGGCGACAATATCGAATCCTCGTTTCATGCAGCCGCTCCCGCTTGATCCTTCGACCGCCCGAGCGCCCGCCAGACGGTCGCGACAATTGCCTCAGGCTCGGGATAATACGCCTGTTCCTCGGCGCGGCTGGTCGGGGCGGGTGTATCCGGAAGCGTGACGCGTTCGATGGGTGCATCCAGATCATGAAACGCTTCGGCGGCGATGGTCGCCGCGATCTCGGCCGACGCACCGCCGGTTCGCCATCCTGGATCGGCGACAATCACATGCCTGGTCTTGCGCACGCTTTCGAGCACTCTCGACTGGTCCCAGGGCTTCAAGCTTCTGAGGTCGATCACTTCGGCCTCGATCCCTTGGTTCGTCAGAAGTTCCGCGGCTTCGAGCGCCTGCGCCGCCATCCAGGAAATTCCCACAATGGTCACGTCGCGGCCGATACGCCGCACGGCGGCTTCGCCGATGGAGGTTCGGTACATTTCTTCGGGAACCGGACCGGCTTGGCTATAAAGCCACCGGTCGTCGATATAAAGGACCGGGTTGGGATCGTCGATCGCCGCCAGCAACAATCCCTTGGCGTCGACTGGCGTCGCCGGCATCACGGTTTTCAGTCCCGGCACGTGCATGAACATGGCGTGGAGCGCCTGCGAGTGCTGGGCGCCTTGTTCCCCGCCGCGATTGATCACCGCGCGAATGACCAGGGGGACACTCGCCTGACCTGCAAAAAGATAGGACCAGTTGGCCGCCTGATTGATCACCGGATCCATCGCCAGCAGCAGGAAATCCAGGCGCGGATGAAACACAATCGGGCGCATCCCGGCCAGCGCCGCGCCTACCGCCATACCGGTTACCGCGTTCTCCGACACCGGACTGTCGAGCACGCGCTCGCGGCCGAACTCGCGGTCCAGATCCTCCAGACTTCCGCCGGCGTACCACGGACTCCACAGCCCCTGGCCGATGAGAAACACCCGGCGGTCGGCGGCCATCGCCTGGGCATGGGCTTCGCGGATGGCTTCAACGTAGGTCAGCGTGCGCATACGTGCTCCCCGGCGCGCCGAGGATCAGGCGCCGCGGCCTGGCGCGCGGCCTCGAGCGCACGGTCGATTTCCTGGTCGATGGCCGCGCGGTGCGGCTCAAGATCCATCGCCAGTTTCATCACTAGCTCCTGCTCAGCCCGCTGAATGGGATCGCGTGCCAGCCATTCCGCGAGTTCCCCGCGCCGGCGCACGCCCACATCTTCGTCCGAGCCCGCGCCTACGTGCCCGCGCCAGCGAAACGTCCGGCATTCGAGAAAAGACGGTCCGGCGCCTAGCCGTGCGCGGACTACGGCTTCCCGCGCCGCGTTATAAACCGCTTCCACCTGGTTGCCGTCGACGCGCTGGCTGGGCACGGAATGGAACGCGCCGGCCTGATTGAGGTTGTCCGCCACGCGCCGCTCGCTCCAATGCAGATGACTCGAATACAAATTGTTTTCGCATACGAAAATCAAGGGGAGACGGTAGAGCGCCGCCAGATTCAGCGTTTCATGCACGCTGCCTTCCTCCAGTGCGCCATCGCCAAAAAATGCCACGGCCACGCGCGCTTCGCCGCGCAGTTTGTAGGCCAGCGCCGCGCCCGCCGCCAGTGGAACCGTGCCCGCGACAATCGGAACGGTGCCCGGAATGCCCTGCTCGGTGTCCATCAGGTGCATGGACCCGCCGCGTCCGCCGGCGCAGCCCGTCACCTTTCCCAGCACTTCGGCGAACAATCCTTCGAGCGATCCGCCCTGGGCCAGATAATGCCCGTGCGAGCGATGTCCGCCCCAAATCGTGTCGCCCGCTCCCAGCGCCGCGCACACGCCCGCCGCGATGGCCTCCTGGCCGATCGACAAATGGCAGGGGCAGCGGGCTTCCCCGCTTTCAGACATTTGCGAGATAGCCTCTTCCGCTTTCCGTATGCGAAGCATAGTGGTCCAGCGGCCTAGGAGCCAGGTTTCAGCCGAGGCGGTAAAAGTCGTCGATGGTGTTAGAGATGGTGTGGACATCGTGATCGGTGAGGGAAAGGTTCAAGGGCAGCAGCAGGATGCGCTCAAATATTCGTTCGGTGAAGGGCAGGCGCGCCGTGAAACCCAGACGCGGCCACTGGTGCACGGCCTTGCCGCCCCAGGGAAGCGCCGACCCGATTTGACGCGTGTTGAGAAAAGCGCGCAGCTCGTCGCGGCGCTCGGCCTCGATCTCATAATTTTGGAAAACATCAAAGTGATCCGCCTCATGCCCCCGATGTTCGGGCGCTGGCGGTAGCTTCAATTGCGGGATCGCTTGCAGGCGAGCCTGATAGTGGCCGGCCAGCGTCCGCCGGCGCTCGACGGCCGTGTCATACGATCCCAGCCGGAAAGCGAGAATGGCGGCTTGCAGATTGTCCAGACGTGAGTTGAATCCCCAGCTCACGATCTCGCCGTCGGAAGCGCGGCCATGGTCGCGAAGCTGGACCAGGCTCTCATAGACGTGATCATCATTGGTCACGACCGCTCCACCATCTCCCAAGCAACCCAGCGTCTTGGCCGGGAAGAAACTGATGACGCCCGCCGCGCCGAAACTTCCGGCCGCGCGCCCTTGAAACCGCGAGCCCAGCGCCTGCGCGGCATCTTCGACGATCACCAGGCCATGGCGATTCGCGATGCTCTCGATCGCCTGCATGTCGGCCGTGCGCCCGTTCAACTGCGTGGGCAGGATCGCGCGCGTGCGCGGCGTCACGGCGTTCTCGACGGCTCCGGGGTCTATTAAGTGATCGTCCCCGCATTCGACCGGCACGGGCGCAGCTCCCGCGAAATGAATCGCGGCCGCGGTGGCCACCATGGTGTGGGAGCAAAAGATCACTTCATCGCCCGGGCCGATGCCCGCCGCGCGCAGCGCCAGCAGCAGTCCGTCGGTGGCGTTGCCGACGCCCAGCGCGTACTTCACTCCCAGGTAGGCCGCCAGATTCTGCTCGAACCTGGTCAGATCCTCTTGCAGAATGAACGCTCCCCTTAATCCCACGTCGCGAAAGATTGCGGTGAGTTCCTGCTCCTCTGCAAGAAATAGGTCCGGGTAGTTGAAAAAAGGTATGGATCGGACCTGGGCGGGAGTCATGAGACGCTCTTTTGGGCGGTCGCATACAGAACGCGGTGGCGGCGGGAATTGAACGGGCCTAGCTCCTCCAGCCTCGGCGGCGTGCTGGACGCACCGGCGTGAAGCGGAACAGCTTCTAGTTGCCCGTAGAAAATTCGCTTGAGCAGCGCCTTGCCCTGCATGGTGCGCGGGACGAGCCCCAGCGCTACTGCGGCGCGCCGGATCAGACGTATTCCTGCCGTCATACCGCCGGAGCTTTCCGGAAATGCTCCTTCAATGCGCGCCGCGAAGCCGGCCTCTTGTAAAATCGCGAGTAACTCCGTCGCGGACCAATAGCGCGTCTTGAACGGGCTGGGATTAAACCCCGCCCACTCCGGATTCGCCGTTACGATCAGCAATGTCCCTCCCGGCCGCAGCACCCGCCGCGCTTCGTCCAGGAATCGCGGGACGTCGGGAAGATAATAGATGGCTTCAAACAGCAGCACCAGATCGAAGGATTCGCCGGGGTAAGGCAGCTCCTGGGCTCGAAACGTCCGGAGCGCGATATTGGATCGTCCGTGGCACGCCGCGCAGGCCGCGCGCAGAATTTGGGCATCCACGTCGCCCGCGCGAACCGAGCGCGCGGCATTGGCCACAACCGGTAGACCCATGCCGGCTCCACAAGCGGCCTCAAGGACATCTTTACCGCGAGCCTGGTCCGCCGCCCAGGCGTAGCGCGCATCCAGCATTTCGAGCTGGATCCGCGACGCCATTTGTCCCGGCTGCTCGGTGACCTCGACATAGCTGGTTGTGGTGGCCGCGCTCATCGTGCGGCTCATCGTGCGGCTCATCGTGTTACCCAGCGCGCGCATCCCCACAAGCTGCCCGCGCCATACGCCAAGTGGAGGCTGGCGAATACCATCGGCATTCTGAAAGCGAGCGAAGCGCTGCGCTCTTGGAAGGCCGCCCTCACCGACGCCGCCAGATTCGCCGCCGCGTAAGGAGCGGCCACCGCCCACGCAATCCACCAGAGTCCCAGCCACACTCCCACAGCAGCCGAACACAGGAGGCTCAACAGCAGCGCCAAAGGGGTCAGGTGCCGCCACCGGACAGCGATTCCCGGGACAGATGCGAAGGGGAGAATCGCCCACACGCCGTTGGCCCAGTTTTGCCTCCAGAAACCGCCCAAAGTGGTTTGCGCATAGTAGTCGATCCGCATGGCCGGGGACATCAGAATCTTGCCGCCCGCGCGCCGCAGCCGGCCGCTGAATTCGATGTCCTGACTGCGTTCCAGGCGCTCGTCGAAACCGCCGATCCGGTTGAACACCTCCCGTTTCCAGCACGCGCCAAATACCGTGTCCACCCAGCGTGGCGTCTCGGCGGCATTTCCAGAGCTGGTGCGGAAGTGCGCGTTTCCCACGCCAAAGGGACTCGACAGCGCGATCCGGATGGGTGCGGCAAAGGCTCCCGGACCGTCGGTGATGGTTCGCATCGCTCCGCCCACGCAGTCCGCTCCCGACGACGCGAGGGTTCCGGCCGCACGCGCGATGTAATCCGGCGCGATCGCGGCGTGTGCATCCAAGCGTAGAATCAGTTCGCCCTCGGCGGCGGCGATCGCCAGGTTCAGCGCTTGCGGAGTAGTTTGCCCGGGGTTGTCAATCCTCCGAATCCGTGGATCGCGCGCAACATAGCCATCCACCTGCTGGCGCGTGCCGTCGGTGCTCATCCCGTCGGCGACGATCACCTCCAGCCGGTCCCAGCGGGACGCCAGCACCGAATCCAGGCACCGCGCAATCGAGCGGGTTTCGTTGCGGCACGGGATGATCACCGAGACCAGGGGGTTCATGAGCGGGCGATCCCTATCCAGCCGCTCTCGGGCTGCCACCGGAGTTTGACCCGGATTTTCTTGCGACGGCTCGAAAACGCCAGCACCCCCACGGGAATCAGCACGCCTTCGATCAGGAAACCTTTGTAGCCCTCCGGCCCCGCGCGAATCAGAGGCGGCAGACAGGCCGCGAATAACCATGGCGCCACCGTCGCAAAGAGCCGGAATACGCGTCCGGAACCGGCACGGCGATGGGCGTTCAGGCAATACCCCCACACCAGGCCCATCACGATCGCACCCAGCGCGACTCCCAGGTATCCAAAGTTCAGATACCAGCCGGTGGCGTGGTGCAGCGAGTAGCCCTGGTTCTGAATCGAGCCCACGCTTTCGCTGTAGTACAGATAAATGTCCCGCGGCCGGTCCGGCCACAGTACGCGCGGGATCACCGAGCAGGCCAGCGAATACAGGCTGTAGCCGAAGCGCGGCTCGACGCCTCCCGCCAGCACGCCGTACATGGAAAAATGCGCGCCATAGGCCTCGTTGCTCGAAGTCAGAAAACGCGCCAGACCCGTGGCTTCCTCGGCCCGGGCGCTCACGGCGTTCTCCAGACCCGCCAGCGGCACGGCACGAAAGAAATCGATGGCGTAGAGGAACCACAGCCCGGCTACCGTCACCAGGCCGGCCCGGATCCAGTTGGGTCTCTTCAGCGAGCCCACATACGCGAGTACGCCGGCCACCAGCGCCGCCAGCACCTCGTTCTTGTTTCCCAACACGAAGGTGAAAGCGCTCATTCCCGCCAGCAGCGTGAGGTAGGCCAGCAGCGTGTAGCGCCGCCTCACACTCACCAGTACCAGCGAGCGCTCTCCCGCCGCCAGCACCGCCAGGCCGATGGCGGGAGGAATCAGCGCGACGCGGTTCAGCACCTGGTGCAGGGTGAACCACTCATCCGTTTGCGACCGCGTGTAGATGTACGCTGACGTATTCAGCGTGTAGGCCGCGCCGAGTTTATCCGCCACCAGCAGGTAGCTGGCCACGCCCGCGCTTAACCCGACCAGCAGAATCGGCCCGTGCCGCAGCAGCAGCGGTTGGGTTTTACGCTCACTCCCGGCCGGCGCCACCACCACCAGCAGGGTGATTTCGACCAGAATGATGAAGCCCGCGTACAGACCCAGCGCAATCAGGTAATCATTGTCGAGCGCGATCGAGAAGAGCTTGCCTTCGAGGTACCCATAGTTCTTGCCGCTAAAGCCGCCGGTCTTATCGATGACGATGTACCAGGCGCCGAACAGGGACCAGTAGTACAGAGCGGCAATGCCCACCAGCGTGCCGGCGTCCCGGCGTTTGCGGTAGAGAGCCGTCGCCAGTACTACAATCACCGTCGTCGCGATCACCAGGAGGGCGAAGTATTCCATTACCGTCCGCGCTCTTCCAAGACTTCCTGATATAGCCGCCCCAGCTCTTGTGCGATGCGCGCGGAGGAAAACTCCCCCGCCCGCCTGCGTCCGTCCGACCGCCGAGGCGGATTGAGTACCTCGGCCAGGGCTCGCCCCAGCGCGCGCGGGTCTCGCGGAGCCACGCAGGAACACGTCACGCCTTGGAGGCGCTCGCGGATATCGCCTACATCCACGCTCACCACCGGAAGATTGGTAGCCAGCGCTTCCTGGACGACCGTGGGCGAACCTTCCGCGTCGCTGGTCACCAGCAAACAGTCGGCCGCGTTCATTAGGGCCGGAATTCGCGCGGGGGCAACCATCCCGTCGAGCACCTCCAGCCGGACCGAAGGCGCCCACGTCCGGGCTTCGTCCACCGCATTCCGCGCCAGGTCGAGGCGCTTATTGCGGGCATCCCGTCCGGCGTTGAATAATACGACTCGCTCCTCGGCGGGCCAACCCAGTTCGTCCCGCAGAACGTTTTGCGGCTGGGGCCGGAATACCTCCGGATCGACGCCGCTGGGCAGGACGGTCACGCGCGCGCGGCGCCACCACAGCAGATTCTTCAGATGGCGGCTCACGCACACGATACGGGCGGCTCGCAATGCGGCTATTTGGGATAGCAGCCTGCCCGCCGCCGGACGCAGGCCGCGCGCCGAGGGCAGCCGGTTCAAATCGCTGCCACGGTAGGTGATCATCAGCGGAATTCGCCCCGTACCCAGGGCGGCGAACATCGCCGTTACGGTTCCGTAGTGCGCATGAATCACCTGGGGACGGAAGGCGCGAACCGCGCGGCGAAAACGGCAGAACTCCTCGAACACCCGCCTGAGTGAGGTGCGCGAGCGCAAATCGAACACTTCCACCTGAAAGCCTTGCACTGCCAGGGCCGCGGCCTGGCGCCGGGCGAAGATCATCGAGTGGCCCGAGGCGGCTCCCGGAACGATGAATAATATTCGTGCGGTCACCGGAAACACGCCTCCCGCAGCCGTGGAAACGTCTGAAACACTCCCAGCCGTGCGAGCTTGGCCCAGGCCAGCGGACTGGCGGGACGGGATCTCAGCACCTTCGAATACGCCGCCCAGGCCCGCCGGTAATCGCCCGCCAGCATCAGGTGGTCGGCTTGTTTCAGGAACGTGTGGAATGCGCCCGGTGCGTTGGCATTCGCGGCGTCGGCCAGCGCGCCGGCGATATCCTCGGGCTCACCGTCGCGGCGAGCTGCGCCTAACCGCTGGATCGCCCGGTGGGCCCGGGCTTGCTCCTCCGCCCGGCGGGCGCTCACCGAACCACTGGTGTAGCGATAGTGATATAAGGGTTCGGCCAGATTGGCGGCGTTGCCGCGCTCGGCCAACCTCCACAAGAAATCGTAATCCTGCGAGCAGCGAAACTCCTCCCGATACCCGCCCGCGGCAGC
>Ga0310810_10002188_pt1 | contig 20833 bp, 19 predicted proteins | sample NCmetagenome_FD_207641 | JGI IMG/M metagenome (GOLD analysis project Ga0310810, IMG submission 207641) | Soil microbial communities from experimental microcosm in Duke University, North Carolina, United States - NC | ecosystem: Engineered > Artificial ecosystem > Soil microcosm > Unclassified ...
CGGCCGTGCCACACTTCCACGCCGCGGCGCGACGCGAGGCCCTGGATGCCCTGACTGAGCTTCGAAAGAATGGATTCCTTCCACGCGACGAGCTTCGAGAGCTCGATCTTCGGGTCCTGGAACGTAATGCCGCGCTTGGCCGATTCCTTGGCTTCCTTGATCATCTCCGTCGCGTGCAAAAGCGCTTTCGACGGAATGCAGCCGCGGTTCAGGCACACGCCGCCGAGCCGGCTTTCCTTTTCGACGAGGATGACTTTCTTGCCCTTGTCGGCCGCGTAAAAGGCCGCGGCATAACCGCCGGGCCCAGCGCCTACGACGACGATATCGGTCTTGGTCGGATTCATTTCTTTCCTTTCTTCACCGGCGCCGGGGCGCTCTTGGAATCTTTTTTGGCGGAAGCGGGCTCGGCAAGGGACGTCTTTCCCAGCCGCAATTCGTCTTCCGGAAACTTTTCGATCGCCTGAACCAGCTCGCGGATGAAGCGCGCGCCGTCGGCGCCGTCCACCACGCGGTGATCATAGGAGAGCGAGAGCGGCATCAGGACGCGCTGCTCAATTTTCTTGTCGATCACGACGGCTTTGGCCATGCCGCGCGAAACGCCCAGGATCGCGACCTCGGGCTTGTTGATGATCGGCGTGAAGTGCTGGCCGCCGATGCCGCCGAGATTCGACACCGTGAACGTGCCGCCTTTCAGGTCATCCATGCCGACCTTGCGCTGGCGCGTCTTTTCCGCGAGCTCGCCGAGCTCTTTGGAAATGCGAAGCAGGTCTTTCTTGTCCACGTCACGCAGCACCGGGACGATGAGCCCCTGCTCCGTATCCACGGCAACGCCGACGTGATAATAATTTTTGAGGACGAGCTCGCCTGCCGCCTCGTCGAGGCTGGCGTTGAAGCCCGGAAACTTTTTGAGCGCGACCGTGCAGGCCTTCAGGATGACGGCGGTCAGCGTGAGTTTCACGCCTTTTTTCTCGTAGTCGGGCGCGTACTTCTTCACGAGCGCCATGACGGCCGTGACGTCCGCTTCGTCGTTTTGCGTGACGTGCGGGATCGTGGTCCAGGATTCCTGCATCTTCTCCGCGATCTTCTTGCGGAGCGACGTGAGCGGCTTCTTGGTGACCGGGCCCCACTTGGAGAAGTCGATGCTTTCCGCCACGGGCTTGGGGGCCTGGGCCGCTCCCGCGGGAGCAGCGCCGCCGGAAAAAACCACGGACTGGAGATAGCGAATGTAATTGGCCACGTCCTGCAGAATGATGCGGCCGCCGCGTTCGGAGCCGCGCACGCGGCCGAGGTCAATGCCGAGCTCGCTAGCCATTTTGCGGATGGAAGGCGCGGCCGGAGGCGCGAAACCGCTGGAAGAAACGTACTGATAAGCACCGGGCTGGACCGGACCCTGCGAAGGGACCGGGGCTGCCTGGACGGGTGCCTGCGTCTTGGACGCGGGAGCCGCCGCGGGTTTTTCCGCGGGTTTTTCTGCGGACGCGCTGCCGTTTTCGGAAATCGAAAGGATGGCCTGGCCCACGCTGACTTTGTCGCCGACCTTCACGTGGACTTTGGTGACCACGCCGGATTCCGTGGCGGGAATCGGGGCAACCGCTTTCTCGTTTTCCAGCTCGAGTACGGTCTGGTTTTTCTTAACCTTGTCGCCCTCTTTGACCAAAATGTTAATGACGGACCCGGATTCCGCGGTCTCACCAAGCTTGGGTACTCTGATTTCCATGACTTATCCCTTTGGGTGATTATTTCTTAATGGCAGATCGGATAAACTTTTTCGGGGTCGACGCCGAGATCCTTGATGGCCTGGGAAACGACCTTGGGCTTGATCTCGCCTTTCTGGGCGAGCGCGTAGAGGCAGGCAATGACCGTGCTTTCCGCGTCCACTTCGAAAAACCGCCGGAGATTCTCGCGCGTTTCGCTTCTTCCGAAGCCGTCCGTGCCGAGGCAGAACAGGCCGCCGGGAACCCAATCCTGGATCTGGCCCGGGACGATCTTCATGTTGTCCGAGACCGCGACGAACGCGCCTTTTTCTTTTTCCAGCGTCTTTTCGAGATACGACTTTTTCGGCGTCTCTTCCGGATGCAGCATGTTCCAACGCCGGGCCGCGAGAGCTTCGTTTCTCAGGCGCTTGTAGCTTGTCGCGCTCCACACGTCCGCGGACACGCCGTATTTCTCCGCGAGAATTTCCTGCGCCTTCAGCGCCGACAAAAGGATCGAACCACTTCCGAAGATCTGCACCTTCGGGCCTTTTTCGGACGCGGCTTTGCGGAACTTATAAAGTCCCTGAAGGATGCCTTCCCGTGCGCCTTCGGGCATGGGCACCTGCGCGTAATTCTCGTTGTAAAGCGTGATGTAATAGAAGATGTCCTCGCCTTCCTTGTACATGCGGCGCATGCCGTCCTCGAAAATCACGGCAAGCTCGTACGCGAAAGCCGGATCGTACGCATAGCAGGTCGCGATGGTGCTCGCAGCCAGGAGGCTGTGGCCGTCCTGGTGCTGCAGGCCTTCGCCGTTCAGCGTGGTGCGTCCGGACGTGGCGCCGAGCAAAAATCCCTTGGCCTTGATGTCGCCCGCGAGCCAGATGAGATCGCCGACGCGCTGGAAACCGAACATCGAGTAATAGATGAAAAACGGAATCATGGAAAAGCCGTGCGTCGCGTAGCTGGTGCCGGCCGCGATGAACGAACTCATGGAGCCGGCCTCGTTGATCCCCTCTTCGAGGATCTGGCCGTCCTTGGATTCCTGATAATAAAGGAGGCTCTCGCTGTCCACGGGTTCGTACAGCTGGCCCTTGGGCGAATAAATGCCGATCTCGCGGAAAAGGCCGTCCATGCCGAACGTGCGCGCTTCGTCCGGAATGATCGGCACGATGTTGCGGCCTATGTCCGGGTTCCGGAGCAGCCGGCTCAGAATACGGACGAATGCCATGGTCGTGGAGGCTTCCTGCGTGCCCGGGGAATTCAAAAATTCCTGGAAGTATTCGATGCCCGGGACGTTCAGCGGCTTCGCGCGAATCTTGCGCTCCGGCAGAAATCCCCCCAGCGACTTGCGGCGGCTGATGAGGTATTCGTTTTCCTTGCTGTCGACCGGCGGCCGGTAAAACGGCGCGTCGACCACGTCTTCGTCGGGAATCGGAATGTTGAACCGCGCGCGGAATTCACGCAGTTCTTTTTCGTTCAGCTTTTTCTGCTGGTGCGTGATGTTGCGGCCTTCGCCCGCTTCGCCGAGGCCGTAGCCTTTCACGGTTTTCGCAAGAATAACCGTCGGACGGCCCTTGGTGTCCACCGCGTTCTTGTACGCGTTGTAGACTTTTTGCGGATCATGGCCGCCGCGCAGGATCTTGTGGATCTGCTCGTCGGTCATGTGGTTGACCAGCTGCAGGAGCTCGGGATATTTCCCGAAAAAGTTTTTGCGGATGTACGCGCCGGATTCCACGGAATATTTCTGGTATTCGCCGTCGACCACTTCTTCCATGCGCTTGCGCAGAAGACCCGTGGTGTCGCGCTGCAGGAGTTCATCCCACTGCGAGCCCCAGATCACCTTCACGACGTTCCAGCCCGCGCCGCGGAAAACGCCTTCGAGTTCCTGGATGATCTTGCCGTTGCCGCGCACCGGGCCGTCGAGACGCTGCAGGTTGCAGTTCACGACCCAGCAAAGGTTGTCGAGATTGTCACGCGCGGGAAGCGTGAGCGCGCCGAGCGATTCGGGTTCGTCGATTTCGCCGTCACCGACAAAGCACCAGATCTTGGATTCGCGCGCGCCTTCCGGGAGAAACCCACGGTTGCGGAGATAGCGGTTGAAACGCGCCTGGTAAATCGACATGATCGGGCCAAGGCCCATCGACACGGTCGGGAATTGCCAGAAATTCGGCATGAGGTAAGGATGCGGATAAGAAGAGAGTCCCCCGCCTTCGGCGAGTTCCTGCCGGAAATTATGCAGGTGCTTGGCATCCAGCCGGCGTTCGAGATAGGCGCGGCCGTAAGCGCCCGGAGAAGCATGGCCCTGGAAATAAAGGAAGTCGCCGGGCTCGTTGCCGCCCCAGCCGCGGAAGAAATGATTGAAGCCGACTTCATAAAGCGTGGCCGACGAAGCAAAGGTCGAAATGTGGCCGCCCAGGCCGTTGTGCAGGCGGTTGGCTTTGACGACCATGGCCATGGCGTTCCAGCGGATGTAGCTTTTAATTCGCCGCTCCACTTCGCGGTCGCCCGGATAGGCCGTCTCTTCTTCCGGCGGGATCGTATTAATATAAGGAGTGGCCACGAGGTCCGGGGCCTGGACGCCGTTGTCGCGAAGGCGCTTGATCAAACGGTCGAGGAGAAGATGCGAACCCTTGGCGGACTTTTCTCTGAGGACGGCGGAGACGACGTATTCCAGGGATTCGAGCCAATGGCTATCCTGTTCGGAGACAGACGCCGAACCCTGGGAGGCGCCGGTATTGCGTTTCGTATTGGACATGGTTTGCACGTTTCCGTTACCCGCCCTGGGGGCGGACCTTTTTTTAGTACCTAAGGCTTGATGACTAGAGCATTTAAATGTTTTTTATTATCTCATCCCTGTCAAATCAGTCGGGGGTTGGAGCCGGGGAAGACTCCGGAGATGTTCCTAAAGCCTGAATTTCTGTATAATAACGCCCTTTATGAACTGGCTGGACCTGACACTTTCCTCTCCATCCCTGAATCTCGCCCTGGACGAAGCACTTCTGGACCAGTGCGAAGAAGGCTCTTCCGACGAGGTCCTGCGGTTCTGGGAACCGCGGGAACCCTTCGTGGTCCTGGGGTATTCTAACAAAGTCCTTTCGGAAGTAAATCTTTCTTATTGCCGGGAAAACAACATCCCGGTCCTGCGCCGGACCAGCGGCGGCGGCACAGTCCTGCAGGGGCCCGGCTGCCTGAATTATTCCCTGGTGCTGGCTTCGGAACGCCGGCCCGAAACTTCCAACATCACCCGGACCAACGGCTTCATCATGGAAAAACACCGCGCCTGCCTGGAAGCACTGCTCGGATCGCCCGTCCGCGTGCGCGGGCATACGGACCTGGCCCACGGTGATCTGAAATTTTCAGGCAATGCCCAGCGGCGGAAACGGAATTTTCTTTTGTTCCACGGCACGTTCCTGCTCGACTTCGACCTGCCGCTCGTCGAAAAAACCCTGTCCATGCCGTCCCGTCAGCCGGATTACCGCAAAAACAGGCCGCACCGCGACTTCGTGGCCAATGTCCCGCTGAAAAGGGAGACGGTGAAGGAAGCGCTCAAAACCTGCTGGGGCGCGTCGGAACGCATGAAGGAAATCCCCGAGAAACTCACGGCGGAACTCGACCGGATGTTTTCCGATCCGGAATTCATCCATAAGTTCTAGCTACTCCGCGAACAGCACGCGAAGCTTGCGGTCCACGTGCACCATGGCGCGCACGTCGTCGAGGTTGTACTGCACCACGCGCTCGCGCCACTCTTCGCCGCCGGTTTCCAGCCAGCGCTTGTACCAGGCCACGCAGTTCATGCCGTTCGCATCCTCCCCCTGCCACTCGAATCCGAAATACGGGGCCACGACCTTGATGGAGTAGCCGCGGCACGGCAGCGCGAAATGATCGCGCACGAACGCGCACTGGTCTTTCAGGCCGCGGATCAGGTTCTCGTAGCCTTTGCGGTTGCCTTGGAATTTTTTCCAGGAGGATTCCACGAAGTAGCGCTCGTAAAAAGTCCAGCAGTAGATGGTTTCCGATTTCTCTTCCGCAAAAAAATCCAGCAGCTCGTGCCAGATCTTTTTTTCCTCCTGCGGGGAGCGGGCGAAAAAGGACCGTTCCTCGGCCTTGCCGTTCCGCACGCGCACGACGCCGTGGCAGAAGACGATGTCGTCGAGCGTTTCGATGTCGTAGAAATAATGCGTGCCGCCCGGCGCGAAAGACGGTTCCTGAATGACGAACGGCCGGTTTTCGACGCGTGCGCGCGCCGCCTGCACCATGCGCTGCGCGCTTTTGTGCGGGATACCCGTGATTTCCGACAGCACGGCTTCGTCGCAGGCCGCGACCTGCGCGCAGGTGGAAATGCCTTCCTGCGCGAGCTTGCGCGACATGGTGAGCCCCACGCCTGACAACAGGGAAATGTGCCCGGTCTCTTCCCACACGGAAAGGCACACGTCCGACCAAAGGCAGCGCGCGCATCCGGAACACCGGACGGGTTCGGTCTCCAATTCCCCGTTCCGAACCTGTTTCATCTGGCCAAGCAGGTCGAAAAAATATTTTTCCAGATGGGGCGAGAAAGGAACATCGCGCTGCACGCCGTCGGGCGAAATCACGACGCCTGAGGGAGGCCTGTGCCCAAGCATGGGCTCGAGCAGGTGCGCGTAGAAAAAAAGCTGGAGCCTGTCCTGCAGGCTGAGTGCACGATGGCTTTTGATTTCGACGGGCTGGTAGGAATAAGGTCCGAGCGCCGAACGCCCGGGGATTTTTTTCAAAAGGTCCGGAATGCCGCACAGGTCTTCGCGCGTGAGCACGCCCTGCGAGATCCAGGGCGAGCCTTCCGTCATCCATTGCCGCGTGAGCGCCGCGCCCTGCGCCATGTCCGCGTAAGTACTTTCCTGCAGCTTCACTCCCGGGAGATTGCGCACGATGGCTTCCTGGAACGCGAGCCCTTCCTGCTTGACGCTTTTTTCCGCGAGGGATTCCTGCCGCTTCTGCGACCGGTCACCGTGGCAGTCGAGAGCATAGGCGTGCAGGCAGATGTTGCTGCGCAGCAGCTGGCTGGGGCTGATGAGCGGGTCTTTACTCATGTAAGGTTCCGTTGCTGTCCGTTCAAGACCGGGGCTGCGAGGAAGAGTTCTTCCCGCCCCCGAAGACCGAATTCAAAAGCTCGCCGACAAGCTCGCCCGTGGGCGAAACCTGTTGTCCCCCGGCCGGACTCGCGGCCTGCTGCGGCGCCTGACCCTGCTGGGTCTGCGGCTGTTTTTTCTGGAAGAGGCTTCCGAGGAGTTCCTGCGTTTTGGCGGTCGCAAGGCGGGAGCCGATGTATTGCAAATCCACCATGACTTTCGGCTGGGGCAATTTGCCCTGGATCACGACCGGCAGTTCGAGTTCGCCGTTCCCGTTGGTGAGATATTGAAGCTCGTTCACGGTGCGGATCATGGCTTCCGAAAGCTGGGGCTCGATGCGCAATTGAAGCCGGCTGGCCACCATGCCGTCAAAGGACGCGTCCAGCGGCCCGTTCAAAGCGAATTCGTCGGACATCACCGCGATTTCAGGGACATGCAGCTGCTGGTTTTGAAAAACAAAAGGCGTCTGGACCGGAGCAAATCGCGTGTCCTGCCTTTCCAATCTTTCCTGGTAGGACGGCGGCAGGCGGTCCTTGAGGCGCTGCAAAAGGCCCGGAAGGATGGACAGCTTCTGGAACACGTCCCGGATCACGTTCACGTTGTGCAGGGTCCCATCGCGCAGCGTGATCTGCCCCTGGCCCGCAAGCGTCTGCAGGAACGAATTCTTCTCCAGGCCCGAGCCCTGGAGTTCGAGCGTCACTCCGAGAATCCCGGAAGGCCACGGCTCGGCGTCCGCGTTCCGCACCGGCGCCACTTTCGTCAAATCAAGCCCCGTCAGCGAGGCGCGCAGCTGCGACTGAGGCTGGCCTTTCAAGCCGCGGACTTCTCCGGAAGCTGCGATCTTGCCGCCCGCGAAATCCGCGCCAAGGCTTCCCAGCGTCAAGACGTCCGGCGTGGCCTGCGCTTCCGCCCGCAGGTTTTCCAGCGCGGGGAGATCGGGCATCTGCGCGTAGCCTTCTTCGAGCGTGATCTTCACAGGAGAAAAAACCGGTTCCTGACCCGCCGCGGCCGTAAGATTGTCGAGCACCGCGTTCACGCGCCCGCGGAGTTTCGGAAAACCCGCGGGATCGAAATCCGGCAGGACCTTCGCGAGACGCGAGGGATCGATCTTCGCAAGGTCGAGGGAAAGACGCGCGCCTTCCACGGTAAATGTCCGGTTGGAAAGCGAATATTTCAGCGAGGCGTTCAGCTGCACATTATCTTCGCCGCTGTAAAGCCGGGCCGACGCCTGGAGCGGCACCGAACGTTCCAGCGCCACGTCCGACAGCAGCACATCGATTTGCTCGAGGCTGTATTCGGCAGGCTTGGCCGCGCCTTCGTCACGGAAAATAATCGTGGCGTCTTCGATGACCGCCTTCTTCATGAAAAATGCAAGCGCGAGCGCCGCATTGGTTTCCTTGCGCGTGGCCTTGGCTTCCCCCGACATCAGCTTTTCGAGGCCTTTGATCGTGCCGTCGGGATTGCGCACGAGCCTAACAAACGGTTTTTCCAGCCTCACGGCCGAAACCTCGACGCGGCCATGCAGGAGCGAATTCAAATCGACTTCAGCGCTGGCTTCGTCGGCGAGGATGAAAGGCGTTGCGCCCTGCTGAGGCCCGTCGAAAACCCGCACGCCCTTGATCGCGAGCGCCGCTCCGTTGCTCCAGCCGAGCGTGATCTTCTGGATCTCGACAGGTTCGCCGGTGATTTCCGAAAGCCGGTTAACAAGGAGCGGCCGGTAATGGTCCACGTTGAACGTGGCGACGAAGGCGACAAGCCCCACGACGAGGACGAGAAAAAGCACGCCGAGAACCAGAAGAATTTTTTTCATGAGTTCTTAAAGGGGAGGGTTTTAAACTTCCGCGTTGCGGACGAAAGCGCCGGGATATTTTCTAAGGAGGCCGTCTTTCTGGAGGCGCTCTTTAATCGAAGGGGCCTGGCTCTGCGTGTCGAAACGTTCGATGCAGACCAGGTAATACCTGCCTTGTTTGACGCGGAATGCGGCATAGCCTTCAGCCTTCAATTTGTTGATTTCTTCATCGGCCCGGCTCTGGCTTTTATAGGAAATCAGCTGAAGTGTCAAGGGGCCTGTGGGCGCCGGCGCGAAGAAATTGAACTTCTTCGCGGCATGAGCGGGTTTGGCCGGCGTTTTGGGCGAGGCCTTGGCTTCCGCAAAGGCCTTGGTCCGGGAAACGGGAACGCCGGCGGTAATCGCCTTTTCGATTTTCATGCCCTGGTGCACGCCGAACATAAAAACCACCAGCGACAGGATCGCTCCCGCGCCGATCAGGACGAAACGCGCCTTCGAAAGAAATGCCATGAAGCGTTCGAAGCGCGTGGGCGTGCGAAGCTTTTCGTACAAAGGTCCCACAAAAACCGAGTGCGGGCCCGACGACGTTTGCTCGGAGCGCGAAAGCTTTTGGACTTTTTCGAGAGCTGAAGTGATTTTGCTCATATTTGGGGCGCTCTTAGAGCGCAAAGAGTATTGTGCCCAACCTGAGGGAGGGAGTCAATAGGACAGACCTTTTTAAACGACTTTATTAAAGGCTCCCCTTCAGCGCTAAGTCCTTGTTGCGCTTGACCCAATCTTGCGACATGCGGCAGGAATCGTCGTAGGCCATGTGATAGATGATCTTCTTTAATGCCGTGTGGATGATCTTGATCAAAAGAGATCCTTCACGATAATCCGCGGGCGCGAAGTGGTCGGCGCGGCGCTCATGGACCATGTCCATGACTTTGGGGGGCACGGCATGACGCGGGTCAAAAACCGCGATCGCGCTGCCCCGATAACGCTGCATGACCGTCATGGACGGAATGTCCGTAAAACTGTCGCCGATGTAAAGCAGGTTACTGAAAGGAATCCTGCGTTCCGAATCCGGCATATGCGAATTCACGTCTTCGTTGAGGTCGAGCTTTCCTTTCACGATGCGGAAAAGAAATTGCGTCTTGTTCGTGTCGTTGATGACGAGCTTCGGAAACACGGGGCCTTTTGAGTCGTACTCGTATTCACAGGCGTAAACACGTTTGAAAAAACGGTAGATGTCCGCGCCTTCCAGGATTTCCTTCATGCCGCTCGAAACCACGTAATGCTCGACCGTGATTCCCAGCTTCTCGACTTCCGGAATGCTGTTTTGGAATCGGGCGAGATTATCGAAATAATCTTTCACGCCCGGATAATATTCGATCTGGCAGGCGAGCGCCTTCAGGTCCTCGCGCTGCAGCGGCTTGTCGCGGAACGCGCCGTCGTGAATGAGAAGCTTCAAATAGGCCAGCGTGCGCTCATAGCCTTTTTCTTTGACCAGACGGTCGGCCTTGGCCCAAAACTCGTCCTTATTGATGCCGTAGGCGCGAAAGATCGTGTCTTCCTGCATGTTGTTCGGGGACAGCGTGCCATCGAAATCGTAAACGATGCCGATGATGTTCTGGGTGAGCGCCGGAGGTTTGGAAGCGCGAGTCTTTTTCATGACGCCGCCTGCGAACTTTTCGCCCAGGCCTCGAGTGTTGCCGCGAGGGCTTCGCCGATGCGGCGGTAACCCGCCACGTCCGGATGCAGGCCGTCGTAAGAGGAACTCAGCTCTCCGGGCCTGTCGGGAGATTCCACCACGGCATACGTGTCGCAGAATCCCATCCCGCGGCGCTGCGCGGTTTCGCGGATCCACGCATTGACTTCCTGCATGCCGCGCCGCACGTTTTCGTCCGCGCCGTTGTAGGGCAGGATCGTGCAGGCGATCACCGCAATGCCGAGGTCCGCGGCTTTGTTATACATGATCTCCAGATTTTTTTTGATGTCCTTCAACGCAGCCCCCTGGTACAGGTCGTTGACGCCCGCGAGAATGATCATGATGTCCGGCTTTGTTTCGGCGACTTCGTAATCGAAACGGGAGCGGATCTGGTCGCTGCGCTGGCCGCGCACGCCGCGGTTCAGCACTTTCCATTCCGGATGTTTTTTCATCATCCAGTACGAATATTGGCTTTCGGGATTACCCTGCCCGTCGGGCGGAACCTCACGCGGCGAAAAAAACTGCGGCGTGCCCGCGGTCGTCGAATCTCCGAGGCCCATGATGGTCAAAGAAGGTGCCGCATTCAGATTTGAAGTCATCGCCATCCCCGAAAAAAATAAGGCCGCCGCCCACCCCTTCCGGCGCCTGCTTTTTTCCCGGTCTGCGGCTGCGCTATTATACATGAACGCCTCTTGGTGCGCCCGCGCAAGCCGTGTTAAAATCCGCCATGACTGAAATCACCATCAAGGGACCTTTCATCGAGCTTTCCAAACTCCTCAAATACAGCGGGCTTGCCCAAACCGGCGGCGAAGCCAAACTGGCCATCGAGCACGGGGAAATCAAATTGAACGGCGTGGTGGAAACCCGCAAGGGGCGTAAAGTCCGGGATTCTGACCGCGTGGAGTGGGCGGGCCGCGTCATCACGATCAAATGCCGGACGTCACCGCTTCCAGGCTAAGGTCATGCCGTCGCGCACCGGAAGCATGACCGCTTCCACGCGTCCGTCCTGGGCCACGTGTTCGTTGAAGGCGGCGATGGCCCGGTCGGTCTCGTCCTGCGGATCCAGCACGCGCCCGCTCCATAGCACATTGTCCGCGACGATCAGGCCTCCCTGCCTCACTTTGGGCAGGCAGGCCTCCCAGTAGTTCTTGTAATTCTCCTTATCCGCATCGATGAAGACCAGATCAAAAGGCCCCGTGAGCGTGGCGAGAGTCTCCAGCGCGGGCCCGAGCACGAGACGAATTTTTTTCCCCTGTCCGCTTTTGTCCCAGAATTCCCGCGCCATGCGCGTGTTCTCGGGATCCAAGTCCAGCGTGACGAGTTCCCCGTCCGCGGGCAATCCTTCGGCCATGGCCAATGCGCTGTAACCCGTGAACGTCCCGATTTCGAGGACGCGCCGCGCGCGGCAAATCCGGACGAGCAGCCTGAGGAACGCTCCTTCCAGATGGCCGACCTGCATCTGCGGCCACTTCGCTTCCGCGTAAGTTCTCCACGCGAGCTCCTTGAAAAGCGCAGATTCGGCCGCGGACTTTGCGGCCGCATAATTTTCGATAGCTTCGTCCACGAGCGGTTTCATGAGGTCATCTCCATCACGATTTTCCATTCTTTTTCCGCCACCGGCTGCACGGAAAGCCGCTGGCCTTTCTGTAAAAGCGGCATCTTCTCCAGCCCCGCCTTGCGCCGGAGCTCCTCGAGCGGTATCAGCGCTGAAAACTTCCTCACGAATTTGAGATCGACGCCGTACCAGCCCGGCTTCTCGGGATCGCTGTCCGGATCGTGATAGGGGCTTTTTTTATTGAACGCGCTTTCGTCGATCCGGCCCTTGGCCGCGACCTCCGCGATCCCGGCAATGCCCGCGGGCTCGGCGTTGCTGTGATAAAAAAACACGAGATCGCCCGGCTTCATGTCGTCGCGCATGAAGTTACGCGCCTGGTAATTGCGGACGCCGTCCCAGAACGTGGCCTTGTCCTTTTCGAGGTCGGCGATGGAATAGACATCGGGTTCGCTCTTCATGAGCCAGTGACGGCGTGCCATGGGCGGGATTAATCTTTGGCGCCGTATTGCCGGAGATGCAGCATCACGTCGTGATGCTCCTTCAGGGAAGCCAGGCGCAGCGCGGTCTGTCCCACAATGTTCTGGGCGTTGACGTCCGCGCCGTGCTGCAGCAGGAGTTTCACTACTTCGAGGCGTCCGTCCTGGGCCGCGAGCATGAGCGGCGTCATTTCCAGGTCCCCGCGGATGTTCACGTCGAGCCCCTGTGAAATGAGCGATTGGACCGATTCCGGGGTGCCGATGAGCGCGGCGCGCAGCAGTTCTTCGGGCGCGTGATGGGATTTCGAAAACGTCATTTCGTGCACTTTTTTCTTCATGGGCACCGCCGCCGCTTTCTTGGCAGCCGGCGCAAGAGGCGCTTTTTTCAGGGGCTTGTTTCCGCGCAGCGATGTCGGAAGGGGCGGCAGCGGCTGGGGCGGTTCCACAACAATCGCTTCCTGGACCTTCTTCTTCGGTGCGGCGATCGGCGCGACCGCCATGGGTTTCATCGCGGGCACGTGCTGGGCCTGGACCGCAGCCGGCGCTTTCTTCATTTCCTGCGGCTTGAGCATGGGCTTCGGCGCCCCGGAAAAGGCCGGCATCCGGGCGGCGGACGGCGAAAACATTTCGGGAGCTTTCGGCGCCTTCGGCGCGATATCCGCGACACGCAGGCTGCGCAGGTCTTTGAGAATGCTTTCAAGTTCGACGTCATCCTGCGGCGAGGATTCCGAATTGAGAGCAGGCGCCGCGACCGGCTGCGGCTCGGGAATCCCGGCCTTCACGGGAGGAACGGATTTTTTTGCAGCCGCGGAAACGGGCGCGGATGAAGTCTCCACCGGCGCGGCCTCTTTTTCTTCAGCTTCACGCGCCATGTTTTCCTCGTCAAAGGAGATGGATTCCTGCGAGATGTTGGCGGCCCATGTCAACGCGTCCAGAGAAGGCGTCGAGGCTTCGTCCCCCTCCGCGGGAGGGAGCGCGGCTTCCAGCGGCTGAGGAGGATTTTCCACGCCGTCCGCGAATTGAGTCGGCACACGGGCGGGACGGTTTCGCACCACGTTTTCCATTTTCTTGGGCGCCGCGCTTTTGCGCGCTTCCATCAATTCTTTTCCGGTCGGAGAATGGGAAGGGATAGGCGATTTTTTTTCCGGCGCCGTCTGTTTGAGAATCTCCCGCTTCGGTGCCGGTTCTTCCTTGGCGCCTGCCTGCTTCAGCCGGTCCACGATCTCATGAAAACCTTTCTTGGCGGCGGTGGAGAGCGCGGTTTCCCCGTCTTCGCTCTTGATGTTCACGTCCGCGCCGTGCTCGAGGAAAAGTTCCAGGAGTTTTTCGTCGCCCTGGTTGGCGGCCAGCATGAGAAGGCTGACTCCGAGGCGCTCTTTTTCGTTCACGTCCGCGCCCTTTTCCAGGAGGATCTTGACCACATCGTAATGGCCCCACAACGTGGCACGGGCAATGGCCCGGATGCCGAAAGAATCCCGCGCATTGGCCGAGACCCCGGCGTCCAGGAGCTCCCGGGTCTTCGCCAGGTCCCCGGTCATGGCCGCGACGCAGAGGCCGTGATGCACCTCGTAGGTCTTCTCCTCGGCCTGGCTTTCGGCCGCGGCCGGTTCCGGTTCCGGGGCAGGCTTCTTTATAAAGGAAGGCCGGAGCATGTCTTTGACGCGCGTGAACAGGGTTTTGGGCGGACCCGCTTCAGGGAGAGAAGGAAAAGCTTTCTGGGAAGAAGGGACAGGGAGGCTTTCGTAAAAGCCCTCGCCCACGTAAATCATGACGAAGGCTGAAACGACGAGCATGCAAAGGATGAAGGAGACTTTGATGGTCTTCATCACATCCTTTTAAGGCTTGTCACTTTGATGCGCAACGTGTCCACCGATTGACGCCGTAAGCGCCCAAAAAAATCCAAAGAAAACAAAGGGGTCAAAGGAAACGATGAGCTACCTTTTCCATATCATCGTCATCTGTCGAAAAATATCAAGCAAAATTATCGTGAGAAAAAAAATCGCGGCGGGATTTCGCGTTATTTGGAATCGGAGGGACGAAAAATTTTCGCGGCTTCGAGCAGTTCGATCACTTTAGACGTGTTTTTTTCCGCGCTGTCTTTCGGATTAAGGTTGAGATCGACGATGCCCTGCCGGAATTCGTTCTTGCCGACGTTGATGATCGTGATCGCGTCGCGGCTCGTGACTTCCTGGAGCAGGCTCAACTCTTCGTCATTCAAATTGCTGGCGGTCGCGAGCACGATGAGCCCCGCGTCCATCAAAATGTGGGAAACTTCGCCCAGGCGGCGGACATGTTCGCGGCGCGCCGCCTTGTGTTTTTCCATGTCCGCGTCCAAACCGCGGAGAAGGTTGCCGATGCCGAGGAAATACGTCTTGCAGCCGCGCTCAAAAAGCGCTTTTTCGACCTCTTTGGCGATAGTCTTCTTGTCCACACCGACTTTTCCCGTGAGAAGAAGCAGCCGCGTCAGATGCCCGTACTTTTTCCGGCGCTCTTCCGGATCCACGATGCTGAAATCCCACTTTTCCTCGCGGCGCAGCACCTGCTCACGCACGTCGGCCTGCTCGTCCTTGACGAGTTCGGTGATAATGCCTCCCCCGGCGATGTCGTATTGGTCCACGATGACGAAACGGCCCGTGGCTTCGATGTCCCCGGCCAGGTCAAAGGCAATAGGAGACGAACATTCCAGGACGAGCTCGGCCACGTCGTGGCGCTCGATCTTGTTTTTATCCGCTTTCTTGAGCTCGGACGCGTCGATCACCTTCTTGATTTCCTTGAGCGTGACCGGAATTTTGGCGGTCCCGAGCTTCAGCTTGTATTCCTTGTCCTTCACCATGGGCTCGCGGCCCATCCAGAAGATCTTCACCTTCACCAGCGTACTGACAAGCGGCAGCGGTTCATCCAGCTTGCACATGACGTCGCCGCGGTTGATGTAGATCTGCTCTTTCAGCGTGACCGCGCTGGAAGCGCCGGCCACAATGCGCTGCTTTGCGGACGCGTTGAAGACTTCGATCGATTTGATCTCCGACCGTTTATTGGAGGGCAGGAAGATGACTTTGTCACCCACGGCCGCGGTGCCCGCCTCGACTTTGCCCGCCACGATACGGCGCTCGTCGCCCGACTCGGTGAATTTGTAGATGGCCTGCACGGGCATGCGGAACGGCTTTTTATCCAGCGTCGCGGATTTTTCGAAAGCGTCGAGCACATCGAGGACCGTGTCAACGTTCGCCCACTCTTTTCCCTTGAGCGAGGATCCCGGGACCATGTTGACGCCGTTCAGCGCGGAGATCGGGATGAAAAATTTGGGCGTGAGCCCGATCTGCTTCAGGAACGCGCGGTATTCTTTTTCGATTTTCCGGAAAACCTTCTCGTCCCAGTTCACGAGGTCCATTTTGTTGACGCAGACCGCGACCTGGTTGATGCCGAGCATGGAGAGAAGATAACCGTGGCGCTTGGAATTTTCCTGGATGCCTTCCTTGGCGTCGATGATGAGAAGCGCGGCTTCGGCGCGCGCGGCGCCGGAGACCATGTTCTTCAGGAACTCGATGTGGCCAGGCGCGTCGATGATGATGTACTCGCGCTTCTTGCTCTTGAAAAAGCAGCGGGCGGAATCGATCGTGATGCCCTGGGCCTGCTCATCTTTGAGCGCATCGAGGAGAAAGGCGTATTCGAAGGGTTTGGCGTTGCGCTTGCAGTCGGCCTTCACCTGCTCGAGCTTGCCCTCGGGAAGTGAGCCCGTGTCGGCCAGAAGACGGCCCACCACCGTGCTTTTGCCGTGGTCCACATGGCCCACGATCACGATGTTCATTTTTTCCTGGGGCGCTTTCGCGGACGCTTTGGATTTCGTTTGTTTCTGAGTGGAGGGCATTACATGTACCCGCCGCGCCGGAGGGTCTCGAGGCCGCCGCCGTCTTCTTTGTCCTGCGCGCGGCCCGAACGCTCGGCAATGTTTTTGAATTTGCCGGTCTTCAGCTCTTCGATGATTTCTTTCACGTTTTTCGCCGTGGATTCGACGGGAAACGTGCAGGGAAAGCACCCCAGCGAACGGTAGCGCTTGCCCTCGCCGCGGTCGAAATAAAGCGACGTGACCGGAATATTTTCGCGGTCGATGTATTCCCAGATGTCCAGCTCAGTCCAGTCGAGCAGCGGATGAATGCGGATATGCGTGCCGGGCGCGAAATCGGTCTTGAACTGGTTCCAGAGTTCCGGCGGCTGGTCGCCGACGTCCCAGTCGCTGCGCTTGTCGCGCGGCGAAAAATAACGCTCCTTGGAGCGGCTTCCCTCTTCGTCCGCGCGCACGCCCACGATCACGCCCGTGTAGGGTTCAGTGTTCGTGTCGGTCACATATTTTTTCTTGTCGTGATCCATGCGGTAGCGCGTCCAGGTGCCGGCGAGCGTATTGCGCAGCGCATCGGTCTTCAGCGCCTTGCAGCAGGACACGCGGTCGAGCGCGCCGTCCGGAAAGGTCTGCTTGGCTTTCAGCGCCTCGGTGTTCTGGCCGTAGACCATGTTCAGGCCCCATTCGAGCGCGAGCTTATCGCGGTACTCGATCATTTCCGGGAGCTTATAAGAAGTGTCGATGTGGACGAGCGGGAACGGCACATGGCCGAGGAAGGCTTTGCGCGCCAGCCACAAAAGGACGGTGCTGTCCTTGCCGATCGACCACAGCATTACCAGGCTCTTGAAGTGGCTGTAGGCCTCGCGAAGGATATAAACCGACTGGCTTTCGAGTTTTTCTAACTGGTCCATCTAAATTACCCTTACAACGATTGGGATTGCCTTTCTTGGCGGGGTAAGAGGCGTATTCTATCACAGACATCGGTTTTCCGGGAGTTTTTTACGGGTTCCCGAGGAACTCGACGGCTTTCACGAGCGCTTCCCCCATCCGGCGGTAGCCGTTCACGTCCGGATGCACTTCGTCCGGAGAAACCGCGATGAAACCGGGCCGCGCCGGATCTTCCATGATTTTATAGACGTCCGCAAAAACAAGCCCGGACTCCCGGGCCCGCGCCCCGACGAGCCGGTTCAACTCCACGATCTTTTTTTTGATTTCGGCGCTTGCGAGATTGAGCGGAATGATCGAACACGCGATCACGCGGATGCCCGCCCCCCGCGCTTTTTCGTACATTGCGTCGAGATTGGCCATGGCCTCGGCAGGCTCATGCCCTTGATAAAGATCATTCGTCCCAGCCATGATGATGACCACGTCAGGATGATTGTCGAGCACGTCGTAGTCGAAACGCAGGAGGATTTGGTCGGTGCGCTGGCCGCGCATGCCGCGGTTCAGCACTTCCCAGCCCGGGCGGGCTTTCATCATCCAGTAGGCGTACTGGCTTTGTTCGTTGCCCTCGCCTGCGGGCGGACGCTCGCGAGGGGAAAAAAAACCGGGCGTGCCGGCCGTCGCCGACGCGCCAAGGCCCACGATCTTCAAGAGATGCTGTCCTCGATCACTTCGCGCAGCTCCTCGCAAAGCGAAGCCAGCGTGGTGCGGGTCCTGTCGATTTCAATGCGCGCGTTCAGGATGTTATCTTCGGAGTCGTCGCTCCGGTAGCCCGAGCCCAAATCCTGGACGAATTGCTCCACTTCTTTGGCGCGCGGCACCGACGCTTCCCTGAAAAAGCGCACGAGGCGCTCCTGGATCTCCGGGATGGCGTGCACCCATTTGAGGTCGTCCCTCTTTTTGAGGACGCGGCAGGCGATCTCGATTTCCTGCATGCAGGCGATGATGCCCGCGAGCTCGCGGTTCATGGTCAATCTTTTTCCTTATCGTCCGGAAAATCTTCCATGAAAGGGAACGGTCCGCCGGACGCGCTTTGCGAAGTCACGCTGACAACCTCAACGCGGTAGGTCAGCGTTTTTCCGGCCATGGGGTGATTGAAATTCATGATGACGGAATCTTTTTTGATCTCGTGGATGCGCCCGACTTTCAGGCTGCCGTCCGGCCGTTCTTCCTGAAGAACCATGCCGACTTTGAGCTCGCGGCCCTGCGGCATTTCGCTCATCGGGAGTTCGACTAAAGCTTCCGGTTTTAAAAGGCCGTAAGCCTCTTCCGGCGCCAGCGTGAATTCCAGCGTCTCGCCCTCCCGCTTTCCTTCCACCTTGCGCTGCAAGGCGGGAAGCACTCGGGGATTGCCCTGAACATAATAAAAAGGCGGCTTGCCGCGCGTGCTCTCGATGATTTTGCCTTCGGAGGTCACGGTGTAATGCAGCCGCACGCTTTTACCTTCCTGGATGACTTCATTTTTGGCTTCCATGGAGAGGTATTCTACGGATTGTCCCGGCGGTTTCAAGCGCCTTGCGTTTCGGGCGGCCGTCTCGGAGAGGCTGTGATGATGAGCGCCACGGAAATGATGATCAAGACGCCGGAAAGGGCGATGCGGAAAGAGAACGGCTCCCCCAGCACGGTCCAGCCAAGGAGCACGGCGATCAGAGGATTCACGTAAGCGTGCGTGGCCACGATCGCCGGGCTTGTCATCTTGAGAAGCCATTGGTACGCGGTAAATCCCGCGATGCTGCCGAAGACCACCAGATAGACCATGGCGGCCAGGGAAACCGGCTGCAGCCTTTGGAATGAAAACTCATGCGTCTGGCCGACCGCAAATGCAAACAGCATAAGCAGCGTGCCTCCGGTCAGCATTTGAATGCTGACGACCATCGCATCCGATTCCGGCGCCGGCAATTTCTTGGCGAACACGGAACCCAGTGCCCAGGAAAACGACGCCATCAGCAGCGTACATGCGCCTACGGGATTAATGCCGCCCGTCACCGCCGAAGGGCGCGCGAGCATTGCAATGCCGCAAAAACCCAGAAATAGTCCGGCATAAATGCCGCCATGCGGCCGCTCCCGGTTCCAGGCCCAGTCGACCAGCACCATCCACATGGGCACCGACGCCACGAAAAGCGATGCGATGCCGGACGGAACCAGGCGCTGCGACCACGACACCACGCCCGTGCCTCCGAACAAAAGGAAAAAACCCACGGCCGCATGCGACAAGGCCTCGCGGCGCGGCGGAAACCGGTGCCCCCTGGCTTTCGAAAAAGCAAAAAGCGCCGCGCCCGCGATCAAAAAGCGGAGCGACGATTCCATGAAAGGCGGAATGCTGCGCAGTGCGAGCTGCCTTGCGAGGAAGGTCGCGCCCCAGAGCACGTAGATACAGAAGAAAGCCGCGGCGATGACCGCGCGGCTTGGATGCCGGCCGGAAGAAGCGGACACGTTAAAAATCCAGGGTGATGCTGACCGGGCAATGGTCCGAGCCCATGATATGCGGGAGGATCGACGAGGCCTTGAGTTTTGGCCGGAGCGAACCGGAGACGCAGAAATAATCGATGCGCCACCCCACGTTGCGGGCGCGCGCATTGGCGAAGGGCGCCCACCAGGTGTAATGGCCGCCTTCTTTCTGAAAGACGCGGAACGCGTCAAGAAAACCCGCGGCCACGATGTTGTCGAAACCCGCGCGCTCCTGCGGCGTGAAGCCGTGGTTTTTCACGTTCGATTTGGGATTAGAAAGGTCGATCTCGGTGTGCGCGACGTTGAGATCGCCGCAGAAAATGACGGGCTTTTTCTTCTCGAGTTTTTTGACGTGCTTCAGGAAATCCACGTCCCACTCGAGCTCGCGGTACGGCAGCCGCGAAAGGTCGCGCTTGGAATTCGGCGTGTACACGTTGACGAGAAAAAAATTTTTGTATTCGGCGTTGATGACGCGGCCTTCCTTGTCATGCTTGTCCGCGCCGATGCCGTAAGTCACTTTTTCGGGCTTCGTCTTGGTGAAGATGGCGGTGCCGGAATAGCCCTTTTTTTCGGCGGCGTTCCAATAGATTTCATAGTGGGAAGGGAGCGGGGTTTCCACGTCTTCGCGGGTCGCCTTGACCTCCTGGAGGCAAAGGATGTCGGGATCCTCTTTCTTCACGAAACCCAGGAAATCCTTCTTCAGGACTGCACGCAACCCATTGACATTCCAGGAAATAAGCTTCATAAGCGCCCCTTTCGCAGGCGCGCATTATAGCATTAAAAGGCGCCGGAAAGGTACTCCGGGCGTTGTAAGGCAGGCCAGGGCCGGGCATACTTTTGGGGAGAACTGAAAACCCGCATACCGCGGGTCTGGCACAACGCGTGCCTTAGGCAAACTGCCCGAAAGGGCAGGACGCAAAGCCACAGTCCCTGAATCATGGGAGGCTGGGCCGCCACCACTCGGGTCGTCTTCCGCTCCGCGGAATTTGCCGGCAGTTCCCACACAACGGAACCGGCAATGAAAAGAACCGCGGCTTTCTTCGCTTTGATGATCGGCCTTCAAATGATTTCCGGCGCGCCCTTGCCCGCTCAAGTCTCCTTTCAAGCCGCGCTCCGCATTCCGGCCATGGCGGACCTGATTTCCCTTTCCCCTAAAGACCTTGCCAGGTTCATGAGGAAAAATTTTCGCTTCCAGGACGACGCGCGGATTTTCCGGCAGGAAGATTACTGGCAATCGCCCGAAGAGTTCTGGCGGAGGAAAACCGGCGACTGCGAGGATTATGCGCTGTTCAGCCAGTACGT
>Ga0310810_10002189_pt1 | contig 20833 bp, 24 predicted proteins | sample NCmetagenome_FD_207641 | JGI IMG/M metagenome (GOLD analysis project Ga0310810, IMG submission 207641) | Soil microbial communities from experimental microcosm in Duke University, North Carolina, United States - NC | ecosystem: Engineered > Artificial ecosystem > Soil microcosm > Unclassified ...
CGAATTCTACTGTCATTGTGACGAAAAAACTGCCGGTTTGCTCATGCAAGGTAAGCAGTAAGTGTTGTAACGCTTTGAAGGGCGTCTGATAAAATCTTCAACCCTCGGACATTTGTTCGGGGGTTTATTGTTTATAGGGAAGCACTTTTTCATAATTTTCTTTTCATAATTTTCTATATACCCAACCTTCTCCTCTACCTCCTCCATATAATCCCAATCAACCAAAAGAGAAATAAGAGGCCGAAAAGGACCCACGAGAAAAAGTCCCGCGTATGCGGGCTTTTTCATTTGTGGGTGGCTAAGCAATGTGTCTGCGTACAGAACTTTCTTTACTTGAACCTGATATACTTTAGGCCTAGACTCACATGTCAAAGAATATAATAAAAATCATTTCAGTTGTTGTAGCAGGTATCTTTCAGCCTGTCTCAATAAATAGCGACAGGTAGGCCCAGAGGGTCCGCTTGTCGTACGACAACACCTACACAACCTCTCGGGACAAACTTACTGCACATTGCTGAACAGCTGGTCCGAGAGGTCGCTGCCAAAAGGCAAGGTGAAGTCGTATTTGTCCACCTACACTAACAATCAAGAGGGCTAGAAGTTTCATATCATTCAGTGTCTTTACATTCCTTGCGAATCTTATTTCGTATGCGGTATAGGAGTAGCTTCGTCGCAGCGACCGTGCGATGGATGTTCTTGGCTATGCTTTTTATAGACAATCCTCGTACATATTTCATGTTGAGCACGTATTTTTCAAACAGGGTACGACGTGATAGTGCCCGTTCGAGATCTTCCCGTGCGATAGCGTCCCCGAGCTCATCCTCATTGGTGGTGATGACCTGCTCAAGTGGCAGGTTTTCGTTTGATGTTTCCGCCTTTTCTAGTGTGCTCCACCGGATACTTTTTGATTTCTTATAGTAATTCACGAGCAGATTGTGAGCTATAGCCATAAGGTACGTTATATCTTTGTAACCCTTTTCAGTGAATTTTGGGTAGTGCTCGAGCGCGTGCAAAAAAGTCTCTTCTGTTAGGTCTTCGGCAACATCTTTGTCTTGACCGGTCCGGTAGAAGAAATATGAAAAGATACGCTTAAAATTGGCCGAGTATATAGCCCCAAAACCATCAGGCCATTTTTTGAGATTGTTGTTCATATAAAGTAGTGGCATACAAGATGCCGAAGGGCTTTTTAAAGCATTACAATTGTGGTCAGAATGCGCACTCTCATGTATATTACATTCATGACCAAGCCCGTATATACCATCCTTCTTTTCTATACGTTTTCACGTATCCGCAACCCGCACAAGTTCGCGGAGCTGCATCGTGCCAAGTGTCAGGCTCTCGGCCTCACAGGCCGTATGATCGTGGGTGAAGAGGGTGTGAATGCAACTTTTGAAGGGACAACCGAAAACACTGATAAGTATAAGCGTTTCCTCAAGCGCGACCCATTGTTCAAGAAAGTCGTCATCAAAGAAAGTGCTGGTATAGGTTCGGCCTTTCCGCGCTTGGCAGTCAAAGTGCGTGATGAGATCGTCACTCTTGGCGCAGGGAAGTTCAATGTAAAGAAAGAGACGGCAACGCAGCTCCCAGCCAAAGAACTTGAGAAATGGTACAAAGAGAACAAAGATTTTGTTGTCCTCGACTTGCGTAATGATTATGAGATTGCAAGTGGCAAGTTTGAGCGCACGATTGATCCCGGCCTCAAGAATTTCCGCGATCTACCAAAGAAGCTCAAAAAGCTCGCCAAGCTTAAAAATAAAAAAGTCGTCACCGTCTGCACGGGAGGTATACGTTGTGAAAAGGCGACGTGTTTGCTCAAACGCGAAGGCTTCACGGATATCTATCAGCTCAAAGACGGGATACATACTTATATGAAGGAGTATCCAGGGAGCAATTTCAAAGGCACCCTTTTTGTGTTCGATAATCGTATGACGACTGATGTAGTGCCTGTGCCAAAAAAAACCGTCATCGGCACATGCTCATTTTGTGAATCAAAAACAGAGGACTACTATTCAGACGATTCAGTTAGGCCTTCGAGAAAGATCTTGTGTTGCGGGATTTGTTTCAAGAATAGTCCTGAACATTTGAGAAAGACGTTGGTCCGCCAGTAAGATGTCGTAAAAAGAAGCAGGATTGTGCTACTATGGGTCTCATGAAAAAAGTAGTAATTATCGGCGCAGGCCCGGGCGGCCTCTCATCTGCTATGATTCTTGCCCATAAAGGGTATGATGTCTCGATTTATGAATCAAAGTCGCATATTGGTGGACGTAACTCCGCATTGAAAGCAGGGGATTTTAGTTTTGAGCTGGGACCAACTTTCGTGATGTTGCCGAAAGCCTTCGAAGAAGCTTTTATGCTCGCTGGCAGAGATATGAAGCAATGTCTTGATTTCAAAGAGCTTCCAGAGATGTACCGACTGCATTACGCCAATGGCCGTGATTTTCATGTCTACTTTGATAAGCAAAAGATCGAACAGGAGATTGTACGTCTTTTTCCTGATGATGCAGGGTCGTATGCTCGTTTCAGGGCAAGTCAAAAGATAAAGTTCGATCGGCTATACAAGTGCCTCACAGTGCCTTACATGAAGCCCTATAATTATTTCCGCCTCAAGCTTCTCAAGGCTCTTTCGACTATGGATCTCGGTAAGAGCGTTCATGATGTTCTTTCGAGATATTTCAAAAATGAAGACCTCAAGATCGCCATGAGTTTTCAGGCAAAATACCTCGGTATGTCACCATGGGATTGCCCAGGCGCATTCACGATACTTTCATATATAGAGCATGAGTTCGGCATATATCACCCGATGGGCGGGGTGCATAAGATCTGTGAAGCGATGGGAAAGGTTGCGGTAGAAAATGGGGCAAAAATATTTATTGATTCGCCGGTCAAAAGGATTGTTATTGAAGGCAAAAAAACAACAGGCATTGAATTGAGCGATAGAACTATGGTTGAAGCGGACCATGTCATTATGAATGCAGATTTCGCTCATGGTATGCTCAATCTTTTTTCTGCTGAAGAGCGCGGCAAGTATAACGAAAAAAACTTAAAATCGAAGAAATATTCGTGCTCGACTTTCATGTTGTATCTGGGATTGGACAAAAAATATGACATGCCGCATCACAATATCTTCTTTAGTGCCGACTATAAAAAGAATGTAGATCAAATATTCAAAGAGAAAATAATCCCTGAAGATCCTTCATTTTATATTCAAAATGCCTCGGTCACTGACCCGTCACTTGCGCCAGAAGGCATGTCGACTATATACGTGCTCGTTCCTGCACCGAACCTTTCGGGAGCATATGTTGATTGGAAAATAGAAAAGCAGAAGCTGCGGGACAAAATCATCGGTCTTATAAAAGAGCGAACAGAAATGAAAGATATCGAGGATCATATAGTGGTCGAACGCGCTATCACCCCTGCAGAATGGGAAAGCGAAATGTCTGTACACAACGGCGCTGTATTCAATCTCGCCCACTCACTCGATCAAATGTTGTATCTGCGTCCACATAACAGGCTCGAGGGGTATGAGAATATCTATCTAGTTGGCGGCGGTACGCATCCAGGCAGCGGGTTGCCGACTATCGTCGAATCAGGCAGGATAGCTGCGTCGCTTATCGAGGGGAGAGTATAAGTGTTATAATACAGATATCATGATCGCAGCTGGACAACCACAACATCTCGGCAATAAAACGCTTCTGCTTTTTATGTCGAGAAGGACAACACTCGGTTTCATAGCTTTTATCTTGTCTGGAGTGTTGGCGTTCATCGGCCCGTCGCTATCTGTAGGCGTAGCAGGTTTATTGGCCTTGGGTGGAAATCCAGATCGTGCGACCATCTCGCATGTCGCTGGTCTTATTTCGGCTTTTGATGTGTCCTTGTTCCTTTTTAGTATTATCGTAGGGATGACTGGAGTCATCATTGCTCTCTTGGAATATCGGAATTATATGGTCGAACTCGATGATATCAGCATCAAGATCAATCGTGGCATCATAAATCAGATTGAAACATCGGTGCCATATCACCAGATACACGATGTGAGCATTCTCCGCACGGCCATTCATCAGCTATTCGGCACAAGTCGACTAGTCCTCATTACGACGGTCCATGATGATGCGAGCAAAGACAGGAGCGCGGATACCGTCTTTGATCCGATAGACGCGACGTTGGCAGAGGAGATACGCTCCTTTTTGGAGCCTCGAATAGGAGTTCAGGTCATACAGCAGGCAAATAATAATCTTCCACCTCAAAACCATGCGCAGAGCAACAGCTAGACAAGAGCTCGCAAAAGATCTTATATTCGTGGTCATCGGCGCCGTCATCGCTCTGGCGCTTTCAGATCTAGGAGTGATCGGACACATCGTCACGCTTTTTGGCAGCGAGGAAGTCGCATCATTTGTCGCTGGCATGTTTTTCACATCGGTCTTTACAATTGCCCCTGCTTCAGTCGCGCTTGGCAATATAGCCTCGCATGCGCCGAGCTATATCGTAGCCCTTTGGGGAGCACTTGGGGCAGTATGTGGAGACCTTATCTTGTTCTATTTTATACGCGACCGCTTTTCTGAAGACTTGATGAATTCATTTGGTTCAGTTTTTATAAGGCATATCCTGCGCTCATTCCATGTCGGTTTTTTCAAATGGATATCGCCAGTGCTCGGGGCGCTCATCATCGCTTCACCGCTGCCAGACGAGTTCGGCATTACGCTCCTCGGTTTTGCAAAGACACGCACATTGGCGCTCATCCCCATATCGTTTATTGGAAATATCCTTGGCATATATATCATCGTTTGGCTCGGCGCAGTCCTGTAATACATGAAAATTATCATTCTCGCTATAGGTAAAGAAAAAGATTTTGCTGGGCATGAGCTCGTGCGAGAGTATGCTGACCGGATTTCGCATTACTGTTCATGCGAATGGAAATATATTCCCGGCAGCTCCGCGCAAGATGACAATGCGAAGCTCGTCGAAATCATCGAAAAGGAAGGTGCGGGCTCGTACACGATCGCGCTCGATGAGATAGGGAAGGAGTATACATCAGTCGCTTTTGCTGAGGTGATCCAGGCTCGTATGAATGAAAGCGTTCGAACGCTCTTTATCGTTATTGGCGGATCATATGGCTTGAATGACGCGGTTCGTTCGAAAGCTCGGTTGACGTTGGCATTATCAAAAATGACGTTTCCGCATCAGCTCGTCCGCTTGATACTCGCAGAGCAGCTCTACAGAGCCTTTACTATCATTCGCGGAGAGAAGTATCATCATTAAAATAATATGAAATCACCAGACTACAACTATCGCTTGCCGGAAGAGTTGATCGCCCATGCGCCAGCTGAGCCGCGTGATTCGGCACGGTTGCTCATATACAGTACAAAGACCAACGAGATATTCATCGATACATTCGCCCATATCGCACGATACATCCCGTCACGTGCGCTCATGGTGTTCAATGATACTCAGGTAGTACCGGCGCGGCTCGAGCTTATGAAACTGACTGGTGGTACCGTGCGCATCCTTTTTTTGGTGAATGAATGGCGAACAGGAGTGCGAGCCGACGGAGGTCGGGATGAATTGATCAAAGGGTTGCCAGACCGCAAGCTGACAGTTGGCGATCAATTGTATTTCAACCATCATGCCATTATGGAAGTTGTTGGACAGCATAATGAGGAGTTCTCGTTTAAATTGCGAATATCAGATGAAGAGTTCGAAAAGCTTTGTGCGTTGCACGGACGCACGCCGTTGCCGCCCTATATCCACACGACTCTCAATGAAGAGCAGGCTCGGACCAAATATCAGACAGTCTTCGCGGCGAAGCCTTCCTCAGTAGCCGCGCCAACTGCTTCGCTTCATTTCACAGATCGCGTTCTCACATCTCTGGCTGAGAAAGGTATCGATCGTACGATGGTGACTCTCCATGTCGGCCGCGGAACATTCGCTTCACTGACACCAGAGAGTATTCAGTCAAAATCTTTGCATTCCGAACCTATACAAGTGAGTGCCGAATCAGCTAACCGCATTCTCGAGGCAAAGAAAGAAGGGAAGATCATCGTATCATCTGGTACGACTGCAACTCGTACACTTGAAGCCACTTCCGACTACATTCTCAAGGGAGAAGGGTATACGGGAGAAACGACACTCATGATTATGCCACCATTTGATTTCAAGATTGTTGATGCTATCATCACGAATTTCCATTTGCCCAATACATCCCTAATCATGCTTGTCGATGCTTTTTTGCAGGCAAAAGGAGCAAAAGCGACGTGGCGGGATCTGTATGAGCGCGCAATCAAGGAAAAATTCAGATTCTACTCGTTTGGGGATGCGATGCTTATCATCTAGTTCCTTCTTTCCTTCTTTCCTTCTTTCCCTTATACTTGCACTATGAATACAAAACGCATTATATTTTGGGCTTGTTTTATCATCATTCTCGGTCTTATTTTCTGGGGTCTCGTTGTGGCTATGAATAAACCAACCACTGGTTCTATCGTCGGTACGCCTGCGCCGGTGACATCAGAAGATCATATTTTGGGGCCAAAGAACGCACCGGTCACTATGATCGAATACGGAGATTTTCAGTGTCCAGCATGTGGTGCATATTTTCCACTTGTTAAGCGTTTGACTCAAGAAGCGTCCACGACTCTCCGTCTCGTCTTCCGTCATTTCCCATTGCCACAGCATGCCAATGCGCCTATCACTGCTCAGGCATCCGAAGCAGCTGCGCTCCAAGGAAAGTTTTGGGAGATGTATGACATGATCTATGGCAACCAGTCAGAGTGGAGCGATCTTCCTGATGCGCATGCAGTCATGTATTCGTATGCACAGAAAATCGGCCTCGATATGGTCAAGTTCAAAGCTGATCTCGACAGCAATGCGGTCAAACAGTCTGTATCTGATGATCAGGCCGAAGGCGACAAGATCGGCATCAATGCTACCCCTACGTTCTTCGTTAACGGAAAAATAATCTCTAACCCACAAAGCTATGAAGCATTTAAAGCACTTATTGAAGCGGCCGCTTCAGGCAGTTCCAAATAAAGCAGTCGTCGCATTGTTCATTGTTGCACTTCTGGGCTTCACAGATGCTTCGTTTTTGACGATAGAGCATTATCAAAATCGCATACCCCCATGCACGACGGCAGGGTGCGAGACTGTGCTCACCAGCGACTATTCGACCGTGTTCGGTATACCAGTCGCATTGCTCGGGGCCATATACTATCTGATTATTTCTATCGGTTTGTTCGCTCATATCGAAGGTAAACATGAGCCATCTCTCCGTGCAGTGCTATTATTCACTGTTGTTGGCTTTGTTATGTCGATGTGGTTCGTGTATGCCCAAGCATTTTTGATCCACTCATATTGTCTCTATTGTCTAGGATCAGCCACTATCTCAACGATCTTATTTGGCTCTGCTGCATACGTGTTAAAGAAATACCGCGTACAATAATCCCGCGTGCTCGAACATATGAATAATTCATCCATCCTCACTACCAAACCATCTGCTGACTACGAGCTTCTCGATTCTGGAGAAGGGGAAAAGCTCGAGCGCTTTGGTGCAATAGTTTTATCGCGACCAGATCCGCAAGCTCTCTGGAAAAAAAGATTACCTTCTGCAGATTGGAAGAAGGCGGATGGGTCATTCGGAAAAGATTCAAATAATAAAGAAAAAAACGAAAGAGGCGACTGGAATTTGAAAAAGACTATCCCTGAGCGTTGGAACATCTCTTTTGCTGATCTGAAATTTTATATAAAACCAACCGCCTTCAAGCACGTGGGTATATTTCCAGAGCAAGCGCCAAACTGGGATTGGATGAGAGAGAAGATAAAGAAAGCGGGAGAAGGAAATGAGGACATAGAAGTTCTCAATCTTTTTGCTTACACTGGAGGAGCTACTATCGCTTGTGCTCAGGTGGGCGCAAAAGTCGTCCATGTCGACGGCTCAAAGGTGGCTATCGGCTGGGCGCGGGAAAATGCTGAGCTTTCAGGCCTCAAAGACAAGCCGATTCGCTGGATACTCGATGATGTGCGCGCTTTTGTGAAGCGTGAGATAAAGAGAGGGAGAAAATATCACGGCATTATCATGGATCCTCCTGCTTTTGGACATGGCGCAGAAAATGAAGTATGGAAGATCGAGGATGACTTTATGAATCTGATAGATTTGTGTACTGAAATTCTCGCTGATAAGCCACTGTTTTTTTTGGTGAATGGGTACTCTGCAGGATATTCAGCAATCGCATATAAAAACAATTTGTTGTCGCTCAAGGAAAAGTTTGGTGGCGATATAGAAGTAGGGGAGCTGACGCTCGAAGAAGCGAAAGGTTCGATGAGCGAAGGAAGGCTGTTGCCGTGTGGTATCTTTGCGCGCTGGTCAGCGAAATAAAAACTGCTCCACGGATCAGCCGAGGAGCAGGTTCATTTGCGTAATGAATTCAGATAAGGAAGCATTATTTTCGTCTTCGAACTCCTCTATATCCCTTTTTTCGATACCGAACACATAACCATGTTGATGTATCGTCGGATAGAATGCAGTAGGCTCATTTCGGTGGGTGAAGGGTATGCCGATCAACATTTTATGGTAAACCATTGAATGGGTGATGTTGAGTAATTTTTCAGGAAATTCACCCAGACCCATACCAATGACGTAAGTATTTTCATTGTCAATGAGCCGGGAGCTGCCATCAAAAAATGAAATATCTGTCGTAAGAAAGCACCATTCAAACTCGCGATCGCTAAATAGCGATAGGCCATACGTTCTGTCTACTTTGTTCAAATTATAAACTATATAACAGAATGATACTGAAGCCCGATTTGTCTTGAATTTAAATTCACCCCAATATGTCGGATTTTTTTTTGCAGCATTGTTGCTTCTGACAAATAAGTGCCCATAAGGACGTTGTTCGGGTTTAAGGACAAGACTGTAATTGCCTGCAACGCGCATAGGTTTCATACGATCCTCCTTTCTTTTGTTAAGGGTTCACTTTGTTCTGCACCTAGCATACTCCTCGATATAGTAAAAAGTAAAGCATTGAAATCCACACCATATCTGCTACTGTAGACCGTATGCCAGCAAAGATTCTCTCAGGAAATATAGTTCGCGATGAGCGACTCATTGAATTGATAAAACAGTTCGAGAAAATCACGCCTGCACCAGAGCTTGTGATCATCCAAGTGGGTGATAGGCCAGATTCGACTACGTACATCAATGCAAAAATATCATTTGCAAAGAAAGTCGGCGTCATTGCCCATCATATTCACTTGTCTGAAAGCGCATCTCAAGAAGAGGTGATAAGAGAAATAAAAAAATGCAATGAAAACGAACAGATCAAAGGTATCATTGTGCAGCTGCCAGTACCCGAACATATCAATCGAGATGAAGTCATAAATTCTATTGACCCCCGTAAGGATATCGATGGTCAAACGGCTTTTAGTATGCAGTGTTTGAGCGAGGGAAGGCCAGACGCTATCGTCCCAGCAACGGCTAGGGGCATTAGAGAATTATTGTCGTATTACAATATCGACATTAAAAGTAAAAAAATCACTGTTGTTGGACGATCTGCGCTGGTGGGGACACCGGTAGCGCAGGTCTTTGCCCGTGATGGGGCAGTAGTCACTGTTGCTCATAGCAAAACGATTGATCTCATAAAAGAGACGAACGCAGCTGATATCATCGTCGTTGCGATTGGTAAACCTCGTTTGATATCCGCGCAGCATGTTCGACTCGGACAGATAATCGTCGACGTCGGTATCACTCGAGAAGGGGAAGTCGGTTTGGACAATAAAGCAAAGCTTGTGGGGGATGTCGACTTTGAGGCAGTCTCGCAGATCATCGGTCCATCGGGCGCTATCACGCCCGTGCCTGGTGGCGTGGGACCTATGACAGTTCTTGGTCTTTTTGAGAATCTGCTCGATGTGTCTCGAGATTGAATCTTGAAAGTGCATAAGATATGGTAATATTAAAAGACACTTTTAATAGGGTTATTTATTCACTTAATCAATCACATATTATGAATCTACAAAAAAGAGCGTGGCAGGTAGGAATATTTGCGGGGACAGTGCTCAGTATATATTTGATCGCGCTTGCGATAGGTCAGCTCAAGTCGATCGCATATATCGGCTCTGGCGTTCCAGCGACAAACACCATCTCAGTTACGGGCACAGGTGATACTTATGCCGTTCCAGATGTCGCAACATTCTCATTTGGTGTCACTCAAACATCAAAGACAGTTTCAGATGCTCAGACAAAGGCAACTGACAAGATCAATGCTGCTTTGAAAGCGGTGCGCGATGGCGGAGTAGAAGACAAAGATATTCAGACAACTAACTATTCTATCAATCCACATTACGAATATCAGAATGCCATCTGTCCTGCAAAGACTGACGGCACAGTGGCGTACTGTCCTCCAGGCAAGTCGGTGCTCACTGGCTATGATGTCAGTCAGACTATCACTGTGAAAGTTCGCAACCTCGATAAGGCAGGAGCACTCTTTGCTTCTATCGGCTCGCTCCAAGTCGAGAACATCAATGGTCTCAGTTTCTCAGTCGACAAGCCAGATGCTATCCAGGCTGAAGCTCGTGCAAAGGCTATCGCTGATGCAAAATCAAAAGCAGATCAGCTCGCAAGCCAGCTCGGTGTCCGTCTCGTCCGTGTCATCAGTTTCTCAGAAGACAATGGTGCATATTATCGTCCTATGGCATACGGCATGGGCGGTGACGTAGCTGTGAGTACAAAGTCAGCTGCACCAGAGATTCCTACAGGTCAGCAAAAAGTCACGAGTACCGTATCTATCACGTACGAGATACAGTAGTTAGCAGTTCGGGTTCGTCGTATAAGTTTCTTAGATAATAAAAAACAGCCGAAATTACTTTCGGCTGTTGTGCTATTGGAAGTAAGAGCAGTTTTTCCTTAACCAGTATGTCAGCTCTTCTACCACTTTCATCCAATTTTTGTCATACATGAAAGCGTGCGACGTGAAAACTTTCACGTAATGATGGATATCTCGGTAGTATGGATCATAGATTCCTGCTAGTGAGCGAGAAAAATTACGAACGATACTCCTTTGGTGTGGAGTGAAATGATCGTATCCTCCCTTGAATACGATTGTAGGTTTGTTGGGCGCGTATAGACGGTATTTCCATTGGAGGATTTCGAGGATGGCCGTGCTTGATTCTGGTCCGAGCGTTGCGTAGTCACGGCACGCTTCCTCGTCAGTGGCATGAGTGTTGAACATGAGCTCGCGAGCATCCTCAAAGGTGAGTTTGAGAGGCTTGCGTGCTTTTAGTCCAGGGATTTTCAACAGAGACCACACATATCTCAAACGAGTTGCTCTGTGCAAACAGGACAAGCTCGGAAGAGACCAACGATAAGGAGCACTCATGATTGAACCAAAACCGGCGACAATGTCCGGATTTTGTTCCGCAGCTTTGTTGCAGATGACTGCACCCGCTGAGTGTCCAAGATAGATGACTCTTGTTTTCAATGATTCAGCGAACTGGACCACATCTTTTGCATAGTCATCGATACTTACCGTTGCTAAGTTTTCCACTGCAGGGCCACTGCCATGTCCCCGGAGATTCACCACATAACACTCATAACCCTGACTTGCTAGCTCCTCACAAAACCTCTTGAATTGCCAATCACCGGAAAATAATCCAGGTTTGACCACAATTGGTAGGGGAATAGCTTTGTCCGCAGGTATGTAGTGTTCAATGCGGTTACATCCGTAAACGAATTCGCTGGTTTCAACAGCACAAGGAGCACGCATCTCATCTCGCTTCACTACAGGAAGACTGTTCCGTCGGACGAAATGATCAAAAATCATCGTTTCGATTGGGACATCTGCATTGTGGTGGTGGCTGCGAGCGCTACCATTTCCGTTGTGCTCAGCTGCTTTACCATTGCTACCACCATTACCATTGCTGGCATGTGCGGTAACTGGTTGAGCGACCGTAGGCGCTATTGTAGGTGCCGTTGCTGGTTGCGGGGTTTGCACCTCGCGCACAGGTTTCGGTTTTACGCTTTCAGCAACAACGTGCTTCGGTGCTTGAGGAACAGGGGATGGTTCGACAACAGGGGGCGCAGTAAAAGCTTGTGGCTTTTGCGTCGCCTGTTCTTTGGGTTTAGCCCAATCAGGGAGATCACTCAAGGGAGTGACACATATTTTTTTCACAAAGAGCCTTTCTCTTTCGAGATTTCTGAAGTTTTTGTCTCATCGAAACAGTCGACGAGAACTTCTATGGTTCGAACCAGATTATATCACTCAGACTAGATTTGTCAATGGGTATAGAGCCTGATATGGCTGTATTAATAACTTAAAAAGATTGCTTGACTTAGGGGTTTAAAAAGTATATTATATGTCCGTAATCCCTCCGAGGGGTTTTTTAGTAGAAGAAACGATTTTAATCACATTACGCCATGAAAATCACCGAATACATCAAGAGCACTCGCAGCGAATTGACCCATGTTACGTGGCCAAGCCGCGCACAGACGATCAGATTCACTTCTCTCGTCATAGCAGTTTCAGTTATTACTGCAGTTATTCTCGGTGTCGGTGATTTCGTCTTCTCAAAACTCCTCACGCTCTTGTTCTAATACCTTTCGCCTTTTTATTTTTAATTTTTAACTTTACTTATCTATGTCGAAACAACTTACAACAGGGGAGCGCGCATGGTATGCGATACACACGTACGCAGGCTATGAGAACGCCGTCGCTCGCAACTTGAAGCAGCGTATCGAGTCCCTCAACATGGAGGACAAGATCTTCAATGTTATTGTTCCTACGGAAAAGAAGATCAAGGTTAAGGCGAACAAGCGCGTCGAAGAAGAAGAGAAGATCTATCCTGGATATGTGCTTGTTGAGATGATCGTCAACGACGATTCATGGTATGTGGTCCGCAATACCCCTCGTGTGACTGGCTTCGTCGGCTCTGGTGTCAACCCAGTTCCTCTCGATCCAAAAGAAGTAGCTTCACTCTTTAGTCGCATGACTTCGGCTGACACTGAGCACACGATCGATCTCGCAATGGGCGACTTGGTCAAGGTTTCAGACGGTCCATTCAAGGACTTTGAAGGCAAGGTAGCAGAGGTTGATACGCAGCGCGGCAAGATCAAAGTGCTCGTATCGATGTTCGGTCGTGAGACGCCTGTCGAGCTCGACTTCTTGCAAGTTAAGAAGGTTTAATATACTATCCCTATACTAATATAATATTATGGCAAAGAAAATTGTTAAGAAAGTAAAGGTTATCGCTCCTGCTGGCAAAGCAACCCCAGCTCCACCACTCGGTCCTACTCTCGGTCAGGCCGGTGTTAACATTGGTGATTTCACAAAGAAATTCAACGATGCAACCAAAGGTATGATGGGCGACATGATCCCAGTCGTCATCACTGTCTATGAAGATCGTACCTATGATTTCATTCTCAAGACTCCTCCTACTTCAAGCCTTATTCTGAAGGCTCTCAAGAAGGACAAGGGTTCAGGCAAGCCAAATACATCAAAGGTTGGTACGCTCAGTAAGGCTCAGCTCAAAGAGATTGCAGAGAAAAAGCTTCCAGACCTCAGTGCAGATACTATCGAAGCTGCTATGAAGACAGTTGCTGGTACAGCAAGACAGATGGGTGTGGATGTGAAGTAAGGTATAAAAGAGATAAAGAGCGCAAGAAAAAACACCGATGATAAGTCGGTGTTTTTTATAGTTGCGTAAATAATATCAAGTGGTAAGGTGTTTTCAGATACGCTTATGAAAATCCAAATATATCTCGCCCATGCGCTTACGGATGCTTCCGAAGCCTATCGGGCACGCATGATCGCACTCAGGAATGCTATTGAAGCTATTCCGAACGTTGAAGTCCTTCGATTTGCTTGGATTGATGGACAGGGGACCGATAAAACCGTCGAAAATATCTATCAGCATGACATCGTTCGTGCAACTAATTGTCATTTGTTTGTCGCTGTTACTGATGTTTTTTCTGGAGGTGTTGGCATGGAACTGCAGACTCGTTGTAAAATGCGCCGACCTTTAAGGGTATTCTTTCCTAAAGGGCAAAAATTGAGCCGGATGATTACTGACTGCATCGAATATCATCGATTGAATGCCGATTCCTCAATATCCCATTCGGAATTGTATCGTATTAGCCTCGATACGATGCCTGCGCCGATCGAATATACGAATGACGATGAGATCGTGTGGGAGGTCTCTGATTGGGTCAGGCAACATTGGCATGGAAGACCGTCGACCAGATCTTAATTCCTTTCAGTTCAAAAGCTACGCTTTCTCAAGCGTAGCTTTTTTCTTGTATCAGTCCCTTATGCTAACTCATCTTTGGATTTCCTGAATAGTCCACCGCATACTCGAGCAGGAGAGCGCCGCTACTAGATTCAGCTGAGCTGACCAGCTTGAGATGGAACAACATGTCGTCATTGAAAAGCTTTACGCCCTTGCCGAAGATGATCGGTTCAACGGTGAGATAGAGGCGATCGACGACTTTGGCTTTCATGAACATGGTATAGATAGCTTCACCGCCGCAGATGGCGACTTCTTTGAAGCCACGGGCTTCGAGCTTCTTCAGGAGCTCCGCTGGCTCATCTTGAGTCGTCTCTGCTCCATCGAAGCTCTGTGAGCGACTGTAGACGATGTTGAGGCGTTCCTTGAGTGCACCAGGGAACGTCTTGTAGGTGCTCGAGCCGACGACAATGACGCCAGCTTTCTTTGTGATATCAATGAAGCGTTTTTTATCAGCTTTGCTCGTCCAATTGAAAGGAGAGTGCTGGGCATCTTTTGCGATGTATCCATCTGCGGTCATTGCGGCGATGATGAAGGTTTTCATGCTATGTATTATACTATACGTATTATGATTAACGATACGAAAAGAGAGCGACCTTCTTGGGATGAGTATTTTATGAGTATTGCAGAGCTGGTAGGCAGTCGTGCGACGTGTTCGCGTGGCAGATCAGGCTGCGTCATCGTCAAAGACAAGCGTATTTTAGTGACAGGTTACGTCGGCTCTCCAGTTGGTCAGTCACACTGTGATGAAGTTGGACATGAGATGCATAAAGTTATCAATGAAGATGGTACGGAATCAGAGCATTGCATCCGCACTGCTCATGCAGAACAAAATGCTATTGCTCAAGCGGCGAAAATTGGCATATCAGTCGATGGCGCTACTTTGTATTGCCATATGACGCCGTGCTACGCCTGCGCCAAGATATTGATCAATTCGGGCATAAAAAAGGTAGTTGTTCTCAAAGACTATCATCGTGGACAGCGGAGCAAAGAAATATTCAATTTAGGTGGCGTGAAGTTTCAATTGCTGACGAGCGAAGTGGAAGATTATTCTGATAAGCCTAAAAGTGTTAAGGTGAGTTTATAATACTATGGATATAAAAATAAAAAGGCTGCATCCAAATGCAAAGATACCGCATTATGCACATGAGGCTGATGCGGGTATGGATCTATTTACAGTCGAGCCTTTTGAGCTTGAGCCAGGTGAGAGAAAATCTGTTCCTTTAGGTATATCAATCGAGATCCCACAAGGGCACGTTGGTCTCATTTGGGACAAGAGCGGCCTTTCTCATAAATATGGTATCAAAAGTTTTGGTGGTGTAGTTGATGCAGGTTACCGTGGTGAGATACATGCAGGCATTATGAATTTGTCGGATAAGTTTTTTAGCTTCGAAAAGGGCCACAAGATAGCTCAAATGCTGATCCAGAAAATAGAGAGGGTCAACTTCGTTGAAGTCGACGACCTATCAGAAACTGATAGAGGAAATGGTGGATTTGGTAGCAGTGGTAAATAAAAAACGCGCCAGAATTTCTGGCGCGTTGAGTTTCGGTCTGTTTAGACCGCAATCGGTGCTTTGATTCCAGGATGAGGATCGTAGTTGATGAGTTCAAAATCATCGATTGTAAAATCCCAAATCTCAGCAACTTGGCGTTTTATCTTAACGTGTGGACTCATGCGTGGTTCGCGTGCGAGCTGTTCATTTACCTGATCCATGTGGTTCGAGTAAATGTGTGTGTCGCCTCCGGTCCAGATGAATTCGCCTGGCTTGAGGCCGGTGACGCTCGCTATCATGATAGTTAGGAGCGCATATGAAGCGATGTTGAAGGGGACACCGAGGAACGTATCGCAACTGCGCTGATAGAGCTGGCAAGATAATTTTCCGTCAGCGACGAAAAATTGGAATAGACAATGACATGGCGGAAGGCCAGCCTTTGCCATTTCTTCGATCTCAGCTGGATTCCATGCGCTGACGATGATACGTCTTGAATCAGGGCTTTTACGGATCATGTTGATCGCGTCTTTGAGCTGGTCAACAGATTTGCCGTCGCTAGTTTTCCAGTCTCGCCACTGTTTTCCATATACTGGACCCAAGTCTCCCCATTGCATATTGAACGCGTCATCGGAAACTATTTTGTCGGTGAATGTTTTCATCTGTTCGGTCCATTCAGTGCTATTTACCTGCGGCATCGGAAGTTTGTTTGCAATGAGATAGTGTTTGAATGGCCACTCGTTCCATATGTTGATGTTATGCAGGAGAAGAGTGCGGAGCTTGGTGTCACCGTTGACGAACCAGAGCAATTCGCCAAGTATCACTTTGAATGGCAATTTTTTTGTGGTAAGTAACGGGAACCCTTGTGATAGATCGAATCGCATCTGTGTGCCGAAGAGACTTGTTGTCCCAGTGCCTGTGCGATCGGTCTTTTTTACTCCGTTCTCGAGGATGTTCCTGAGAAGGTTGAGATATTCAGTATCGGGATGATTTGTTTTCATAGAGCTATTATATCCTTTCTTTGCCATTCTTTATACTCTTTTTGCTATAATAAGACAACATGAAACCACAATTTATCGTCATAGAAGGGGGTGAAGGATCAGGAAAATCGACGCTCGTTCGTGTACTCAAGGAATCGCTCGGTGATGCTGTCACTGTAACACGTGAGCCGGGCGGTTCGCCCTATGCAGAGCTGATACGCACCGCTGCGATCAAGAATCCTCTCGCCAAAGATGCGCCTCCTGAGACTACGCTCTGTCTCATGTTCGCTGCGCGCTTCGATAATGTGGCGAACATCATCATCCCGAGCCTCAAAAAGGGAATACCCGTCATTGCTGATCGTTTCGACGGTTCATCATATGCATATCAGATCTCGAGCCAGTCAAGCCTACTCGAAGATCTTTTTTGGAGCATGAGAGGCAAGCTCATGGTCACACCTGATCTCTATGTTTTTGTCGATGTTGATCCAGAGGAAGGTTTGAAAAGGGCACGTGGGCGCAATCAGTCGCTCGATATGGGCAAGCAGTACGATCATTTCGATGACAGAGAAGTTGTTTTTCATCAGAACGTACGTAAAGGATATTTGAAATTCTTTGAAAAGATAAAAGAATCTGGCACACCATATATCGTCGTTGATGCCAATCGTCCTCTCGAGACAGTAAAGAGGGATTTTCTCGTTCAGATGAAGAAACAGTTAGGGATCAAGTAGGAAAAAGAGCAGAAAAAAGTCATGTGGATAACCTATTGACAGGTTTCGATAAGAGGCGTAGCATCTACCCTGGTTAATGTTTGTTAATATTTCGTTGACAAACGACGTCCACAAGACGCCGTAAACTGGGAACCATCTCTGGTTCCAGCACTCGGCCAATCTTTGATTGAGCCGTTCCTCAGTAAACGCTGGCGCCATTCGCATTTCAATGCACTGCGCCCCAGCGTCCCTTTCTTACGTTCTTCGCGATTAAGTTCCTCCTCGTGATGAACATGGAAACTGACCCCTTGCATCTTGCAGCTGCAACGGGGTCTTTCTTTTTATCTGTGTACGCAGGCATGTTTGATTTTCAACATATTTTTTCGTACTTGTCGCCATTTTCTTTTTCATATATGCGCGCGCTATAATGAGCAGACATAAATAATCCTATCCATGAAAGATACTCAAATCAAAAAACTTATAGATACAGAGAAGAAGCGCCAGAAGAAAGTCATCAACCTCATCGCCTCAGAGAACTACGTTTCAAAAGATGTGCTCGAAGCACTGGGCTCAGAGCTGACCAATAAGTATGCAGAAGGGTATCCGGGTAAGAGATATTATGGTGGCAATGAGATTGTCGACAAGATCGAGTCTCTCTGCATCGAGCGCGCTCTCAAACTCTTTAAACTCGACCCGACAGAGTGGCATGTGAACGTACAGGCGCTCTCTGGTTCACCTGCCAATCTCGCGGTATATACCGCTCTCATTCCTCCAAAGAGGATAGTTTTGCCTGGGGCAGGTGAAGCAGAGGTGTTGGTACCATCAAAGATCATGGGCATGTCCCTCGATCATGGTGGACATCTGACTCACGGCCACAAGGTCTCGGCAACGGGCAAGTTTTGGACTCAAGTTCCGTATGGTCTCGATGCTACTACAGAGATGATCAACTATGATCAGATTCGCGAGCAAGCCATCAAAGAGAAGCCTGCTATCATCGTCGCTGGGTATACCGCATATCCGCGCCGTATCGATTGGGCGATGATGCGTGAGATCGCAGATGCTGCAGAAGCGCTCCTCATGGTAGATATGTCACATATCGCTGGGCTCGTCGCAGGCGAGGCGTATCCGTCACCATTTCCATATGCCGATATCGTCACAACGACTACGCACAAGACGCTCCGTGGTCCGCGTTCAGCCCTCATTTTTGTAAAGAAAGATGCTCGCGAGCTCGACAAAAAAATAGATCGCGCGGTATTTCCAGGTCTTCAAGGCGGTCCACATGAGAACCAGATAGCTGCAGTAGCTATCACTCTCAAAGAGGCCACAAGTCCAAGTTTCAAAAAGTATGCTGATCAAGTAGTAAAGAATGCTTCAGTTCTTGCAACCGAACTCCATGCACGCGGCTGGAGGCTCATCTCGGGCGGCACAGATTCGCACCTCATCCTCATCGATACCTGGAATGATGGAAAGAAGAATGAAAAGGGGGCAGGGGGCGTGTCAGGCAAAGATGCGAGTGATGCTCTCGAAAAGGCAGGCATTATAGTAAATAAAAATGCTATTCCATTTGATGTGCGTCCACCGGCAGATCCGTCAGGTATTCGCATCGGCACAGCAGCTGAGACGACTCGCGGAAGAAAAGAAAAGGATTTCAAAATGATTGCAAAGAAGATTGATGAGGTGTTGAGGAAGGCGGGGAATAAGAAATAGGTCACTGTACTCATCAGTATAAATAACATACCCGGTTCAGCGTGTCTGAACCGGGTTGAGGTTTTGATCAGGCAAACTAAGAACGAAGTTACCGTTGGATACGGTGTCGTGGCTTTGATTGCGCTTATCCTTAGCTGGATCAATTGGTGGGTGAGGAACCGATCGATCGTATGAATCTAAAGAGCTAACTCTTATTCTTACGGGCAGTGCCAGGGTCATTGACGTGGCTACCGGACGTAAAAGGAACACAAATCTCACAAGTGCCCCTTTAGCCACTTCAAATAGTAATCCATTTTAAAGCTATTGTCAAATATACGTGCATCCAGGCCATATTCTGCTACAATATCTCTATGAAATCAGAGCTTGTCGTCCACCTCATAAAAACAGCCAAAACCATCGGGATTGAGGCTGATTCTTTTGCTTTGGAGTATCCGGAGAACCCAGAACACGGCGATTATTCGACAAATATCGCTATGGCATATGCCAAAGTACTCAAGATGGCACCAAAAGCTCTTGCTGAAAAGATCGTCGAAGAATTCAAAAAAGATATGCCGGCAATTATCGAGTCAGTCAGTGTGGCTGGCCCAGGGTTCATCAACTTTAAAGTGAAAGATACGGTTTTCGCTGAATCAATAATCAATAACCAAGAAACAAAAACCAAAAGAGAAAAAGAGGAAAGTAAAAATATCCTTATCGAGTACACCGACCCGAATATTTTCAAAGCGTTCCATATCGGACACCTCATGTCCAATGCGATTGGCGAATCGCTTTCACGTTTGATTGAGTCATCTGGCGCAAAGGTCACACGTCTATGCTATCCATCAGATATCGGTCTTCATATAGCAAAGTCTATCTGGGCGATGAAGCGCCATGAGAGCGAGATACCGGCTGATTCGGCTTCAATCCAAGAAAAGACCGCATTCCTTGGAAAAATGTATGTTGAGGGAACACAGATGTATGAGTCAGATGAGATGAGTGGAGCAGGTATCACTGCAAAAGATGATATCGATGCACTGAACAAGATCCTCTATGAGAAGTCGAGTCCTGCCGTCAATGCTCTCTACGAAAAGGGGAGAAATTGGAGCTTGGAACATTTTGAATTGCTATATAAGCGTCTCGGTACACATTTTGATGGATATATATATGAGAGCGAAATGGCCCCTGTTGGTCTCGATATAGTTAAAGTTTTTTTGAAAAAAGATGTATTTGCTGAAAGCGATGGCGCCATCGTGTTCAAAGGAGAAGATCATGGTTTGCACACACGCGTATTCATCAACTCGCACGGTCTGCCGACATATGAAGCAAAAGAGATGGGATTGAATGTTACCAAGTTCAAAAAATATCCAGAGACTGACACTTCGATAGTGGTGACAGCGAGTGAACAAAACGAATATTTCAAAGTGATCACCAAGGCGCTCACGCTCATCGATGAAAATGTAGGCAAGAAGACAAAGCATATCGGTCATGGCATGCTCCGTTTCGCTTCAGGCAAGATGTCATCACGTACTGGCAATGTCATCACCGCTGAAACGCTCATCGATGATATGAAAAAGATGGTTATAGAGAGGATAGCTGATCGCAAGTTCACTCTCGAAGAAGCGGAAGAGGTCTCAGATATGGTTGCTATCGCTGCTATCAAGTACACCATCCTTCGTCAGGCGGTTGGCAGCGATGTCATCTTTGATTCAGC
>Ga0310810_10002191_pt1 | contig 20818 bp, 24 predicted proteins | sample NCmetagenome_FD_207641 | JGI IMG/M metagenome (GOLD analysis project Ga0310810, IMG submission 207641) | Soil microbial communities from experimental microcosm in Duke University, North Carolina, United States - NC | ecosystem: Engineered > Artificial ecosystem > Soil microcosm > Unclassified ...
CGCTTTGCTGCGCGCCCACCGTGATCGGCCACGCCGCTGCACCGCCGATAAAACTAATGAACTCGCGCCGCCTCATTGCCGCCCCCGAGGCTCGGACAAAACATCATATCAGGTTTGAGCTGGCAATGTCCGCTTCGGGTCATTAGCGGACATATGCGCTGCAATAAGCGATGTCCGCTTTACCCCCAATAGCGACTAGGAAAGCGACCTCTCTCAAAAACCCATGTCTGCTTTACCCCCGAAAGCGGACGTGTGCGCTGCAACTACCAATGTCGGCTATGGGCCAATAGCGGACATCGGCAGCCTTATTCGATCACCTCGTCGGCGCGGGTAAGAACGGCAGTCGGGATTGTTAAACCAAGTGCTTTTGCCGTCTTCAGATTAACAACCAGCTCGTATTTTGTTGGCGCCTGCACTGGAAGATCGCCAGGTTTTTCGCCCTTGAGGATGCGATCGACATATGCCGCCGCGCGGTGAAACGGATCGACGCGGTCAGGTCCGTAAGAGATGAGGCCGCCTTCGGTGACGAAGAAATGATACGGGTACACGGCGGGCAAACGGTGGCGCGCGGCAAGCCTGGTGATTAGTTTGCGGTGACGCACCCCCGGCGTACCTGTCCCCACAATCAAACCACCATTCGAAGTCCGAGCGAACGTCGTCACGGCGCGCTCGATTTCATCCTCCGCGTCTCCTATCCCGATCGGACTTATCTCAACTCGCAGCGAAGGCGCTACGGCCTGAATTGCGGCAAACTCACCTGTTTCAGTGATATTCACGTCTCGAGCACGAAGCACCGCCACGCGGGTTACATTCGGCGCAACCTCTTTGAGCAATTCCAGCCATTTACCGCTCATGCCATATTCGAACTGCGTAAAGCCGGTGGTGTTGCCGCCTGGCCGCGCCAGAGTTTCGACGAAGCCTGCGGCGACCGGATCGACGACCCCTGCGAACACGATTGGTACGGTCCGTGTCGCTCTTTGCAATGGAGCCACCGTCGAGGTGTTACCCGCTACGATCACGTCGGGTGCAAGTGCCACCAACTCCGCCGCATATTTTCGAGTGCGTTCGGTATCGCCCCCACTATAGCGATAGTCGAGCTGGATATTGCGACCGTCGATCCAGCCTAACTGTCGAAGCCCCTTCACCAAGGCTGCGATACGAGGTGGTGCCTCCGGATTGTCCTCCGCATAGGCTAGAATGACGCCGATGCGTCGCTTTCGATCGACTTGAGCTCCTGTCGCGAAGGGCCAAGCAATCGCCGAACCAGCAATAACTTTGATGAAGTCTCGCCGTCTCATGCTGCCCCCGAACGCTCAGGGCAGCATCGTACCAATCCTTCTGCAGTCTGGAAGGGGTTGTTAAAACTGCCGATGTCCGCTTTGGGTCACCAGCAGACATATGCAGTGCAAAAGGGCATGTCCGCTGTACTCCCAATAGCGACCGCGAAAGCGGACATGCGCAACGGTCATGTCCGCTTTACCCCTGAAAGCAGACATGTGCGGTGCAACTAGCAATGTCGGCTAAGGGCCAACAGCGGACATATCTACGCTCCGGACCCTAAAGCCGGGAGCTTTTGCTTCGCCGACCCACCGGTTCCTTCCCAATCGGCGCATAGTCACACAGGCACTCCTTTTGCGTGCACTGGGAAAGCGGCAATCTCGGCACAGCGTTGCAAATATAAGAGACCCCGATCTGCGATCGGGCGACTTCGCAAGCCGCCGCCCCAGGCACGATGCCAACGTGATGCAACAGCCCAAGCTTGTGCGCTTTCTTGAACGCTCGCAGGGAGCGAGCAATGTCTTTCGGCGTTTTGTGCATGGTCCGCAGACGCCGAACTATCATCTTCGACGGCATCAACGCGGCCTAATTGGAATTCATACTAGCGGTTACCGATAACTCTTAAGATTGATATTTATGACAATGCGTGCAGGGACAAAGCAGACTTGAACCTTTTATTCGTTGATCGAAACTTCTTGTTGGTCAGCTGAGTTTGATGCCGCGGCTAAGGCTCTCGTCGACGGAACAGCGTCCGCCCGTGATGCTACATCGAGCATGCGCATGATTTCGTTCGCCGCTTTGCGGTCGGCGGCAGAGATTCGCCGCGGCCGACGTTTAATCTCCGCAACGCAGCGCGCGATCGCATCAAAATAGGGAAAGACCTCCCAGCCGAACGGCGTCAGCTTTGTGCGGTCGGGTCGCCGTACGAAAAGCGGCGCGCTCAATTCCCTTTCTAGTTTCTTGATCGCCCGCGTTAGCGACGGCTGCGCCACCCCGCAGCGTTTGGCCGCTCGGGTGAAGTTACCTTCCTGGCAGAGTGCGAGGAAATAGCGGCACTGAGCTATTTCCATACGGTCTTCCCTTGTGTGGCAGCGTCACGAGTACCGTCATAGATCGAAGCTAGCTCCGGTGTTTCAGCCGCATGCCTTGGCCAAACCAAAGCGCCAACGACAGCAATCGCGTAGAAGGCAAGCCATATCATGGGGACCAAGGCGCCCTCAGCGTTCCCTTGTTGATGCCGTAACCGCACGACTAGGGCACCACGGTTCAGACCGGATCATCGACTTGTTGAACAGGAAGGTTCTTGATGTCGATGCCTTGCTGCAGCTCGATTACAGAGATCGTTTGTCCGGATCCAGTGTTTGCATCGGCCTGGCCCGGTGAGGCCGCCGATGTTACCCAAGCCGCCAGTGCAATAACCGCAGAGATGACGATCAGGCCAAGACTCGCAAGTTTAGTTTGCATGTTCAATCTCCCGTGAGAATTTCAAATGCAAAGCTGGATTAAATCCCCCTCTATTTGCCACCGTCCGGCGCCCCAGCATGAGACGCGCGCCGACAATCGACGACGTTTGGTTGCTAACGACTCTGCGATCGTCCAAATTTATTCCCCACGACCAAATTTTTTTGTGTTTGCTGGTCGGCATGCCGGGTCGATAGCTTTTCAGTATGCAGTTCCGGGTCCGGCGCCTGAAGGAGTTGATAGCGCCTCGCTATAATCTCGAAAATTGTCTGGAATAAACGGCTTGCGCGGCTGGTCTTTAGCCTTATGAGCAGCCTTCGCCCCGCAGTATCTGCCGACGCCCCGGCCTTGCGGCCGTTGCGGTCCGCGTTAAGTCGCCAATCGGCTATTGTGCATTGCACCCAGGAACGGGTTTTTGGCGCAAAAATATTCTACCCGCGGCGTAAAATCGGTATTCTATTCACGGGCCCGAATATGAACGGGGATGGGCTGAGTGGGGGCGGAAGAGGACAACAAGGCGCGTTTCGCCAGACTGATAACCCCATACCTTTCGCACGCATATCGGCTCGCCCGTTCGATAACCAGCAGCCCCACCGACGCCGAGGATGTTGTCCAAGAAGCTTGCCTGCGGGCGTTCCGTGGGATCAACGGCGTGGCCGACGCAAATGCGCGCGCCTGGTTACTAACGATTGTCCATCACACCGCCTGCACTTGGCTGCGCAAGAACCGCCCAGCCGCACTCATCTCCGTTGTCGATGTAGCTGCGGTCGAAGCAAAACAGGCGAAATTCGACGAACAAGATGCTGACACGCCGGAAACCGCGCTCATTGCCAAGAGCAACCGCGCCCGCCTTGAGGCGGCGATCGGGTCACTGTCACTGCCATATCGCGAGACGTTCACGCTGCGGGAGGTCGAGGGTCTTAATTATCGGGAAATTGCAGAAATTACCGGCGTCCCGATCGGCACGGTCATGTCACGTCTGTCACGGGCGCGCGATCAACTTGACGATATGATCGAAAGAAAAAGATTATGACAAATTCAACTCCATCATCGTCATCTGATAATTCGATCCAACTCGTGCACGCCTACATGGACGGTGAGCTCGACCTGACCGCCGCCCTGGGCATCGAAGAAAAGATTGCTGCCGATCCAAAGCTCGCAGCCGAAAGAGATAGAATAATTGCGCTGCGGGAGGCTGTACAGCAGAACCTGCCTCGCGATCCGATTCCTCCCACTCTTCAGCGGCGGATTGAAAACACGATCGGTCTGCGACAGGAAACTTCACATCCGACCTGGCGCACGCTGGCCGCTTCGGTTGCCTTGGCTGTTCTTGTGACCAGCAGTTCGACGTGGTTGTTCCTCGACTCGAACGCCCCAAAAACGATGGAAGGCGCCATAGTCGCCGGTCACATCCGCGGGTTGATGGCCTCGCAACCAACGGATGTCGCATCCACCGAACGACATACCGTTAAGCCTTGGTTTAATGGTCGAGTCGTGGAGGCCCCGCATGTCGCTGATCTGGCGAGTGACGGATTTCCTCTGATCGGCGGACGGATCGACGTCGTGGGCAGTCGGCCCGTCCCGACCCTGGTCTATGGTCGCCGCAAACACATCATCAGTCTTACGGCGGTTCCAAATGCCGGCAGGCCAACCTCAGGTCCATCAGTCAGCGCCGATAACGGATATAATATCGTCCATTGGGTCACGAATGGCATCTCCTATTGGGCGGTGTCCGACGTTTCTGCTTCCGACCTCGACGAATTTGCGAAGCTATTCCGGGCTACCCAATCCTGATCACATTCACTCTGCCATGGAAGATAAGCGGGCACTCGTGGCAAGCCCCGAATGTCCGCTTTGGGTCACAAGCCGACATATGCGGTGCAAAACGCCAGGTCCGCTTCACCCCTAATAGCGACCGTGAAAGCGGACCTCCGCGACAGGCCATGTCCGCTCTACCCCTGAAAGCAGACATGTGCGGTGCAACTAGCAATGTCGGCTAAGGGCCAAAAGCGGACATGGGCATTGCAACAGTCCCATGACTGCTCGGAGCCAAAAACGGATAGTCAGGAGTTACTCCACGTTAGGAAAAATCACGGGCAATGCGGGATCGGCAGTAAACATGCATCGGGCGCTATGACCGCATGCAGGCACCACTATTGTGGTGTGCTTTGCGCCGTATTTTTCGTTTGCGTATTTTCCGTACGCCAATCCCCGGGCAAGGCGCGTCGGACCTTGCGCGCCAGCAGAGCAAGAGCCGTCAAAGCCATACAGCGGGAGAATATCGAGTTCGCCGATTAGGTATGTCGTGGGCCGCGAAGCGAACTGTTTTGTTATCTGGTCCTCGGTTACTTTTGCGACGTAGCCCTTTCGATTGTTGAGCCCGTAAGGCCAGCTATCGTACGTGGTGCAGTTCCGAGCATCGGGAAATGACATGAAGGGTTCAGGAGGTTTTGCAGGCAAAGGTGACATGTACCCTGGCGATGCAGCGGCAAACTCGGATGAGACAGCACTTCGCGTAGGCCGAAGGCTGTCGAGGTAGGCGTAACTAGATGGGTTCGCCACAACATATGTGACTGCGACCCCTAGCTGGTCATGAACCCGATTGGTCATTTCGTAACGCTGAACAAATTGCCCGCCGCCGGAATGACCCGCTATGACGATCACCTTCAGGTTTGGAAAGGCATCCTTACGAGCAAGCTTAGCAACGATTTCGTCGATAACATCGAAGGATGAAATCTTGCCGTTGTCTACAGCGTGCCCTCCAACTCTCCAACCTTCTGGCGACTGTGCGCAGTCCCAATTGAGCTCTTTGTCAGACAAAGTATCGCGGCAATTGCTCCCATGATTGGAAGCAAAGCGTGGCGCGATGATGATTGTATTTTCGAGAGATCGAGCAAAAAAAGCTGCGCCGAAGGCATGTCGAAAATAGTTATTGGCATCGCGCCCCTGTCCATGAACCATGATGAGCGCACGACTAATTGCATCGTTTTTACTATTCAGCGGATAGGTACGGTAGACTAGGACACGCGACGGCTCGCCAGCGACTTCAATCCACTCTGTGCAGTCGGCGTTAGCGGTGGTGCAAGGAGCAGCCTCTGCGCCGCTTGTAACAAAAAGAAAGAGTAACGCTAGCCGCAATTGCCATCGCGATCTCATACCAACCCCCTGCGGTAAGATTGCGTATGCTAACGGCTCAAACGGTAGTCGTTAAGAGCAAGCCGAAGCGACTTCTCTCAAAAACCCATGTCTGCTTTGCGCGTAAAAGCGGACTTTTGCGGTGCAGTAGCCGATGTCTGCTACGGGCCAAAAGCGGATATCGATCTGTTTTCTCCGTAGGCCCTCAATCTGGAGATTTAGTAGCGAGCACGTTGTAAGCCGCCAGCGGGCGGCGAATGCCCTTGAGTGCAAAATCGCCGACCGGTTCAACTACTATGTCCTTCTCGACTGCCATCAAGACGCGAGGGCTAATCAAAATTTGCCCGGGCTTGGCTTCGTCGCAGAGCCGCGATGCGACGTTGGATACCGTTCCGATGGCGGCATAATCGAAACGTCCCTCAAAACCGATAGTGCCGAGCGTTGCAAATCCGTGCGCAATCCCGATGCCGAAGCCAATATCGTGCCCAAGTTTACGCCACTTCTCAATCAATCCTTCGATGGCCGCTCTCATTTCAATCGCCATTAGTACGGCTTGGAGGGCAGGGTTGTCGACTGGAATTGGGTCATTGAACACGACCATCACTCCGTCACCGGCATAGCGTTCAAGCGTCCCGCCATACTTGTTTATGATCCCACCAATCGCTGCATGATATTCATGCAATAGAGCCATCACGTCTTCCGGATCAGAGCTTTCAGAGAAACCAGTAAAGCCCCGCAGATCACAGAACAGGGCGGTAATTTCCCGGCGGTGGCTTTCAAGTTGTTTCTCCGTCCCAGAAGCGACGATCAAATCAGCTATCTGCGGCGGAAGGAAACGGCGCAGTCTGCCCATGCGTTCAATTTCGTTCACTTGATCGGTGACGCGTTGTTCAAGTTGTTGGTTGAGTTTGTTGAGATCATTGAGCAGCCGTGTGTTCTCGATAGCGATCACGGCTTGCGCCGCAAAGTTTTGTACCAACTCGATCTGCTTCTCGGTGAAGGGACGCACTTCCTGACGGAAAATACTGAAGGCGCCAACCAATTGATCTTCCCTAAGCATGGGTACAGCAAGCAATGTCCGTATGCCGGCAAGTTCGACACCGGCAACGACGAATGGATCGCGTGCGGCATAGGCAGGCTCAGCTTTCATATCGGCAATATGAACCACTTGTCGTGTTTTAGCGAGGCGACCGAGCCCGGTTCCAGCGCTTGGACGTATTGGCCCGCGTGTGCGCGTCTCCGCATAAACCGGCGGCGCATTGTGAACGGCAACAGTCTGAAATGCATTATCGGCGTAAAGGAACATATTGCCGAATTTTGCCTCGCAAATTCGCGTGGCATTCTCCAGCATAGCATTGAACACCGGTTGCAGATCGCCCGGTGAGCTGGAAATGATCTCGAGAACCTCGCTAGTCGCTGTCTGTCGCTCCAGAGCCTCAGAAAGATCGCCTGTGCGTTGACGCAGCTCGTTTACCAGCCGCGTGTTCTCGATGGCGACCACTGCCTGGGCAGCAAAGTTTATAAGCAGCGCAATCTGTTTGTCAGTAAAAGGCCGTACTTCTTGACGGTAAATAGTAATGGCGCCGATCAGCGCATCGTCCTTGACCATGGGGACAGCCACAATGGACTTCGCGCCGGCAAGCCTAGTCGGGGGGCTTGGCACTTCTTCAGCAGCGTCATCGACAATGTGAATCACTTGTTTCGTGCCGACAATACGTTCCAGACGACTGCCAAGTTCTGGTCGGAATGGTCCGCGCAGTCTTTCGAATTCAGCAAGTTCCGGCGGCGTACCCACACCTGCGGCCACTCGAAAGGTATTCCCGTCGTAGAGGAAAAGCGTGCCAAACTTTGCCTCACAGATGCGAGTCGCACTGCCTAGCATTTTACTGAATACCGGTTCCAAGTTGCCGGGCGAACTGGCAATGATCGTCAGCACTTCCGAGGTCGCCGTCTGCTGCTCCAGCGCCTCGTCACGCTCGCGGATAAGCTGCGCGACCTCCGTTTCACGCCCGCTAGCGAGGGTACTCGGGCCCTCTGTGGCAGCGTGGCGTGTCAACTTCATTTGACGTGGCGTCTTAACTGCCTTGCTGCGTGGTTTATCGCGCCGTCGCATTGCCTCCCCCCGAGGCTCAGGTCAGCATCGTAACAAATTTCGGGATACTGCGCCGCGGCATGATGTCCGCTTTGGGTCACCAGCAGACATATGCATTGCAAAAGGGCATGTCCGCTTTAGCCCGGATAGCGACCACGAAAGCGACTTCTCTCAAAAACCCATGTCTGCTTTGACCCCAAAAGCGGACGTGTGCAGCGCACTCGTCTATGTCGGCTAAGGGCCAGAAGCGGACACGGGTGCCGTTTCCGTTGGTGGGCGTTAATCTGCAGCCTTAGTGGCTAACACGTTGTGAGCCGTCAGCGGACGGCGAATGCCCTTGAGTGCAAACTCGCCGACTGGTTCGACCATTATGTCCTTCTCGACTGCCATCAAGACACGGGGGCTAATCAGGATTTGCCCCGGCTTGGCTTCGTCGCAAAGCCGTGATGCCACATTAGATACTGTGCCGATCGCGGCATAATCGAAGCGTCCCTCAAAGCCGATAGTGCCGAGCGTGGCAAATCCGTGCGCAATCCCAATGCCGAAGCCAATGTCATGTCCAAGTTTGCGCCACTTCTCAATCAATACTTCTATCGCCGCTCTCATATCAATCGCCATCAGCACGGCTTGGAGGGCGGGGTTATCTATGGGAATGGGATCATTGAACACCACCATCACCCCGTCACCAGCGTAGCGTTCAAGCGTGCCACCATACTTGTTTATGATCCCGCCAATCGCCGCATGGTATTCACGCAATAGAGCCATCACGTCTTCTGGGTCAGAGCTTTCTGAGAAACCGGTAAAACCCCGCAAATCGCAGAACAGCGCGGTAATTTCCCGGCGATGGCTTTCGAGTTGCTTCTCCGCTCCGGACGCGACGATCAGATCGGCTACCTGCGGAGGAAGGAAACGTCGCAGCCTCCCCATGCGGTCGATCTCGCTTACTTGGTCGGCGACGCGCTGTTCAAGCTGTTGGTTCAGCTTGTTGAGATCGTTGAGCAGCCGTGCATTCTCGATGGCGATCACGGCCTGCGCGGCGAAGTTCTTCACCAACTCAATCTGTTGGTCGGCGAACGGACGGACCTCCTGCCGGTAGATACTGATGGCCCCAACCAGTTCGTTGCGCTTGAGCATGGGCACGACCAATAAAGTGCGGGCACCACCGATGTCAGCAAGTCTGACGAACGGCCGAAAGCCTTTCACATAAGCAGGCTCGTCCCGAATATCGGCCACATGAATTAGTTGCTTTGTAAGCGCGAGGCGGCCGAGCGGAACGTCGGGGGGGAAACGAATAACCCCTTCGTAATTTCGCTCTTCGGCAAGAGCGGGCGGCACGCCATGCGTTGCGACAGTTCGGAATCCGTCACCTTCGGAAAGCCACAACATTCCGAACTTCGCCTCACAGATGCGCGTCGCGTTATCCAGCATAGATTGAAACACTGGCTCCAGCTCGCCGCGCGAACTTGAGATGACTTTCAACACTTCGGAAGTTGCCGTCTGTTGTTCCAATGACTCGGCGAGATCATCGGTTCGCTGGCGCAGCTCGTTGAGCAGCCTGGCGTCCTCGATGGCGATAACGGCTTGGGCGGCGAAATTTTTTACCAGCTCGATTTGCGTATCAGTAAACGCACGAGCTTCCTGGCGATAAATATTTAGAGCGCCGATAATCTTTTCCTCTTTGCACATCGGCACTGAAAGCACAGCTTTTGCCCCGCCAAGTGTTGCTAATGGGTGATCGTGATGCTCGGCTGAAACATCGGAGTAATGAACCACTTGTTTTCTGCGAAGGACCTGATCCATCGGGCCGCCTGGAATAGGCGCGTGACGTCCATGCTCTTCGTCCCACTTGACAAGCGGCAAAGGCACATTTCGGTGGGCGACAACCTCCAACTCGCCTCCCTCAAATAGAAACATTTGACCAAATTCTGCCTCGCAGATAGCTGTCGCATTCTTCAAAATGGCGTCAAATACCGGCCTTAGAGCGCCGGGCGAACTGCTTATGACCTTTAGTATGTCAGCGGTAGCGGTTTGCTGCTGCAGCGATTCACGCAGGTCACTAAGCAGGCGCGTGTTCGCGATGGCGATGACCGCCTGCGCAGCAAAGTTTTCTACTAATTCGGTCTGCCTTTCGGTGAACGGACGCACCTCCTGTCGATAGATCGCGAATGCGCCGATCAGCCTACCCTCTCTAAGCAGCGGCGTGACCAAGAGGGTTCGGGCGCCGCCATCTTTCACAAGTGCAACAAATGGTGCAAAGCCCCTCCTGTACGCCGTCTCGGTCCGGGCATCCAAAATGTGAACTTTCTGTTTTGTCTTTGTGAGGCGAGTCAGTGGATCTTCTGGTATCGGCTCTATCAGCGCGGATCGTTGTCGTTCTTCGGCAAGGGCACGCGGGAGATTGTGCATTGCGGCGGTGCGGAAACCTGTACCCTCACGGAGAAACATGATGCCATAGCTGGCATCACAAATGCGTGTCGCGTTCTCCAACATGGCTTTGAAGGCCGACCCAAGTTCGCCGGGAGAGTGCGAGATGACTTTCAGTACCTCGGAGGTCGCCGTTTGCTGCTCGCGCGCTTCTTTCAGGTCGCGCCTGAGCGCGCCGACTTGCTCTTGGAGTTCGGCAGTCGATAGCTTGGATGCTTTGCGCGCCTTGGGCCCAGGCGTTCGCCTACTCTTGGCGGGCCGTACGCTTCCACCGCGTCGCTGCATGTCGCCCCCCGGGCGGTTCACTGCGATGCCAAATTTTACGTAAATTCCGATGACCGCGCCATGTCCGCTTTGGGTCAAAAGCCGACATATGCGCCGCAACAAGCGATGTCCGCTTTTCCCCCGATAGCGACCGTGAAAGCAGACATCCGCAAAAGGTCAGTCTGCTTTACCCCCAAGAGCGGACATGTGCGGTGCCAACAGGAATGTCTGCTATGGGTCAAAAGCGGACCTTTCGCATCGCGATGGCCCTGCCTGCATTGCTGCATTGAAAGGTGTACGCTTGGGATCGCTGTTTCCGGGGGTGACTGCCTGTGGAGACTGTCATGCGACGTTCAGGTGTTTCCGTCTTACTGGTCGCCATGGTTGCGTTCGAGGTCCCATCTTTCGCCAGCGAGGTTTCAATCGGTAGACATTCAGCGGATGAGGTCAAACGCGTTTGCGAGAAGGTCGGCGGAAGGTTTTCGCAAGATGCAACGGGGCATTACTGTGGGACTGACTGTCACGGTGGTCCGGGCACGGACTGCACCGTTGGCTGCAAAAACGGCCAAGCATGCATCGCCCAGGTTATTGGCGCTAGACGGCCCAATACGCTTGGGAATGCGCTGGAGATTCCATCGGGCAGTCGCCGCAAATAAGCGGGGGCCGCGTGTTCGTGCTTCTTGTCCCCGGTCGGGGCGATCCGAAATTCGATGACCTCGGGGCGGGTCGATGATCATTCGGTTAGACCGAAAACTCACAAATCAATCTAGCCGAAGTGGGCGTTACGTTTTACCCCCCAGAGGCAAAATGCGCTTAGTTTACATTAAGTCCCGTCTTTCCAATGAGGTGTTGCGAGGGGTATGGATAAACCGACGGATATGCGAGGACTAAATAGAATGAGAAAACCGGCTATCTTCTTGGCGCTCCTCGTCTTAGCAACACCTGGAGTGCGAGCACAACCTGTTCCGCCTCCAGGATCTCTCGCACAGTTTGCGCAGTCTCTAACCGAGATACCGCGCGGCCCTTCAACCCTTCGAGGAAGGGTCTACGTCCCGGCGCATTCAAGCGTAATGGTCGGTAGCGGGAAGACTAGGCTTGATCTGTCTGTGACTCTTTCAATTCATAATACTTCGGAAAAAGGAATTCTTGTCATCGAGCGAATTGACTACTTCAATATTGCCGGTCAGCCGGTTGAGAGATATCTGTCACGGCCGATCGCGTTAAAACCCTACGGTGCAATCGAAATTGTAGTCCCAGAACAAGATATCCGCGGTGGCTTAGGCGCCAATTTCATAATCGATTGGTCCTCGCCAGAAACAATTGACGAGCCCATTATTGAAGCGATTATGGTCGGAGGCCCAGGCACGCAGGGCTACAGTTTTGTTTCAGTCGGTCGGAAAGTGAGCCGACCTTAAGTGCAAAATGACGCGTTCGCATGTCCGCTTTGGGTCATAAGCAGACATATGCAGTGCAAAAGGCCATGTCTGCTTTACCTCCAATAGCGACGGCAAAAGCAGACATCTGCCCCCTGCGCGAGACGACTTCCCTCAGGGTCGCGACCCAGAACAAGATCGACACTCATTTTACTTAGCGCTCATGCGAGCAACTGAGCTCCTGGCACTTGTTCACTCCAGTCCCTCGTCGTTTGTGGCTGAGGCCTACATAGAGAAAACCGTGACGATTGGCTAAGGGCGCTATTCAAAGGTGGCAAGGCATAACACTCGCCGTGCTTAGCGTGCAGGTTACATCCGATAAGCCCGGTTATCGGAGCCAATCGAATATCACGCTTACTAATATCGAAAAGACCCCAAGCAGGTGATGCTTGAGGTCTCGGCAGCTCTGATTGAGGCGGGGATTTATTACGCTTGGCCTACCTACTCAATGCGACGCTACTTTGATTTTCTTTTTTTTCTTGTCGGGTGCAGCGACCTTCGTCTTATTCTTGCCCTTCGCGGCTAGCTGCGTCGACTTCTTGGCCTTGCTGGCGTACTCCACGTAGTGCTCCGGCGCCTCCACCCTGCGCGCCATGAAGCGGTTAACGCGCTCGGTCCATAGCGCGATGAACTGGCCGCTGGTCAGCGCCTCAAGTCCGCCCTTGATCTTGTTTTTGAGGTCTGACGGGACGTTGCCCCAGATGGCCTTGCGCGCCCATGCCTCGCCCTTCTCCTGACCTTCACCAGTCAGGTACATGTTCTTCCATGCCAGCTGATCCGGGGCGTCGTAATGAAACGCACAGCCTTGATACCCCTGCTGGTGGATGCAGTAGATTTCTGCCGCGGTGGCCTTACGACCGACGTCCTTTTCGAACTGCGCGGCCTCGGTCGCAAACTTTCTGGCCGCCGCGATCGAGCAGTCGCGGATGTCGTAGATGTCGCCCTGCCAGTATTTGGCAAACTCCCAGTCGGAAAGCTGGAACAGGCACTTGTATTTTCCGGTCCTGGCTTTCGGATTGTAGCTAGATTCGATCTTGGCAAACGCCTTCATCATCTGCACATCGACATCAAAAAGCGTTGCTGCCTGCTCGATCTCGGCGCGTATATTGTCGGTGTGCGGGGCGAGGGCGGAACTGATCTCGTCTGGCAACGGCACCGGCGTCCAAACCACCGGTGAGTTGGCGTACATGATGTAGCCCTTCGAGGCCGGCTGATCGGGCTCATCCAGCAATCGAGCATCCGGGTCGAGTGCTGCAAGCTGCATCCTTGGCTTTGGCTCGGCCCGGGTTTCCAGCGTGGCGGGCTCACGCTCGACGGGAACCTCGGCCACAATAGGAGCCTTGGCTACAATGGCGTCATCGCTCTTCCATTCGCGAGTGCCAATGTCATACGCAAGACCGACCATACCAATCAGAACAATTGGCGCGTAGCCGTATTTGACGATCCATTGTGTCAGCAAGCTGCCACCCCGTCCCCAAGGCTACCCAGATTCTCCTCGCCACAGGCAAGAAAAAAGTGGCCGAACCAAGTTTCAGCGCAAACCGGCCTGTCATTTTGGATCTGAACATTTGTTCAGATCAACGGCGCGAACGCTGCCATCCAGCAGCGATTGCTTCTGCTTCGTTGCAAAACCACCGCTCGCCCTTCGCGACACTGATCATCGTTCGACTGTAAAATTTGTCTCCGGGCATGTGATAAATGTGACGGCCACGATCATTGATATTGCCCTTAATCACGCAATCTTTCGACGGTGTGCTGTTCGGCTGTTTATCACCTGACTGCAAGCGAGCATTCGATTGAGAAACCTTCTGGCGCCAATCCCACGGCAACTCAAACTCTCCTTGCCACATACCCAGTTTTGCCTTGGACGCCCGCTCTTCCTGACTGACGTAATCGCGCGAATATTGGCGATATGCCAATGCCCAACCTTTAGCGACCATCCAAGCATTGATGTCCTCACCTTCGATGAAGCACACCGATACGATGCGGCTGTAAATGTCTAAATCTTTCGGCTCGCATTCAATCATGCGAGCGCCAATCTTGTCGGCCAGCGCAGATGTGGCGGCTTGATCACAGCGAAATGGTTTCCGTTTGATGGTGCAGGTCTGGCCATTCTCGGGTGCATCGATGCCAAACAACCGAATCCGTCTACCGCTTATTTCGATAGTGTCGCCATCAAGCACCTTTGCTTTGCCGACGATTCTTTCGAGTTTCGGTTTGCTGGTGATGGAATTTTCGAGTTTCGGCGCATTGTTGGGCGCCAGATCGCTTAAAGTGGTTCCGGTGAAACGCAAGGAAAAGGTAACGGCACCCACAAGTCCGAGAATGCCGATAAGGATCAACCCTAAAACTGATAGAAATTTTGCCAAGAGGGTTTGCCTCTTTGCTGGGAGAGACTCGCCGGGAGCCTCGACGACGAATAGGTTACCACCGCTGGACGGCTGGGCGCCCGGAAAATTTTTCGCTCAGTTAAACAGACCTTCTTAAGGGTTCGCAAACATGACTATCCTGAACAATCTGTTCGACCCCACACGCGAAGCTCATGGTATGGCCAGTTCCGGTCGAGCTGAGGTAGCCGCCGCGGCGGTGACGGTATCTTGACGTATATCGGCGAACACAGTCCGCACGTGACCGGCGCCGCTTTCGTGGTCGATGGAGGCTTATCGCTGACGAACTGGTTCGATCCGCCAGCATTGGACCTTTGAGATGGCCATCAGTTGGATCCGATAATCGCTACTTATCGGACCCAATCAAACAATTTCGCTAGCGAATTGCTATCTGGGATGCCGGATTCTTTCTCGCCTCGCCCCCGGTAAATGGACGAGTTGATGAGCATGACCGGATCCAGCTGTCATTTCAAAGTCGCGCGCTAACTCGGTCACAACATCTACTTGACCCGCTGGACGATCAGATAACTAGGTCCTATATACCTTTCGTGCATCCAGAGTCGGGCTCACGCCCCACCAACCTGCCAACCTCGGCAAGGTGGTTTCTCCTCAAGGAGGATGCGGCCGATCGGCAACAAAGGAGGTTTTTCCAATGATTACGCGTCGGAATATTCTCATCGGGGCCGCGGCCACGGTGACCAACGCTGCCGTTCCGTGGGTAAAGGCACCCGGTATCGTCCGCGCTGACAGTTTGATGGCAATTCGCGGGACCGTGATGCCGATCAAGCGCTTTTATTACGGGTATGTGAACCGGCTGCAGATCAATCAGCGTTATCGCTCCGGTGAGCTGCGCGGGAAATCCCTCCTGCACGTGATCAACGAAGGCGTGCTACGCCATATCCCGCCGGCATATCTCGCCAATGACATTGCAAAATGGGGCACGGCCAAATTGTCACCGAGCGCGCGCCAGGAAAGAATGGAATTTTTCGGCTATACGCCCATCACTCGGGCCCAACTGCTCGCGATGGCTGAAAAGTACGGTTTCGAGGTCCATCCATGAGTGTTGCAATCGCCCTCACCGATCGATTTGACCGGGCCTTGCTCTATGCCACCCATGTTCACGGTGGGCAGGTTCGCAAGGAAACTTCCATCCCTTACGTCGCGCATCTACTCGCGGTTGCCGCGACGGTTCTCGAATATGGCGGCTCCGAAGACATGGCGATCGCGGGCCTCCCGCACGACGCGGTGGAAGACCAGGGCGGAGAGGCGCGGCTTGGAGACATACGCAACCGCTTCGGCGATCGCGTGGCCGACATTGTGCAGTCGTGCTCCGACAGCGTCGTCAATTCCGCCGCCGGCCAGCAAAAAGACGATTGGCGTACCCGCAAGACCCGATACATCGAGCATCTGGGCACGGTCGACCGGGAAACGCTTCTGGTTTCCCTGTGCGACAAAATTCACAACGCCCGGTCGATCCTTCGCGATCTTCGAAAGCCTGAGATCGGGTCAAACGTTTGGGACCGGTTTGGCAAGCCGAAATCGGATACGCTTTGGTATTACCGGGGCCTGGCAGATGCTTTTCAGAAATTCCTGCCCGGACAGCTGGCAAGCGAGCTCGATGAGATCGTCCGCGTGCTCAAAGCGAACAAGACTTAGGGACGAGGTCAGCGCATCGCGTCGGCGAGATGCGGCTTCGAATTCGCATGCGACCTGACGTACTCGACGAGGTTTGCCTCACTCGCCTGGAACGCCGCATCGGTCAGCCGCCCCCTGAACAGTTCGTAGCGCAGCCAGACACGATAGGTGTTTACGACATCGCTCTCGCAATAGTCGGCGATTTCGCAGATCTTTCCCTCCCGATAATATTTCTCGACCTCGCCGCCGTGGATGCCGGAGGGCTTGCCGGGCAGGCCCATCACACGGGACATTTCGTGCAGCGTTGCCTTGCCCTGGGAGCCGAACGAGGCCAGGACATCGCAAAGATCGAGGGCGTCCTCCGAGTAGCGGTTGAAATACGGGCGTGACGCAAGGCCGGGCGCGGAAATGCCATTGACCATGGCGCGATAGCGCAGAACCGGCAGATCGAAGGACGAGCCGTTGAAGGTGACGAGCTGCGGCTTCAGCTCGGCAATCCTGTTGACGAAGGACGCGATCAGCTCCTTTTCCGACCGCGTGGCGATACTGGGCGCGCCCAGCGCATCTACGCGCCAGCCGTCGTTTTCCTGGTGGGCCACGAGCGCGCCGATACAGATGATCGAGTGGTAGATGTGCTTCGGAAACTTGTCGCCCATCGCGGCGCGAATGTCCTCGTCGGTCTTGCCCTCGTGGCCGTTGGCGGCCGCGAACCCCTTGAGGTCGGGAACGGTCTCGATATCCCAGGCGATGACGCTGGCCATTGGCGGATCCCCCCATCATCATCGTAATCTACACGCACGCCGTGATCACTGTGCTTGAGCACGCCGTCCTGGCCGCCAGCGGGGCTGCTGCGCTCCGGCCGGCATTAAGGTAACCGCCTTCCGAGAAGGTTCGCGAACTTGATCGCCATCAACCCCCGCAGCGCCCTCGTCCGTCGCGAGCACGCGCGCCGCTCGTAACGGCGCAGACGCACAAGGTCGTCCGTGCCTGCACGCAGAGCATCATCCTCGTCCCGGCCGGTATTCTCGGATATTCGCTTTTTTGGCGCCGGTCTCGGCCGGGCGCCGTCGCGCCTGCGTGGTATCGGGCGGGCTATTTTTGGTTTGTTAGGCGACGCTTTTGGAGCCAGCATCCGCTCTATGACCGCTACCTTCTGGGCCCGCACCAAGGAAAGCCAGAGCTGGTTTTCCACGACCATGACGGCCTGCTCGCGCAGCAACGGGTCATGGTCGCCTGAGCAGATGGCATCCACGACCCGCTCGACTTGTTCTGCCGTGGCGGGATCATCGGTGGAGAAGGAGGCTAGCCCGTGCCGGAAAGCATTGCGGCTTGCGCGGGTCTTGCCTGCGCCGGTGCGTGGTCCGCGGCCCCTGCGCCCGTTACTCCGGTTGGCCGCGGCCTGTTTTTCGGAAGTCATTCCCCACCATCGCCGGGGCCGGTAATCGAAAGCACTTCATCGGTGGTCGCCTCGAACTCGGCTTCGATGATCTCATCTGAGGCCTGCCGCGCGCGTTGGGCTAAACCCTGACGATATAGCTCCATCTGCGCCAATACGTTGTCGCGCTGGTCGACTGCGTCAGTCTGCAACCGGTCGATTTCTTCATAGGGCCCGACGCCGGACGCGAAATAGTCGAATTGGGCGAGCTCATCAGGGTGCGCAAGCCTATGCCTGACCGCTGCGCGTTCGGCGGCGACGGCATCTTGGTGGGCCTTCTCGGCCTCATCCATCTCCCCCTTGGCGGCCACGTCCTCACGTATGCCCTCGATCAAATCGTCCTCACTTCGCAGCTGTTGAAGACGCTTGCGCTCCACCGCCAGCGTCTTAAGGCGCTTATAGCGCTTGATTTCCCAGGTCCAGTCCGCGAGATCCATGACCAATATCTCCATGATAAAGTCATCCGGCTTCACGGCTTCCATCAAGCCGCTCAAGATCGTGTTGTAATCCTTGAGGCTCTCTCCGCCCAGCACCGGTGCCGGAAAGAGTTTTTTCAATTTGCTCAGATCTGAGCCGCGGGTCTTGGTCTTTGCTACTGAACGCATGTCGTTTCCTTTGCTTGAAACAATGCGCGCGCCGCCGCCGCGGCAACGCTGCTGATTCGCTACTGCATCGAATACAAATCAAGTCTCCGATGGTTAAAAGTATTCATGCGAATCTCGTCCCCTTATTCACAGGCACACCAAGTGTTCGTGGTTTGGTCGCATCCGTGCAAACATCGAAACGCGCGCCGGTCGCACGACAGCTGCAAGCGCGATCGCAAATCGCCAGTGAGCTACCAATGGTTGTAGTTTGGCAAAACGAACCCATTTTTGCCGCAACGACCCGGAGAGAAGAGCCATGAGCCTGCTGAGCAATCCTTCGACCCCCGCGCGCGACGCGGCACTGGTGACCGGCGGCGGGAACGGTATCGGGCGCGCGATTGCCCAGGCGCTGGTGGTCGAGGGCGTGCGGACGATCTTCGCGGATGTGAGGATACGGTCGTAGCCGCCCATATGGGCGCGGCGCTGCTAGCCGGACCTGGACCCGCCAGCTTCGTTATTTTTGGCAAGACGCTCATATTCCGCCTGGATAAGGCTTTTGCCATAGGCGCGTTCGAGCCGGCGAACGGTAAAATGTCCCAGAGCCACAGCCTGGAAATGTTCGATGAATATATAATTCACGGCGGCGCCGCCCAGCGCGCCGATGACCGGCAAGGATTGAGCAGCAACCTTTTCCGTCACCACTATTCCAAAGCGCGCGGCCACCTGCGTGATAAAGCGCACCAGCACAGGGGCGCCTTCCTCGATGACACCGCGATGAGCAAGATAACGCGCGGCTTCGGTCACGCTTTTGGCAAGCAGGCCGCGCAAGGCGAAATATCCGCTTTCAGACGCATCGTCCGATTGAGTCCGCCCGCCCAGGGCAAAGACCTCGATGCATGACAGTGCCGTTTCGGGATCGGAAAGATCTTCGCCCTCGCTGCGCGCAATGTCCGCGATAGACCTGAGCATGATGATCGTCGAGACAGGAAGCTCGATTGGCAGCATCGGCAGGCCGAAAGCACCACCGGCTGCGCCGGAGGCCGTCGCCAACGCTTTATGCAAAAGCTGCGATCCAGGGTGGGGTGCGCGCTGCAAAGACATCAATGCTGCCTGGAGCGCCATCCCCAGCGCTTTAGAGACAGATGTCGAGATCAGATTGGAGGCAGAAACCGGCAGCGCAGTGCCCAGAAGCTCGATCGGCTTACCGATCATATCGGTGAGGCGCGCGGCGAGCCCGGGATGCTCGAGCGCATGAACGGCGCTGCGCAACGCTGCCAGGTCCTCCTGCTTCAGGCCTGCCATGTCCAATCCAAACAGCTCTATCGCAACATATCCACTCGCGCGACGCGATACTTGATGCCTGGCCGGCATTGCGGCCGGACGACGAGCGCACGCGGCGAGCAAGACCATGCCAGCGGCGGATCAGGGCAGGCATGGCCGCGAACTTACTTTACTTTTGCTGCTTGGCTTTCAGCTGCGCGTCATTCGCCGCGATGAATGCCCGGATATCGTCCGACATAGCCAGCAGTTTAAGCCATTGCTCTTTATATAAGGTCACGGGAAAGCGGCCCATGCCATAGATCGAGAGCGCACCTTTCTCGCTGACCTTCATTCGAAGGCCGGAGGCCGCTCCCTGCTTAAGCGCCGCATTTTCGCTGCGCAGGCGTTCGATCTCAGCTTTCAGATCGTCGTCAGGCATGGCTTTCTGCAATTCATCTGGCAGCAGGAAGGGTATCACATCTGTACATTCGCATCCTGGCTTTCAAGCCTTGAAGACCATGTTCCGACCCTCCCGGTGCATCCGCTTCCGGCAATCATGGTACATTGTCCAATCCATCCTGCGTGACCGACCACCATGAGCCTGCTGAGCAATCCCTTCGACCCCGCGCGCGAGGCAGCGCTGGTGACCGGCGCGGGGAATGGCATCGGACGTGCCATCGCCCAGGCGCTGGTGGCGGAAGGCGTGCGGACGGTCTTCGCCGACGTGAACAAGGACACGGTCGAGGCCGCCGCCGCAGGCTCGGCGCAGCCGAAGCTCGCAATCCCGTGGGCCGGCGACCTGGCGCAGCGCGAGGCCTGCGATGCGCTGCTGGCGCACGCACGCGCGACGCTCGGACAGGTGACGCATTTCGTGCACAGCGCCGCGCCGCCGCGGCGGGAAGCCGATCACAGTTTCGCTGTCACCAGTGAAACCTGGGAACGGATGCACGCGGTCAACATCGATGCCGGCTTTCACCTCGCGCGCGAGCTTGCCCGGGCGCTGATCGCAGCGCGCGCGCCGGGCTCGTTCCTGATGCTGACGTCGCTGCACGCCGAGACGCCGCGCAACCTGCCGCATTACAGCACCGCCAAGGCGGCACTGGCGATGCTGGTGAAGGAGCTGGCCAAGACTTTGGGGCGCTTCAATATCCGCGTGAATGCGCTGGTGCCCGGCGCCATCGCCGCCGGCGGCTTCGTGGCCGATCCGGCGCTGGCGCGGCACATTCCGCTGGGCCGGCTCGGAAAGAGCGAGGATCTCGCGCCGATGGCGCTTGCGATCCTCTCGAACAAGATATCCGGCTACGTGACCGGCGCAGCCTTCGTGGTCGACGGCGGCATTTCGCTGACGAACTGGTTCGATCCGCCGGCGCTCGACGATCTTTAAGAAAGTTTCGCTTCGAAACGCATACCTGCCCCGCCGCAAAAGTACG
>Ga0310810_10002192_pt1 | contig 20817 bp, 19 predicted proteins | sample NCmetagenome_FD_207641 | JGI IMG/M metagenome (GOLD analysis project Ga0310810, IMG submission 207641) | Soil microbial communities from experimental microcosm in Duke University, North Carolina, United States - NC | ecosystem: Engineered > Artificial ecosystem > Soil microcosm > Unclassified ...
CACCGAGGACAGCGCGGGATCGTCGATCTTTCTGACGGCGGACGGGCGCGTCATCCTGCAGGGCCGCGCGGTATCGCCGCAGGCGCGGCAGGCACTGGGGCTCCCCATGGAAGGCGACATGATCAGTGTCGACCGCAACCTCATCCGCGCGATCAAGGACATGCTCTGATCCGCTCTGCGATCCGGCAACGCGCGCACGGGCCTCGCCGCGGCATGATTGAAAACAACGGTGCGTGCGCTTAGCATGGTCGCAAATCAAGCCGCCATGGAGCGGATGGAGGAAAGCCCATGTTCCTCAGGAACTACTGGTACGTCGCCGCCTCTGACCACGAGATCGAGCGCAAGCCGCTCGGCCGGATCATCCTCGGCGAGCCGATCGTGTTCTACCGTCTCGAGGACGGCACGCCGGTCGCGCTCGAGGACCGCTGCGCGCACCGCCACCTGCCGCTGTCGATGGGCAAGCTGGTCGGCGATACCCTGCAGTGCCATTACCACGGTCTGCGCTACGACAAGACCGGCACCTGCGTGCGGGTGCCGGGCCAGGACATGATCCCTCGCTCGGCCCGGGTGCGCAGTTATCCGGTGGTCGAGCGCTATCACTGGCTGTGGATCTGGATGGGCGACCCCGCGCTCGCCGATCCCGACAAGATCACCGATTTCCACTGGCTGGACGATCCGAACTGGGGCGCGAAGGGCCAATACCTCCACGTCAAGGGCAACTGGCAGCTCGTCGTAGACAACCTGCTCGACCTCACCCACCTGGCATTCGTGCACGAGACCACCATCGGCAACTCGGCGCTGGTCGACCAGGCGCAGGTCAAGGTTCAGCGCACGCAGGACAACGTCACCGTCACGCGCTGGATCATCGACGCGCCGGCGCCCCCCACCTTCGTCAAGGCCGGCGGTTTCACCTCGAATGTCGATCGCTGGCAGATCATCAATTTCACGCCGCCGGCGTTCCTGCGCCTCGACGTCGGCGCCACGCCCACCGGCACCGGCGCGCCGCAAGGGCAACGCGTCGGCGGCATCGGCATGTGGAATCTCAACGCCATCACCCCGGAAACCGAGAGCACCAGCCACTACTTCTGGGGCCAGGCGCACAATTTCGACGTCCACAATCCGAAGACCACCGACATGATCACCGAGCAGATCAGGACGGCGTTCCTCGAGGACGTCGCGGTGTTCGAGGCGCAGCAGCGCAACCTGGAGCTCATTCCCAATCCGCCGCAGACCGACATCAACGCCGACTCCGGCGTGATCCAGGCCCGCCGCATCCTCGACCGCCTCTATCAGGAAGAGCAGGCGGCCGCGGCAGCAAAGAAGATGGTGGCGGCGGAGTAGAGACGAGCCATTATTATCTGTGGCGGGGGCACGCGGCGCTGATGCGCCGCTCTCCGCCTCCCAGGCTCGCGCCCTGCCGCTTGGCCGCCCGACGGCGCGCTACTTCTTCAGTGTCTGGACCGCAGCTCTAGAACAAGCCGTCCGTTCGATCCGGCCAAGGGGTCCCTGATCGCGCTGGGCTTCACGGGCACCACGCTGCCGTCGTCAGGTCGACGAAAGAGCTCCCGAACGCCGCGATGCTCGCGCGCGGGCTCGTCCATGGGGGCCCGCGCATCGACCAGGCCCGCGCCGCGGCGGCGACGAACCCGAACGGATCGTGGACGCGATCCTGCAGGAATTTCCGCGAATTCGGCGCCGGATCCAGGCCGCACGCCGCTTCGGGCGGTGGTGTTACCGGCGACCAACCCCCCGCGACCCGGGTTCGCGTCAGGTTGGATCGGTAAGGCCCGGGAGCGAGCCCCGGGGCCAAATAGTCCTTATTTTCCATGAATCTCCAGAAATCCTGGAGGAAAATTCCAGACCCCCTTCAAGCTTATCGGGTCGCCTGGCGCTAGATGCCGCCAAGGCAGCGACCGAAAACTTGCAGAAATCCGATCACTGGCTTCCCGCGTACGCGCCGCGCGCGCGGCCAAGTGGCCGCGGCGCCGCCGGCGCATGCCACCCCAATGACATGTGCGCCGGCGGCCCACCTAGATCGAGCCCAGTTCTTAACGGAGACGAACATGACAGATCTGACCGTCCGCACGCACGAGGCGTCGACCAGATGCGTTCCGCCCGACACTGTTGCAGCCTTGCGCGCCAAGGTGCGCGGGGTCGTCGCATTGCCCGGCGAGGATGGTTACGACGCTGCCCGCACGATCTGGAACGCCATGATCGACCGACGCCCCGGCCTCGTGGTGCGTTGCCTGGGTGCCTCCGACGTCATCAATGCGGTCAAGCTCGCGCGCGACGAAAAGTTGCTCGTTGCCGTGCGCGGCGGCGGCCACAACATCGCCGGCCATGCGGTGTGCGACGGCGGTCTCCTCATCGACCTGTCCCTGATGAGATCGGTGCGCGTCGATCTTGCATTCGGCACGGCTCGCGTCGAGCCCGGCGCGACGCTAGCCGACTTCGACAAGGAGGCGCAGGCGTTCGGGCTCGCCACGCCGCTCGGCATCAATTCCACCACGGGTGTCGCCGGCCTCACGCTCGGCGGCGGCATGGGTTGGACCACCCGCAAGTTCGGGCTGACCGTCGACAATCTGATCTCGGCGGACGTGGTAACCGCGGACGGCAAGCTGGTTCGCGCCAGCGAGAAGGAGAACCCGGACCTGTTCTGGGCATTGCGCGGCGGCGGCGGCAATTTCGGCGTCGTGACCTCGTTCGAGTTCAAGCTGCATCGGCTGGGCCCCGAGGTGCTGTCCGGGCTGATCGTGCATCCGCTCGACAAGGCAAGCGAGCTTCTGCCGGAGTTCCGACGCATCGCCAATGACGCACCCGACGAGCTCACAACCTGGGTCGTGATGCGCAAGGCGCCGCCGCTTCCTTTCCTGCCCGCGGAATGGCACGGTAAGGAGGTCCTCATCTTCGCGACCTGCTACAGCGGCGACATTAAGGAAGGCGAAAAGGCTCTCAAAGGCCTGCGCGCCCTGGGCAAGCCGATTGTCGACGTGGTCTCCCCTCACCCCTTCACCGCATGGCAGGCGGCCTTCGATCCGCTGTTGACGCCCGGTGCGCGCAACTACTGGAAGAGCCATGACTTCGCCGGTCTCCCGGACGAGGCCATCAAGGTGATCCTCCACGCCATGCGGACATTGCCGTCGCCGGAATGCGAGGTGTTCATCGCGCATGTCGGGGGTGCCATGGCACGCGTCGCCGCCAATGCAACCGCGTGGCCGAACCGCGATGCTCACTTCATCATGAACGTCCATACGCGCTGGCGGGACAAGGTCCAGGATCGCGCCTGCATCGCGTGGGCCCGGCAATTGTTCGAGGCCACCGCACCCTTCGCCTCCGGCAGTGTCTACGTCAATTTCATGCCCGACGACGAAACCGACCGCGTCGAGAACGCGTACGGCATGAACTATCGCCGCCTGGCCGAGATCAAAGGTCGTTACGACCCTGACAACCTGTTCCGCATGAACCAGAACATCCGGCCGACCGCGAACGTCGTGGCCGGGGCGGCCCCAGGGCGCAAGGTGAGCGAAGTGGTACCGATAGGGAGGCGAGCATGACGCCGGTCGCCGCCTGCCTGCGCCCGCGGCAAATCTTCGCGATGCTTCACGCAAGGAGAAAGACCATGAGGTCGATCAAGCCCGTTGTTGCCGCGCTTGTTCTGCTGGTTTTCGCGTCCTCCGTGAGCGCGACGACCGCGCAGACCTATCCGGTGGAATGCGCCCAGCGCGACGTGCAGGTTGTGACGCAGATCGAGCAGATCGGCGAGGCCCAGAGCGTATCCGGGGAGATCATGTTCGAGGCGTTCATGACCGTGATGCGTGCCCGCAGGGTGTGCTCCCAGGGGCATGTGGCGGTCGGCCTCGCGCTCTACGACAGCGTGTTCAAGACCTCTCTGGTCAACCAGATGTCGGCACGCTGATGACCTGCCTGCCGGCACCTGAATTGGCCTTCAAATGGGTTAGCCCGCTGCTCAGTTGCCTTCCACGACGGCGGCCCCACCGAGCTCGGCATCTGCGCGCCGCGCGAGTACCTGCTCACCGTCGGCGTGCGGCGCTGGCCAGGCACTATTCACCCTGATCCTGCAGGAGGAATATCATGGTCCCCCCCGTCACCTTCGACCCCAAGGAACTCGAGTCCAAGGTCAAGGCGATGTACCGCAGCGTCGCCGAAAATCCGCATGGCGAGTTCCACTTCGAGATGGGCCGCGCCATGGCCGAGCGCCTCGGCTACGCGCCTGCCGATCTCGACCGCATCCCGAAAGAGGCGATCGAGTCGTTCGCCGGCGTCGGCTATTATTTCCATCTCGCCGATCTCAAGGAAGGCGAAACCGTTCTCGACCTCGGGAGCGGATCAGGCATGGATACCTTCATCGCCGCTCTGAAGGTCGGGCCGGGGGGGAAAGTCATCGGCGTCGACATGACCGATGAACAGCGCACCAAGGCGGAACGCTTGCGCGACCGCGACGGCTTCAAGAACGTGACCTACCTCAAAGGCTATATCGAGAATGTGCCGGCCCCCGCAGCATCGTTCGACGCCGTGATCAGCAACGGAGTCATCAATCTGGCAACCGACAAGGTCAAAGTCTTCCGCGAGGCCGCACGACTGCTCAGAGCCGGCGGCCGGCTTGCGATTTCCGACATCGTCACCGCGGTTCAACTGCCCGAGACCATCGTGTGCAATTCGACGCTATGGGCTGCTTGCATCGGCGGCGCCGCCCAGCAGGACAACTATCTCAGGCAGATCGAAGCTGCCGACCTGAAAATGGTAAAGATCCAGGACAATCCGGCCTACCAGTTCATCTCGGACAACGCGCGTGGCGCCAGTAAGAAGTTCGGAGTGAAGAGCATCTCATTGCTGGCGGTAAAGCCGTAATCGCCACCGTGCCAGGAATTCTCGGGTGGAAGCTCTTCAGCGGGCTGTCCTGAAGTGGGGGGTGCCCCTCTCACCGGGGTAGACCGTGAGTGCCGACGCCAGCAACCGCGCCATCTTCGAGCGGAACTTCAGCGGCTATTAGGGCCGCCTTTACGGCGTTGCACTGCGGACGCCTCCCCGCAGATCGCGCACACGCCGCCAGCAGCGCATCGTAATCCGCCGTGAGATGCCATCATGGCGTTCGAGGCGGCCAAACTCGCGCCGCGCTGATCTCGTGTTTGGGGGGCTCCTCGTAGGCCCGGCGGCGCCCCGCGCTCCCGCCCGCAATAGTCAGCGTTCTGCTTCAACCGCTCTCTTTATCGTGCGCTTGTCGCCACGGCTCCTGCGCCATCGAGGTTTCCGGCGATACGCGGCCACCCACTGCAATTTTGTGCTGCTTGGACCAAGCAGGATAAGATACCCGGCCAAGGCAATGGGAAGGAACGACCATGCAACGTTCGATGGCGGCGGTGGCGGTCACGGTATCGGCCATGCTGCTCACGCTGGTCCTACCAGCAGCTGCTGACAGGCTGGATGAGGTCAAAGCGCGCGGCAAGATCATCGTCGGCGTCAGCGACACCACGCCGCCATTCACCTTCAAGCGGCCGGGCGAGAGCGGGCACGTCGGCTACGATATCGACCTGGTGCGGGCCGTGGCCAAGCGGTTGGGCGTCGGGGTGGAGACGGTCTCGCTCTCGAGCGCCGAGCGCATCCCAATGCTGCAGCAGGGCAAGCTCGACTTGGTCGCAACCTCGATGACGAGAACCCCGGGGCGGCTTCGCGAGGTCGACTTCAGCGTGATCTATTTCGTCACGCCGCACGCGGTGATCGTCAGGAAATCGAGCGGCATCACCTCGGTTCATCAGCTTGCCGGCCGGAAAGCGGCATCGGCCAGCACATCGACCGCCGGCGGCAACCTGAAAGAGGTCGTGCCGAACGTCGATATCGTCTATGTCCGGGACTATGCCGTCGCCTTCACCGCGCTCAAGGACGGCAGCGTCGACGCGTTCCCGACCGATGAGAGCGTGCTGCGCGCGATCGTGCAACAGGACGGCCACCCGGACGATTATCTTTTCCTTCCCGACTTCATCAAGTCGCGCAGCGTCGGTTTCGCCTTGAAGAAGGGCGAGCCGCGTTTCAGGGACGCGATCAACCGTGCGCTCCTCGACCTCGAGGCGTCGGGCGAAGCCGCCGGGATCTTCGATGCCTGGTTCGGTCCGGGGTCGCAGGAGCCGATGCCGCGCAAGTTCAAAATCCAGCCTGATTGAGCCGAAACGGACTGGACCCACTGCATCGGCCACGTCATTCGGTCGAGAGCGCAACAGTGCTCAATCGATCGTCACGCCCTGCGAACAAATGCTGCAGCGGCGGGATATTTCAAGCTTGGAAATATCATTTTTCATATGCTTTCGTCGTAGTAGAGTTGGGGTGTGCGGGCGCGACGGGCAACGATCGGCTTGCGTGAAAGCCGGGCTACCGCGGCGTGTCTGCGCCGCGACCTTCCTCGAGGGCGACAGAGAGCGAGAAACGACATGACCAGGACATTGGTATTCGCGTTGGCAGCGGCGGCCTCCATCCGCGTGGGCTGGACCATCCCGGCCGAGGAAGCGAAATACTGGATGATGCGCCGTCCGGATCAGTTTCCCGATCTCGGCAAGGCCTACAAGATCGAATGGGTGCAGTTCCAGGGCACCGCGCCGATGGTGCAGGCGATGGCGGCAGGCGCGCTCGATTGCTCGACCCAGGGCGTGCTGTCGATGGCGCAGGGCGCGATCCAGGCCAATCTCGAGACTTACATCGTTGCGCAGCACGTGGGCGAGAAGCCGGGCAGCTTCTCGGTCTATTGGGCGGTGAAGGAGGACTCGCCGATCAAGACCATCGCCGACATGAAGGGCAAGAGCGTCGGCATCAACGTGTTTGGCTCCGGCATCTATGGCCCGATGGCGCTGCTGCTCAAGCGCAACGGTGTCGACGCCGAGAAGGACATCAAGCTGGTCGAGACCGGATTCCCGGCCTCCGAGGACGCGATCCGCTCAGGGCGCGTCGACGTGGGCGTGCTCAACCAGCCCTTCGCCGCGCGCGCGGAGGCCAAGGGCGGCCTGCGCAAGCTGTTCGCGCTCGAGGACCAGCAGAAGAACATCGTGCACATCATGGAGGTGTGCCGCAAAGACTTCGTCGACAAGAACCCCGATCTCGTTCGCGCCTACGTGCGCGATCTCACCGCCGGCATGGGCAAGGCGATGGCGAACCGCGACGAGACGCTCAAGGTCGTCTCCGAGGTGACCAAGGCGCCGGTCGCGGTGCTCGACACCTATCTGCTCAAGCCCAACGACTTCGCGCGCGAAGCGGGGGCCAAACCGAACTTCGACGGCATCCAGGCGATGCTCGACATCTACGCCGAGACCGGCATGCTGGCGAAGAAGCTCGACGCCCAGACGTTCAAGCATCCCACCATCGTCGCACCGCTGCAGTAACCGTGCTGGTCGCTCCCAGCCGGGACCGGGCAGCGGTGACGCGCCCCGCCAAGATCGCCATCGAGGCGGTATCGAAGACCTTCGAGACCAAGCGCGGCCGCCCGCATCTCGCGGTCAGCGACATCTCCCTGCATGTGTCCGAAGGCGAGTTCGTCTCCGTCCTCGGCCCATCGGGCTGTGGAAAATCGACCCTGCTCTACATCGTCGGCGGCTTCGTGGCGCCCTCGACGGGGTCGGTGACGGTGGGCGGCCGTCCGGTGACCGGCCCCGGCCCCGATCGCGGGCCGGTATTCCAGGAATTCGCTCTGTTTCCCTGGAAGACCGTGCTCGGCAACGTCATGTACGGGCTCAAACAGCAGGGCGTCGCAAAGGCGCAGGCGCAAGTGCGCGTGCGCGAGCTCCTCGCCATGGTGCACCTCTCCGGCTACGAGAGCTTCTATCCCAAGGAGCTCTCCGGCGGCATGAAGCAGCGGGTCGCGATCGCGCGCACCCTTGCTTATCAGCCGAGCATCCTGCTGATGGACGAACCATTCGGCGCGCTCGACGCGCATACGCGCACGCGCCTCCAGAACGATCTGCTTGCGATCTGGGAGCGTGACCGCAAGACCGTGCTGTTCGTCACCCACAGCGTCGAAGAGGCGGTGTTCCTGTCCGACCGTGTCGTGATGATCACGCGCTCGCCGGGCCGCGTGAAAGAGATCATACCGATCGAGCTGCCGCGGCCGCGCGACCGTGCCACGCTCCTGCTCGATCGCCGCTACCAGGATTATGTGGTCAGCATCGAGCGGCTGATGGACGAGCCGGGAGAGGACGAGCCGGCCGAGGGCGAAGGCTGATGCAGCGCTTCGCATCGATCCCGGGCCTGCCGCCGATCCTTGCCTGCGCGGGGCTGCTCGCCGCGTGGGAAATCGCGGCACGGCTAATCGCCATCGACGGACTGCCGCCGGCTTCGGCGGCACTCGCCCAGGTTCCCGCGATCCTGAGCGATCCGGAGGCGCTGCTGAATATCGCGGCGTCATTGCGGCGCATGGCCGTCGGCTTTGCCGTGGGTGTCGCCGCCGCGGTGCCGATCGGCCTGATGATGGGGCGCAGCCAATACGTCGCGGCCTTCTTCAATCCGCTGCTGATGGTCATCTATCCGGTGCCCAAGGCCGCGCTGATGCCCATCATCATGCTGTGGCTCGGTGTCGGCGACGCGTCGAAGACCCTGGTGATCTTTCTCGGCGTCACGCTGCCGGTGATCTACCACAGCTATCAGGGCGCGCGCGCGGTGGAGGAAAGGATGCTGTGGTCCGCCGCCGCCATGGGCATGGGACCGTTCGCGCGGCTGGTGCACATCGTGCTGCCGGCGGCGCTGCCGGAAATTCTGGTCGGCTGCCGCACCGGGCTGGTGCTCGCGCTCATCACCATGGTCACCAGCGAGATGATCACGCGCCAGACCGGCATCGGCAATATCCTGTTCAATTCGCTCGACATGGCGCAGTACGACACGGTCTACGCCATGATCGTCATCATCGGCGTGCTCGGCTTCGTGCTCGATGCCGCATTCGAGGCGCTGCGCAGCCGGCTCGTCGCATGGGCCGAGCCGTCGCATGACCTTGTCGTGGGAACGACATGACACGCTTGGCTCGCGGCGCCAGCACGCTGATCGGTGTCGTCCCGATCGCACTCGTCGTCGGCATCTGGCAGGCCGTCGCGGCATCCGGCCTCGCGCCGCCATCGCTCTTGCCCCCGCCGGCGGCGGTGTTCGCGCGGCTCATTCAGCAGCTCGGCTCGCCCGCCTACCTCGATCACGTCGCGACCACCTTGTTCCGGCTGTTCGCCGGCTTCGCGATCGCGGTCGTGATCGGCGTCACCATCGGCGTCGCCGCCACCGGCAGCCGGGCGGTCGAGGCGGTCGTGCGGCCGCTCGTCCGGGTCCTGGCACCGGTGCCGAAGATCGCACTCTATCCAGCCTTCATTCTCACGCTCGGCTTCGAGAACGCATCCAAGATCGCGCTCGTGGTCGCCGATGCGGCGTTCCCCATCCTGCTCGCCACCCACCAGGGCACATCGGCGGTCGAACCGAAGCTCGCATGGTCGGCACGCGCGGCCGGCACCTCGCCGCTCATGTGCCTTCTCACGGTGGTGCTGCCGGCGGCGCTGCCATCGGTGCTGACGGGCTGCCGTATCGCGCTCGTCATCTCCTGCATCGTGGTGTTCCTGGCGGAGATGATCACCTCGACCGACGGCCTCGGCCATCTTCTGGTGCGCGCCTCGCGCAACTTCCAGACCATCGACATGTTCGTGCCGCTGATCACGATCTCGCTGCTCGGCCTCCTGCTCAACGTCGGCTTCAACGCCCTGCGCGCGCGCCTGCTGGCCGGGTTTCCGGAGGAGCCGTGAACCAGTGCGGTGAATTTGAAGTTCCTACCAGTTGCTGTGGCATGATCGTCTAGGAACTTCAAATTCAAAACCGCACTAGAATCATAAAGTTGCTAGTGGTCCTGTGATTTCGAAGTTCGTATCTGAACGTGCCGCCGGGTACTTACGAACTTCGGAATCGGACCGCTAGCTCACGCCCGGCCGTTGATCAGAAGGTCGAGCGCGTGCTTGATCACCGCGCGCTCGTCGGCGGTGAAGGGAGCGAGCAGATGCGCCTCGTGGGCCTTGGCGGCCCGCAGCACCGGGGCGGCGCGCTTGCGGCCGGCCGCGGTCAGGTGGATGAGCACGCGGCGGCGATCGCCATCATCGGAGTGGCGGCCCACGAGACCCTGCCGCTCCATGCGGTCGAGCACCTTGGTCATGCGCGGCTGGGTCATGATGGCCATGGCCGCAAGGTCACCGACGCCAAGGCCGTCGGCGCCGGCAAGACAGAAGACGACGCGATACTCCGGCACCGACAGGTTCCAGGTCTTGAGCTTGGCATGGAAGCCGCTCGCCACGATATGGCTCGCGCGCGCCAGCAGATAGGACAGGTAGCTCTCGGCGAAGCTGCCCGACTTCTTGACACGGGACGCCCGCGCTGCCGCCCGCTTGGCGCGGTCGGCGGACGCGGCGCTGCGGCGTTTCGGCATGCGGGCTCCCTGCGGGCGCCGATGCAGAACGACGAGAAATCCGCAGGGCCCGCGACGAAATATTCTTTTTCATATATCATCGGTCAAAGAGCGCAACGGGAGATCGCATGCTCGCCGACCGGATCGAAGGAAAGTGGATCGACGCCTTCTGCGAGACATTCGCCCGCTGCGGCGTCAAGCCAGGCGACGGCGCGGCGATCCTGTCGGAGACGCAGTCGCGGCCGCTCAACGTGCAGCTCGCCGAGCTGGCCCTGCTGCGGCTCGGCGCCCGCCCCTTCCACATCGTGGTTCCGACCCCGCGCAATCCGCACCCTGTCCCGGTGCGCTCGACCGGCGCCAGCGTGGCGCTCGCCGGTCTCGCTCCGGTCGTCTCCGCACTCGGGCAGGCGGGCTTCATCGTCGACTGCACGCTTGAGGGCCTGATGCACGCGCCGGAGACGCCGGGCATCCTCAAGTCAGGCGCGCGCATCCTCTACGTCTCCAATGAGCATCCCGAGGCGCTGGAGCGTTTGCGTCCGGATGAGCGGCTGGAGGCGCGCGTGCGGGCGGCGGCAAAAATGCTGCGCGGATCGAAGCGCATGACGGTGACCTCCGCCGCCGGCACTGATCTCGACGTCGCCATGGAGGGCGCCGCGACGGTCGGAATCTGGGGCTGGACCGAAAAACCCGGCACGCTGGCGCACTGGCCCGGCGGCCTCGTCGTCAGCTTCCCCAAGAGCGGGGCCGTCAACGGAACGCTGGTGCTGGATCGCGGCGACGTCAATCTGACCTTCAAGCGCTATCTCGCAGCGCCCATCCGGCTCACCCTGGACAATGATTTTGTCGCCAAGATCGAGGGCGACGGCACCGACGCGGAGATGATGCGCCGCTACCTCGCCGCGTGGGGCGACCGCGAGGCCTATGCCGTGTCGCATGTCGGCTTCGGCATGAATCCGAACGCGCGCTACGAGGCGCTGGCCATGTACGACCAGCGCGACTTCAACGGCACGGAGCTGCGCGCGGTCGCAGGCAATTTCCTATTCTCGACCGGCGCCAACGAGTTCGCGGGACGCTACACCGCCGGGCACTTCGACATTCCGGTCATGCGCACGACAATCACGGTCGACAACACCGTGGTCGTGCGCGACGGCGTCCTCCAGGACGTGTTCGGATGATGAGCCCAGGTCTCCCGGATCAATTCACCGCCACATGTGTCACCCGCGGGCCTTGACCCGCGGGTCCATCGATTCTTCGCGACAACCCGATTGCTTCCTCGCCCAGATTCTTTGCCAAGAAGATGGACGCGCGGGTCCAGCCCGCGCATGACAACCTCATGAAGCAACAGAGGTGGAAAAGCGCTAATCTTCCACAACCGGCGGCCTTGCCAAGCCAAGCTGTCCCAGCATCGCGACAAATGCTTCGAGCCGGTCGCGACGATGGGCGTCGAGGTCGAGATTCCCGTAGTCGAGAAAGCCCTTGCCGGTGGTGAACCCGATGCGGCCTTCCCGCATGTTGCGCTCGACGATATCGGGCGCCGCGTAGCGCTCGCTGCCCAGCGCCTGCGTGAGATAGCGGCTGGCATAGTAGAGAATATCGCCGCCGCCCCAATCGATGAACTCCAGCATGCCGAGCACGGCGAAGCGGAAGCCGAAGCCGTACTTGATCGCCTTGTCGATCTCCTCGGGCGAGGCCACCCCCTCCTCCACCATGCGTGCGGCCTCGTTCATGGCAAGCGCTTGGATGCGCGGCACGATATAGCCGGGCCGCGGCGCGCACACGACCGGGACCTTGCCGATGCCTTCGAGCAGCGCCTTGAGCCTTGCCGTGACGGCAGGGTCCGTGCCGGCGCCCGGCGACAGCTCGACCAGCGGCACGAGATAGGCCGGATTGAGCCAATGGGCGTTGAGGAACCGTTCAGGATGCGCCACCGCGCCCGACAGGTCGTCGACCAAGATCGTCGACGTGGTCGAGGCGATGATCGGTCGCGGGCCCGCAAGCGCGGATGCGCGCGCCAGCGCCTCGCGCTTGAGATCCAGCACCTCGGGGATGCCTTCGAAGATCACCGATGCAGCCGGGAGCGCCGCGGCCGCCTCCGCTTCGCGCACCACCGTGACCCGTGCAACGATGCGATCGACCTTGTCCTCCGCGAACAACCCCAAGCGCGCGAGGAACTTCAGCGTGCCGCGCACCTCCTCCGTCGCCTCGGCCGCGAGCCTGGCAAAGGACGCGGCATCGCGCGGCTTGAAGTCGACGAGCGTGACGGCATGACCGGCATAGGCGAACGCCACTGCAATGCCACGCCCCATGCGGCCAGCACCCAGGGAGGCGATACTCGCGCGCTCGTTCATGGAAAGCCGTCACGCAGGAGAGACTGCAAGGCGGCGCGGTCGAGATGACCGAAGCCCAGACTCTTCAATGTCCGCCCCGTCGCCATGAAATCCTCGCCGCAGATCGCGCTGCCTATCGAGGCAAAAGCCCGCGCGAGCGGCGCGGCAACGCCGGCAAGCTCCGCAACCGAAACGAGGAACGACAGGCCGATCCGCGTGTCCTCCAGCATGTAGCGGTGCCTGGTCAGCACGATGTGCTCCCGCCAGTCGCCGGAATCGGTCAACCGGTCGTGCGAGCCGCGGCCATACATCCACTCCTCGCCTTCCTTCGCGTAATGATCGGCGAGCGGAAAATGCGGGGCACCATAGCCGAGCGCCTCGCGCACGGCGATGCGCTCGGCATCGAGCGCGTCGGTGACGCGGCGGATCGAGGCCTGGGTACCCTCCTTGTGGATATCCCAACGGTCGAAATGCTCCAGCGGGCCGGCATTCATCGTGATGAGCGGGGGATGGATGACGGGCCCGGCATTCATCAGCGCGCCCGAGAGCGCGTCGCCGCAATCCTCGATCACGCCGGGGAAAGCCTTCGAGATGACGGCCAGCGCGCGGTCCTTCTGCGTGAGCGGGAATACGCCGGTGGGCAGCCGCTTGGCGCGCACGGTGATCGCGACTTCGAACGGACCATGCTTGCGCGTCAGCCACGGAAGCGTCCCGGTTTCCGCAAAGGCAACGGCGGCGCGATGGCCGGCGTCCCGTGCGGCCGTGGCGAACAACATCGAGCCGAATGTCGCCGGTGGCAGGAACACGACCTGCCCGTCAATGAGATGCGGCGCGAGTGCCTTGGCGATGTCCGCCTGCGCGGTCGCCGGCGCCGGGCACAGGATCAGCTCCGCCCCGCGCACGGCCTCGGCCATATCGCCGGTGACGTGGGCCACCACGACGTCATGGCGCCCTTTGAAATCCTTCACCAGGATGCGGCGACCGGCTTCCCGATGCGCGGCAATCGCCTGGGCGTCGCGTCGCCACAGCCGCACCTCGTGGCCGGCCATGGTCAGATCGCCGGCCGCCGCGAATGACCCGTTTCCTCCGCCTAGGACGGCGATCTGCATCGGAGCTCCTGAGCAGGCATCGGGCGATCACGTTGCCTTCGCCAATTCCTTCAGCCGGAAGTGCTGCACCTTACCAAGCGCATTCCTCGGCAGATCGTCAACGAAAACGACATTGCGCGGAATCTTGAACCGCGCGAGCTGCGCCCCGACGTGGCGCAGCAAAGCCTCGGCGTCAACGGACATGCCCTGGCGCGTCACCACATAGGCGACCGGAACCTCCTGCCACTTCGGATCGGGACAGCCGATCACGGCGGCCTCGGCGACGGCGGGATGCTCGTGCAGCACGCGTTCGATCTCGGCCGGATAGATGTTCTCGCCGCCCGAGATGATCATGTTCTTCTTGCGATCGTGCACATAGAAGTAACCGTCGGCGTCGCGCGTGCCGATGTCGCCGGTATGGTACCAGCCGTTGCGCAGCGCTTCGCGGGTGGCGGCCTCGTTGCCCCAGTATTCGAAGAACACGCTGGGACCCCGCACGACCACCTCTCCGGCTGTGCCGCATGGGACCTCGCGGCCCGCCTCGTCGACGATGCGGGCGTCGCAGTGGAGGCCGGGCAGGCCAGTGGAGCCGCCGCGGGACAGATCTCCGCCGAGACGGGTGTAGACCGCAATCGGGCAGGTCTCGGTCGAGCCATAGACCTGCAGCACCGGGACACCGCGCGCGGTCACAGCATCGATGAGCGGCTGCGGGACCAGGGTCGAGCCCGTGGTGACCGCACGCAGGGCCGATACGTCGGTCTCCTTCCAGCGCGGATGCTCGACGAGCGCCTGGATCGTCGCCGGCACGAGCACGGTGAGCGTGGGGCGGTCCTCGCTCAGCGCAGCAAGGGCCGCATCGGGTATGAAACGGGGATGGATGGTCACCGTGGCGCCGAGCTGCAGCGCAGGCGTGGTCTGGATGTTGAGCCCGCCGACGTGGAAGAGGGGAAGCACGGTGAGCACGTGATCTTCGGACGTGAGGGCGTGCATGTCCTGGCTCATGGCGGCGTTCCATACCAGCGCCTCCTGGCGCAGCACCGCCCCTTTCGGCCGGCCGGTCGTGCCTGACGTGTAGACGACGAGCAGCGGGCAGGAGAAATCAACGGGTGAGTTGCGACCGTCGCCGCTGCCGGCGGCCAGGAGCTGCTCGAACGACGTGCCATCCGCGGGTCCGAAGTCGAGGCCGATGACGCTGGCGTCCGGCAATGCCGCCATCAGCGGCGCAATCACCGCGGCGAACCCCTCCTCGACCACCAGTGCCTTGACCGACGCGTCGGTCAGGATGAAGAGCTGCTCCGGGACCGCGAGTCGCCAGTTGAGCGGCACGAGCACGGCGCCGAGCCGAGCACAGGCATAGAGCAGCACGAGGTAATCGGGATGGTTGGTCGACAGAATCGCCACGCGATCGCCGCGGCCGATACCGAGCCGTGACTTGAGCGCACGCGCAGCGGCGGCAATGCGCGCGGCGAAAGTCGCATAGGTGAGCGTGCGGCCCTGAAACCGGATCGCGGTCTTGCCGGGCGTGAAGGCCGCATGACGGTCGATCAGATCGGAGAGGTCCATGACGGGGCCGGGCTCAATTCGCGAAGCCGGGGGCGGTAGCTGTCCCGCGTCGGCAGCGCATCACGTCGTGGCATGTTGCGCGCGGACCCGAGGCCGACATTGTCCGCCCCCTCATCACTCGTCCGTTTCGCCCGGTTCGTACAACGTCTCCCGCCCGAGCCGGTCGAGACAGATTTCGGCGGTCCATGGCAGCATGAGCGAGCCGCAACGGCTGTCGCGGTAGATTCGCTCGAGCGGCAGGCTCTTCAGCATGGCCTGACCGCCGCAGGTGCGGATCGCCTTCGTTGCGATGGCGTTGGCATTCTCCATCACCGTGTGCTGCGCGGCATAGGCCCGCAGCACCTGCTCCTTGCTGGGATTGGCGCGTGCTTCGGTGATGGCCTGAAACCACAGCGCCTTGGTCTGCTCGAGCATCACGCGCATCTCCGCCACCGCGATCTGCTTGGTCGGGAACATGCGGCGCTTGACCGGCGGCGTACCGGCCACTTCGCCGCGCAGATAGCGGACGGTGAAATCGTAGGCCGCCTGTGCGAGCCCCATATAGGTCGGTGAGAGCGTGAGGAACATGTGCGGCCAGCGCGTCGCCGCCTGGAAATAAACGCCGTGCGGCATCAGCATCTCGGCTGCGGGGACGAATACGTCGTTGAACAGCAACGTGCGCGACACCGTTCCGCGCATGCCGAGTGGATCCCAGTCTCCCACCACCTGCACGCCACGCGCATTTGCGGGAATGGCGAGATAGAGCGTGTTGCGCCGGCTGGCGGCCTCGGACCCGACGCGTTCGGTGCACAGCACACCGTAATAGTCAGCAGCGCCGGAGAGCGAGGCGAAAATCTTCTTGCCGTTGACGATGAAGCCGCCCTCGACGGGGCGCGCCTCGGTGCCGAACGCGACCGTGCCGGCGGCGGCGGCACCGCCCTCCGAGAACGGCTGCGCATAGACCGCGCCATCGTCCATGATGCGGCGATAGTGCAGGCCGCGGCGCGCGTTGTGGGCGGCGCGATCCTCGGGGCTCATCGGCAGGTCGTCGGCGAGCGGGCCCGACCACAGGGTGGAGCACACGTGCATGTTCCACGACAACGCGGTTGCGCCGCAATAGCGGCCGAGCTCGGCCGCAGCGATGCAGTAGGTCTGGAAATCCGCGCCGGTGCCGCCGTTTGCCTTTGGGATGCAGATTGAGAGCAAGCCCTCGCCGTGCATATCGCGAAAATTCTCGATCGGAAACGTCGCGTCGCGATCATGCTGGGCGGCGCGCGGCGCCAGCACGCGCTTCCCGAATCGGCGCGCCCTCCCGATCAAGTCGGCCTGGAGATCGGACAGCCGAAACGCGTCGGCGGCGAACATCGGAGCGTCAACGTCGTGCGCATCGATCGGGGGGTGCACCGGACGACCTCCGCTCAAGTCCGCGCGGCAGAGCGCGCGTCGAGAAGGAGAGCAAGCACCGCCGCGTTGAAGGGAGCCGGCGCCTCGAGGTTGGGCAAGTGGCCGACGCCGGGCAGGCACACGTAGCGCGCGCCCCGGATCTTTGCGGCCATGCGCTCCATCATCGGGGGCGGCGCATTGCGGTCGTGCTCGCCCGCGAGACAGAGCACAGGCACGCCGATGTTTGGCAGGTTGGCGCGCTCGTCGAACGTCACCAGACACCTGATCGCCGCGCGGTAGGTGGCGGCGGGAGTCGCCGCCATGGTTTCGATCGCGAGCGAGCGGCCGCTCGCATCGGGGCTGGGTCCCATAATCCCATCAACGATCGAGGCCGCAAGCTCCGGCATCGTGGCGCCGGCGTCCAGCGGGCCGAGGCGGTCAGCGACGAACTTCTTCTGGAACTCGCCCTTGGCATCGCCGAAGGCGGGACTGGTGCCGACGAGCACCGCGGCGCGGTAGCCGGTGGGCCGGCGGCGCATTGCAGTCTGCGCGATCATTCCGCCCATGGAGTGACCGACGAGCGCCGGCCGATCGAGGCCCAGCCGCTCGATTGCCGCTTCCAGATCCGCCGCCAGCGCCTCGAAATCCATCTTGTCGACGGCCGGCCGCGCACCATAGCCCGGCAGATCGAGCGCAACCGGATGCAAGCCTGCCGCCTTGAAAGCGGCGAGCTGCGGCGCCCATCCGCGGGCCGCACCGCCGATCCCATGCAGGAACACCACAGCCGGCGTGCCGCCATGGTCAGAATGCAACGGGGCCAATGACATCCCGCCGGGGGCGGTTGCGCGCACACGTCTCTCCGTGCTGAAGCAGTCGGGCCGCAAGAGCGCTCACAAACGCCATGCTAGCAAAATCAGATTATATGAAAAGGAATATTTCTCGGTAGCTTCGAAGCGTCGCCAGGACGCCACAACAGGGAGCTGGAGTCGTCGCTTAGGCCAGGTAATCCAGCATCATGAACGCATACACCCGCGCCGAGTCGGTGGTGCGCTCGACCGAGGCCATGTCGTAGTCGGTGTGCGCGTACTGGTGCTCGCCGGCGCCGAAATTCGCGGTCGCGATGCCGACATGGTTGAGGTAGCCCTGGTCGAAGGCGGAGGGCGAGTAATACGTCTCGACCGGCTTCCCCAGCATCACCTCGCTGGCGCGCAGGATCGCGCGCACGATAGGGGACTCCGTCGTCACCAGCGAAGGATACATGAACGGCCCGAGCCGCACGTCCACGCTATAGCTCTTGCCGCTGACGGGGTCCTTGATCTGCTCGACCTCTTTCGCGACCCGCTCGATCTCGGCGAAGGCCACATTCGGATCGTCGCCCGGAAGCAGGCGCCGGTCGAGCGTGAACTCGCAGCGGTCCTGCACCGTGTGGGTCGACTCCGGAAAGCTGCGGATGTGATTGACCGTGAGCGACTGCTTGCCGAGCTGCGGATGGCTCTTGTCGACCTTCACCTTGGCCAGCAGCGCGCGGATGGCCTCGGTCGCGCCGGTGATGGCGTTGGCCCCGTCCCACGGCCGCGACGAATGGCAGGGTGCACCTTTCACGGTGACGAACACGTCGATGCGGCCGCGGTTGCCGAGCGTGACCTTGAGGCCGGTGCCGCCCAGCACCGCCATGTCGGCGCGCACGCCTGCGCCCTCCACGACGCTCTTGATGGCGTCATGCTTGCCGGTCTCGCCCGACAGGCAGCAGGTGAAGATAAGCCGGCCGGCGAGCGCGATCTTGCTCGCGATCACCGTTTCCATCGCATGCAGCATCGCAGCGAGGTTCGCCTTCTGCTCGCTCGCCCCCTTCCCCATCACGCATTCGCCGGGCAGGTCGAACTTTGCGCCGTCGACGACATCGCCGCTATAGGGATTCGGCATGGTCGAGGCCGGCTGATTCATGGCGTTGCCGATGAACATGAGCGACTTGCCGCTCGTTCCCGCCCCGTAGGTCGCAATCAGGTTGCCCATCGGGTCGTAGCGGACATCGGCAAAGCCCATGGCGCACAGGCGCGGCTCGACCGCCGTCTTGATGAAGGCCTTGAGCAGGGGTTCGTCTTCCAGCAACTCGGTCTGCGGGCTCGGCACCTTGACCAGTTCGATCAGCAGCTCCTTGGCCCGCTCGCGCGAGATGCGGGCGTCGAGCATTTTCTTGATGTCGGCTTCGTTCATGGGCATCCCCCTGGTTTTGCTCTTTCCGCATTAGACGCAACTCAGGTCGCGTTGTGGAGTCCAGCGAGGGTCAGAGCCACATCGTCCCCTGACCCGCTTGCGAACCGCAAGCGGGTGAGGGAACCACGGCATTCGCGGCCGCACTGCTCACGTCACTTCGGCGCCGCCGTGGCCGAGCCGCTTTTTCACGCCGGGCCACAGCACCAGCACCAGGCAGAGCGCGAAGATGCTCGCGGACAACGGCCGCAGGAAGAAGACGGAGTAGTCGTGATCCGAGATCATCAGCGCCTGGTGGAACGAGCCTTCGGCGAGCTTGCCGAGAATCAGGCCAATGACCAGGCTGATCAGCGGATAGCCATGGCGGCGCAGGAAATAGCCGAGCAGGCCGAAGAAGATCGCGACGAAGACGTCCATCATGTTGCGCTCGTTGGCATAGGCGCCAAATAGCGTGACGATCAAGAGCATCGGCGCCATCAGCTCGATGCGCACGATGGTAATCAACGCGAACCAAGGGATCATGATCAGATAGAGAATAGTCGCCATGACGGCGCCGATCAGCAGGCCCATGAAGAAGCCCCAGATCAGCTCCGGGTTCGAGGTGAACAGCATCGGACCCGGGCGCAAGCCCTGCAGGGTGACTGCCACCAGCAGGATGGCGGAGGTGGCGCCGCCGGGGATGCCGAGCGTGAGCGCGGGGATCAAGCTGGTCGGAATGCAAGAGTTGTTCGATGCTTCCGGCGCAATGATCCCTTCCGGCGCGCCCTTGCCGAACTGCCCGGGATGTTTCGACGAGCGCTGCGCCACGCTGTAGGCGAGGAAGTTCGCCGCCGTCGCACCGATGCCGGGAATCATGCCGAGGAAGGCGCCGACCGCGGTGCTCTGGATCAGCGTGAACGGGTAGCGGAACGTGTCCCAGAATCCATCCCACAGCGATCCTTCCAGCTTTCCCGCCTTGGCGATGGTGCCGCCTTCCAAAATCATGCTGATGAGTTCGGTGATCGCGAACAGACCGACCATGACCGGCACGAAGCTGATGCCGTCGAGCAGATAGACGAAGCCGAAGGTGTAGCGCTCGGCGCCGAGGATCGAGTCGATGCCGATCAGGCTGATGGCAATGCCGAGCGCACCCATCGCCAGCCCCTTGATGGTGGAGCCGAGCGCGGCCACCGAGACGACGGTGAGGCCGAGAATGGCGAGCGCGAAATATTCAGCCGGGCTGAACGCCAGAGCCGCCTTCGCGACCGGTCCCGACGCAAACATCAGGATCAGCACGCCGACGATGGCGGCGGCGAGCGAGGCGCCGGCAGACAAGCCCATCGCTACCTTGGCCCTGCCCTGCTGCGCCATCGGGTAGCCGTCGTAGGCGGTGGCGGCGGACGAAGCCTCGCCCGGGATGTTCAGCAGGATCGAGGTGACAGATCCGCCGAAGGCGGCGCCGACCGAAATGGACGCCAGCATCAGCAGAGCCGAGAGCGGGTCCATCGAGAAGGTGAATGGGATTAGGATGGCCATCGCGACCGGACCACCGAGACCCGGCAACACGCCGACCCACAACCCGATGACTGTCCCCGCGACCATGAAGAGGAACTGCTTGACTTGCAGCGCGGCGGTCAAACCGAGAACGAGGTGATCGAACATGGCACACTCAGCCCGCACGCAACGCGAGCTTGTCGATCAGCCAGTCCCCCACCACGCCCTGCGGAAGCTCGACATTGAGGAGATAGGGGGCGATGACCGCGAGCACGGCGACCGTGATCACCGCCGTGACCACCAGCCGCCGCCGATTGGCGTACCCCATCAACAGCGGGATGAGCACCATCGCGGCGAGCGACGCGACGATGAAGCC
>Ga0310810_10002193_pt1 | contig 20809 bp, 17 predicted proteins | sample NCmetagenome_FD_207641 | JGI IMG/M metagenome (GOLD analysis project Ga0310810, IMG submission 207641) | Soil microbial communities from experimental microcosm in Duke University, North Carolina, United States - NC | ecosystem: Engineered > Artificial ecosystem > Soil microcosm > Unclassified ...
ACTCGGATCGATAAAGCCGTCACCAAAACTCATTTGCTGAGAGATCGCTTTACGCATGATTTCTTTTACATCAATCCAATATTTACACCCAACAACTTTCTGACTTTTTCAGCGAGAACTAATTAAGCCGTTGTGAAATCTCGGTTACCAGTATAATTTTTCACGCTTCCGCCGGAGCCAAGCTTTATGGAATACGTCGACGACTTAAGTTCAAAATATCCACGCTCTGCTAAACAGATCCACGCAAATGCTGCCGCGCCAGCAGTAATTTCCGACCCACTGAGCTTTCGCTGGTAGCAGCTCTTCTGCGTTATCGCTATCGGCAACATCGCCTCATGGAGTCTTGCCGCTTCCGAGCTGCCTTGGGACTCTGACCCTTACCGCTCCAGACAGATTATCCTGTCCGGTCTCTTCGTTGCGGCGTGCGCGTTTCGCTCCATCCTTCCACGCATAGACCTGGAGCGCATGTGTTTTTGGGACTCTTTTCTTTCCTCTGTCATGATCGGCAGAACCGTCGCGACGATTGCCGAGCTCTGTTTCGCGTGGCAGTGCGCGCTTCTGCTATTCAAGCTGTCGGCGCAGACCAGCTCTTCGGTGATCGGCATGATCGGCCTCACCGTGCTGCCCATCGTCGTCGCAGAACTCGCGTGCTGGTTCGCGGTCGCTACTCTCAACAACATCGGGCATGCGGTCGAGGAAGTATTGTGGTCGGCGATGGTCGCTCTGATTGCGGTTTGCCTGGTGATCTACTGGCAACACACGGCCGGCGCCGCGCCGATATGGGTACCGATCGGTTTGATCGCCTGCGCGGGCACCGCCGCTCTGATTCTCATGGTGGATGTCCCGCTTTATATTGCGCGCTGGCGGATCGCCAAACGCAACGGCTCGCGCTACCTGCGCATTATCGATGGCTTGAGACACTGCGTCGTGCGTCGCCGGGTCACCCAGGCGCGCGAGGACTGGCGGCCCGAGGTGCTCTGGATGGGTCTTTATTTCAGCGCCGGCGTTTGGCTAAGCCTCGGGATCATTTTCGTTTGATCGCGGTATCTACGCCTGTCGACAAGGCGCCACTGCTCGAATCTTTTCCCCTACATACGCAACATCCTCTCGCCTTGTAGTGCCGCGGCGATCCTTGCTACAAGCTAGGGATGCTCGTTTCACCTCTGCTCGAACAACCGGCAAAGAGAAAGTCTATCTTCTACGGCTGGATCATTGTCGCCGTCGGTTTTCTCGCCCACATCGCCTCAGCCTTCTCGATCTCCAGCACGTTGAGCGTTTTTCTCAAGCCGCTGTCCGCCGATCTCGGCATTTCCCGCGGCTCATTTTCGTTGATCCGGTCTGGCGAGATTCTCATCGGCGCTGCCGCCGCGCCGATGGTCGGAACTTTGATGGACCGCTACGGCGGGCGCTGGCTGATGGCGGTGGGCGGTTTGGTTTCCGGCGCCGGGTTTATCTGTCTCGGTCAGGCGCGGGACTTCGTCCAGTTCATGCTTGTACGCTGGCTGCTGGTGAGTCCCGGCGATTCACTCATGGGCTCGATGGTTGTCAACGTTTCGATCTCGCGCTGGTTCGTGCGCATGCGCGGCCGCGCTCTGGCGATTGCGGGCATGGGCCACGGCTTGGCGAAAGTCTGCCTGCCGTTAGCGGCCGCGACATTAATGATTTACGTCGGCTGGCGCGGTGCGTGGGCGGTGTTCGGCGTTTTCGCCTTGTTGCTGGTGGTCGCGCCGGCCCTGCTGTTTATGCGCCGATCTCCGGAAGAAATGGGCTTGCTGCCCGACGGCGGACCGGCGGAGAAGAAAGCCGAAACTGTAGTTCCGAGAAAATCGCGCCACGCCAAACGCACCGGCGCCGACAATGTCGAGTGGAGCCGGCGCGAAGCGCTGCGCACACCGGTGTTCTGGCTCATCGCCAGCACCTTTGGCGTCGCCCAGATCGGCGTCACCGGACTCAATCTCCACGTTTTTTCCTATGTCACCGATCAAGGCTATCCGACCCTCGTAGCGGCGTCGGTGATGAGCATCATCGCGGTCATGCAGCTCAGCACGCCGATCATCTGGGGCACGCTCGCCGACCGCATGGATAACGGCATCCTGAATATGGCCAAATGCGCATTCCAAGGCGCCGGGCTATTAGTGGCGCTGTCGATGCCCGGAATGCTGCCGCTCTACGCCGGTTTTTTTATTTATGGAATCGGCATGGGCGGCACGGCAGTGCTGGCGGAAACCATCTGGGCTGATTTTTTCGGCCGCATCTCGCTTGGAAAAATCCGCGGCATGGGCTCGCTCGTAACCAGCCTCTTCTCCGCCGGCGGCCCGCCGTTCTTCGGCCTGCTCTTCGACTACACCGAGAGTTACTACCTGTCCTTCAACATTTTCATCGGCATGCTGTTCACCTCCGCCGTGCTCAGCCTGTTCCTGCGACCGCCGGTGAAATAGTTCCAAGCCTGTGCGGCCGATTCGTAATCGGACCTACAGTCGTGCATGGCCACTAAAGAGGCTTGATCTGCACCTTGCGCCATTTGCTGGCGCCACCGGGCGTGCCCTTTTCACGGTTGGCAAACTGAAGCGAGATGAAACCTTCCCTGAACCGAGTGTTCTGAATATCAACTGTCTTGACACCATTGAGCACGAGAGTCAGCTGTGAGCCTTTGGCAGTGATCTCGTAAATGTTCCATCTCCCGCCGGCTTTCTGCGGCGGAGATACCTTCGCAATATTGGCGATCGCGCCGGTGCCGTACTCCGGGTCCGGGCGCTGGTCGTAGATATTCGCCTCGTAGCCGGTCCTGGAGCCAACGGCTTTGGGATCTGAAATACGAAAAAAGATGCCGCTGTTCGTGGTGTGATCAGCCCAAAACTCAGCGCGGATCTGGAAGTCCTTGTAAGAGTTCTTCGAGACGAGATGGCCGCCCTTGCCTTTGTCGGCGACGATGACGCCGTCCTCGGCACGCCAATTGGCGTCACCGATCCGATTCCAGTTATCCAGCGTCTCAGGCTTCGATCCGTCAAGCAGCGTAACCCATCCTGCATCGTCGTGACCGGACATTTGCGGTGAGCAGCTCAAAACCATAAGTCCGGTAAGAAGCAGCAATCCCGTGGCAATCGCAGACAAGCTCTTCATCGCGAACTCCCTTCTCGTAGGGACATGCTGTTGATTCTATTCAAGACGATCTTCGCGCTCTTTATAATTTAGCCCAGTACCTCCGGGCAATAGGAATTCATTGAGAGAGCCCCGTCACGACACTGTAAGAGACCGTCTGATAAGGTTCAAACCCACGAATCGCCGCGTATTCGCCTCACCCAAGATCAGATATTCGAAATCAAATTTGATACACGTTCGAAGTTAACCAGCTACACACGCCGGACTATTTCAACAAAAAATACTTTGTTTTTGCGCCGTTACTTGGTGGCATATCCGTTGCGTTGTCTGCGAGAACTGTGTCGTCACGTCTTTTGGGCGTGAGCGACTCATCAATTGCATTAGAGGACCACGACGTAGGGGGTGCCACGAAGATGTGATTTTGAATTGGGTTAGTTCGCCATGGAGTTTCCGTTTCACTGGCGCCCGCGCTTAGCGCGAGCCGAGAAGCGGAGTCAATTATTAATCGATCTTTAACACTTATGATTCAGAGGAGGATACGATCTTGAAGAAGCAGTTGTTTTTGACATTCGCAGTCACACTAAGCTTTCCGTTAGTCTCGACTTTAGTTACGGCCTCTCAGGCTGCGCAGCTGCAGAATCGAAACGCCTTTGTCGCGCCGGCAGTCTTTCAGGCCGCTGGCACAAGTCCGAGTTCAATTCAGAGCACAGTCGACGCTTATCGCGCCGCGCTCGGCAATCCCAACAACGGCAATAGTTCAGGCCTGCAGACGGGCCACCGCGAGATCAACTGGGACGGCGGCAACGTTAACGTCGTGACAACGACAGCCCCCGTAACCCCGTTCAACACGTTTCTCGATACCCGCGGCGCGCAGTTCACCACACCGGGAATCGGCCTTTCCCAGGCACCTGTATCGGGCGGCCCGCAAGGCGGTCTCGTCGGACTTTTCAACAATCCAACTTACGCCACAACTTTCAGCACCTTCAGTCCGTCGCGGTTGTTTACTCCGGTGGGCAGCAACATCACCGAAGCTCGCTTTTTTGTGCCAGGTACCAATGGGACCGTCGCTGCGCTAGTGAGCGGCTTTGGCTCGGTTTTCACTGACGTCGACCAGCCGGATGGGAGCGGGCCTAGCAAGAAAAATGGAAACCGCCATGCAAGCACGTTGATTGAGTATTTCGGGGCCGATGGCAAAGTGCTTTACAGCAGCTTCGTGCCGGCTTCGCCCGGCGACGCGAGCCTTTCGTTCTTTGGCATCTTGTTCGATGAGCCTCTCATCGCACGAGTGAGGATCACAACAGGTGATACAGTGCCGGGCCTCGATGATGATGAGCGCCATGACATCGTGATGATGGATGACTTTATCTACGGCGAGCCACAAGCCCACTAAATCTGCTTTGAGCGAAAGAGTCGGGGGTCATTGTCGATGCGCCGGCAACCGGTGTAGAGGTGGTGACCCCGACGGACCAGCATAAGACGTTTTCCGGGATGGCAAAATTTTCGTGCTTTCGAGAATCGAAATGTAACCTAGAAGTCAGACCCGCGGCCGATTCCTATTCGTGTCGCATTCCTGATAGCTCAAAATCGAGCCTCGCTTTCACCGGTTACAGTATCGCTTTCGGTCGTATTGATAGAGTCGTGCTGCGAGAAAACGCTTCCTGCCCTTCACCTCGCCGGTCGCCCAATTCCAGCACATGCCCTGCCAGAACTCTTTGAACCTCAATCGCGGCGTTTCACGGATTTGCCCGCTGCTCGCATCAACTCTTCGCGCAGCCAGCGGTGGCCGGGGTCGTTTCGGTGGATCTCGTGCCAGGCCTGGCACATGGTGAAGCCCGGAATCTCCACTGGCGGCTTGAGTATCTTCAACGGATGCGTTCGCGCGAGCTCGTCTGCCATACGCTTGGGGACGGTGGCGATTCTCGTCGTACCGGTCAGCAGGTAAGGCACGATCAGAAAAGTCGGCGCCTGCACGGCGACGCGGCGGGACAGACCGTTCTTTTCAAGAACGGCGTCGACGATACCGCCGGCGCGTTCGCGCGGCGCGACCAGCACATGCTCCATCGAAGCGAAGGCCGATAGCGTGAGCCGGCGCGCCGGATGGCGCGACGAGACCAAGCAGGTGTAGCCGTCGTGGTACAACGGCGTCCAGACGACTCCCGGAGCCGAGGCCTGCTGCGGCATTAGGAGTAAATCGAGAACTCCCGCGTCCAGATCGCGTTCGCTGTCCGACGAGGGCTGGCGTATCTCGAAATCGATCGGCGGCGCCTGCGCCTGCAGCTTGGCGATCAGCGGCGCAAGCAAGGTCGCCTGCACGTAATCAATAGCGGCGACGCGAAAGCGGCGGCGAGCAGCGCGCGGATCGAATATCTCACCTTCGGCGAGCAGCTTTTCCAGGCCGAAAAGATGCTCCTGCAAGGAGACGGCTATATCCAGGGCGCGTTTGGTCGGGGTCAGCCCGCGGCTGGTGCGCACGAACAGCGGATCGTCGAATGTCGCGCGCAAACGGCCGAGCATTCGGCTGGCCGCCGACTGTGTGAGTCCGAGCCGATCGGCAGCGCGGGTGACGTTTCGCTCTTCCAACAACACGTTGAGCGCGATCAACAGATTCAGATCGGTTTGTCTGATATTCCGTGCCGTCATGAAAAGCAGTCCCATTATGCATTGGACGATATTCATTGTCGAACTTATGATTTTCGCAGATTACACAACCAAGGAGGGTTCTCTATGAAAACGAATCAAACCGTCATCGTCACCGGCGGCGCGACGGGCATTGGCTATGCGACCGCCGAGCAGTTTGTCCGGCAGGGCACCAACGTATTTCTCACCGGCCGCACGGAAGCCAAGCTCATCGCTGCGGCCAATCGGCTTGGCGAGCCCGAGCGGGTAGCCGTCATGCCGCGCGATGTCACCGCGCCGGCCAATGCCGATAGCATTGTCGGCGCCGCGTGCGATCGCTTTGGCAGCGTCGATGTGCTGGTCAACAACGCTGGAATTTTCTACTGCAAACCGTTCACCGAATACACCGTCGAAGAGCTCGATTCATTTCTCGCATACCTGCGCGGTATGTTTGTGCTCACGCAAGCGGCGGTGCGGCAGATGCGCCGCCAGGGCAATGGCGGCGTGATCGTCAACATCGGCACGATCCTGGCCTTCAACGGGATCGCGGCTTTTCCCTCCAGCGCGCCGATGGCGGCCAAGGGCGGCATCACCGCGTTGACGAAAAATCTGGCGATCGAGCTTGCTGCGGATAATATCCGCATCAACGCGGTTGCGCCGGGAGTCGTGCCTACGCCGTTATACGGCGAGCTCAGCGAAGTGCAGCTCGCCGGCCTTCACGAGATGCAGCCGCTCGGCCGCTATGGCACACCCAAGGACGTCGCCGACGCCGTGCTCTACCTTGCCAACGCTACGTGGGCCACCGGAGTGATCTTGCCGGTGGACGGCGGCGTCAGCGCCGGCGGCGACGGCTCAAATCGCCGGCGCAAACACGGAAAAATTGCAGCCTGAAATACTGCGAAGGTTATGGGTGCAAGGAGAGTTCCGCGCCGGCGAATTGTGATTGGTGCCATCCGCCAAGATGCTTGGTCATTTTTTTGTTGCGAGCGCTTCGGCCGCCTCGCGGCATTCATATTTCTTTCCTCGCGCGCTTGAACAAATATTCCCGCAGCGCTGGATCATCCGTGAGACTTGCGGCACGAGTGAATGATTGCTGCGCTTTACCTCGGCGATCGAGCAATTCAAGCAGATACCCGGGCGCGGCCCCGAAGGGTTGCTAGTAGGCGACTCGATCCGGGGGAGCTTCTTCGAGCCGGGCAAGACCGAAGGCGGGCCTGCCCGCTTGCGTCAACACGACGGCTCGTCCAACGAGTAAGCCTATGCCGGGCGCGATTTGCATCAGGCCTTCATACAGCAAAAGAATCTCCGGCAATCGATCGTGCCGCTGACAATGCTATGGGCGTGCACGGACTGAATGGCTGCTTCCAATTGATAGCGGCCTAGGCGTTTGAAGACCGCAGCCGATCGCAGGTTTTTTCAGCTTCGTCAATCAATGGGCCAAGACCAGAGAGCGGTATCTTGCCGATCGAGCGGTACCAACTCTCCGGTGCTCGCGTACTGCCGCGCTCCGAGCTTCACAATGCAGCATGAGCGCGAACAAACCGTACGCTTCGGCTTCGTTCGGCATCAGTTGCACTAACATTCGCCCAATGGCGATAGCGTCCCCCGCCAGCGCGCGATGGGTTGAGCCGGCTTCCGTCAGGCTCTCCCATCCCGTTGTATAGGCCGAGTAGATGGCATCGAGTACAAACGAAACCCTCTCCTCCCACTCGGGCGGCTCGGGCGTGCGTAAAGGAATGGCAGCGTCGCAGATTTTGTTCTTTGCACGGATCAGACGCTGACTCATTGCTGCCGGCGACACGAGAAATGCCGAAGCAATCCACGGCGCGTCAATTCCGAGCACCGTTTGCAGCATCACCGGCTTGCGCGCAGCGGGTTCGATCGCCGGATGCGCGCAAACGAAAAAGACTTTCAGCCGCTCGTCGGGAAAAAGCTCGTGGGTTGCCGCGATGTCCTTCGCCTCCTCAGCCAATTGGAGAAAAACCTTTGCGTAGTTTTCCCGAACCTGGTGGCGAGGCACCGCATCGATCATCCGCATTGCGTGCGACGCGCGGCAGCCACGCTTCAGGTTTCTGCGGCATGCCGTCCGCTGGCCGCCGCACCAGCGCAGCAGCGAAAGCCTCGCTCAGGACGTCTTCCGCGCCGGACGTCGTATAGCCGTCGGGAATTCCACGGCTTCATTCGAAGCGGAGAAATTTGTCCTGCAAGGATGACGATCCGCGAGCCCCGGTTTCGACAATCCTGAAAATCGTCCGGATAGGCTTCACACCCGGACCGCGACAGGGTCCAATCACGGCACACGCCGTTGCTTAAATCGCTGAATATTTGATATGGGCGAGAAACAGTTCGACGAAAACTCGCAGGCGGAGGTAATCAGCTATGGCTTTGGTACGTTGCGTTACGGAAATGGGAATGGGCGTCGATGTTCACGGCTTGGACTACACCAATGCCGCGAAGCGCGCGGTGTTCGATGCCATTCATCACAGCAGCCTCGGATTTCCCAAGTTGGTCGGCAAGACCGCGGACGACATGCACGTGGAAGTCACGATCGGCGTGCCCAAACCCGAGGCGGTGGATAAGAAAGCAGTGCTGGAAACCCTGCCCCACGGCGGCGGGCATATCAACGTGGTTCAAGGCGGCTTGCAGGTGCTGAACGAAAAAGGCGACGACGGCTGGCTGATCGCCAACGCAATTCTCCTCGTCAGCATCGACGACGGAAAGTAACTTGGCAATATGCGTGAGACTTGAGGCCAATAGTCGCACCTGGGTGATACAGATAATGACCTAGGCGATGGTGCGTGGTGTTCATATAGGCGCTGTGGCCAGTTGAAAGATTCAAGCGTGTCTGGGTTTCCCTCGGTTACTGTCGAGACGGAAAGATAAACTTGCCGATAGGCGGAAATCCGGCTAACCTTTAAAGCCCATGCTGGACTGGACTTCTTGCCCCGCTGTCGAGCGTAATCCTGAACTGCTTAGCGGCGCCTGGGTATTCCGGGGGACGCGCGTCCCAGTGAAGGCATTGTTCGAAAATCTAGAAAGCGGCGCGCGCGTCGACGATTTTCTTTCATGGTTTCCAGGGGTTTCCAGAGAAATGGTAGAAGCCGTACTCGAGCACACTCAGCGCAGTTTAAACACTGAAGCGCGCTGACCATGCGCGTTCTCTTCGACCATGGCACTCCAGTGCCTCTGCGCCATTTTCTAAATCCACATATCGTCACAACAGTCTACGAGATGGCCTGGAGTAATCTTCGCAACGGAGATTTGCTGCGGCTTGCTGAGCAACACGGGTTCGAAGTTCTTCTGACCACAGATCAGAACATGAAGTACCAACAAAACCTCGCCGAGCGCCGAGTCGCTGTCGCCGTATTGCCTACGACAAGTTGGCCGGTCATTCAACAATACACAACTAAAGTCGTTACAGTCCTCAACTCCATACGAGCAGGTGATTTCATCGAAATTGATTTCTGGTAATCGATTCTTTCATCATCCTCACAAATTCTCTTTGCCGGAAAATCGAGCGCCGAGTCGTTCCCGCAACACGTCGACTTTCAATCAACATTTAATACACGGTTGAGCAGTCCGTGCGCGAGCGTCGTGCCGGGCACGTCCACACCGAGTTCCCGCGCCAACTCGAGCGCGGGTGAGAGGCTTGCGGCAAAGACTTCGGCGCGCTGCCGTCGAACCGCTTCCGGTTCCTCCGGCCTTTTGAACTGCTGCCAGACATCAAGCACATTGCTCTGCCCGGAGCTGACGTGAAGAACTTGCTGGAAACTTTTGAAGTCAAGCCCGGTCTTGGCACAAAGCGTCTCGCTCTCGTGGGCGGCAATCATGTTCAAGCAAACCACGACTTGAATTAGCATCTTCGCGGTGGCGCCCGTGCCGAGCTCGCCCAAGTGAAAGATGTGGCTTGCGGAGGTAACGAAAACCGGGCGGCACTTTTCCAGAACGGCAGCGTTACCGCCGGCCATGTACGCAAGCCGGCGCTCCTCTGCCCCCTTTTGGCCACCGCTCATCGGCACGTCCATCACTTCAACGCCGCCAGCGCGACAGCGTTGGGCAATTTTTCGCACCGTCGCCGGAAGGATCGTGCTGTGAATCGCTACCACCGTGCCGGGACGTGCGCCGTGAATCACTCCGTTTTCTCCGATCACAACCCGCTCGGCTTGGGCATCGTCAACGACAGCGATTTCTATGATGTCACTCTTCTCCCCGACCTCCCGGGGCGATGCGCCAATCTTGGCCCCCACCGCGGCAAGTTCTTGGCACCGCTGCTCGCGGATATCGTAAACGGTCAGCTCGAAGCCGGCTTTGGCCACATTTGCCGCCATCGGCTTTCCCATCGCACCCAAACCAATAAAGCCAATTTTGGATTGCATAATTTTCCCCCGTGAAAGAGTGGCCTATCCTAAAGGATAAGGGCGAAAGGATAAAGCATAAGCGAAAACATATTCCCATTTTTATCCTTCATCCCTTATCCTTCTAGAATGGTTGCATCGCAATGCTCCGTGCCTTACTGTCGAAAGCAAAAATTCTCGTGCGAATGAAACGACACTAGGAGATTGACAGCGATGCGCCTGCACCCACGGGGACAGTTCTTATTCTGTTTTCTAGCCGTCATCGGCTTTGCTGCCTCAACTGAAGCTGCTCGAATCCGACTGTCCGTACCCGTCCACGGCGTATCCCACGTCGCTTTCTACGTCGCCAAGGATAAAGGTTATTTCCAGCAAGAAGGCCTGGACGTGGAGGTGATCTTGATGAGCGCTCCCATCGGCATTCGAGCGCTCATCGCTGGCGACGTTGACGCCAGCACAGTCGGCGGCTCCGCTCTGCCGCCGATTTTTCGCGGCGCTCCGCTGCGCATGGTTTTCATCAGTTTTGATAAACCGACTCACTGGCTTTACGCGAAGCCCGAGATCCGAACTGTGAAGGACCTCAAGGGCAGAAAAGTAGCCGTCGACGGTTTGGGCGGGACCTTGGAATCTCTGCTTCGGTCGGTGTTGGAAAAGAACGGCCTTGAAGGGGGCCGCGACGTGCCGCTTCTTGCCATCGGAACGCCCCCAGGCCGATTCGTCGCACTGACCAGCGGCGCGGTAGACGCGACCCTGTTTACCTTTCCACTCAACTTCAGGGCCGAAGAGGCGGGCTTTCGCGAGCTCGTGAACTTCGTCAAGCAAGACATCACGTCGCTCACCGGCAGCATCGTCATGCGTGAAGCGTCCGATGCCGCGCTAGTGGAAAAGTTCGTCCGCGGCGCCGTGAAAGGCCTGCTTTACGCCAGAAACAATCGCGCCGGCACCATTCCAATTCTCGCCCGCGCGCTGAAACTCAAAGAAGACGAGGCGGCGAAGATCTACGATGCCGCCATGCCCGGCATAGTGGCGGACGGAAGCATCAACGAAGAAATCCAAAAGCGAGTCATCGACGATACCCGCAAAACTCTCGGCGTGAAGGAACCGGTTTCGCCGGACAAGGTTTTCAGATTTTCACTCGTCCATAAAATCAACGCCGAGCTCAAAGCTCAAGGCTGGAAACCGGCGCCATAACGAGGGCCACGAGAAAAGGAAAGACTATGTTGAGCCCCGAAGAAAATGAAATCGTCACCAGAACCGGCGCCGCCACTCCCATGGGCGACGTGATGCGGCGTTATTGGATGCCCGCGGCGCTCGCCTCGGAGCTGCCGCAGCCGGACTGTCCGCCCATTCGCGTCAAACTGCTCGGCGAAAGGCTGGTGGCGTTTCGCGATACCGAGGGACGAGTCGGGCTGATCGATGAATTCTGCGCGCATCGGCGCGCCTCGCTGTTTCTCGGCCGCAACGAAGAAGGTGGACTCCGCTGCGTTTATCACGGATGGAAATACGATACGAAAGGCACGTGCCTGGATATGCCAAACGAACCTCCGGAGACGAATTTCAAACATGCGGTGCGGCTGAAGGCCTATCCAACCGCGGAGGTGGGAGGATTGATCTGGGCTTATATGGGGCCTCCGGAAAGAGTTCCGCCGTTGCCCAAATTCGAATGGACGCAGGTGCCGGAGAATTATCGCCACCTTTCGAAGATGTGGCAGGAGTGCAATTGGCTGCAAGCTCTCGAAGGCGCCATCGACAATGCGCACGCAGGATTTCTGCATCGCGCTTTGACGGACAAGACCACCCGGGCCGGTCTCCGCGGTTACTGGGACAGCTCGCAGGCGCCGCGGCTGGATGTCCATCTCACCGATTACGGATTCATGTATACGGCAACCCGCGCTTTGCCCAATCGGGAGAATTACGTGCGCGCCTACCAGTACGTGATGCCCTTTCACCAGTTCTTTCCGTCGCAGATCGCTCATAGCGGCAGCGCGGCAAAATTGAAAAAGCCGACGGTGCGCGGCCACATGTTCGTGCCGATGGATGACGAGAACTGCATGGTCTACAACTTCACTTACACGTTTGCCGATCAACCGTTGACCGAAGCGGACGCCGAACAGTTGGGCCGCCACATCGGCAGCGCGCCCGAGGAGCTGACCGCCGACTTTCGCAAACTGCGGAACAAGGACAACGATTGGCTGATCGACCGGCAAGTGCAAAAGACCGAGACGTATACCGGCATCGAAGGTATCACCACGCAGGACCACGCGATCCAGGAAAGCATGGGGCCGATCGTCGACCGCAGCCGCGAGCGCCTGGGAAGCACCGATAAGGCGATCGTCGCAGCGCGACGCCTGTTGTTAGACACGGCAAAAGTGGTGCGCGATGGCGGCAATCCTCCGGGAATCGATACCAGCTATTATTCGATCCGCTCCGTGGAGCGCGTGCTGCCGGACGGCGTCGATTATCTCGAAGCGCTAAAGTCCGAAGTCAATCCGGCAGGAAGATAACAACGAGGAGTTCTTTACTATAGAAACGAGGTACGTAGTTCATGACGCTCATCATCAACAATCAGGAAGTCGAACGGCTTCTCACCATGGAAGATACAATGGCGGCGCTGGAGCAGTCTTATCTTCTGCTCGCCGCCGGCGAGGCCGTTTGTCGGCCGCGCATTGATATCCGCATTCCGACCAGCGATCCGGCGCGGAATTACCAGTGGGGCACGATGGAAGGCGGATCGACCGCCGGTTATTTCGCGATTCGCATGAAGTCCGACATCATTTACGAAACCGAATACAAGGGCGCAGTGACCCAGGAAAAGTACTGTCTGCGTCCAGGCCTTTACTGCGGTCTGATTCTTTTGACTTCGATCGAAAACGGCGAGCCGCTGGCCTTCATCAACGACGGCTATCTGCAGCACATGCGGGTCGGCGCCGACGGCGGTATCGGCGTCAAGTATCTTGCGAACAAAGACGCGGAAGTCGTTGGCATGATCGGCGCGGGCGGCATGGCGCGCACGCACATGGAAGCTTTCATGCAAGTGCGGAAGATTGAAAAGCTGCAGGTGTTCAGCCCGACGAAAGAAAATCGAGAGCGCTTCGGCCGCGAGATGGCGGAAAAATACAATATCGAAGTCAAAGTCTGCAGCCGCCCTGAAGAAGTCTACAAAGGCGCGCACATCCTTGCCGCACTGACCGACTCCGCTGTAGAAGTCACCGACGGCACCCTGCTCGAGAAAGGCACCCACATCGTCGTGGTCGGCGGCAGCGGCAAACCCGACGCCGAGAGTCTGAAACAGGTGGACGTCTATCTGCGCTTCGGCGACACGCCGGCGCCCACGGGTCATCCCGAGCTCGCTACCGACGCCGAGAACGTCGGCTACGAAGCGCGCCCACAGCAAGCCAAGTACGGCGACGGACGCCATGGACGACGCAAGCACGGCAACACCTTGCCCGAGCGGCGCGTGACTCTGGCCGACCTCGTCTCGGGAAAAGTCAAAGGCCGCGCATCATCTGATCAAATCACGTATTCGGAGCGCGGCAACCTGCAAGGCGCGCAGTTCCACGCCGTCGCCGGCAAAGTCTACGAGCTCGCCAAACAGGCCGGTGTTGGCCGCGAGATTCCCACCGAGTGGTTTCTACAGGACATCCGCGACTAGTGTCTTTTGTATCGAAAACGAAGCGCCTGCATAGTTGGCAGCAGGTCAGTTTGTGGGAAGATCTGACAAACGCATATGCTGTCGTTCCGAGCGAAGCGAGGAATCTTTCCCGTTGCGAAGGCTCGTGGCCGTTGGAAACCGAACCATTACCCCATAGTTCCCGCTCGTTTTCAGACGTTGCACCCTTACTCCATGTAAGAGTATTGATTCGACGACACGAGATCGCGTAAATAGAGCGACATTGAGGCTCGCTTTTTGCCCTCAGCCAGGCGGTGGATAGCCAATGCTCGGCACCATAATTTTTCGGCAGTTGTTCGATGCGGCTTCGTCGACCTACACCTACGTGGTGGGCAACCCGGAAAGCCGCGATGCGGTAATCATCGACACGGTCTTCGAACAGCACTTCCGCGATCGTGCGCTTTTAGACGAACTCGGCTTGAAGCTGCGCGCCGTCCTCGACACGCACTGCCACGCCGATCACGTGACCGGCGCGTGGCTGATGCAACAGGCGACTGGGTGCCGAATCGGTATTTCAAACCGCTACGGCGCCGCGATCGAGGGCGCGGATCTGCGTTTCGATCATGGCGACCGGGTGACCTTCGGCGGACGTTTTCTGGAAGTGCGCGCCACACCCGGCCACACCGACGGGTGCGTCACGTACGTGACCGACGACCGCTGCATGGCCTTCACCGGCGACTGCTTGTTGATCCGGGGCGCCGGCCGCTGCGATTTCCAGCAGGGCAACGCGAGCGCGCTCTACCGCTCCATCACCGAGCAGATCTTCAATCTGCCGGACGATACGTTGATTTTTCCTGGCCACGACTACAGCGGTCGCACGATGTCTTCCGTGGGCGAAGAGCGCCAGCACAATCCACGCATCGGCGGCCGGGCGGACGAGCGCGATTTTGTCGGCTTCATGGAAAATCTCAATCTGGCGCATCCCAAACAGATCGACATCGCCGTGCCGGCCAATTTGCGTTGCGGCAAACCGCAGGATGAAAAAGTTCCACGGCCGGCGGACTGGGGACCGGTGCGACGGAGCTACGCCGGGCTGCTCGAGATCGATCCGCAGTGGGTCGCCGAAAATCTTGGCCAGGTCCATATCCTCGACGTGCGTCAGCCCGAAGAACTGGTCGATAAACTGGGCTGCATTGCCACCGCTCAATGTGTGCCTTTGAACGAATTGAAAGATCGGTTGGCAGAAGTTCCCAAAGACAAGCCTGTGATTCCGGTGTGCCACGCGGGCATGCGTTCCGGCCAAGCCACGGTGATACTGCGCGACGCCGGCTTTCCCCGAGTTGCCAACCTGCACGGCGGCATGCTCTTGTGGCAGCAAATGGGGCTGCCGGTGCTGCGCGCGAAGCCTTTGTCGGAGTAAAGAGTTTTTCAGCCACGCCGAATCCCCGTCCCGCCGACAGCGCAAGGAGTTCGAGCGATTCATCAATGGACGAATTGCAAATGCCGCGTCCGACGCGAGATGCCCACTAGTTTTTCCAAAGCTGCTTGAAAAATCCATTCTGGTCCAGCTCCTGGAGTAACGACAGATCGACAAAACTGTCGGGCGCCGTTTTTCGGGCCAGCGGATGCCGTTCGGCCATCTCGTCTAAAATGAACTGGATGCCCTTGATCGTGGGGTATGGGATCTTTTCCAGTCTTTGAGAATAAAAGGCATAGGCGTCGTCCAAAAGTTCCTTGTCGTCCAGGCGCAAGTATTTTTTCATGATCCGAATGGAAAACTCCCGATCGGTCATGAAGCGATGGAGGCTCTCCGTGTAAGCTTCGAGGAAAGACTTGACCACCGGCCGATGCTCGCGCAGATATTTGGTCGTGACCGTGACACAGGTTTGCTGAAGCTCGATGCCAAGGGAATTGAGATCGAAGAGTTCTTTCATTCCGAGGTGTCGCGCGCGAACCGTTTGCGGCGGGTTGGCAAAGCCCGCCTGGATCGCGCCGTTGTCCAACGCCGTAATGACTTCAGGCAATCCGCCCATCTGCAGGACGGCCACGTCCGTCCCGCGCTTCAGTCCGTAATGATCGAGAAAAATCTTCATGGCCGTATCGCTCAACGCGCCGAATCGGGAAATGCCGAGCCTCTTCCCTTTGAGCTGCTCCGGACTTTTGATTTCGGGACGGGCGTATATCGAGCCGGCGAGCTTGTTCTGCACGCTGGCGATGATTCGCACGTCTCCTCCGGACAAGATCGCTCCGGCGGTAGAAACGCCGGTCACTTGCGCGAGCTGAATTTCGCCGGCGAGCAAAGCCTGGGTTGCCGTGGTTGCGGGAATATAGATGAGATCCGCGTCGATGCCGCGTTTTGCGAGGTAACCGCCATCCTTAGCGATCCAGACAGCAATCTGCCCCGCGACCAGCGCGGCGTAGGCGATTTTGATCGTCTCGGCGGAAACGGCAGGTCGAAATCCCAACAGCCCGGTCAGACAAGCAGCGCTAAGAAGAGCGATGCGCAGCGCTTTTTGACACCGCACTGCGAGCGAGTCTTTGATGCGATCATGAGAGTTCATCGTGGAATCCTCCTCTGTCACATTTTTTCCTATCGCCGTTGCGTTTCTTGCACGGCCGAAATAGCATCGCCCGAGTTCATCGTCCTAGTCAGACAATCGTTTTCCGAGCCGCAAAAGCCCGGCTGGATGACTCCAGTCCGGGCTCATGTGGGACGAATCTAAAGAAGTGGCCGGATCTGCAGACCCAGGACAATTCCCGATTTACGCCGTTGGTGATGTACGCCCAAGCAATTTTTCAGTCAACCGATTTATCATCGCGCAAAATGTCAGAATCAAACCAGGCAACTATGAACTGACATGAAGATGCCCGTTTCGCCCGGGCCAAGAGCCCGGAATGACCGCACCTCGCAACACTGAACCAGCGAAGAAGCCGCGATTTTTTTACGGCTGGTACATGGTCGCCGCGAGTGTCGTCGCCAACACGATATTTTCCGCCGCTTATTTCCAGGGCTTCGGCGTTCTCATCCTGCCGATGGAGCACGCTTTTGGCTGGGACCGCTGGGTGATTTCGGCCGCCATGTCGCTGCGCCAGTTGGAATCCGGCATCGTCAGCCCTGCCGTCGGCTTTTTGCTCGATCGCTTCAGCGCGCGCAAATTGATTTTTTGGAGTGCCGTCATTGCCGGCACCGGCTTCCTCGGTCTTGGCTCGATCAACAGCATCGTCACGTTTTTTCTCTTCTTCGTAATTATTTCTTTGGGCGCCTCCGGCGTCAGCCACGCGGTCACCTGGCCGGTAATTATTTCGCGTTGGTTTCGTCGCAAGCGCGGGCTGGCCACGGGGCTTGCCGTGACTGGACCCATGTTCGGCTCGCCCTTGGTCATACTGAATACGCAGATCGAGGAAGCCTTCGGCTGGCGTACGGTGTTGTTCGGCTATGGCGCTCTGATTCTGTTGGCTGTCACACTAATCAGCATGTTAGTGCGCGATCGGCCGGAGCCTTATGGTTTACGGCCCGACGGTGACCCGCCGGAAGATCCTGTTCAAGGCGTTACCGGCCAGGCGCAGCATCGAACGGATGCCGGCCTGACTTTCCGCGCCGTGCTTCGGACCAAAGAATTCTGGCTATTCACGGGCTACCTGTCCGGCACCTTCGCGGTAAACTCGGCGGTTCAAGGACACATGATTCCCTACTTCCAACAGGATATCGGACTCAGCGCGGCCTGGGCGGCCGTGGTCATGTCGATGGTCTTCATTCTGAGCGGCATCGGACGCATCGGCGGCGGTTATCTGCTGGACAGAATGGATTATCGCCTAGTTCTGGCCGCTGTCGCCGCGATGATGGCCTTTTCACTGTTGTATCTTCAGTTGATGGGCGTCCAATCGGTCTGGTCGGCTTTCCCTTTCGCGCTCGGTTTCGGCGTTGGCTTCGGCTGCCTCGTCCCCATGCGCGGCACTGTGGGAAGTATCATGTTCGGCACCCGCGCCATCGGAAAAATTTTGGGTCTTCTCCAAGGCGGGCCCATCGCCGCGGGCGTCGTCGGCCCCATGGTCATGGGCGTGATCTTCGATCTGCACGGTAGCTACTCCGCCGCAATCTGGGGACTGGTCGGCATCAGCGCGCTGATGGTGCCGCTGTCGTTCGCCATGGCATCGCCGGCCGAGTTGGCCCGGCGCATCGAGGAACAAACAATAAAGACGTGAAACATATTCGTGAATCGTGATCGTGAAAACCCACGTCCACGAACACGATCACGTTCTTCTCATTGACACGATTTTTCGGGGGTGTTAGTCGGACTGCGAATCGAAACGTTTTCTCGCGATCATCTCGGCAAAAATTGGGGGTTGCTATGAGCCGCGAAAGAACCAAGTGGCTGCTAGTTTTTGAGATTTATCTCGCGGCGCTCGCGCTCGATCTGTTCGTGGTCAGATTTGCTTTTGCGCAGGCATCTTTCTTCCAGGGTAAAACCGTCACTATTCTCGAGAGCAGCGCTCCTGGCGGCGTCGGCAGTATGCGCACCAAGGCCGTTGTTCCGTTTCTGCAGAAGTATATCCCTGGCCATCCGACCGTCGTGATGCAGTACATGGACGGCGGCGGCGGACGGAAGGCAGCGAACCATCTGTACAACTCCGTCCGTCCCGACGGCCTGACCATCGGCCGCATGTTGACCCCCTTCGTGATGCAGCCCATCCTCGGCGAAAGCGGTATTCTCTACGATATCGACAAGGTGAGTTACCTCGGCACCAGTTACAGCGGCGGCAATCATGTTTTCTTCACCCGCAAAGAAGCGAGCATCGACAGTTTGGAAAAGCTGCGCGCGGCCTCCGGCTTGAGAATCGGTTCCCAATCGGTGGGACATCTGATCTACATTTCCGGCCGCATGTTCGCGCACCTGATCGGATTGAAGCAGCCGCGCTTCGTCACCGGATATGCCTCGCCCGAATTGGACGTTGCCATCGAGACCGGCGAGATCGATACTCGTTCCACAGTGGCGGACGCTCTGTTGCATGAAAAACCGGAGTGGGTCGAAAAAAATCTGATGGACTTTCACGCCATCATCGAAATCCCCAAGGGACGCAAGCACTCTCATCCGCGTTTCGCCGCGCTGCCCGACATCGAGAGCTTCGCCAAAACCGCCCTCGAGCGAAAAGTGGTTGCGCTCTACCGCACTTTCGTCGGCAGCGGTAATCCGTTCATTCTGCCCCCCGGCACTCCGAAAGACCGTGTGAAAATTCTCCAGGATGCGATGCGCAAGACCTACAAGGATGCCGAGTTCTTCAAAGAGTACGCCAAGCTCACCGGCCTCAAAGCCGAGCCGCAAATGCCGGAGGAACTGGAGCAGACAATCAAGGACATGCCTCGCGACCGCGAAGCTGTCGATCTGTTCAAAAAACTCACGGGCCCGGAGCCGTTGCCTCAACGCTGAGGTGCGGAGAGAACGACTGAGCTAACGCTTCTGCTACGGAATCAATTTCTCGGTCAGTGTACTGATCGAAGGAAGCTCTTCCAGCTTTGCCACGAGCTGAACAATTTCATCCGCCCTGGGCGCGGGCAACGCCAGGGCGGCGTTAGCGCGAAATTTTTCTTCGACTTCCTTCGGCGGCAGGGGATCTTCGAAGCCACCGCGCGGGTGAAGTTGATCCTCCTCGAAGATCGTGCCGTTGCGCATCCTTACCTTCACGTGTCCTTCGAAATGACGCGGATAATCGATCGTCGGATCGAGCTCGTAGCGGACCTTTGCGGCAAGCGCTAGCAGTGCAGGATCCTGAATCGCCGCATCGGAAAACTCTTCGAGGCCCGCTCGCCCGCGCACCAGCATGACAGCGATGCTAAAAGGAAGGCTGAACTTCGCGCCATAGGAACTCGTCGGCGTTTGTTTGTCCGCAAGCGGTTCCCATAGACGGTGCACTGGACCTTCCGCGGTGCGGCAGACCACTTCGGCGATCTGGTCCGGCGCCGGTTGGTGTTTCTGTTTGATTCGAAGCGCGCAGTCCATGTACGGATGCGAAATCGAGCCGCAAGGATACGATTTAAAGGTCAGGCGCGGGATCTCCCATTCCTTGCCCAGCTCGAGAATTTTTTCGAAGCGATATTCGTTCTTGCCGCCGAAGGCGCTGAAAAATCCGTGGGTCCCTTCGAAAACTTTGGCAGGACCGCGAAAACCTTCGCGCGCGAGCAAGGTCGCGATCACGCCGCCGTGCGCCGACCAGCCGGGATGAAGCCGCTTGGTCCAGGTGCCGTCGGCGAGATACTCGATGATTCCCGAACTTTGGCTACCACAAAGACCCAGGGCGTCGACCCACTGGTCGAGAGTCAAACCATAGAGCTTGCCTGCCGCCGCCGCGCCAGCAAATGTGGAGCAGATCGCCGTGGGATGAAAGCCGCGCGCGTGAAATTTTCCCGGCGCGACCAGACCGACTTTACAAAGGACTTCCGTCGCGGCGATGGCACTTTCGAGCACCGCAGCTCCTCCGACGCCGACTTCTTCACCGACGGCGAGGGCGGTCATGCCGGCGCAGCAGCCGGTATGCACGATCGCTTCTTCCAAGGTATCGTCGTAGTCGAGGCCGTGGGCCAAGGTGCTGTTGGCGATCACCGCGTTGGCTGGCGCCACTCGGGTCGGAGAACCGATCAGTAGACTGGCCGGCGCGCCGCCGAGCTTCTGGGCGACCCGGGTCACCATGGCGCCGAAATCCATCGTCGACGAGGCCAGCGCAATGCCGAGCGTGTCGAGGAAAACCAGCTTGGCTTTTTCGACCACCGCCGGCGGCACATCTCTGAGTTTCAAGCCGCTGACAAAACTCCCGATCGACTGCGAGTAGGTTTCCATTCGTCGCTCCACAAAATTTCGAATTTCTTCCATTTGCGAGTCGTGCCGGCGCGAACTGATTGGCTTGACAGCAAATTTCCCGTCGTACTACCTTCGCGCAACATTGCCCCGGGCCGTCACCTAGTTCAAGAGGAGCGCTCGCACATGGAATGGCAGAATCTCATCATCGGTCCGCTTTCAATGGCGGCTGGAGTTCTCGTGTTGCTTGCCATTCTGGCAGTGTTTCTTTGGCTCACCGGCAAATTCGAAGGCTTCGATCCCATCGATGAGATGCTGGGACGTGACAATGCCGCTCTGGGTAT
>Ga0310810_10002194_pt1 | contig 20807 bp, 19 predicted proteins | sample NCmetagenome_FD_207641 | JGI IMG/M metagenome (GOLD analysis project Ga0310810, IMG submission 207641) | Soil microbial communities from experimental microcosm in Duke University, North Carolina, United States - NC | ecosystem: Engineered > Artificial ecosystem > Soil microcosm > Unclassified ...
GCGACGTGGCCCTCGCCCAGGTGCGGACGCGCGTCACGCTGGTGGCGGTCGTCGGGCTCGGCGCGCTGCTGCTGTCGCTGCTCATGGCCTGGTCGTTGGCCCAGCGCCTGACCCGGCCGTTGCGCCAGCTGCAACTCGACGCGTCGATCCTCGGTGCGGGTCACCTCGCGCATCGCAGTCAGGTGCGCTCGGGCGACGAGGTCGGCCGCCTCGCCGAGACGTTCAACAACATGGCGGCCGCGCTGGCCGATCGTGAGCTCGCGCTGCACGAGAGTCGCGAGCGAGTCGCGGTGATCCTGCGCAGCATCGCCGACGGCGTCATCGTGACGGACGCCGCGGGCCGCGTCCGTTTCATGAACCCGGTCGCCGAGGCGATGAGCGGCTGGCGCGAGGTCGACGCGCTTGGGCGACCCCTGCCCGAGGTCTTCGCGGCGACGCGCGAAGCGACCGGCGAGCCGCTGCCCGACCTGGTGCGCCAGGTCGTCGAACGCGGCGTCGTCGTGGCGTTCGGGGAAAGCACGGCGCTGGCGCGCCCGCAGCGGCCGCGCATCCCGATCGAGGTCAGCGGCTCGCCGATCCGCGACGCGCGCGAGCACATCTCGGGCGTCGTCGTGGCGTTCCACGACATCAGCGAGCAGCGGCGCGGCGAGCGCGAGTCCGCCGAGCTCGCGTCCATCGTGCAGTCCACGGACGACGCCATCGTCGGCGTCACGCCGGACGGCACGATCGCGAGCTGGAACGCCGGCGCACGGGTGCTGTACGGCTACGTGCCCGAGGAAGCGCTGGGCCGGCGTCTGAGCGTGCTCGCGCCCGAAGGGCGTGCCGCCGAGGTCGAGGCGCTGCTTGCGCGCGCGCGCGCCGGCGAGCCCGTGCAGGGCGTCGAGAGCGAACGGCTCACGCGCGACGGCCGCGTCCTCGCGGTGTCCCTCACGCTGAGCCCGACGCGCGACGCGCTCGGGCGGGTGACCGGGGTCTCCGAGATCGCGCGCGACATCTCCGAGCGACGCCGCCTCGAGGCTCGGCTCCGCGAGTCGCAGAAGCTGGAGGCGGTCGGCCGGCTCGCCGGCGGCCTGGCTCAGGATTTCCATCAGCGCCTGGAGACGCTGCTCGGGCACTGCCGGCGCGGCCTCGTCGAGATCGCGGCGCGCCGCTCGGGGCGTGAAGCGCTGGAGGAGATCGAGCGCCTCGCGCTGCGCGCGAACGCGCGGCTCGGACCGCTGATGGTGTTCAGCCGGCGCCGCAGGGTGCGGCTGCGGCCGGTCGACGTCGGCGCGCTCCTGCTCGAGATGCAGCGCATGATCGAGCGCATGATCGGCGACGACGTGCGTCTGACGTTGACTCTGGACCAGAAGCTCGGCGCGGCGCTGGCCGATCCCGTCGCGCTGCAGCACGTCGTGCTGCAGCTCGCGCTGAACGCGCGCGACGCCATGCCGGACGGCGGGCGACTGTCGATCGAGACGTCCGAGACGTCGCTCGAGCCGTCCGACCTGCGCCAGCACCCCGATCTCGCGCCCGGGCGTTACGCCGTGATCACCGTGTGCGATACGGGCGCGGGGATGGACGAGTCGACGCGCGAGCAGTTGTTCGAGCCGTTCTTCACGACGAAGGCTGAAGCGTCCGCCGCCGGCAGCGGGCTGGCGATGGTGTACGGCATCGTCCGCCAGTGCGGCGGAGCGGTCGGCGTGGTGAGCGCGCCGGGATCGGGCAGCACGTTCCGCGTCCTGCTGCCGCGCGCCGACGCGCCCGATCTGCCGTTCGACGCCGCGTCGTCGCAGCTGCCGACCGGCAAGGAGTGCGTGCTGCTGGCCGAGGACGATCCGATGCTGCTGCGTCTGACCGCGGACGTGCTGCGCGACTTCGGCTATCGCGTCATCGCCGCGTCCAGCGGCCAGGACGCGCTCGACAAGGCGCGCATCGAGCCCGACGTCGACCTGTTGCTCACCGACATCGTGATGCCGGGCATGAGTGGACGCGCGCTGGCCGAGCGTCTGGCCGGCGAGCGGCCCGGGCTGCGCGTGCTGTACATCACAGGCTACGCCGAGCACCTGACGCCGTCCGGGGAAACCGAGGTCGCGGGCGGCCGCGTGCTCGAGAAGCCGTTCACGCCTTCCGTGCTGGCGCGCGCCGTGCGCGAGACGCTCGACGCGCCGGCGCCGGCGCCGACGGCGGAGGGGTAGCGGCGCGCCCCGCCGTGGGCCGCCGCGCGGGTTCGTCCGTGAGCCTGGGCGGCCGCGCGCCTAGAGCCGGAATCCCGCCGTGACGCCGAGCGTCTCGCCGGTGATGCCGCGCGCGTCGTCCGAGCACAGGAAGACCGCGGTCGCGGCGATCTCCTCCGGGTCCAGCATCCGTTTGAGCGCGGTCGGCTCGACGTAGAACTCGCGCTCGATCTCGGCGGTCGACTTGCCGAGCGACGTGGCGCGGTCGCGCACCACGTTCGCGATGCGCTCGCCGCGCACCGAACCCGGCGCGATCGCGTTCACGGTGATCCCGTGCGCGCCGACTTCCAGCGCGAGCGAGCGCGTCAGCCCGATCATGCCCCACTTGGACGCGGCATATGGGCTGCGCATCGCGTAGCCGATGAGCCCGGCCACCGACGTGATGTTGAGGATGCGGCCGCCCTTTTGAGCAATGAGGTGAGGGATGGCGTGCTTGGAGCACAGGAACGCGCCGGTCAGATTGACGGCGAGCGTGCGCTCCCAGTCTTCGCACTTGGCCTCGGCGACGGACGCCGTGGGGCCGGCGATGCCGGCGTTGTTGACGAGGATGTCGAGGCCGCCGAACTCGGCGATCGTGGCCGCGACCATGCGCACGACGTCCGGTTCCTTCGCGACGTCGGCGACGACGGCGAGGGAGCGGCCGCCCGCCGCCACGATCTCACGGGCCGTCGCCTCGAGGTGCTCGCGCCCGGTGCCGGTGAGCGCGACCGCGGCGCCCTCTTCGGCGAAGCGCAGTGCGATGGCGCGGCCCAAACCCCGTCCGCCACCGGTGATGATCGCGACCTTCCCGGCGAGTTTCATGGCGCGCAAGGTAGCAGGTCTCCCATGGCCTCGCCCGTGGCCTGGCCCCCTCGCGGCGGACGCCTAGAACTTCCCTCGCCGCCTCTCGCGCGACGGCAGGTTCTCGAGGCAGGTCGTCCACCAGCCGGTGCGGATCGTCTCGACGAACTCGGCGGGCAGCGCCTCTTCTTCCATCTCGCGCGCCAGCGACTCGTGGTCGTAGCTCACCGGGCGGAACGTGACCGTGACGTCCGCGCCGAGCTCGAGCGCGGCGTACCACACGTCGGTGCGTCCGTCGTTCGCGGGGCGTCCGATGGCGCCGACGTTGATCACGTGCCGGCCGGAGGGCAGCGCGCGGTGCCAATGCAGCCCGGTGTGCGTGCACGCCAGCACGTCGGCTTCGTACGCGTCGCACAGCCACTCGAGGAACGCGTCGGAGCACGCGCTGTCCCACAGGAATTCGTTCACGCGCCGTGGCGAACCGTGCGTGAGCAACACGCGCCGCTCTCCCGCGGTGAAGCGCGCATGCTCGGGCAGCGCGCGCAGCCACGCGCGGTGCGCGCTCGACGTGCGCGCGAGCGTGTAGTCGTACGAACGCTGCGCGTACTGCTGATCGAGCGGATCGGCGTAGCCGCAGCCACAGTCGTCGAGCGCCTCGCCGATGCTCGCGTCATAGTTGCCGCGCAGCGTGGGCACGCCCGCGGCGCGCAGACGCTCGAGCGAATGGTCCGGGTGCGGGCCGAAGCCGCCGACGTCGCCCAGGCACCACGTGGCGTCCGCGCCGAAGCGCGCGGCGTCGGCCAGCGTCGCGTCCAGCGCGAGGTGGTTGCTGTAGACGCCGCCGAACAGCGCCAGGCGCAGGCCGGTCTCAGCCATTCGCGCAGCTCATGCCGGTCGCGTAGCACGTGACGCACGCGCTGTGCGCCAGCGCGAACGGCTTCAACGTCTCGTCGAGCCGCGCGCCCATGCGTCCGCCCGGCTCGTCCACGAGCAGCGGGCACACGAACACGCCGCGCGACGTCACCGCGCGGCAGTGCCCGCACTGGAGCCGGGTCGCGTCGAACGCGTCCTGCCCGAGGCCGGCCAGCGACGCCGCGAACGGGGCGCCGCGGCGCCCGACCTCACGCCCGAGCGCGAACAGGGGCAGCAGCTTGATGCGGGCGCGGCGCACGCCGGCCGCCTCCAGCGCTGCGACCACGCGCCGCCGCAACACGAGCGGATCCTCGCCCGTCGTCTCGGTCACGGTCACGATCGGCACGAGCCCGGCGTCGGTCAGCGCGCGCACGCCGGCGAGCGCGCGTTCGAAGCTGCCCGCTCCGCGGAACGCGTCGTGCTCGGGCGCGGTCGGCGCGTCGAGGCTGACGCGGATCTCGAGCGAATAGCGCGAACGCTCGCCGAGTTCGGCGAGCGCCGCGACCCGGGCCGCCGTGAACAGCGTCCCGTTCGTCAGCACCGTGCACGGGGTGTGGGGCAGCGTGTCTTCGAGGATGTCGAGCAGGTCCGGATGGAGGAACGGCTCGCCACCCGTGAAATAGCATTCGCGCACGCCGAGCGGCAGCGCTTCGGCAACGCGCGCCGCGACCTCGGCGCGGGTCATGAGCGCGTGCCGCGCGTCGCCCGGACCGCACGACACGAAGCAGTGCGTGCACGACAGGTTGCACAGCGTCCCGGCGACCTGGATCCACAGCTCGTCGAGGTGCGCGAACGGCTGGCGCGGGACGTCCGCAGTCGTGCGCGAGGCGGTGAAGGCGGGAAGGACCTGGCTCATGGGCGGCGGGACGACGCTCGGACCTCCGGACGACGCTGAAATCGCTCGGGCTGCGTCGGTTGACTCGGTCGCGCGCGCCCGCCTATTCTGACCTATTCCGTCACGGGACCGCGCGACCGCCGAGCGGGTCGGAGCGGCCTTCCAAGCGGGTACTATGCGTGAATCCTGCGAAAAAATCATGCGCGCGAGGCTCGGCCTTGGAACCGGCCGGGGCCGCGCTCCATCCAAGCGAGCGACCCGCGTTTCGGGGGTTCGATGACGCTCTCGGGCCCGGGAACCGGAGTTCCGCTTCGGGAAGCCGCCATGCCGCTCGAATCCCACGACGTCTTGAAGGCCCTGGGCACGGTCCAGGACCCGGACCTGCACCGCGATCTCGTCACGCTCGGCATGATCGAGGCGTTGACGATCGCGGACGGCGTGGTCGCGTTCGACCTGGTGCTGACGACCGCGGCCTGCCCGCTCAAGGAGCAGATCGAGGGCGAGGCGCGCGCCGCCGTCGCCGCGCTGCCGGGAGTGCGCGACGTGCGCATCCGCACCACGTCGCGCGTGCGCAAGGCCAAGGATCCCACGGCCGAGCGCAAGGCGCTGGTCGGCGTCGGGCACGTGCTGGCCATCGGTTCGGGCAAGGGCGGCGTCGGCAAGTCGACGGTGAGCGCGAACCTCGCGGTGGCGCTGGCCCGCGCCGGCGCCAAGGTCGGTCTGCTGGACGCGGACATCTACGGCCCGAACCTGCCGCGGATGCTCGGCGTGCGCCGCCAGCCTTCGCAGCGCGACGGCAAGATCCTGCCGGTCGAGGCGTACGGGCTCTCGTTCATGTCGATGGGCCTCCTCGTCGACCAGGGCGAGGCCGTGGTCTGGCGCGGCCCGATGCTGCACGGCGCGATCAAGAGCTTCCTGCACGACGTCGACTGGGGCGACCTCGACTACCTGCTCGTCGACCTGCCGCCCGGGACCGGCGACGTGCAGCTGTCGCTGATCCAGCAGACCGCGGTGGCCGGCGCGGTGATCGTGACCACGCCTTCCGAGGTCGCGCTCGAAGACGCGACGAAGGCGGTCAACATGTTCGTGAAGCTGCAGGTGCCGGTGATCGGCGTGATCGAGAACATGAGCTACTTCGTGTGCCCGAACTGCCAGGAGCGCCACGCCATCTTCAACACCGGCGACACCGAGGCGCGCGCGCTGGCGATGGGGCTGCCGTTCCTCGGCGCGATCCCGCTGCATCCCGACGTGAGAAAGGGCGGCGACACCGGCCGCCCGGTCGTCGACGAGAAGCCCGACAGCGAATACGCGAAGGCCCTGACCCGCATCGCCGGCCATCTCGCGCAGCAGGCCTCGATCCAGAGCCTGGGAGTGTCATGAGCGCCCGACGCGAGGTCTATGCCGATCACGCCGCGACCACGCGGCCCGACCCGGACGCCGTCGCCGCCATGGCGCCGTATCTGGGCGAGGAGTTCGGCAACGCGTCGTCGGTGCACGGACGCGGCCAGCGCGCGCGCGACGCGGTGGACCGCGCGCGTCGCCAGGTCGCCGACCTGGTGGGCGCGGCCCCGGAAGAGATCGTGTTCACGGCGACCGGCAGCGAGGCGAACAACCTCGCGTTGCAGGGCGTGCTCGGCGTCTCCAGCTTCGGCGGACCCGGCGCGCGGCGCCGGCTGATCGTGTCGGCGATCGAACATCCGTCCGTGCTGGAAACGGCAAGCCATCTCGAAGCGCTCGGGGTGCGGCTCGACGTCGTGCCCGTCGGCGCGGACGGCGTCGTCGACCCCGATGAGGTCGCGAAGCGCCTGGGCGCCGACGTGGCGCTCGTCTCCGTCATGCTCGTCAATAACGAGATCGGCACGCTCCAGCCCGTCGCCGAGATCGCGGCGCTGGCCCGCGCGGCCGGCGCGCGCATGCACTGCGACGCCGTGCAGGCCGCCGGCAAGCTCGCGCTCGACGTGGACGCGCTCGGCGTCGACCTGCTGACGCTGGCCGGGCACAAGTTCGGCGGGCCCGCGGGAGCGGCCGCGCTGTACGTGCGCCGGCGCACGCCGCTCGTCGGGCTCGTGCACGGCGGGCATCAGGAGCGCTCGCGCCGCGCCGGAACCGAGAACCTGGCGGCGCTCGTCGGCTTCGGCGTCGCCGCCGAGCGCGCGGCCGCCCGCGCCTCCGGCCCCGAGCCCGCGCGCCTCGCCGCGCTGTCGGCCCGGCTCCTCGAGGGGCTCGAGCGCGTCGCGCCCGGCGTGCGCCTGAACGGCGACCGCGTGCGTCGCGCGCCCGGGTTCGTCAACGTCCGCTTCGAAGGCGTCGACGGCGAGGCCGTGCTGCACGAACTGGACGCCGTCGGCATCACCGTCTCGACCGGCTCGGCGTGCAGCGCCGCGAGCCCCGGACCGTCGCACGTGCTGCTCGCCCTCGGCCTCGATGCGGAAGACGCGCACGCCAGCGTGCGGTTCTCGCTGGGCGAGGGCAACGACGTGGACGACATCGCCACGATCCTCGATCAAATCCCCGCCGTCCTCGAGCGGCTGCGCGCGCTCGATGCCGCCCACGGGGAGCGCCGCGCCTAGAAGGCGCCTGCCAAGGAGCAGCCATGAACCAGCACGAACAGTTCCGCCTCAAGGTCGGCTTGGCCGAGATGCTGAAGGGCGGCGTGATCATGGACGTGATGAGCGCGGAGCAGGCCGAGATCGCGCAGGAAGCCGGCGCCGCGGCCGTGATGGCGCTCGAGCGCATCCCGTCCGAGATCCGCCGTCACGGCGGCGTCGCGCGCATGAGCGACCCGCACATGATCAAGGCCATCCAGAGCGCCGTCGACATCCCGGTCATGGCCAAGTGCCGGATCGGCCACCGCGTGGAGGCGCAGATCCTCGAGGCGCTCGAGGTCGACTTCGTCGACGAGAGCGAGGTGCTGACCCCGGCCGACGAGGAGCACCACGTCTGGAAGCACGACTTCAAGGTTCCGTTCGTGTGCGGCTGCCGCGATCTGGGCGAGGCGCTGCGCCGGATCGGCGAGGGCGCGGCCATGATCCGCACGAAGGGCGAGGCCGGCACCGGCAACATCGTCGAGGCCGTGCGCCACATGCGAAGCGTCCAGAAGCACATGAAGCATCTGGTCACGCTGCGCGCGGACGAGTTGATGGCGGAGTCCAAGCAGATGGGCGCGCCGTTCGAGGTCGTGCAGCAGGTGGCCAAGACCGGCACGCTGCCGGTGCCGAATTTCGCGGCCGGCGGCGTCGCGTTGCCGGCGGACGCCGCGCTGATGATGCAGCTCGGCGCGGAGGCCGTGTTCGTGGGCTCGGGCATCTTCGAGGTGGGCAAGGATCTCGCGCCCGCCGATCAGCGGCGCGCCCAGCTGCGCATGGCGCAGGCCATCGTCAAGGCCGTCGCGAACTACGACCGGCCCGACGTCCTGGCCGAAGTCAGCACCGGGCTGCCGTCGGCCATGCGCGGCCTGTCGCTCGAGACGCTGTCGGAGGAGCAACTGCTTGCCAAACGCGGCTGGTGATGGCGCGCCGCGCCCGCGCGTCGGCGTGCTGAGCCTGCAGGGCGACTTCGCGAAGCACGGCGCGGTGCTCGAGCGGCTCGGCGCGACCGCCGTGCGCGTGTCGTTGCCCGAACACCTCGCGGAGCTGGACGCGCTCGTGCTGCCGGGCGGCGAGTCGAGCACGATGCTGCGCCTGCTCGACGCGACGGGGCTGGCGCGGCCGCTCGCCGCGTTCGTGCGCGAACGGCCGGTGCTCGGCACGTGCGCCGGCCTCATCCTGCTGGCCGCCGAGGCGGATCGCCTGCCGGCGGCGACGCTCGGCGTGCTCGACGTGTCCGTGCGCCGCAACGGCTACGGGCGTCAGGTGCACTCGTTCAGCGACGCCGTCGAATTCGCGCCGCTCGGCGATCGGGTGAGCGGCGTATTCATCCGCGCGCCGCGCCTCGTGCGCGTCGGCGCGGGCGTCGAGCTCATCGCCCATCACGCCGGCGAGCCGGTCGGCGTGCGTGCGGGCCGCGTGGTGGGTCTCGCGTTCCACCCCGAACTGACGGGCGACGCGCGCGTCCATCGCTGGTTCCTCGAGGACGTGGCCGGGCTCGCCCTGTCGCGCGCCACGACGGTGGCGCACGGGGAGGCGGCGTGACCCAGCGCGTCGCGGCGCGCCGCGCCGTGCACGACTTCGTGGCCCGCCACCAGCGTTTCCTGCTCACGACCCATCTCAACCCTGACGGCGACGCGATCGGCAGCGAAGTCGCGTTCGCGCGCTGGCTGCGCGGCATGGGCAAGAGCGTGCGCATCCTGAACGACTCGGTGACGCCGAACGCGTTCCTGTTCCTGACGGACGAGGATCCGGTCGAGGTCTACGAGCCCGAGCTGGCCGAGCGGCGCTTCGCGGAAGCCGACGCGCTCGTCGTGCTCGACACCAGCAATCGCCAGCGCATCGGCCGTCTGGCCACGGCGCTCGACCAGCACGTGATCGAGATCGCCGTGCTCGACCACCACGTGTCGCAGCCGCAGGGCTTCGGGCGCGTGAATCTGATCGACCCCGAGCTGGCCGCGACCGGCGAGTTGGTCTACGACCTCATGCGCGAGGCCGGCGCGACCATCGACCGGCGCGCGGCGGAGGCGCTGTACGTCGCGCTCATGACCGACACCGGCGGCTTCCGCTATTCCAACACCGACAGCCACGCGCATCGCATGGCCGCCGAGCTGTTGGCGCTCGGCCTCGACCCGCAGGAGCTGTACGCGCGCGTCCACTCGAACGCGCCGGCCGGCCGGCTGCGCTTCTTCGGTGAGGTGCTCGCGAAGCTCGAGATGCGCGCGGACGGACAGCTTGCCGTGCTCGACGCCGCGCCCGAACAGTTCCAGCGCCACGGCCTCGTCGGCGCCGACACCGAGGGTCTCGTCGACATGCCGCGCAGCATCGCCGGGGTCGAGCTGGTCGCGCTGTTCTCGGAAGTCGAGCCGGGCAAGGTGAAGGTCAGCCTGCGCTCGGCCGGCCGCGTCGCGATCGACCAGGTGTGCACGCGACTGGGCGGCGGCGGGCACCCGCACGCCGCCGGCGTGCTGTTGCGCGGCACGCGCGACGACGCGCGCGCGCGCGTGCTCCCCGAGCTGGAGGCGGCGCTCGCGGCTTGGAACGGCGCGGCGGCGCGGCCCGCGTCGTGAGCGCGACGTTGCGCCTCGAGGCGCGCGGGCTCGGGCACCGTTTCGCGGCAGGCCGGGGGCTCGACCCGGTCGACTTCGCCGTCGAGGGGCCGGGCGTGACCGCGGTCACCGGCGAGAACGGCTCGGGCAAGAGCACGCTGCTGCGCATCGTCGCCGGCCTGCTGCGCGCGACCCACGGCACGGAGCGCCTCGAGGTCGACGGTCGCACGCTGCCGGCGTCCGGTCGGCGCGACGCGATCGGCCTCGCCAGCCCGGACCTGGCGTTCTACGAGGAATTGAGCGTCGGCGAGAACCTCGAGTTCGCCGGCGAGGCGCGCGGCCTCGCCGCGCCCGCGCGCGCGGCCGGGGAGGCCCTCACGCGTGTCGGGCTCGAGTCGCGCCGCGACGATCGCGTCGCCGCGCTGTCGAGCGGCATGCGCCAGCGCCTGCGCCTGGCGTTCGCGGTGCTGCACCGGCCGCGCTGGCTCCTGCTCGACGAACCGGGCGGGCACCTCGACGATTCCGGCCGCGCCACGCTCGAGCGGATCGTCCGCGAGCATGCGCGGGACGGGCACGTGCTGCTGGCCACCAACGACGAAAGGGAATGGCGCCTTGGCGGGCAACGCATCGCGCTCCGCGGCCGCGGTCTGGGCCATCCTGCGTAAGGAGTGCAGAACCGAATGGCGCACGCGCTGGGGCTTGAACGCCGCGCTGCTGTTCGCGGTGACCACGCTGACCGCGGTGAGCTTCGCGGTCGGACGGATGCCCGATCGGCCGGACGTGCTGTCCGCGCTGCTGTGGATCGTGCTGCTGTTCGGCGCACTGTCGTCGCTCGCCCACGCGTTCGTGCGCGAGGTCGAGGGCCACACGCTGACGCTGCTGCGCCTCGTGGCCTCGCCGCTCGAGATCGCGACGGGCAAATTCCTGTTCAACGTGGTCTTCCTGCTCGTGATCGAAGCGGTCACGGTGCCGCTGTTCCTGGCGCTCATGGGCGCGCCGCCGCCGCGCTGGGGCACGTTCATCGCGGTGCTGCTGCTGGGCACGCTGGGGCTCGCCGCCTCGGGCACGCTGACCGGCGCCCTGATCTCGCAGACCCGCGGCCGGGGCGCGCTGTTCGCGGCCGTCTCCCTGCCGCTGCTGCTGCCGGTCCTGGCCGCCGCGGTGAGCGGCACCCGCGCGCAGTGGAGTGGGCTCGATCCGGGCGCGCCGCTCAACCTGCTCGCGGCGTACGCGCTCGGCGTGGTCGCGATCGGCGTGCTGCTCGTCGACCATCTCTGGGAGGAGTGACGTGATCGCGCGCGTATTCCTGCTGCTGTGGATCGCCGCCGCGCTCGTCGCGGCGTTCCTGTGGGCGCCGCTCGTGCCCGTGCTGGGCGCGACGACCCGCGTGTTCTATTTCCACTTTCCGGCGGCGCTCGTCACGTGTCTCGCGCTCGGCTGGTCGATGGTGCACAGTGCGCTCTATCTGCGCACGCGCGATCTGGCGCACGACGACCACGCCGCGGCGTCCGCGGAGCTCGGGCTCCTGTTCTGCGTCGTGGCCACGGTCAGCGGCTCGATGTGGGCCAAGGCGATGTGGGGCGCGTACTGGAACTGGGACCCGCGCGAGACGTCGATCTTCTTCCTGCTGCTGCTGTACGGCGCGTACCTCGCGCTGCGCGCCAGCCTCGACGAGCCGGTGCGCCGCGCCAGGCTCGCGGCGGTGTACTCGTGCATCGCGTTCGTGGCCGTGCCGTTCCTCGTGTTCGTCGTGCCGCGCCTGTACTTCTCGCTGCATCCGGACCCGCTCCTGAACACGCGCGGCAAACCGGACATGGACTGGCGTATCATGGCCTGCGCCGGCGCGATGCTGATCGGCCTCACCGCCACGTTCTTCTGGATGCTGTCGCTGCGCGTGCGCCTCGGGCGCGTCGAGCGGCGGCGCGAACGCTCGAAAGACGCGCCGGCCGTGCCGGCCGGAGGGAAGTCATGAACGGAAATCTCGTCGTCCTGGGAGTCGCGCTGCTGACCTGGGGCCTGTTGTTCACGTACCTGGTGCGGCTCGAGAAGCGCATCCGCGACTTGGAGAAGCCATGAACCTGAAGCTCGCGCTGGCCGCGGTGTTGCTGATCGCCGCGACCGCCATCGGCGTCTCCAGCTTCAAGAAGTCGGTGACGCCGTACATCTCGTTCGTCGAGGCGCGGCACTCGACCGGGCTCGTGCAGGTGAACGGCGTGCTGGCCGACAAGAACTACGTGGCGCGTCCCGAGGACCAGTTCCTCGAGTTCTCGCTCAAGGACTCGCGCGGCGAAGTCATGCGCGTGCGCTACCGCGGCGTGATCCCCGGCAACTTCGATCAGGCGGTCTCGGTGGTGGCGATCGGGCGCTACACGTCCGACCACTTCGAAGCCGAGCAGTTGCTCGTCAAGTGTCCTTCCAAGTACCAGGCCGAAGCCGAGAAGGCGAGGAAGACTTCGTGACCCTGCGCTCGCTGCTGCGCGGCCATCGTCCCCGCGCTGCTCGGCGCGGCGAACGTCCTGAACACCGGCCAGGTGTTCACCTGGATCGCGTTCCTCGCCGCGCTCGTCGCGTTGCTCGCGTACGTCGCCGCGGCCGGAGGCCGCGACGGCGCGCTGCCGGCGGCGCGGCTCGCGTACCGCGTGCAGTGGGCCGCCTACATCGCCGCCGCGGCCACGTTGTGGCACATCCTGTTCACGCACCAGTTCCGCTACGAGTACGTGGCGTCGTACTCCTCGCTGTCGATGCCCGGACGCTACGTGTACGCGGCGTTCTGGGGCGGGCAGGAGGGCACGTTCATGCTGTGGGCGCTGCTCACGTGCTCGCTCGGACTCGTGCTCATGCGCGTGCGCCATCCGCTGATCCCGACGGCCATGGTGTTCCTGAACCTGCCGCTCGTGATGCTCGGTCTCGTCACCGTCATGCGCGGGCCGTTCCTGACGTTCGCGGCGAATCGCATTCCGGTGGACGGCAACGGCCTCAATCCGCTGCTCCAGGATCCGTGGATGACCATCCACCCGCCGGTGCTGTTCACCGGCTTCTCGTCGCTGGCGATTCCGTTCGCGATCGCCATGGCCGCGCTGGTCAAGCGCCGCTACGACGACTGGATCCGCGTCGCGCTGCCGTGGGTCGTGCTCAGCACGGGCGTGCTGTCGATGGGCTTCATCATGGGCGGCGTGTGGGCGTACAAGGTGCTGGGCTGGGGCGGCTACTGGGGCTGGGACCCGGTCGAGAACGGCTCGCTCATCCCGTGGCTGTCGAACGTCGCGCTGCTGCACGGCCTGCTCGTGCAGCGCGTGACCGGGAGCCTGCGTCGCACGAACTTCTTCCTCGCGATCACGTCGTACGTGCTCGTGCTGTACGCGTCGTTCCTCACGCGCAGCGGCGTGCTCGCCGACTTCTCGGTGCACTCGTTCGTGAACCTCGGACTGAACGGCTTCCTGCTCACGTTCCTGATCCTCGTCGCCGTCGTCGGCTACGGCGCGCTCGTGCTGCGCCTCCGCGACATCCCGAAGCCCCAGGAGCCGCTCGGCAACCTGTCGCGCGAGTCCATGATGTGGCTCGGCCAGCTGGTGTTCATGCTGATGTGCGCGCTGACCGCGGTCGGCATGAGCGCGCCGCTGATCACGCGCCTGTTCGGCCCGCCGTCCAACGTGCAGACGTCGTACTACAACCTGGTGAACGCGCCTCTGGCCATCGCCATGGGGCTGCTGCTCGGCATCTCGCCGCTCATGCGCTGGCGCAAGCACGAGGCCTCCGCGCTCGGCCGCGCCGCCGCGCCGGCGCTCGTGCTCGCGCTCGTCGTGACCGTGACCGCCGTGGCGTTCGGGGTGCGCGAGGCCATTCCGGCGTGCGTGGTGTTCGCGGCGAGCTTCGCGCTGGCCGCGAACGCGATCGTGACGTGGCGTGGCTTCCGCGCGGGATGGAAGCACGGCATCGCGTACCTCGGGCACATGGGCGTGTCGCTGCTCCTCATCGGCGTGATCGCGTCGTCGCACTACGGGAACGCGGTGCAGGTGCAACTGCCGCGCGGCCAGGCGCGCAGCGCGCTCGGCTACCGGCTCACGTACCAGGGCGTGCGGCACGAGGCCAACGGCAAGGACCGGGTGATGATCGCGGTCGCCGCGCCCGAGCGCTCGTTCGAGGCGTCGCCGGCGCTGTATTGGAGCGACTACAACCAGGGCTATATGAAGAAGCCGCACATCGAGCGCTTCCTGACGCACGACATCTACATCTCGCCGCTCGAGATGGTCGGGACCGATGCAAACGACGAGTCGGGCGCGGTGTGGCTGGCGAAGGGCGAGAGCAAGAAGGTCGGCGACGTCACGTACACGTTCGTGGACTTCGACGCGCAGATGGGGCAGGTCGTGCACGTCGCCGCCCGGCTGCGCGCCGAGACCGGCGGTCGCACCGTGCCCGTGCGCCCGGTGCTCGAGATGGATCTGAAGACCGGCGCCCGCAATTCCATTCCCGACTACCTCCCGGGCGGCGGCTCCATCGAGATCGTGCGCGTCGATCCGAGTCAGGGTCGCGTCGCGCTGCGCCTCCCCGGCGCCGAGCGCGGCGCGAAAGTGGGAGACGTGCTCGCCGTCGAGGTGAGCACGAAGCCGCTCATCAATCTGGTATGGATCGGCGCGATCGTCATGCTCGGGAGTGTGTTCCTGAGCGTGCTCCGGCGCGGCCTCGACCTCGGTCGCAACCCTACCGCGCGCGTCTAGCAGGGACGGCCGGCCTCAAGTTGGGCCGATGTGGCTCACATTCCACGTATGACTCGTTCGCACTGCATTCGACGCACGATAAGGTGGGGCAATTTTCCATTCGTGAGTCGGAATTCCACATGGCAATCGCGAGTCCGGTATGGTTAACATGTGAGCGCGAGATTCGTCTGCCCACCCCTTCGCACGAATCCTCGCGATGTGCCAGCCATGGAAGGCGCTTTCGCAAGATCACTGGCCGACGCGCACCGATGCGACGTGGTCCTGTCTCGCCCGCTCGCGAAAGTTCCAGACCCATGATCCAGCGTTCCTCTCCAAAAGAGTCGACGGCCGGCCGTCTGTTGATCGTCGAGGACGACGATCAGATTCGCACGCTGCTCGCGTATCTGCTCGGCCAGAGCGGCTACGCCGTGTTCACCGCCACGACCGGGGAAGAAGCGCTCGCGCGCCGTGCCGAGTGCAATCCCGATCTCGTGCTCCTTGACGTGCATCTGCCCGGACGCAGCGGCCATGACGTGCTGCGCGAGATCCGCGCCAGCGAGGACGGCCGACTCCTTCCGGTGGTGATGATGACGGGCTGGGTGAGCCGCCAGGAGAAGTTGGACGCGCTCGCGGCGGGCGTCACCGATTTCATCGTGAAGCCGTTCGATCCCGAGGAGATGGTCGCGCGCGTGCGGTCGCTCGTGAGCTTCAAGAGCCTGACCGACGTGCTCGAAGAGGCGACGAAGGTCGTCATCGCCCTGGCCAAGACCATCGACGCGCGCGATCCCTATACGGCCGGCCATAGCGAACGGGTCTCCTTGTTCGCCGGACTGCTCGCTGAGCGCATCGGGCTGTCGGCCTCCGATACGCGCGTCGTGCGCGAGGGCGGACTGTTCCACGACATCGGCAAGATCGCGCTGCCCGATCCGATCCTGCTGAAGCCCGGTCCGCTCACGCCGACCGAGTTCGAACAGATCAAGCGCCATCCGGTCGTCGGGCGCGATCTCATCGCGCACTTGAAGACGCTGGCACCGGCGCTGCCGATCGTGCTGTACCACCACGAGCGGCTCGACGGCTCCGGCTATCCCGATGGATTGATGGGGGACTCGATTCCCCTGTTCGCGCGGGTGACGTCGGTGGCCGACATCTACGACAGCATGACCACCGTGCGGCCGTACCGCCGCGCGCTTTCGCAGGACGAAGCGCTCAGCATCATGCACACCGAGGCGCGGCGCGGGTGGTGGGACGATGAACTGGTCGACGAATTCTGCGCCGTGATGTCCGTCATGAAAGAAGCGCATACCGGCTGATCGCGATGGCCGTCGCGGCGCGGTCCATGCGGGGCGCGCCGCGAGAACGGCGGGACGGGGAGGCAAGACGATGTCTCCCCGTTTTTCGCGCTTGGCATGTGCCCATATGTGCAGTAGATTGTCCGCGGTGCCCGAGACGCACAATGTTCGAATCACTCAACGATCCCGTGGACGTGCTGACCTCGTTCGTCGACGGTCGCATGGAGCCGTTGCGCTTCCGCTGGAACGGTCGGGTGGTCCGCATCGCCCGCATCACGGGCCGGTGGAGTCGCCGGGAAGGACAGAACGTGATCCAGTGCTTCGCGGTCGAAGGGGCGTCCGAGGAGAGCTTCGAATTGTGCTACGACGCGCGACGCCCGAGTTGGACGCTGAGTCGGGCGTGGCGCACGGCGGGCCGGGAGTCGTCCTCGTGATCCTGCTCGTCGACATGGACGCGTTCTTCGCTTCGGTGGAGCAGGCCCACCACCCGCATCTCGTGGGCAAACCGGTGATCGTGTGCGGCGATCCCTCGCGGCGCGGCGTGGTCACGGCCGCTTCGTACGAGGCGCGCCCCTTCGGCGTGCGTGCCGGGATGCCGCTCGGCGAGGCGCGGAAGCTGTGCCCGCAGGCGGAATACGTCGAGGGAAATCCCGAGAAATACGTGGCGCTGTCGCTGCGTCTGCTCGACCTCTACCTGACATTCAGTCCCGACGTGGAACCGTTCAGCGTCGACGAGGCGTTCGTCGGGCTGGATCGAAGGCTTTCGCTGGCGGACGCATCGGAGATCGCGGCGTCGATCCAGCGCGAAGTCGACGCGCGCTTCCGGCTGGGAGCGTCGATCGGCGTCGGGCCCAACAAGCTCGTGGCCAAGATGGCCTCGGGCGTCAACAAACCGCGAGGGCTGACCGCGCTCTCGGAAGAGGACTTCCGTCGCGTGTTCTGGTCGCGCGACGTGCAGGAGATGTGGGGCGTGGGACCCAGGCTCGCCGAGCGCATGCGGTCGCTCGGGATCGAGACCGTCGGCGGCTTGGCCCACGCCCCCGAAACCGAATTGCGCGCCGCGTTCGGCGTGGTCGGCGCGCAGCTGCGCGAGGCCGCGTGGGGGCGGGACGACACGCCGCTCGTGCCCTATCACCGCGGCGTCGATCCCAAGTCGATGGGCCACGAGGTCACCCTGGAGCGGGATTCAGGGAGCGCCGGGTTCCTCGACGGCACGTTGCTGCGGCTCTCTGATCAGGTCGCGAGACGCCTGCGCACCGAGGGTTTCTGCGGGCGCACGGTCACGCTCAAGCTGCGCAACTCTCGGTTCGAGACGCGCCTCCGCCAGCGCGCCCTCGCGAACCACACGGAGGATCACCTGCGCATCTACGAAGTCGCGAAGTCCCTGCTCGCCGAGATGTGGACCGGTGACCGAGTGCGCCTGATCGGGGTCAGCGTTTCGAGCCTCGAGAGGTCGGCGAGCGGGGCCCAAGCGGAATTGTTCGAAGACCACCGTCGCGATCACGCGTTGACGCGCGCCCTCGACGGACTGCGCGACAAGCTCGGCGAAGGGAGCGTGGTTCCGGCCGGATCGCTGATCTGCCGTCACGATCTCGGGCACGTGCCGTTCGGCGCCGTGTCGCCGCGCAGGGATCCGGAAAGCGGCACGAGGGCCGACGGAAGTGGCGCGCCGCCGGCGCGTCCCACGCCCGCCACGAGACGGTCCGCCGCGCGTCACAACGTGCGCGGCGCTTTCGGGAACGCGCCGCGCGTCCCGCGGTCCGATCCGTCGTGAACGCCGGCTCGCGCCCCGCCTCCGGCCGCGCTCCGCGGACGCCGCACGACCCGCGGTCGCCGCAGGACCCGCGGTCGCGCACACGCGCGAATCCTTCCGAGGATCTTCTCCTGCCGCTCGACCTGCCCTCCAAGGCGGAAGAGCCGGCGCCCGAGCCGCGACCCGAGACGCGCATCCGCATCGGGACCAGCGGCTATTCGTTCGCGGACTGGGTCGGGCCGTTCTATCCGCAGGGCACGAAGCCGTCGGACTTTCTGACCTACTACTCGCGCCACTTCGACATTGTCGAGGTCAACGCCACGTACTACCGGATTCCGCAGCCGCGCGTGCTCGAGCAGATGGAACGCAAGACGCCCGCCCGGTTCCGCTTCGTCGTCAAACTGCACCACTCCATGACCCACGAAGACACGCTCGACGCCGGTTCGGTGCAGGACTTCCGCGCGGCGCTCGTGCCGCTCCGCGAGGCCGGCAAGCTGGACGCGCTGCTCGCCCAGTTCCCGTGGGCGTTTCGCAGCAGCGCCGCGTCGTGGGAGCGCCTGTCCCGACTGCGCGATGCGCTCCCCGACGATCCGCTGTTCGTCGAGTTCCGCCACGACTCGTGGAACACGCCCGACCTGGCGGAGCGGCTGCGCGAGCGCCGACTCGGCTTCTGCGCGGTGGACGAGCCCGCGCTCAGCGGACTCATGCCGCCCGTCGTTCATCTCACCGCGGACGACGGCTACGTGCGCTTCCACGGCCGCAACGCGGCCACGTGGTGGGGCAGCGGCGCGGGCGGCGGCGACCGCTACGACTGGAATTATCGCCGGGAGGAGTTGAACGAATGGGTGGGCAAGATCGCCGAGCTGGCCGATCGCGCCCGGCGCACGTACCTGTTCTTCAACAACTGCCACGCCGGACAGGCCGCGCGCAGCGCGAAGCTCATGCAGGAGCTGCTGCGCCAGCAGAAACTGTCGGCCTGAGACGCCAGCGCCCGCTTGCCCGCCGCGGCCAGGCTCGTCTAGCGTAGCGGCACGCCTCGAAATTCCAACGGAGACCCGCTCATGTCCGACGCCCAGTATCCGGCCGCGTTCATCACGACGCCGCCGCGGCGCGTGCTGTTCCTGTGCGTACACAACGCCGCGCGCAGCCAGATGGCCGAGGGCTTCGCGCGCCTCATGGCGCCCGCGGACGCGATGGTGTGGAGCGCGGGGTCAAAGGCCACGCTCGTCCATCCGCTCGCGATCGAGGTGATGCGCGAAGTCGGCGTCGACATCTCGGCCCAGCGTTCGCAGACCGTCGACGACGTGCCATGGCGCGAGGCCGACACGGTCGTCACGCTGTGCGGGGAGGCGGACGCCGTGTGCCCGCAGGTGGCGGGCACGGTGCGGCGCGTCCACTGGCCGCTGCCCGATCCGAGCGCGGCACCCGAGGAAAGGCGCCTCACCGCGTTCCGCGAGGTGCGTGACGAGATCCGCTGGCGCGTGTCGTGCCTGTGGCCGCAGGGCGATTGAAGCCACCGCCGGTCCGACACGCACCGTCTGACCACGGGCGGGGGGGACGGTCGCGCTCGCGCCCGCGCCCGCGCAACTTTCCCACTTGACGCCTCTCGGAACTCCTCCGTGCGCATTCCGTCGCTCGTCGGCCAGCGCCCTCCGTCGCGCGCAGCGAACGCCGCTCGCGGCCCTCTCGCACGACTCGCGAAAGAAATCCGGGGCGGACGCGCTCCACACCGAGGGACGCGATCCTCAAGCGCGCGAATCACGCATGGTAGGAATCGAGTGCTGCCTCGGCCCGAAGCCATCGGGCCACCGCACGACTCGCCCCCGCGGACGACGCCATGCGCAAGTACTCACTGACTCATCTGAGCGATGCGGCACTTCTCAAGGATCTCGGCACTCTCGTGGCGCACGATCGCGCGACGACCGCGTCCCTGCTGGCCCACATCGCGGAAGTCGACGCGCGCAAGCTCTACCTGCCCGCCGGCTACCCGTCGATGCACGCCTACTGCGTCGACGAGCTGCGGCTCTCCGAGGACGCGGCGTACAAGCGGATTCGCGCCGGGCGCGCGGCTCGCGATTTCCCGATGCTGTTCGACGCCGTCGCCAGAGGCGATCTCAGTCTGGCGGCCGTACATCTGCTGGCGTCCCATCTCACCGAGGGGAACGCCGCTGATCTGATGGCTGCGGCCGCGGGCAAGCGGAGGGTCGAGATCGAAGCCCTGCTCGCGGCGCGCTTCCCGTGCTCGGAGTTCCTGGCGATCGGTGAAGTTGCTCGGCTGAATCAGACGCTCGTCCAACTGGCCCCGGGGCCAGTTGACGCCGGCAACTCGTTGTCTGCAAACGATCCGATTCCGCAGTCGGAGGTCCGTGACGCGCACGCGCGGATCGCGCGCCTCGCGACCGACGACCCCGCCGTGCGGCCCCGCGTGACCCCCGTCTCCGCCGAGCGCTACCTGCTGCACGTCCCGATCGACCGGGCGACGCACGACAAGCTCAAGCACGCGGTGGCGCTGCTCGGTCACGCAATCCCCTCTGGAGACGTCGCCCAGGTGCTCGATCGCGCGCTCGACACGCTGGTCAGGACGCTCGAGCGCCGCAAGTGCGCCAGGACCGCCCGGCCGGCACGAGGCGGCGGGCCGCGTCCGCGCCGCACGCCAGGTTCGCGCCACGTGCCCGCTCACGTCCGCCGCGCCGTCTGGGAGCGCGATCGCGGGCAGTGCACGTTCGTCGGCGACACGGGGCATCGCTGCGGCGCGAGCACCAGACTCGAGTTCGATCATGTCGAGCCCGTCGCCAGGGGCGGCCGGGCGACGGTCGAGACCATCCGCCTGCGCTGTCGCGCCCATAATCAATTCGAGGCCGAGCGCGTGTTCGGCGCCGGGTTCATGCAGGTGAAACGGGCCGAGGCGAGGGAGCGAGCGGCGAGTGCGCGAGGGGCCCGAGAGCGCGCGGCAAGTGAGCGGGCGGCCGGTGCGCGAGCGGCGAGCGAGCGGGCGGTCCGAGAGCGCGCGGCCGCGACCCGTGCCCAGGCGGCGGACACGGCGCTCGCATCGAGACGTCGTGACGTGTGCGCCGCGCTGCGCGGCCTCGGCTTCCGCGCGGACGAAGTGCGGCGTGGGCTCGTGGCGTCGGAGTGCGCGCCGTGCGCCACGCTGCAGGCCCAAGTCAGCGCGGCGCTCCGGCGCCTCGGGTCAA
>Ga0310810_10002195_pt1 | contig 20803 bp, 20 predicted proteins | sample NCmetagenome_FD_207641 | JGI IMG/M metagenome (GOLD analysis project Ga0310810, IMG submission 207641) | Soil microbial communities from experimental microcosm in Duke University, North Carolina, United States - NC | ecosystem: Engineered > Artificial ecosystem > Soil microcosm > Unclassified ...
CGGCGCCGTGGCTCGTGCTCGCGCTGTTGCTCGTGATCGGCGGCACGCTGTGGCTGTATCGCGGGCCTTTGAGCGCATTCCTCGCGCCGCCGGTCGTCCAGGTCTCGGCGCCGCCCGCGCCCACCGATCAACCAGCGCCGACGGCGCTGCCGCCGCCGTCCGCCATGCCCCAGCCCGCGACGCCGGCGGTCACGCCGTCACAGCAGGCGCTGGTCGAGCCGGCCCGCCGCGCCGGCGCCGAGGCGCGTGCGGTGTTCGAGCGCGCCAAGGAAGCCGCCGATGCCGCGCGCACCATGGCGGGCGAGGCGCGCATCGCCGCTGCGCGCGCAGCGCGGCCGGGCCTGGAGAATGCCGACCGGATCACCGACGAGAACGGCGCGAGCTATGTCGGGCAGGCGAGCGAGGGCAAGCGCGAGGGTCTGGGCGTGCTCGAGTTCAAGGACGGCGACCGCCAGGCCGGCGAATGGAAGGACAACGTGCTGAGCGGTCTCGGCATCGAGCGGCTGAACGACGGGCCACGCTACGAAGGCCAGTGGCGCAACGGCCTGCCCGCCGGGCTCGGCGTGCGCGAGAAGCCGGGCGTCGACCGGGGCGAGGGCAACTTCGCGGCCGGCCGGCTCGAAGGCCTCGGCACGCGCCGGGTGCTCAGCGAGCCCAGCGTGACCCAAACCGGCGAGTTCAAGGCCGATGCGCTCGACGGGTTCGGCGTCGAGATCCTGGCCAACGGCGAGCGCTACGAGGGCGCCTTCCGCGCCGGCAAGCGCCACGGCTTCGGCCAGGTGATCGGGCCCGACGAGCGGGCCCGCGCGAGCCGCTGGGAGGACGGCAAGCTCGTCGAATCGTCGCCCTGACATTTCGTGGCATGGAAGTTGCGCCTCGCGGCGGGTGAGCAAGCCCCTGTCCGTGCTGCTGATCGACGACAATCCGGCCCGCGCCGAGATCGTCGAGAGCGGACTGCGCGAGGCGGGCTATCGACTGCTGGCGCGGCTGCAGGGCACCCAGGATCTGCCGGCGCGGGTGCGCGAGCTCGCCCCCGATGTCGTGGTGGTCAGTACCGACAGCCCGAGCCGCGATTCCATCGAGGACATGCGCCGCAGCACCGAGCAGCAGCCGCGGCCGATCGCGCTGTTCGTCGACCAATCCGACCCGGCCACCATCGCGGCGGCAATGGAGGCCGGGGTTTCGGCCTACGTCGTGAAGGGCCTGGCGCAGGAGCGGGTGCGCTCGGTGGTCGACGTCGCGGTCGGCCACTTCAACCGCTACCACGCCATGCGCGGGGAGCTTGAGCGCGCGCGCCTCACCTTGCTCGAGCGCAAGTCGGTCGATCGTGCCAAGGGCCTGCTGATGGAGCAACGCGGCTTGGGCGAGGAGGCGGCCTACAAACTCCTGCGCAAGCTCGCCATGGACCAGAACAAGCGCATCGGCGAGGTGGCGCAGGAGATCGTCACCTATGCAAAGGTGCTCAAGAAATAGGCTTGGCCATTTTACGGGCGTGTTTGGTAAGTTATTGTAAAACAACGCAATAGACGTTGGCACGACTTATGCTGCGTTGCACATGAGCGCCCAATGGCGGGTGTTCCCCTGATTTAGAGCGCGGGCCAAGGGCGGCCCGCAGATTGGACAACGGCGTCCTGAGCGACCGGCGTCGTGCCGGTCGACGGGACGCCTTTTTGTTTGGGAGTGGCGTGGTGGCGGACGTCGAACGGCCGAGACTGAAAGTCGGGTTCATCCCAATCATCGACTGCGCGCCGGTCGTGCTCGCCGAGGAACTCGGCGCCTTCGAGCGCCAGGGCCTCGAGGTCGAAATTCGCCGCGAAGTGTCGTGGGCCAATGTGCGCGACAAGCTGGCGCTCGGGACCCTCGATGCCGCGCACATCCTGGCGCCGCTGCCGCTGGCGATCACGCTGGGCGTCGACAGCGTCAGCGTGCCGCTGGTCAACGTCATGACGCTGCAGGTGAACGGCAACGCGCTCACTTTGTCGCAAGGCCTGTGGCGCGAAATGGAGGAGACCGCGCCCGATCTGATCGCCGGCGGCCATGCGGCGCTCACTGCGAAGGCGCTGGCCGCGGTGGTCCGCAAGCGGGTGACTGCCGGCGCGCCGCCCGTCGTTCTCGCCTCTGTGTTTCCCTACTCGGCGCAGAACTACATGCTGCGGCTGTGGCTGGCGTCGGGCGGCCTCGATCCCGACCGCGACGTGCGCCTCACCGTCGTGCCGCCGCCGCACACCGTCGCCCATCTCTCGGGCGGCGTGATCGACGGCTATTGCGTCGGCGAGCCGTGGAACCAGCGGTCGGCCGTGCTGGGCATCGGCCGCATCGCCCTCACCGGACCCGACATCTGGCGAGGCATGCCGGAGAAGGTGCTCGGCACCACCGAGGCATGGGCGGAGAAGCATCCGCTGAGCCTCGAGGCGCTGATCAAGGCGCTGCTCGAAGCCTGCCAATGGCTCGACGAGCCGGCCAACCGAGCCGAGGCCGCGCGCGTGCTGTCGAGCCCGCGCTATCTCAACACGCCGGCCGAGGTGATCTCGCGCACGCTTGGCCTACCGGACTTCCACCTCTTCCATCGCAACCACGCCAATTTCCCCTGGCGCAGCCATGCCGACTGGTTCCTGGGGCAGATGGTGCGCTGGGGCCAGTGCGCGCCCTCGATCGACATCGAGGCCGTGTCGAACCGCGTCTATCGCACCGACCTTTTCCGTGCCGCCGCTGCCGAGGCGGGCGTCGCCTGTCCCGAGCACGATCGCTTGCCGCCGGGCGCGCATGGCGAGCCGCTGCTGCCGGCCGTCGAATCGATCGCCCAGGAATTTCCAGCCCTTCTACGTTCGGGAGACTGATCATGACCAAGCTTGGACGCCGCCCGGGTTCTCAAGGGCGCGACCGCCACCGCGGCTTTGCTGGGCGCGGCGCGTACGGCGCTTCCGTCGGGTGCTTCGCCCAAGCGGCTGGTCCGGAGACCAAGCAGGTGAAGCTGGGCTTCATCGCGCTCACCGATGCCTCGCCGCTGATCATCGCCAAGGAAAAAAAGCTGTTCGACAAGTACGGCCTGACGGACGCCGAGGTCGCCAAGCAGGCCTCGTGGGGCACGACGCGCGACAACATGGTGCTCGGCTCGGGCGCGGGCGGCATCGACGGCGCGCACATCCTCACGCCCAAGCCGTACCAGATCACCATGGGCACCACGACGGCGGAGAACAAGCCGACGCCGATGCACATCCTCTGCCGCCTCAATCTCGACTGCCAGGCGATCTCGGTCGCCAAGGAGTTCAAGGGGATGGGCATCACGACCAGCGCGGCACCGCTCAAGGAGGCGCTCGCCAAGAAGAAGGCGGCCGCAAGGAAGTGAAGTGCGCCATGACCTTCCCCGGCGGCACCCACGACATGTGGATCCGCTACTGGCTGAAGCGGCAATCCACGACCGTGCCGACTCGATCGAGGCGGTCGCTCGCGCCACTCGGGCGGGCGGCAACTGCGGCTCGTGTCGTCCCGAGATCCGCGCGCTGCTGCGGCTGCGGCGCCTGAGCCAGGCGGCGTGATGCAAACGTTGCCGCTCTTTCTGTCGTTGCAGGGTCGCCGTGCACTGGTCGTCGGCGGGACCGAGGCGGCGGCGCGCAAGATCGAGCTCGTGATGGCGGCTGGTGCGGAGGTCTCGCTGATCGCCGAAACCGTCACCGGCTCCATCGCGCAGCTGATCGCGGACGGCCGCATCTGTTGGCTCGACCGCTCCTTTGAGGCGGGCGCGCTGAGCGGCATCTCGATCGTGATCGTCGCGGTCGACGATCCGGTGTTGCAGGGCCGGGTATCGCGGGCCGCCGAGGCGCGCGGCATGCCGGTAAACGTGGTCGACAACGCGGCGCTGTCGACTGTGATCATGCCGGCGATCGTCGAGCGTGGCCCGATCATCATCGCCATCTCGACCGGCGGCACGGCGCCCGCGCTTGCGCGCAAGCTGCGCGCCGAGATCGAGCGCGCGCTGCCCGCCGCGTTGGGGCGGCTGGCGCGCTTCGCCGAGATGTTTCGCGCCCAGGTGCGCCGCACGCTGGGCGAGCCGCGAGCGAGGCGGCTGTTCTGGGACAACGTTTTCAATGGCCGCGTCGGCGAGCTGGCTCTGGCAGGCGACGAGATCGCCGCGCGCCGCGAGTTGATCCGCCTGCTCGACACGGCGCGTGTCGAATCCGCGCCGGCGCAGGGCATGGTGCACCTGGTTGGCGTCGGTCCCGGCGATCCAGACCTGATGACCTTGAAGGCGCACCGTCTGCTGCAGCACGCCGATGTCATCGTCTACGACCGTCACGTCTCGCCTGCGGCGCTGGCGATGGCCCGGCGCGATGCCGAGCGGCTCTGCGTGCCCCAGGCCGAGATGGCTCAACAGCTCGTGGCCCTCGCGATGCGCGGCCAGAGCGTGGTGCGTCTCGCAGCGGCCGATCTCTTTCCGGAAATCGACGCCTTGAGAGGCGCCGGTGTCACAATCGAGGTGGTTCCCGGCGTAGATCCTCGCATACACTCTGCATTTTCTGTGAAGTCTTCCGGATAAGCACTACAAACGACAGGGAATTCCGCTTTGTATCGGCGGCGGTCTCTGTTAAAACCGATGTGGCAAAAATGCAACAAAAGCAGGGCAGGGGATGCGGAGTGTTGTTCTGAGTCTGGCGGCGACGCTGGCCTTTGCGGGCGCCGCCTTCGCCCAAAATCCCGAGGTGCTGCGGGGCAGCTCCTCCACTACGCAGAAGAAGACGACCACGGCGTCGGCCAAGGCCGGCAGCGTGCACAAGACGGCCGCCGCGCCGACCCAGGTCAAGCATCCGGTCACGCCGCAGGCCCTGCGCGGTTCGCGCTATGGCGGCTTCGCGCCCGCGCCGGCCGTGCCCGAAGAGCCGCCGGTGCTCGACCTGACCAGCCCGCGCAGCCTCACGCTGCTGAACGTCAATTCCAGCGAGCAGCTCACCGTCACCTACTGGTCCGACGGCGCCTACAAGCGCGACGCGCTGAACAAGCTCAATCACTTCCTGCGCGACAGCAAGACGGCCGACCAGACCGAGATGGACCCGCTGCTGTTCGACGTGCTGTGGCACACCATGCAGATCACCGGCTACGGCGGCACCGTCGAGGTGCTGTCCGCGTTCCGCTCGCCCGAGACCAACGCCTGGCTGGCGAGCGTCAGCCGCGGCGTGGCGCGCGACAGCCAGCACATGAACGGCAACGCCATGGACATCCGCTTCCCGGGCGTGCCGGTGTTCAAGATCCGCCAGGCCGCGCGGTCGCTGCAGATGGGTGGCGTGGGCTTCTACCCACGCTCCGGCTTCGTCCATCTCGACACCGGTCCGGTCCGCTACTGGTAGCACCATGACGCGCCTCGAGGTCATCGAGGGCGACATCACGCGGCTCGACGTCGATGCGATCGTCAATGCCGCCAAGGAATCCCTGCTGGGCGGCGGCGGTGTCGACGGTGCGATCCATCGCGCTGCTGGCCCCAAGCTGCTCGCCGAATGCCGCATGCTGCAGGGCTGCCCCACCGGCGAGGCCAGGATCACCAAGGGCTATCTTCTGAAGGCGCGGCACGTCATCCATACGGTCGGCCCGGTGTGGCATGGCGGCACATCGAACGAGCGCGAGCTGCTGGCGGGCTGCTATCGCAACAGCCTGGCTTTGGCAGAACAGCACGGGCTGAAGAGCATCGCCTTTCCGGCAATCTCGACCGGCGTCTACGGCTATCCGAAAGAGCCCGCCACAGAGACCGCCGTACGCGAAGTGCGCGGGTACGCCAAAATCGATCGCGTCATCTTCTGCTGCTTCGACACGGCGACGGCCGACCTCTATCGCGAGATCATTGGCCGTAACGCTCCGCCGCCTTGAGGAACTCCAGCTCCTCCGCCGTGCTCTCGCGGCCCAGCACCGCGTTGCGATGCGGGAAGCGGCCGAAGCGGGCGACGATGTTGCGATGGCCGACCGCGTACTTGTCGCCTCCCTCGCGATCGAGCCCCGCGAACAGGGTGCAGCAGAGTTCCTGGTCGCCCAGCTCCTCGCTGTGATGGAAGGGCGTGTAGAAGAACGTCTGCACATCCGGCGGATAGGCTGCCGGGTAGTGTCGCGCCAGCGCCAGGCGCGCCGTCTCGCGCGCCTTCACGTCGCCCGAGTAGGCGCGGACGGTGCGGCGATGGATGTTGCGCGTGAACTGGTCGCACAGGATGACCACTGCCAACGCCCCGTCGGGCGACTTGCGCCAGGCATCGAGGTCGCCCGCGATTGCCCTGTCGACCAGCACGCCGAAGCGTCGGCGGATCTCGTCGTCGTGCTCGGGCGTGCTCTTCCACCAGATCTCGCGCGGCTTGCCGTGCTCGGGATCGGTAAGCGGCAGGAACCAGAAATCGAGGATGTCGCGGATCGACGCCGTGTCGCCTGGCTCGGTCACGGCATGTCCTTCTTGCCGTAAACCAGGCGCACGCCGGCCTCTTGCGGGATGGGCGGCATGGTCGCGTCCCATCTCTCCCAGGCCGACCGCATCTCGGCCAGGCGCTCGGGATGGCGCTTGGCGAGGTTGGCGCGCTCGCGCTCGTCGCCCAGCACGTCGAACAGGTATTCGTGCTCGTTGACCTTCAGGTACTTCCATTGGCCGGCGACCATGGCGCGCTGCTCGTTGTGCTTCATGCGCCAGAACAGCGGGCGATCGGCGACGGCGCGCGGATCGCCGAGCTGTTTCACCAATGAGATCCCGTCGCTCGGATAGTCGGGATGGCTCGAGGCGCCGGCGGCCTCCAGGAAGGTCGGCACCCAGTCCATGGTGATGGCCAGTTGCGCGGTGACTGTCCCGGCGGGCGCGCGCGCCGGCCAGCGCACCACATAGGGCACGCGGATGCCGCCCTCCATCAGGTCCATCTTGCCGCCGACCAGCGGCCAGTTGTCGGAGAAGCGCTCGCCGCCGTTGTCGCTGGTGAAGACGACGATGGTGTCGCGCGCGATGCCGCCGCCGTCGAGTGCGCCGAGCACCCGGCCGATGCCCTCGTCCATGTGGTGGATCATGCGCCGGTAGGCGTGGATGTTGCCGCCGTCGAGGTGATAGATCGGCCGGCCCTTGCCGAACGACTTCGCCAACTCGCCATCGTCGCGCGTCTCCCATGGCCAGTGCGGCGCGGTGTAGTGCAGGCTGAGCAGGAACGGCTGTCGGGAATGGGCGGCACGCGACACGAAGTCGACCGCGCGGTCGCTCAGCAGATCGGTGAGATAGCCGTCGCGATGGACCTCCCGGCCGTCCTCGAACAGGTCGTGCGTGCCGAAGCTGTCCTGATGGGTAAAGTAGTCGACACCGCCCGACAACGGCCCGAAATGCTCGTGGTATCCGCTCTGCAACGGGCCGAAAGTCGGCGGGAAGCCGAGATGCCACTTGCCGATCAGGGCCGTGCGATATCCCGCTTCGGCGAGACGCGAGGCCAGGGTCGGATGGTCGGCTGGCAAACCGATCACCTTGTCGCCGCGCATGGCGCTGCCGATCGGCTCCTCGGACGCGCCGCGAATGCGGTACTGGTAGCGGCCCGTCGCGAGGGCGAAACGTGTCGGCGAGCAGACGGCGGAATTGGCGTAGCCGCGCGTGAAGCGCACGCCCTCGGCCGCCATGCGATCGATCTTGGGCGAGACGGGCGCGCGGCCGCCGTAGCAACCGAGGTCGGCGTAGCCGAGGTCGTCGGCCAGTATGAAGATGAAGTTGGTCGGCATGTCGAGCCTACTGCTTCGCCAGCATGCCGACGCGCTTGAGGTTGTCGATCTCGATCTGGTTCTGCGCGCGCGCGGCCTTGTCGTAGGCCGCGGTGTCGAGATAGAGGGTCGGCATGTTGTAGGTCGCCATCACGGCCTGCGTCGCCGGATCGAACAGGGCGTCCTTCATGGCGTCGTGGACCTTCTTCACGACGGCTGGGTCCATGCCCTTGGGACCGCACACGCCGTAGGGTGAGTTCACCTCGAGGTCGATGCCCGCCTCCTTGAGCGTGCGTACGTCGGGGAAGAGCTTCATGCGCTGCGATCCCCACACCACCAGCAGCCGGAACTTGCCGCTCTGCACCAGCGGTATCCAGCCGCTGGCGTCGGCGATCGCGTCGATCTGGCTGCCGAGCAGGCCGTTGTAGAGATCGCTGCCGCCCTTGTAAGGCACGTGCGTGAGCTTGAGGCCGAGTCGCTGCTGCAGGTCGACCATGACGAGATTCTGGACCGAGGCTGGGCCGAACGTTCCGTAGGTGTACTTGTCGGGTGCGGCCTTCGCGGCGGCGACGAATTCCTCGAACGTCTTCCACGGGCTGTCGCTGCGCACGACGATGCCGTGGACCGAGCCCGAGAGCTGGATGATGAAGGTGAAATCGTTCAGCGGATCGTAGGCCGGCTTGTCGGCCATCAACGCGGCGCGGAAGGTGCCGGTGTGGATCTGGCCCAGTGTATAGCCGTCGGGCTTGGCATCCTTCAGCGCCACGCCGCTCAGCGAGCCGTTGGCGCCGGGCTTGTTGTCGGGAACCATCGACTGGCCGAGCCGCTTGCCGGTCTGCTCCGCCATCATGCGCAGGAACGCATCGGCCGACGCGCCCGGCGGCCACGGGATCACCAGGCGGATCGTCCGGTTCGGATAGTCGCCCTGGGCGCGCGCGACGGCGGGGGTCGCCCCTGCTGAGATCAGCACGGCACGGCGAGACAAGAGGCGACGCATGATGGCTTCCTTCCGTTTGGGCTATGTTCCGCGCGCCGGCAACCTGCCGTCAAGGAGACGTGATCATGGCCGAAGGCGCTTTGCCCGTTCGCCGCTATACCGAAATGCGCGGCAAGGTGGCGCTCGTTACCGGCGGCACCAGCGGCATCGGGCTGGCGGCCGGCCAGGCCTTCGCCCGCGAGGGCGCCATCGTCGTGCTGACCAGCCGCAACGAGGCACGCGCGCAGGAAGCGCTCAAGACCTTCGGTGACGGCGCGGCGGTTTCGTGGATCGGCTGCGATACGTCGGACGGAGAGTCGGTGACGCAGGCGATCGACGCGATCTACGAGCGCCATGGCCGGCTCGACTATGCCTTCAACAACGGCGGCAGCATGGGCAACGAGGATATCGCGCTGCTCGGCGAGATGAGCGAGGAGAGCTGGCGCCGGACCATCGACGGCTATCTCACCTCGGTCTTTCTGTGCATGCGCTATCAATTGCCGGGCATGCTCAAGGCCGACCGCGGCGTCATCGTGAACATGTCGTCGATCTACGGCCTGCGCGGCCATGCGGTCTCGGGCGGCGGCGCCTATGCGGCGGCCAAGCACGGCGTGCTCGGCCTGACCCGGAGTGCCGCGCTGCAATACGCCTCGACGGGGGTGCGCATCACCGCGATCAGCCCGGGCTGGGTCTCGACGCCGCCGATCGCCGCATGGATGGCGGCCGATCCGCGGTTCGCCGCCAAGATCACGGGCCTCACGCCACGCGGAAAGATCGCGACGCCGGAGGAGATCGCCAATGCGGTGCTCTGGCTCTGCTGCGACGACGCGGCGGCGGTGATCGGCAACCCGCTGATCGTCGATGGTGGCGCGCTCGCCTGACGCGGCCTGACGCCTACGCCAGCTCGTAGGCCGAGATCAGCCAAGGCTCGTGCTTGGCGGCGTCGATCCAGTCCTTCATCGCCGGATGTGCGAGCACGGCGCTGCAATAGGCGTCGCTGTCGGAATCGACCTTCACGCCGTAGGTGCGCAGCCGCGTCACCACCGGCGCGTACATCGCATCGGCCGCGCCGAACGTGCCGAACAGGAAGCCTTCGTCCTTCTGGAAGGCGCCGGCGAAGCGCTTGCGGCAGTCGCGCCACAGGCCGGTGATGCGCTCGATGTCGGCGCGCACGCCGGGCGTCATCCCCTTGCCGGGATAGGAGGCGCGGATGTTCATCGGCATGTTGTTGCGCAGCTCGGCGAAACCGGCATGCATCTCGGCCGAGATCGCGCGCGCATGCGCGCGCGCCGCCGCGGACGAGGGCCACAGGATCGCTTCGGGCTTGAGGTCGTTCAGGTACTCCGCGATCGCCAGCGATTCCCATACCGCAAGGCCACGATGCAGCAGTACCGGCACGCGGCCGGAGGGCGAATGCTTGCGGATCGCGGCTTGCGTCTCGGGCAGGTCGAGCGGGATCACCACTTCCTCGAACTCGATGCCGGCGATCCTGGCCATCAGCCAGCCGCGCAGCGACCACGACGAATAGTTCTTGTTGCCGATCACGACCGTGAACTCGGCCATGCACGCTCCTCCCGACTTGCCAGCCGGCATCCGGCCGGCAATGGTGCCTCTTTGCACTACAGATTCGTGAGCATGTCCATGCCGCTGCCTTTCGTCGACCGGTCGAACTCTTCGCTGCCGGTGCAGTTTGTGACGCCGTCGAAATGGCGCGCGTGGGTGAAGGAACAGAACGCGACGCGGCGCGGTTGGCTGGAATCGCTCGGCCTCGGCGGCGCGTCTGGCGATTTCGCGGTGCTGCCCGGCCGCGACGGCAAGGCGAGTGGTGCAGTGCTTGTGCTATCGGCCAAACCGACGCTGTGGGATTTCGGCGCGCTCGGCACGCGGTTGCCGGCCGGCACGTGGCGGCTCGGCGATCCGTCGCCCGTGTCCGCGACGGACGCGTCCGTCGCGATCGGTCTCGGGACATGGCGCTTCGAGCGTTACAAGGCGAAGAAGGGCAAGCCCGGTCCGAAAATCGTCTGGCCGGACGGCGCCGACAAGGCGCGCGCAACAGCCATGATCGATTCGATCTGTCTCGCGCGCGATCTCATCACCACGCCGTCGTCCGACATGGGACCGGCCGAGCTTGCCGAGGCGGCCCGCACGCTGGCCAAGGCGCACGATGCCAAGATCAAGGTCATCGTGGGCGACGACCTCCTGAAGCAGAACTTCCCGATGATCCATGCCGTCGGTCGCGCCAGCACACGCGCGCCGCGCCTGATCGATCTCACCTGGGGCAAGGACAGCGATCCCAAAGTGACCCTGGTCGGCAAGGGCGTGTGCTTCGATACCGGCGGGCTCGATCTCAAGCCCGCCACCGGCATGCTCAACATGAAGAAGGACATGGGCGGTGCCGCGACCATGATGGCCGTGGCCGGGATGGTCATGGCCTGCAAGCTGCCGGTGCGCCTGCGACTGCTGGTGCCGGCGGTCGAGAACAGCGTGTCGGGCAATGCCTTCCGGCCGCTCGACGTGGTGCCGACCCGCAAGGGCATCAATGTCGAGATCGGCAACACCGACGCCGAGGGCCGGCTGATCCTGTGCGACGCCCTGCACGAAGGCGCGTCGGAGAAACCGACCATGATGGTCGATTGCGCGACCCTGACCGGTGCCGCCCGGGTGTCGCTCGGCACCGACTTGCCGGCCCTGTTCTGCAACAACGACGCGCTGGCGGACGGCCTGATCGCCTCGGGCACCGGGGTCGACGATCCGATGTGGCGCATGCCGCTGTGGCGGCCCTACCGCCGGCTGCTCGACAGCAAGGTGGCCGACATCAACAACGTCTCGGGCGGCGCCTTCGGCGGCGCCATCACCGCCGCGCTCTACCTGCAGGAATTCGTGCCGGACGACGTGCCGTGGGCGCATTTCGACATGATGGCCTGGAATAATACCAGCCGGCCGGGCCGCCCGGAGGGTGGCGAGGCACAGGCCGCCCGCGCTATCTTTGCCACCATCGAAAAGCGAATTGGCGAACAGAGGGTGAAGCCATGACCTACACGCTCGAGCAGCTCTCCTCCGACATCAAGGCGGCACTCAAGGCCGATCCCGGCAAGGGCGGCAAGGAAGCCGTCTGCAAGCTCGTCTCCAAGGTGTGCCTCGACAAGGAATTCATCGCCCGGCACCTGACGCCCGAGAACTGCAAGCCGCGCCGGGTGCTGTACGAGGATCCCGAGCTCGGCTTCTGCGTCTGCGGCCATGTCTACATGCAGCCGGCGCATGGCGAGCCGCACGACCACGGCTCGAGCTGGGCGATCTATGGCCTGGCCGAGGGCGACACCGAGATGACCGACTGGAAGGTCGTGCGCAAAGGCGACGGCACCAATCCCACACTGGTCGAGCCCGACAAGGTCTATGTGCTGCGGCCGGGCGACGCGCATTTCTACGACGTGCACGTCATCCATTCGCCCAAGCGCGACACGGTGACCAAGCTGGTCCGCATCGAGGGCTCGAACCTCGACCACATCAAGCGCTCGAACATCAAGGCGGCTTCGAAGGTGCCGGCTTAGGCACCTTCGAAGCTGCCGGCGGGCGGCAGCGCCTTCTGAGGCGCGAGAGCCCGCGCCGTGCAGAAAAGGCAAGAACGCCTAATACCCCGTCTTCGCGTCGACCGTGTTGATCAGCGGTTGGCCCGCGCGCAGGCGCTTGATGTTCTCGATCACGCCCGGCGAGGCGGTGCGCGGGTTGGTGTAGCCCGCCATGTGCGGCGTGATGTGCACCTTGGGATGCGTCCAGTAGGGATGGTCGGCGGGCAGCGGCTCGGTGTTGAACACGTCGAGCGCCGCGCCGGCGAGGTGTCCTGAGTCGAGCGCGGCCAGCAGGTCCTCGTCGAGGACATGGCCGCCGCGACCCATGTTGATCACGAACGCGCCCTTCGGCAGCGCCGCGAACAATCGCTTGTCCATGATGCCGTGCGTCTCGCGGGTGAGCGGCAGGACGTTCACCAGGATGTTGGCCTGGCCGAGGAATTTCGGCAGCGCCTCGCGGCCGTGAAAGGTCTCGACGCCGGGCACCGTCTTGGCGGTGCGGCTCCAGCCCATGGTGGGAAAGCCCAGCAGGGCGAGCTTCTTCGCCGCGTCCTGGCCGATCGTGCCCAGCCCCATGACGCCGATGCGGCGATGGATGGAATCGACGAACTCCTCCGGTTTCCACGTCTTCGCCCGCTGGCTGGCGGCATACTTCTCGATGTCGCGATGGTGCCAGAGCGCCCAGTAGATCGCGTATTCGCTCATCTGGCCGACCAGGCCCTCGTCCATGATGCGGGTGATCGCCACGTCCGGCAGCTTGTCGTCGGCCAGCAGGTGGTCGACGCCCATGCCGAGCGAGACGATCATCCTCAAGTTCCTGAACGAGGCGAGCAGGCCGGGCTTGGGCTTCCAGGCAAGCGCGATCTCGATGTCGTCGGTGTTGCCGAGCCCGGCCCGCAGGGTGCGGAAGTCGATCGGGCCGAGCGCCTCGACCAGAAGCTCGTTCCACGCCCTTCCGTCGGTGTCGCGGCTGATATACGCAATGGCTGACGCCATGAAAGCTCCTTAAGCGATCGCCTCGAGATTGAAGGCCGCCGCGATCAGCGCCTGGGTATAGGGCGTTTGCGGCGCGCCGAACACCTGTTCCGCCGTGCCGCGCTCGACCACCTTGCCGTCGCGCAGCACCACCACCTCGTCGGCCAGCGCGCGCACCACCTTGAGATCGTGGCTGATGAACAGGTAGGCGAGGCCATGGCGCGTCTGCAGGTCGCGCAGCAGGTCGACGATCTGGGCCTGCACGCTCATGTCGAGCGCCGAGGTCGGCTCGTCGAGCACGATGAAGCGCGGCTTCAGGACCAGCGCGCGGGCGATCGCGATGCGCTGGCGCTGGCCGCCGGAGAATTCGTGCGGATAGCGCTCGCGCGCCGCGGGATCGAGCCCGACCTCGCGCAGAGCTGAATCGATCATGCGCGCGCGTTCCTCGGGCGTGCCGATGCCATGCACCTCGAGCCCCTCGCCGATGATCTGCGCCACCGACATGCGCGGGCTGAGCGAGCTGAACGGGTCCTGGAAAACGATCTGCATCTGGCGGCGCAGCGGACGGATGTCGCGCTGGCTCAACGCCTGAAGGTCCTGGCCGTCGAAGCGGATGCCGCCCTCGCTGCGCTCGAGGCGCAGCAGGGCGAGGCCGAGCGTCGTCTTGCCCGAGCCCGATTCGCCGACCAGCCCGATCGTATGGCCCTCGCGCAGCGCGATGCTGACGCCGTCGACCGCCTTCACGTAACCCACCGTGCGGCGCAGCACGCCGCGCTTGATCGGGAAGTGAACCTTGAGGTCGTCGAGCCGGACGATCTCGGGCGCGCCGGGATCGGCCGGCGCGGGACGGCCCTTGGGCTCGGCGGACAGGAGATGGCGCGTATAGGGATGCTGCGGCCGGTCGAACACCTCCGCCACGGCGCCCTGCTCGACGATCTCGCCGCGGGTCATGACGCAGACCCGGTCCGCCATCTTGCGCACGATGCCGAGGTCGTGGGTGATGAACAGCAGCGCCATGCCGTAGCGCGCCTGCAGGCTCTTGAGCAGCTTCAGGATCTGCGCCTGGATGGTGACGTCGAGCGCAGTCGTCGGCTCGTCGGCGATCAGAAGATCGGGCTCGTTGGCCAAAGCCATGGCGATCATCACCCGCTGGCGCTGGCCGCCCGAGAGCTGGTGCGGATAGGCGTCGAGGCGCTTGGCGGCTTCGGGAATGCCGACCTGATCCAGCAGCTCGAGCGTGCGCCGCCGCGCCGCCTCCCGGGTCAGTCCCTTGTGCAGGATCAGCACCTCGTTGACCTGGCGCTCGATCGTGTGCAGCGGGTTGAGCGAGGTCATCGGCTCCTGGAAGATCATCGACACGCGATTGCCACGCACCGCGAGCAGCTCGCGCTGCGGCGCGCCAACCAGCTCCCTGCCCTGGAAGCGGATCGAGCCGGCGGGATGGCGGGCCATCGGATAGGGCAGCAGCTGCAGCACCGAGAGCGCCGTCACCGACTTGCCCGAGCCCGATTCGCCCACCAACGCGAGCGTCTCGCCGCGAGCAATCTCGAAGCTCACGTTCTTGACCGCCTCGACGGCGTTGGCGCCGGCGCCGAAGGTGACCGAGAGGTCACGGACCTCGAGCAGCGTCTCGCTCATGCCATCACCTTGCGCGGATTGAGGGCGTCGCGCACCGCCTCGCCGATGAACACCAATAGCGACATCATGAGCGCGATGATGACGAAGGCGGTGAAAGCAAGCCACGGCGCATTGAGGTTGTTCTTGCCCTGCAGCACCAGCTCGCCGAGCGACGGCGAGCCGGGCGGCAGGCCAAAACCCAGGAAGTCGAGCGCGGTCAGGGTCGTCACCGAGCCGGCCAGGATGAAGGGCAGGAAGGTGATGCTGGTGGTGAGCGCATTGGGCAGGATGTGGCGGTACATGATGCGGGCGTCCATCATGCCAAGGGCGCGGGCGGCGCGCACATAGTCGAAGTTGCGGCCGCGCAGGAACTCCGCGCGGACGTAGCCCACCAGGGCCATCCAGCTGAACAGCAGCATGATGCCGAGCAGCACCCAGAAGCCGGGCTGGATGAAGCTCGCCAGGATGATCAGCAGATAGAGCGTCGGCATGCTCGACCAGACCTCGAGGATGCGCTGGAACGTGAGATCGACCCAGCCGCCGAAATAGCCCTGCGCCGCCCCGGCGGCGATGCCGATGATGGAGCTCAGCACCGTCAGGACCAGGCCGAACAGCACCGAGATGCGGAAGCCGTAGATCACCCGCGCCGTCACGTCGCGCGCCTGGTCGTCGGTGCCGAGCGGATGGCCGAGCGAGGGCGGCAGCAGCGACTTGCGCGTCTCGCCGGCGATGATGGTGTCGTAGCGGTAGGGGATCAGCGGCCAGATCATCCAGCCCTTCTGCTCGATCAGCTGCACGACCTCGCGGTCGGTGTAGACGGCGTTGGTCGGCAGGTCGCCGCCGAAGGTCGTCTCGGGATAGTCACGGAACACCGGCATGTAGAAGCCGCCGTCGTAGTAGACGAGGATCGGCCGGTCGTTGGCCAGCAGCTCGGCGAACAGCGACAGGAAGAACATCGCGCAGAACAGGATCAGCGAGATCATGCCGCGCTTGCTGGCGCGGAAATGGGCAAGCCGGCGGCGGTTGAGCGGCGTCACTGCCGCGCCTCGAAGTCGACGCGCGGATCGACCACCGTGTACATCAGGTCGCCGACGATGCCCATGATCAGGCCGATCAGGCCGAACACGTAGAGCGTGCCGAACATCACCGGATAGTCGCGGTTCAGCGCCGATTCGAAGGCCAGCAGGCCAAGTCCGTCGAGCGAGAAGATGACCTCGATGATCAGCGCGCCCGCGAACAGCACGCCGACGAACGACGCGGGAATGCCGGCGATCGGGATCATCATGGCATTGCGGAAGACGTGGCGGTACAGCACGCGGCCCTCGCTGAGGCCCTTGGCGCGCGCCGTCAGGGCGTACTGCTTGTGGATCTCCTCGATGAACGAGTTCTTGGTGAGAAAAGTCATCGTGGTGAACGCGCCGATGGTCATCGCCACGATCGGCAGCGTCATGTGCCAGAAGTAGTCGAGCACCTTGTGGAGCGCGTCCATGCTGCTCCAGTCGTCCGACACCAGGCCGCGCAGCGGGAACCACTTGAAGTAGCTGCCGCCCGCGAACAGCACGATCAGCAGCAGCGCGAACAGGAAGCCGGGGATGGCGTGCAGCACGATGAGTATCGCCGAGCTGGTGATGTCCATGCGCGAGCCGTCGCGCACCGCCTTGGCGATGCCGAGCGGGATCGACACCAGGTAGGTCAGCAGCGTGGTCCACAGGCCGAGCGACAGCGACACCGGCAGCTTGTCGATCACGAGGTCGACGACGCGGCGGTTGCGGAAGAAGCTGTCGCCGAAGTCGAGCACCAGGAAGCTCTTCATCATCAGCAGGAAGCGCTCGCCGATCGGCTTGTCGAAGCCGTACATGCGCTCGATCCGCTGCACCAGTTCCGGGGGCAGGCCGCGCGCGCCGCGATAGGAGCCGCCGCCCTGGTCGGTGCCGCCCTGGCGCATCAGCTCGCCGCCCGAGGCGCTGCCGGAGAAGCGCTCGGTCGCGCCGACCGCGGTGCCCTCGATGCGGGCGATCATCTGCTCGACCGGCCCGCCGGGTGCCGCCTGCACGATGAAGAAGTTGAGCACCATGATGCCGAACAGCGTCGGCACCACCAGCATCAGCCGGCGCAGGACATAGGCGAGCATTAGGCCGCGCTCCGCGGCCGTGTCCCGAGGCCATGGGCCGAGGGATCTTTGCGGATCAGCAAGGATCCCTCGCTTCGCTAGGGATGACGGGCATCACTGGGTCTGCTTGCCCTGCAATGCGCGGTCCTTGGCCTCGTCGAGCCACCAGGTGTCGTAGGCGACCGGCGAGTACTTCGCCGTTTTCTCGGGCCGCGAGAAGCGGTTCCAGTAGGCGATCAGTTCCTTGCCCGAGCGGAACTGCGGGACCAGGAACTGGTGCCATTGCAGCACGCGGTCGAGGCAGCGCGTGCGCACCACCAGGCTCTCGCGGTCGGGCGCGGCGATCACCAGCTCGATCAGCTGGTCGACCGCCGGATCCTTCAGCCCCATCGAATTCTTGCCGCCCGGCTTGTCGGCGGCCTTGCTGCCCCAGAATTCGCGCTGCTCGTTGCCCGGCGAGATCGACTGGCCCCACAGGTCGATCACCATGTCGAAGTCGTAGCTGTCGGTGCGGCGACGGTATTGCGAGGTGTCGACGGTCCGCACGCTCATGTCGACGCCGATCCGCTCGAGGTTCTGCTTGACCGGCAGCGCCATGCGCTCGAAGCCCGCCTCGTTCAGCAGCAGCTCGAAGGCGAGCTTCTTGCCGTTCTTGTCGGTCATCTTGCCGTCCTTGATCTCCCAGCCGGCCTGCTTCAGCAGGGCGATCGCGTCACGCGCCTGCGGCCGGATGTTGCCCGAGCCGTCGGTCCTGGGTGGGTTGTATTCCTTGGTGAAGACCTCGTCGGGAATCTTGCCCTTGAGCGGCTCGAGGATCTTCAGCTCCTCGGGCGACGGCAGGCCCTTGGCCTCGAGCTCGGAGTTGCCGAAGAACGAGCGGCTGCGGGTGAAGAAGCCGTAGCTCAGGTTCTTGTTCTGCCATTCGAAGTCGTACATCAGGCCGATCGCCTCGCGCACGCGGCGGTCCTTGAACAGCTCACGGCGCAGGTTGAAGACGAAGCCCTGCATCGGCTGCGGCATCTCGTTGGGCAGCTCCTCGCGCTTGATGCGGCCGTCCTTGACCGCCGGCACGTCGTAGCGCGTCATCCAGTTGCGCCCCGAATTCTCGCGTCGGATATCGGTCTCGCCGGCCTTGAAGGCCTCGAAAGTGACCTCGGCGTCGCGGTAGTACTCGTAGCGCATGGTCTCGAAATTGTTGCGCCCGCGATTCATCCAGAGGTCCTTCGCCCACCAGTCCGGCACGCGGCGATAGACGATCGAGCGGCCGACGTCGAAGCTGTCGACCTTGTAGGCGCCGCTCGACAGCGCGACCTCGAGCGAGGATTTCTCGAAGTCGCGGCCGGCCCACCATTTCGACGGCAGCACCGGCAGCTGGCCGAGGATCAGCGGCAGCTCGTGGTTCTCGTTGTTGCGGAAGGTGAACAGCACCTTGCGCCCGCCCGCCTTCTCCGCCTTGAGCACGTCGGCGTAGTAGGAGGCGTACATCGGCGGGCCCTTGCTCTTGAGCGTGTCGAAGGTCCAGACGACGTCGTCGACCGTGATCGGCGTGCCGTCCATCCATTTGGCCTGCGGCCGCAGGGTGAAGGCGGTCCACGACCGGTCCTGTGGCACCTCGATCGTCTCGGCGAGCAGGCCATAGACGGTGAAGGCCTCGTCGCGCGACTGCCAGCACAGCGTCTCCCAGAGCTGGCTGATGCCGGCCGCCGGCACGCCCTTGAGCGTGAAGGGATGCAGCGAATCGTAGGTGCCCTGCGTGCCGAACCGGACGTTGCCTGCCTTGGGCGCGTTGGGATTGACGAAGTCGAGATGCGGCGGCGGCTCGGGGTACCTGGGCTCACCGTGCATGGCGAAGCCATGGCCGACATGGACCTTGGACGAGCTCTGCGCCCTGACGATGGCGGGAGCCCCGAGCCAAACAGCGGCGGTGCTCGCCAAGAGTTTGCGCCGTCCGATCGCCATGTCACTGCGCTCCCAAAGGCCTGAGCCCCTCGCAAGCCTTATATAGCGCGGGGAAGTTGGGCCGCACTATGGCTGCAGCCTCACATCGCTGTCAGGGAATTCAATCGGCCTTGAAGCCCGAGGCCCGGATCACCGGCCCCCATTTGTCGTAGTCGGTGCGCAGGATCTTCGCCATCTCGGCCGGGCCGAGGCCGGTCACCTGCAGGCCGAGCGGCTCGAGCTTCTGGCGCACATCGGGCTGGCGCACGGCCTCGATCGCGGCCGCAGCGAGCTTGTCGATGACCGGCTTCGGCGTGCCGGCCGGCGCGAACAGCGCGTACCAGGCCGAGCCCTCGATGTCGTAGCCGCTCTCCCGGAAGGTCGGCACGTCGGGATACTGCGCAAGGCGCTGGGCGCTCGAGACGGCGAGCATGCGGCCTTTGCCCGACTGCTGCAGCGTGCCCCAGTCGGCGACGGTGAGCACGGCGGCCGGAATCTCGCCCGACAGCATCGCCTGCATGACCGCGGCGGTGCCCTTGTAGGGCACGTGCGTGAGCTGCAGCCCGGCCGCCTTGGCGACCATCAGGCCGAAGAAATGCGGCAGGCTGCCGGCCGCGGCCGAGGCGAAGTTGGCGTAGGTGCCGCCGCTCCTGGCGAGCGCCACGTACTCGGCCAGCGTCTTGGCCGGCACGTTGGCGTTGACGCCGAACGCGAGGTTGAAAGCCGCGAGCTCGGCGACGGCCGCGAAGTCCTTGAACGGATCGTAGTCGAGCTTGGAATAGGAATGCGGGAACGCCACCATGTTGGCGAGCGGCGTCATCAGCAGCGTGTTGCCATCGGGCGGTGCGGCCTTGACCGCCAGCGCGGCGACAATACCGACCGCGCCGGCCTTGTTCTCGACTACCACCGTGCGGCCGAGCGAGACGCGCATCTTGTCGGCGAGCAGCCGGGTCAGGGTGTCGCTGCTGGCGCCCGGCGGGAAGCCCAGCACGAGCTTCAGGGGTGGTTCCTCGGCGCGTGCGATGCCGGCGAGGGCGAAGGTGCTCGCCAGCGCGGCACGGCGGCTCAGTTTTTTCATGGCGGCCTCCCGGAAAACGCGGGAAAGCTAGGGTCTGCCCGCGAAATTGTCACTCGGCGCGAAATTGACTCCGCCCTCCGCCGGCCGCACTTTCCAGTCATGGCCGACAGCATGAATTTCGCGCCCGAATACGATGCGCCGATCGACTACATGCGGCGCACCCGCGAGTACTATCTCAAGCTGGGGTACGACAATCCCTATCGCTGGGCGCACTATACGGATGCGCCGTTCGCGCCGCTCAAGAAGCCGCTGAAGGACAGCACGGTGGCGCTGATCACCACCGCCGCGCCCTACCAGCCCGACAAGGGCGACCAGGGACCGGGCGCGCTCTACAACGCCGGCGCCAAGTTCTACACCGTCTATTCCGGCGACACCGCGCACGATCACGACACGCGCATCAGCCACATCGGCTACGATCGCAAGCACACCACGGCCAAGGATTCCAACACCTGGTTCCCCTTGCCGCTGATGCGCGAGTTCGCGGGCCAGGGCCGCTTCAGATTGGCCAAGCGCTTCCACGGTGCGCCAACCAACCGCAGCCAGCGCGTGACGCTCGAGACCGACGCGCCGGAGATCCTGGCGCGCTGCCGGCAGGACCAGGTCGATGCCGCGCTGCTCGTGCCGACTTGACCCGTCTGCCACCAGACCGTGAGTCTGGTCGCCCGATATCTGGAACGGAACGGCATCCCGACGATCGTGATGGGCGCCGCGAAGGACATCGTCGAATGGACGGGCGTCCCGCGCTTCCTGTTCAGCGACTTCCCGCTCGGCAACTCCGCCGGCAAGCCGCACGAGCCCGACACCCAGCGCTTCACGCTCGACCTCGCGCTCAAGGTGCTGGAGAGCGCCATCGGCCC
>Ga0310810_10002196_pt1 | contig 20801 bp, 16 predicted proteins | sample NCmetagenome_FD_207641 | JGI IMG/M metagenome (GOLD analysis project Ga0310810, IMG submission 207641) | Soil microbial communities from experimental microcosm in Duke University, North Carolina, United States - NC | ecosystem: Engineered > Artificial ecosystem > Soil microcosm > Unclassified ...
AGCAGTTGCTGCTTCGCGATGCGGCAGATGCCACGCGTGGTGCTGAGCCAGAGAGAGCGGCCATCATCCTCGATATGTGAAATGTTATCGCTGAGCAGGCCGTCTTTCGACGTGTAGTGGAGGAAGCGCCCGCCGCGCAGGCAATCCAGGCCGCCGCCGAAAGTGCCGATCCAGAGCGCTCCGTCCTGGTCTTCCACGAGCGACCGGATTTGATCGTTGGAGAGCCCGTCAGCATTGGTGTACAGGCGGGTTTCGCCGCGGCTCACGCGCCATAAACCTTTGCCGTAGGTACCCGCCCAAATGCTGCCGTCGCGCCGCGTGCAGAGAACCACCATAGAGCTGTTCAGGAGCATTCCGCCGCCGATGACATTTCGGGCTTTTCCGCCATGCAGCTCGGTCAACCCCTCGGCGGTAGCCACCCAGACATTTCCCTCGCCGTCTTCCCGCACGTCAAATACGATGCGCCGCCCGAGCGGATCGGGAGGAAAATACGTGGTGAAGCGTCCGGCGTGCATGCGGCTCAATCCCTCGCGCGTGGCCACCAGCAGGTCGCCTTGACGGTCTTCCCGGATGGAAAAGATTTCGTTGCCCGGTAATCCGTTTCGCGTGGTGTAGGTTTGGAACCGGCCATCCGCGAAATAACCAAGGCCGCTCACGTGGAAGCCCACCCAGATCCTGCCCTTGCTGTCCTGATATACGGTGGTCGGTTCGTCGCTGGGGAGTCCCTCACCGGTTGAGTAGATCGTGAAGATGTCGTCGCGGAGGCGGCTAAGTCCGCTGTTCATTCCGACCCAGAGATTTCCCTCGCGATCTTCGAAGATCGAGCGCACCCAGTCGCGATCGTGCCCGGTGTCGGTGGCGGGGGCGACGAACGCGCCGTTCTCAAGCCGGCTCAGTCCGCCATTGGTGCCCGCCCACAGATTGCCGTCGCGGTCCTCCCAAAGAGACCGCACAAAGGCGTCGGGAAGCCCGTCCCGCGTGTCGAATTTGCGAATCTTTCCGGCGGCGGAGAGCATGACCAACCCCTTGCTGCCGGCCACCCAGAGATTGCCCTGGCGGTCCTCGAGCATGCTGCTCACGATGTCGCCATCGAGCGCGGCCGCACTGATTGCCGGAACGAACTTGTCACCCGACAGCCGGGCTACGCCGCCGAAGCCGGCAATCCAGATGTTGTGGGCGCGATCTTCATAGACCGTGCGAATCGCTGCGATGGGCAGATCGCTACCGGACTTGAAATTGGTGAATCTGCCCGAATGGAAGCGGCTCAGAAAAGTTCCCGCCACACTCCACACCGCGCCCGAATGGTCCCGGCAGACAGCAGTAATGGCGTTGTCGGGCAACCCGTTATTAGTTGTGTATGTAGTGAATCGCTTGTTTTGGTAGCGGGTCAGGCCGTTCGCCGTGCCAATCCACAGACTGCCGTCAACGCCGGCGGAGAGGGCGGTAATCGAATTACTCGGCAGGTCACCGTTGCCTTTGCTAAAGATAACGAATTCGTAGCCATCGAAGCGGGCAAGCCCTTCATCGGTTCCGAGCCAGAGGTATCCCTCAGCGGTTTGGGCGATGGAACGGATGGTGTCCTGCGGCAGCCCCTGTTCTTGCGTCCAAGTTGTGCGCGTGTATTGCGTGAGCTTTTTCCGCGGATTGAGAGCGGAGGCCCGGCCGGCGCAGAAACACACTGCCACCGTTATCGCAACCGCGGACAGATTTCGCCCGAATAGAGGCCTCACCGGATGATTCCAGTATAAATCCTGCGGTCTCACCAGATCACCGCGGCACCTTCTACTCGCGGCGAACGGCCTGTGTGGCGATCCGGCGTAGCGCGGGCAGGCTGCTGCTCATCTCAACGGGTCCCGCGTCTTGGCTACCCATACCGAAGTAGAGCGTCCGGAAGATCGGAAATATATCGGCGTAGACAGCGGCGTCGCGCGGGTCCGGCTCGACAGTCTTGTAGCTCGGGCAGAGTGCGGCCTGCGCCTCCTCTACGCTCTGATAGGTTCCGGCAGCGAGGAATGCGAATATGGCGGAGCCGATGCTAGTCGGGTCGCTTTGCGGAACGAGAATGGGCTTGTTCATCACGCTGGCATAAACACGATTGAGAGTTGCGTTCTTTTGCGGGATCCCACCGGCATTGATGATGCGGCGCACCGGCACGCCATGCTCCTCCATCCGCTCCAGAATGACGCGCGTGTGAAACGCCGTCCCTTCGATCGCTGCGAAAAGCTCATCCTGCGCCGTGCTGGTGAGCCGCCATCCGAGGGTTACGCCGCCCAACTCGGGATTCATCAGCACCGTGCGATCGCCGTTATCCCATGTCAGCCGTAACAGGCCGGTTTCGCCGGCGTGGTAATTTTCAAGGCCTTGCGAGAGAGCCGTAACACTCGAGTTTGCGCGCCGGGCGATGGCGTCAAAGATATCGCCCGTCGCCGATAGTCCAGCTTCAATTCCAGTGTAGCGGGGATGAATGGAGCCCGGTACGACGCCGCAGACGCCCGGAATCAGGTTCGGCTGTTCGCTGATCGCCATGATGCAGGTCGACGTGCCGATGACGTTGACGACGTCCCCTAGGCTAACGCCCGCGCCGATTGCATCCCAATGAGCATCGATTCCGCCGACGGGGATCGGGATGCCGGGTGACAATCCCAGGCGCTCCGCCCACGAAGGGCTGAGCCTGCCAGCAATCTGATCCGACGTCGCAAAACGGCCGCAGATCCTATTGCCGATTCCCGCCAGCAACGGGTCCACCTCGCCGAAGAACTCATCGCTGGGAAATCCGCCGAGCGACGGGTTCCACATCCACTTGTGACCCATGGCGCAGATACTGCGCGGAATCGCCGCGGGATCGGTGATGCCGCACAGAGTGGCGGCCGCCATATCGCATTGCTCGAGCGCTGTTACCATCCGGCCGCGCTTCTCGGGATTATTCCGCAGCCAGTGCAGCAGCTTGGCGAAACCCCACTCGGAGGAATAGACCCCGCCGCACCAGCGAATGGCTTCGAGATTGACTTCATGCGCCACCCGGGTGATGCTTGCCGCCTCTTGCCAGGCGCGATGATCGCACCAGAGGTAGTAGTCGTCGAGGGGAACGAGGCCCTCGCCGACCGGCACGACGCTCGAGCCCGTTGTGTCGAGCGCGATGGCCGCGATCTGCCGGCCATCGGCGCCGGATGCGCTGAGCGCCTTCTGCATCGCCAGCACGAGCGCCTCCATGTGATCCGCATGCTTCTGCGTGGCGTGATCGGGATCTTCCTTTTTACGGAGCAGCGGATACTCCGCGACACCCGACCCCAGCCGCCCTTTCTGATGGTCGAAGATCGAGACCCGTACGCTCAGTGTGCCGAAATCGACGCCAGCAACGATGCTCACATGTCCACCTTTATCGCCGCCATGTAAAGCGGCAAAAATAGCGAGAGGCCTTCCCGGCGCTCGCCTACGGAGCCAGTGTCGGGTGCGCAACTGGACGCCGCCGCCGCTGCCGACATCATAAAATAGCCTGGCCAAATTTAAAATGCACTTATGCCAGGATCTGGTCTCGCAGACCGCCGTAGCAGATTGCACGGACCTCCTCTTTCGCATAAAAGTCATACGGGAATCCCAGTTCAATCCAACTTGCCTCGTCTAGCGCCTCTAATTGGTTCGCTGAGAGTGTCAAGTCGACGCTCGAGAGATTGTCCTGCAACTGAGAAAGCTGGCGTGCGCCGATGATCGGGATGACCGGAACCTGGCGGCAGCAAAGCCACGCCAACGCGACTTGGGCCATGCTGCAACCGAACTCATCTGACACAGTCTTGACGGCTGCGACAATGCGGCCGGTCCGTTGTTGAACAACTTCTTGCCAGAGATCAGATCAGGTTGAGCCTGCGCGGCGCAGGCTAGACTGACTCCAAGCAGAATAGCCAAGGCGCGCATATGACTGGGCGAGTGTACAACGCACGCCTGGATGTTGAGCCGGCGAGGCGCGCCGAGCCATGACATTTGACCGCGATTACACTCCAGCAACCTTTTGCAGATACGCCCGGCTGCGCGTGGCACTTTCCAGCGGATTGCAGCGGGTTTGCGAGGGGTCAACGTCCTGCTCGAAGACTGCCCATCCATTGAAGCCCGCCGCGTTGAGTTGCTGGATAACGCCGGTCAGGTTCACCCCGCCTTCGCCGAGTTCGCAGAATACGCCCGCGCGAATGGCGTCAAGGTACGGGATTCGTTGTCGGCGCACGGTTTCGAGAACCGAAGGCCGAACGTCTTTCAAATGCAAGTGCCGGATGCGTTTCCCGTAGGCTCGGGCGCACTCCACCGGATCGCCGCCGCCGTAGAAATAGTGCCCCGTATCGAGACACAGGCCCAGCAGTTCCGGGTCTGTCATGGCCAACAGGCGGTCCACTTCGGCGGGAGTTTCGATGAACGTTCCACAATGGTGATGAAAAACCGGAGATAGGCCGAGCGCGCTTGCAGCACGTGCAACGCGGGTGAGCAGACGCGCCGCGCTTTCCCACGCCTGGGCACTCATTCCATCGCGCACGTCGTCAACGCTGCCGGCGACGGCCATACGTGCCGGATCCATGGCGTCCGCCAGCACCAGGTAGGGAGCCCCGGCCTGAACGAGCAGCCGCGCTACTTCCATGGCGGACTGTACCGCGGCTGCTTGTTGCTCCACGTGCGACAGCGGCAGCGGAACAAACGCGCCAAGCAGCGTAAGGCCTCTCTTGGTCAGTTCGCTCTTGAGCTGTTTCGGATCGGTCGGCAGGAACCCGTACGGGCCAAGTTCGGTGCCCGTGTAGCCCGCCTGCACCATCTCGTCGAGCACTTCGCCGTAGCTCTTCTGTCCGTCAAATCCTTCGACTTCCATGACGCCCCAGCTCACCGGGGCGCTCGCAACCTGGATCGGCATTCAATTCCTCGTTAGTGAGATCAGCACGATTCGCTACGGCGTGACCACTACCTTAACTGTCTTGCCCACGCGCATAGCATCCAACCCTTCACCGACTTGAGCCAGTTTCAGGCGATGCGTGATGACTTTATCGAGCGGCAGCAGGTTGGATTCGAGCATGCGCACGACCTTTGGGAAAGCTGTCCGCTGAATGTAACTGCCGATGATGCTGATTTCGTACCGCGTGATCTCGTTCTGTTTCACCTGGCCGGTCGAATGCTGGTTCATGCCAAAAAGTACCACGCGGCCACCACGACGCACGGCGGCAATGCAATCCATAAGGGACGAGCCGGTGGCGTCCACCACGACGTCCGCGCCGATCCGGGTGGCACTCTTGACGACGGCGGCCGCGTCTTCGGAGCGCGGATCTATGGCGGCATTCACGCCGGCATTCTGAGCTACCTTTCGCCGGAACTCGACGGGCTCGACAATGAACGTCCGCCCGGCGCCCGCCGCCTTGTACAGCATCAGGAAAAACAGGCCGATGGGTCCGCCACCGTAGATGGCTACGCTCTCGCCAGGCATGATCGGCGCCTTCTCCAGCGCATTGAACACACAGGAAAGCGGTTCGGCGAGCGTGGCGTGGTGCGCTGGAACTTCGGCGCTGATCTTGTGCAACGCGCGCGCCGGGGCGACATTGTACTCGGCCAGGCCCCCGTGGGTGAAGATCCCCAGCGTGGTCATGATGACGCACATATTGGACATGCCGAGCCGGCAATATTCGCAGAGGCCGCAGGTAACGTTGGGATCGATGACCACGTGATCGCCGGGTTTCAAATGCTGAACCGCTGCGCCGGCATCCACGACGGTCGCGGTGTATTCATGGCCCAGAATGCTGCCCTGCGTGGCGGGGTGGCCCGGCGGCACCGAGAGGATGTGAAGATCGGTTCCGCAGATGCTGGCGGCATTCACTTTTAGAAGCACGTCGTCGTCTTTTTGAATTTTTGGGACAGGGAACGCTTCGAGGCCCCACTCGCCAGGCGCACGAAACACGAGAGCTTCCATGGTTTGCGGCATTTGTGTGATGTCCCTAGAATTTACGCGACCACTCTTTGGGCCAGCGCTCGATGACCACTTTTTTGTCGGTGTAGAATTCGACGGCGTCGCGCCCCTGTGCGTGCAGGGCCCCGAAGAAACTGCCCTTCCATCCGCTGAACGGGAAGTACGCCATGGGCGCGGCCACGCCGATATTCACGCCGACGTTGCCGGTGGAAATCTGATTACGAAACTTTCGCGCCGAGGCTCCGCTGGTAGTAAAGATCGACGATGCATTGCCGTAGGAACTGCGCGTGATGATCGCGATGGCCTCGTCTACGTTAGCCGCACGAATGACGCTGAGCACCGGGCCAAAGATCTCGGTCTCGGTCAGCTCGCTGGATGCAGGAACGCCGTCGAGCACCGTCGGACCGACGAAATTGCCGTGCTCGTATCCGGCGATCTTTGCGCCACGCCCGTCGAGCGCGGTTTTGGCGCCCTCAGCGGCTCCCTTGGCAATCAGGCTCTCGATGCGCTGCTTGCTGGCCGGATTGATCACCGGCCCCATCTGAACGCCATCGCCCAGGCCGCTGCCTACTTTGAGCGATGCCGCCAGATCCGTTATCGACTTGCGGAACCAATCGTGCGCGTCGCCCACCGTAACCGCAACGGATACGGCCAGGCAGCGCTGCCCGGCGCAGCCGTAGGCGCTATCGGAAACGATCTGCGTGGTAGTCTCGCGATCGGCATCCGGCAGGATCACGACGTGATTTTTCGCACCGCCCTGGCATTGCACGCGCTTTCCATTCGCTGCGGCGCGCGCGTAGATGTAGCGTGCGACGAGGGACGACCCCACAAAGCTGATGGCCTGCACGGCAGGGTGATCGAGCAGCGCATCCACCGCCGCCTTCCCGCCATTCACCAAATTCAAGACACCTTTGGGAACGCCCGCCCGGTGGATCAGGTCGAAAATCCGCACCATGCTGAACGGCACCCGCTCGGACGGTTTCAGCACGAATGTATTGCCGCAGGCGACGGCGTACGGCAGGAACCACAACGGGATCATGGCCGGAAAATTGAACGGCGTGATGGCGGCAACAACGCCCAACGGCTGGCGGAACATCGATTCATCAATGCCGCGCGCCACGTCCTCCAGGTTGTAGCCTTGCATCAGGATCGGAATTCCGCAGGCCACTTCCACGTTTTCAATGCCCCGCCGCAACTCGCCTCGAGCCTCGGCCAGCGTCTTGCCGTTCTCGGTGCTGATGATTCGCGCAATATCTTCGAAATTCTCGTCGAGCAGCTGCTTGAGGCGGAACAGATACTGGATGCGGTCCGCGGGCGGCACGGCCCGCCATTCAGGGAATGCGGCAGACGCGGCCTCCACGGCGGCTGCGACGTCTGCGGCGGCGCCCGCGGGCGCGTGTCCGATCACCTCGCCAGTTGCCGGATTCAGCACCTCGGTGCCGCTGGCGGAGGAAGGGCGGCGCCATTCTCCGCCGGTGTAATCTCGCACTTCGTCGATGGCAATCATTCCTGTTTACCTCGCGCTCGCGGCGATTTCGTGCCGCCGCTCCTTTTTCACACCCTGCTCGTATTGCGCGCGCGCCTTTTGAATACTCTCGATCTCGGAGACTTCGGAGATCGGCACGTCCCACCAGGACTCATATCCAGGCACGCGCATCTCTTTATCAACCTCGGTGACGATCACGCTGGTGCGGTCGTGGCGCCGCATGGTTTCGAGCGCGCGTTCGAACTCATCGTGAGTGGTGACGCGCACCGCGCAGGCGCCGAGTCCCGTGCTCATGGCGACGAAATCGACAGGAACACTTGGACCGTCCAACTGGCCCGTCTCTTCGCGACGGAAACGGTAATCCGTTCCGAATCCTGCCGAGCCAACGGCTCGGGAGAGTCCGCCGATACTCGAGAATCCATGGTTGTCGAGCACAATGATGTTGAGCTTGTAGCCTTCCTGAATCGAGGTGGTGATTTCGGACGACATCATCAGGAACGAGCCGTCGCCCACCATTACGTAGACTTCGCGCGAAGGATCGGCCATCTTAACTCCAAGGCCGCCGGCGATTTCGTAACCCATGCACGAGTAGCCGTACTCCATGTGATAACCCTTGGGCTGCCGGGTCCGCCAGAGTTTGTGCAGATCGCCCGGCAAGCTGCCGGCGGCGCAGACCACGACGTCTTTCGCGCGGGAGAAGCGGCTCACGGCGCCGATGATCTCGCCCTGGCTGACGGGCGGGCCGTGGCGCAATCCAAACAGCCGATCGGTTTCCTGCTCCCACCCTTCCTTCCATTTCGTAACGCGCGATGTGTATTCCTGATCCACGTGATAGCCGGATAGTGCGGCTTCGAATTGCCCGGCCGCCGCGCGCGCATCGGCAATGACCGGCAAGCCACCATGCTTACAGGCGTCGGTTTCGTTGACGTTGATATTAATGAAGCGCACGTGCGGATTCTGGAAAGCGGTTTTGGAGGCAGTCGTGAAATCGCTCAGCCGCGTGCCAATGGCGATCACAAGATCCGCTTCGCGGGCCGCGATATTCGCGCCGGGCGTGCCGGTGACCCCGATGGCGCCGAGATTCTGGGCATGATCGAAGGGCAGCGACCCTTTGCCGGCCTGCGTCTCGCCCACCGGAATTCCGGTGCGCGAGGCCAGATGCGCAAGAGCACCGGTACCTTCGCTATAGATCACGCCACCGCCTGCAATGATGACCGGCCGCTTGGCGGCGCGGATCATCTCGGCCGCGCGTAACACCAGGGCGCGTTCCGGCTCCGCCCGCGAAATGTGCCATACGCGTTTCTCGAACATTTCCGCCGGATAATCCCAAGCTTCGGACTGCACGTCCTGCGGCAGCGCCAGAGTGACCGCGCCGGTTTGCGACGGCGACGTCAGCACACGCATGGCTTCGACGACGGAGCAGGGCAGTTGGTCCGGACGGTTGATCCGATCCCAGTAACGCGAAACCGGCTTGAATGCGTCATTCACCGAAACGTCCTGGCTGTGCTCGGACTCAAGCTGTTGCAGTACCGGGGCCACATTCCGGCGCGCGAAAATATCGCCGGGCAGCAGCAGCACTGGGATACGATTGATGGTGGCCGTTGCCGCTCCAGTGATCATGTTGGTGGCGCCGGGCCCGATCGAAGAAGTGCAGGCGAAGGTGCTCAGACGGTTCCGCGCCTTGGCGAATGCGGTCGCAATGTGAACCGCGGCCTGCTCGTTACGGCAAAGGTAATATCGGAAATCCGGATTCTGCTGCAGGGCTTGCCCCATCCCGGCGATATTGCCATGGCCAAAAATGCCCCAGGTCCCGGCGAAGAACGGATTCTCCCGCCCATCCCGTTCCACGTACTGGTTCTTGAGAAAGCCCACCAGGGCCTGCGCCATGGTTACACGCTGTGTTACGCGCTGTGTCTTCATACGTTCCTCCACTACCTCACGAAATAACGCGACAGGTAGTCCAGGTCGCGTGCCTGGTTCGCCGCGAACGAATGCAGTGCTTCTTCCACCGACCATCCATTGTGAATGATTCCGCCCGCTGCTGCGGCTACCGCGAGCGGATCTTCATACCCGGGGTACAGAACATTTCTTCCGACTAGCGCGCCCCGAACGTTCGGCCCGGCCGCGAGAGCCGATGCCAGTTGCGTGAGGAACGGAGCGGGGCTTCCCGCCGATTCGCCGCCCAGCAGCAGAATCGGCAGCGTAGTCGCGCGCGCCACGGCTTCATACCCATCGCAATACGGCAGTTTCAGCCACATGTACCGGCTGCTGTCGCCGAGCGCGGAGGCAACACCGGTGATGCGCGCCAGAGCTTCGCTGGTCTTCACAACAATGTAACCTTTGTCGGTTTTTGTGACGGGCAACGGCTCGAGGAATAGCGGCAAATGTAGCGCATTGGCGTCGGTAATCGCTTGCCCGCAGGCCAGCATGGTCTTGAGCGATCCGGGCTCGTTATCGGCGATGCGCAGCAGCAACTTCGCCCCATCGAGCCGCCAAACCTTGCAGGTCGCCGGAGAGGGTCCGGTGATCGGATCGTCCAGCTCCCACGAGGAGCCTGCCAGACCACCGCGATTGAGACTGGCGATCAGCACCTTGCCATCCAGCAATGGAAAACCACCCGCTTCGCGAAGCAAGCCGTCGATGGTGAGCAGATCCTCCAAAATATCCATGGTCGCCATGAGGCCATCGACACTATCGTTGATGAGGACGCGTAGAATCCGGGCAAGATAATCACGACGATCAGCCATGGCCACCGCATTGTCCCCGACCTTGGTCACCCGCCGTGCAGGGTGGTCCGCCGCCAGTATATTGAGCTTCCCGTCGGGTGCCAGACGGTTCCGCTGTTTGCGCCCTGTGGCAACCTGGAACGGGAATTCAGGATTTGCCACCCGGATATCGATCACGCGCGCAACGACGGCGTCAGGAAGAAATTGCTTGCTCGAAAACATGGATTGCGATCTCGAAACGGCGGCGACCGGAGAGGACGAGCCATCGTGCATGCTTCCCTCCCGCGAAGGAGCGGTCGATGGCCTGATGACTCGTTTGCCCGGCACTTGTATATTACGCGTGGCTGAATGTGAAATACAAATGCACAGTGTACGTGTTTTGCCGCGCTTGAGATTTCAAACGGATCAACGGCTTGGCGCCGGCACGCCACGTTGCTCGCGGATGATCTGTTCCACCTCGGCGAGGGTCGGCATGGCTTCTGAGCAGCTCAATCGGCTCACGACGATCGCGGCCGCGGCATTTCCGAAGTGAAGGCACTCGATTACCGGCAGTCCCCGGACCAGGCCAAACAGAAAACCGGACGCGAAGCCGTCTCCCGCGCCGATGGTGGAGACGACCGGCACCGAATATGGTGCCAGGAAAACTGGCTCTTCACCGGCCCACACGCGCGTACCCTTGTCGCCCAGCTTCGATACCAGCATCGGCACCCGCGCCTGGCGCAGCTTCTGGATGGCCTCGTCGAGACCGCTCGTGCCGGCGACAATCGTCAACTCGAGATCGTTACCGATGAGGACATCGACAAACGGCAGCGCCAATCGTACGGCGAGCCCGGCTTCGTCGGGATTTCTCCAGGACATGGCGCGGTAATCGACATCCAGCACTACGCGGCTGCCGGCCGCGCGCGCCCGTTCCAAAGCCCGATACGTAGACTCGCGCGAAGGCGACGCGCAGAGCGACGTGCCGTTGGTGATGAACATGCGGCTCGATGCGATGTAACTCAAGTCTTCGGCGGTCGCGTCTAGCCGGGTGTCGACGGGATCGCGGCGATAGAACACTTGAGGAAAGCGATCCGGCGGAGATACCTCAGTCAGACAGAGCGATGGCAGGTAACCGGGCGCGGTGTTGACATGGCTGGTGTCTACTTTTTCGGATTTCAGAAATTGAATCAGGTATTCGCTCAAGCTGTCGTTCCCCAACGAGGCCACGATGCCTACCTTGGCTCCCAAGCGCGCCAGGCCGACCGCCATGTTGGCGCTCGATCCACCCAGATACCGCGAGAACCGCCGTACTTGAGGTAGCAGCACGTTCGGCTCTTCGGAATACAGATCGTACCCGATCCTGCCCAAAATCGTGATGTCCATGTTGGTGATGTTATGTCGTGATTTTATCGAACCAGAGGAAGCCGGGGATCTTTCGAGTTCCATTTTCCGCGCACCCACGCCAAGTCCGGATCGTCCGAAGCGGCCATGGAACGCGCTGAGCCTGCGAGCACGTTCAGGTAATAGCAATCGTAGCCGTGCGCGGCCACTACCGGATGATAGCCATCGGGAATGAGGACGACGTCGTTGTCGCGGACGGTCAGGGTCTCGTTGCGCCGGCCATCGCGAGTATAGACGCGCTGAATCGCAAACCCTTCGGGCTGCGAAATCTTGTAGAAGTATATTTCGTCCAGGTCCACTTCACCGGGCGGGTTGTGCGCGTCGTGCTTGTGAGGCGGATAAGAGGACCAGTTGCCGCTGGGCGTGTAGACTTCCACCACGAGCAGACGATCGGCGGGAAAATCCGGCTTGATGATGTGGTTGATCTGCCGGGTGGCATTTCCGCCTCCGCGAATTTCTACTTCGACCGCCGAAGGCTCGATCACGGCCGCCGGAAACTTCCGGTTCGCGCGCGCGCCGCAGACGGCCACCTCGCAAGTGGCGGTGAGGGCCTCGATTTCCACGCGTTCAGTACCGAGGGAAAGGTAAAGCGTGTGCGGCATACCGGCGAAAACGTTGGCGCGCCCGCCCAGGCGTTCCCACTTCTGTTCACCAGCGTGAACGGCGGCTTGCCCGGCCAGCATGACCAAGGCGAGTTCTTCACTGGGTTGTGAGACCACCTGTTTCTGACTCTTTTCGATGCGCAGCAGGCGGAGAGAGATGGTTTGCCATCCGGCACGCTCCTGTGTCACGCTCACCACCTCGCCGGTATCGCCGGACGGCTTCAACAACAACGCACTCATCGCCTCTCCTTCGTCAGTGGGATCTTCAAACTGTCAGCATATAATACGCGGGCATCGGGAGACTATGCCATAGCGGCACTTCGACAGGCTTAGCTGGCAGTGCGGCAGGTCTTGAATGTCTTGAAATGGAACTAATCTGCCGCTGTACTGGAGTCTGTTGTCACGGGAGCGGCGCCGGAGGGGCGTCTTCAGGTTTCAAGTACGAAAGGAGCTTCCAGCCGATTTGGTTCTGGCTGAAGATTGCCACCTCGTGTCCCGACAATTCGAATTTTGGCACGCAGGCCTTCAGCTCGGCTGGGGCTTTGTCCCAATCGACTTCCCACCGTAGTTCGACATTCCTGTTCTCGGGTTGGGTTCCCGGAGTGATGCCGATGATCTCGAGACGGTAGGGTCCTCTGAGAGTGATCTCGTGTCCTTTTCCCGATTCCTTTAGATCGATCGAGAACAGGACCTTGCTTCCTCTTTCCGTTAATTGATAAGAAGTTCGTTTATAGCCGCGATCGATGGTTTCGGAAAGCTTCCAGAGGTCGCTTTTCACGCCGCACTCGATGAGCGTGTCCGAGTGGAAAACTATACGAAAGTGATTTAGTAAATCTTGGGACCAGTTCTGCGAGATGATGGCGCCGGCTCCAATTGGCGTGAGGTCGGCGGGCCGTGCTTCCGACGAGCAGCCAAGCGTCATGAAGCTGGCCGCCGTGATGACGCCGATGGCGATGAGATCTTTTAGGCTACGATCAGCGATTGGATGCATTGGCGCGGGAGTTCCAGTGGTCTCCCAAATCCATCACCAGAATAATCCGTTTCAAGACGATTCCGCACGTCCTCGTCTGTTAGTGTGATTCGGGTTATCGAAGGTTAATAGCCATGGCAGAAGCCGGTGGCACAGTGGCGCCGATTCCCATCAATTGTCGGAATCGAGTACCGTCGGCCGGCTCGCAATGGCGTCCAATTCGATTGGTCGCGTGGCGGTTTCAGTGCGGCTTCGCGAGCTTGCGATCAGGGCCCCGAGTGCTGCCCAAAGCGCGAGCGCGATCCACTCGTAACGCGTAAAGTGACCGGGGACGACCGGAACCACTTTCGCGAGGACCATGAGGGAAGTGACCGCCAGGCCGATCCCGGCCGCAATGCGTCCGCCGAGCGCCGGTTTCATCCGGTAATAAGAGGCGCAAGCTGCCATCCAGGCGATTGCGGCGGCGATCGCGCCGACTTCGAGTATAGGGACCAGCAAAGCGTCGCCGAGGAAGATGGCGAACGCGGTGGCGACGCCCACCGCAATAACGGCATTCGACGGAGTCTGGTTGACGGGGTGAATGAACGCCATTGTCTGGTTCAGCATGTTCCGCCTGCCCATGGCGAACAACAGCCGCGAGGAAGCCACCACGGTCCCATTAAATGTTTTCAACACGGCGACAAGCGCCGACGCCATAATCAAATCGACAATCCAGCGCGCGCGCACCGCGCGTTCAAAAGCGGCCGCGGTCGGGAATGGATCCTTGTGGTTGAGCGTCGGCCACGGAGCCACGTAAGCGACGGCCGCGATGACGAAGCAGTAGAACGCAATGGACGCGACGATCGTCAGCATGATCGCCAGGGAATAGTCGCGTGGCGGAAAATCGGGAATCGCTTCTTCAGCGCACTTCACCACCGATTCGAAGCCCGCCGCGATCCACGGCACTACCTGCCAGACCAGCAAAATCGAGACGAGAGGCGCACGGCTGAATAGCGGCGCAAAATTGGAGATAGCGCCATGCTTCGCCCCGGCCAGCGCGAAGATCAGAACGAAAGCCAGGAACAGTAGGGTTGTCCCCTTCAGGAACCTGGCGCTCGCCTGTATACCTTGATAATTCAGCCATGTCAGCAGCACGGTGATGGTGAGTCCGAGAATAATCTGCGGCGCATAAACCGGGCGCCCGCCTAGGCGATACAGTTCGAAACGATTCAGCCACGGGAACAGATAGCCAGCGATCCGGCCTGCAGCCAGAGCTTCGAACGGACAGGTCAGAAAGTAAGTCAGAAACATCATCCAGCCGGTTGCGAAGCTGATGCCCGGCGAAAAGAACCGGGCGGTGTAAGCCACTTCACCGGCCGCGTCGGGAATCGCCTGCACTAACTGGCCATAGACGTGACCGATGGGAAGCATCATCAGGCCGCCCGCTGCGAACCCGAGAATGGCGCCCAGCGACCCGCCGCGCTGCAGCAGATCGTCCATGGTGACCAGCCAGGCGGTGCCGACCGTCACGCCGAAGCCCAGCGCGAAGTAGTCGATCAAACGCAGCTTGCGAGCCAAGACCGTCATAGGCGCTGCCTTTCGGCAGTATAGCCGGTCATCATAGCAGGGTTGCCCGGCGAACCCGCTAAGAGTCTCGGCTCGGCATTCTTTGCCGTTGACTTTTTAATGAAAAGTACTTTACGATTAGATCATGCTCGCTGCGTCGCCCGCTACGCTCTCAGTAACCTCACCCTATGAATACTGGTACAGGCATTTCCTCGAAAACCGCGATGGTCCTCACACCCTGCCATGGCATGACATATATCGGCTCAGCGCCGTCGAACGCCGGCTTGTTGCCGGGCCTATTCAACAGTTCCAGTTAGGCGAATGGGCGCGCGGCCGCGGGCTCGTGCGCAGAGCTTCGTCGGACTCCGTGTTCACCACTGACTCGCGATTTCTGCCTGCGCTCGAGCTTTTCATCGCTGAGGAGCAGGGACACAGCATAATCCTGGGGCGCTTCCTGGACCGTGAAGGCATGCCGCGGCTGAGGAGCCACTGGCTCGATAGAATCTTTCGCCGCCTGCGCAAGCTGGCTGGACTGGAGGTCTGCGCGACAGTGCTGGTTACGGCAGAAGTTCTCGCCATACCGTTCTATCAGGCACTGCGGGATGCAACGCGTTCGCCCCTGCTCCGGTCGATTTGTATGCGCATCCTGTGTGACGAGGCAGCTCACCTGCATTACCAAGCACTAACGCTCGGCATCATTCGCCGCCCACTCTGTGAGAGAGCTCGTCTCGTCCGCACACGCTTTCACTCAATGCTTTTTCATTGCACGTCAATACTGCTGTGGCAGCAGCACTACAGGTTGTTCCATGCCGCGGGATGGGACTTTGGCCGCTTCTGGAAGGAGGCCCGGGCCCAGTTCGTACGCCTGCAGGTGCGGATTCACCACGTCTCGCAGCATGTAGGCAGCACAGATCCTTTAGAAGAGCTGATGCTGGATTAACGGCAACAGTTTACCTGGTTCAGGCCTACCAATGATCCCGCGTGCGCACAGCCGCCGATCAGGATGTGGCAGACTAAAACCGATCCTTTGGCCACGGACTATTTCGAAGCGAGCCGTGAGCCTGGTATGCGAGGGCGGGACGCACCTGACTCGTGGAAATCCGTCAACACAACAGGAGACATGAGGGAAACTTCAAACTGGAATCTAGTAAATCCGGCAAGCGGGAAAGTCTTCCGCACCATCGGGCCGACGCCGGACGCGGAACTTGAATCCATCCTCGGCAGGATGCGCATGGCGCAGCGGCATTGGCGCAATGTCCAGGTGGCAGAGCGGGCGGATGCGTGCCGGCAGTTCATCGACGTGTTCCGTTCCATGAAGGAACCGGTCGCGCTGGAGTTGACCCGGCAGATGGGCAAGCCCATCGGGCAGGCGCGCCACGAAGTGGACACCATGCTCGATCGCGCCGCGACCATGGTTCGGCTGGCGGGCGCCGCGCTGCAGGATGACATTCTGCCGCCGAAAGACGGCTTTCGACGCTACATCCGGCACGAGCCGCTCGGGATCGTGCTCGACATCCCGGCGTGGAACTACCCGCTTCTCATCGCGGTAAACGTTGTTGTGCCTGCCCTTCTTGCGGGCAACGCCGTGCTCCTCAAACATGCGCGGCTCACCCCGCTCTGCGGCGATGCTTTCGTCGATGCCTTCCGCAAAACGAGTCTGCCACCGGATCTGATCGCATCCATTCACGTCGGTCACGATACCGTCCACAAACTCATCGGCGCGCGTGCCGTCGATTTCGTCTCGTTCACGGGCTCGGTCGAAGGCGGACGCCAGGTGTATCAGGCGGCATCGAGCCAGTTGCTCGATATGGGCCTGGAACTGGGTGGCAAAGATCCGGCCTTTGTGCGCGAGGACGCCAATTTTGACTTCGCTGTGGCGAATCTCGTGGATGGGGCTTTCTACAACGCCGGGCAGAGCTGCTGCGCGGTCGAGCGAATTTATGTCATGCGTCCTCTCTTCGCGAGGTTCGTGGACGCTTACGTCGCCGAAGTCGAGAAATATAAGTTAGGTGATCCAGAGGATGCGGCGACGAGTGTGGGGCCGCTAGCCCAGCGCAAGGCGGTGGAGTTGGTGGAATCCCAGATCAGCCAGGCTGTCGGCCGCGGCGCCAAAGTCATTACCGGCGGACACCGGTTGGCCGAGCCGGGATACTTCTTCCAGCCTACCGTGCTCATCGATGTCGACCACACGATGAACGTGATGATGGAAGAAAGCTTCGGGCCTGTCATCGGCATCATGGCGGTAGATAGCGAGGACGATGTAGTCCGGCTCATGAACGACAGCCCGTATGGCCTGACCGCCTCGATTTGGACCGAGGACACGGAGCGTGGCGAGGCGCTCGCGCACCGCACGGCGGCCGGCACGGTCTACGTGAACCGCTGCGACTACCTCGATCCCGAGTTGGCCTGGACCGGTATCAAGAACAGCGGCCATGGCTGCACTCTGTCGCATCTCGGGTTTCTGTATCTAACGCGTCCGAAGAGTTTTCATGTCCGGACGCGGACGCGGAACTGAGGACCTCATCGACCCACACCTATGATGGTCAGATGAGCGCACATCCGCGTGCTGAAACGTTTGTCCGGACTTGCGCCTGGCACGGCGTTAGGTTTGTATTCTCGGTAATGCTGCTCTGCCGGGCGCACGGTTTTGCGCAATCAGGCCCGCAGCCGCCATGCGGAAAGGAACCCGTTCCGGCTTATCCGAGTCTGGATGATTCGGCCATCGTGAAGTCATGGACCGAGACTGACTTACGCCGCGACTGGAGACCGCCCGCGTGCACGGGTTGGACGGAGGTGGGCTTTACATCGTTGGTCACTACGGTCGCGCGATTCCGTCATACCTCGGAAGTTGAGGGCTTGTTTCGACACATCGGGGCAATTTCAGAACTCGCAGGCATGCGCTACTGGTCGACCACTCACAAGCAGTGGCAAACACTAATTGTCGAGGCCCACGCTCTGACCGGCCTGTACGGAGGTCAACACCGCGGCAACTTTACGCCCGATGAGATGAAGGCAGGCAAGGTACTCTACTTTGAACAGTTCGACAATCTTACTGGCAAAGCTATTTACCGAATGCACATTGCCGAGGTTTCGGCGAACCGGCTTGTCTTCGATGTCGAGAATGTCAGCACGATGCGTTATTTCTACATACCTTTTCTTCACCCGGGTGAGATGCAGTCGATTTACTTTCTGGATCGCGAATCGGAAAACGTCTGGCGTTTGTACAGTATGGTGCGCACGGGAAAGAACGCGAATCGGCTCATCATGGGAAATGAATCGTCCGCGATCAATCGGGCCGTCGCTTCCTATCGCTGGCTGGTCGGAATTCCCACCGGCCAGGAGCCACCGGCGGCACGCTGAAGGCAGGAGGCACAGGAGGTCGTCGACATCCTGAAGAGAGAACGTCGAACCGGTTCAAGAAACTGATGAAATACGTCAGGCTTGAAAGCACACCTTCTGAGGGCCTTGATCAAGCCATCTTCCCGGTCAGTATTTGGAGCAAGGCAGCGCGGCCCCAGGCGCCGTCGTAGCGGACGCCGTTGAGGAATAATCCCGGCGTCTTGTAAACGCCGTTCTGTACGCCGCGGCGAAAATCCTCGCGCACCCGGTCCTCATAGGTGCGCTTCTTCAGATCGTGGCGAAATCGGTTCATATCCAACGAGAGGCTCTCTCCGTACGCGAACAGGTCCTTGCGATTTAGCGCGTTTTGATTCTGGAATAACCGGTCATGCATCTCCCAAAAGCGCCCTTGTGCTCCGGCGGCTTCGGCGGCCTCTGCCGCCTCTTGCGCGTGTGGATGAAGGCCGCTTAGCGGGTATTGCCGGTAGACGATGCGCAGCCGATCACCGAGCGTTGCCTGCAAATCGCGAATGATCTCAAACAACTGGCCGCAAGCGGGACACTCATAGTCGCCATACTCAACCAATGTGTACGGCGCGGATTCCGGGCCGTGAACGTGGTCCTCCGCGTGGATGGGCAACAGCAGCCGCGTCAGGTCTAATGGTTCAGTCGTCATCTTTCCTGCCAACCTCCACCCAGGGCCTTGTAGAGCTGCACGACACTGAGCACCTCGCTCAAACGGGTCTGCGAGAGAGCCAGTTGCGCCTGAAAGAGGTCCCGGTCGGCATCCAGCGCATTGAGAAGCGTGTCTACACCGCCGCGATAGCGCACGTAGGCGAGGCGCTTGCGATCTGCCAGAGCGGTAACCAACAACTCCTGCTGCACGCGGCTTTCCCGGACCCTCTGATGGGCGATGAGTGCGTTGGACACATCGGTGAACCCAGTTTGAATCGCCTTCTGGTACTGGATCAGCGCGATTTGGCGTTGGACCTCGGCCAGTCTGACGTTTGACTTGAGACGACCAGCGGTAAAGACCGGCTGCGCTAGCTGCGGAGCAAACGTCCACACGCGGCTCGGTGCGCTGAACAGGCTGGACAGTTGCGTGCTTTGTCCGCCCAGGAATCCGGTCAGACTGATTTGCGGGAAATACGCGGCCTTGGCAACCCCGATTTCGGCATTTGCGGCGACCAGATTTTGCTCCGCCACGCGAATGTCCGGCCGGCGCTCCAGCAACGCGGACGGCAAGCCGGTGGGCACTTCGGGTGGCATCTCCTGCTCGGTCAGGCTGCGTCCACGGACGACTTCGCCGGGATTCCTCCCCAGCAGCAGGCTGATCTGGTTTTCGGTCTGCTCAACCCGTTGCTGCAACTGCGGGATTGTTTCGGCGGCTGTGTCTACCAACTGCTCGCCCTGGCGCAGGTCGAGCAGCGTCGCCACCCCGCCGCCCTGCCGGGTTTGGATAAGACGCAGCGACTCCTGGCGGGTGCCGAGTGTCTCCTTCGAAATCTCTAGTTCGTAGTCGAGGTCGCGCAGGCTGAAGTAAGCGGTGGCCACATCGCTCACCAGCGTCGTCACCACGGCCTTGCGGTTTTCTTGAGCGCCGAGCAGATTCGCCCGTGCCGCTTCGGTGGCGCGCCGTAACCGCCCCCAGATGTCGACTTCAAACGAGAGCAGGTTGAGCGTTGCCTCTCCAAAGGTGCGATTTTGCGAGGGCACAAACGACGCGGGTAGCGGCAATTGGCCATTTCGGGAAAGTCGAGTGGTGGTCAGACTCCCGCCGACCTCCGCATTCGGAAATTGCTCGGACCTGGTGATGCCCAAGTTGGCTCGCGCGGCTTCGACCCGCGCCACCGCATCCCGGAGATCGTAGTTCTCCACCAGCGACGTCCGAATCAGTTCTTGCAGCTTTTCGTCCTTGAACACCTCCCACCACTTGAGATCCGCCAGGGAGGCCGCCTCGGGCGTCAGTTGAGGGGTTGGCGTACGAAATGTTGAGGGCGCCTGTACCACGGGCCGGTGGTAGTCCGGGCCGACCGCGCAGCCGGTGAGCAAAGTCGTCGCCAAGACAGAAACGGTGAATAGCATCTTCACGTCAGTCTCCCTCCGCCGGTGCGGACCCCCGCGGCAGCACAACAGGCGCCGATTGCCGTCCGGCGCCCGACAGCCTCTCCACCACGTAGAAAATCGCCGGGATAAAGAAAATGCCGATCACGCTTGCGGCCAGCATGCCCCCGATCACGGTGGTGCCCATAATTTGACGGGCTACGGAGCCAGCGCCGGTCGCCGTCCATAACGGCACGCAGCCCAGGATGAACGCGAACGAGGTCATCAGGATGGGCCGCAGACGGAGCCGGGCCCCTGTAAGCGCTGCGTCTATCAGCGGTTTGCCATTCTCGAATTCGTCCTTGGCGAACTCGACAATCAGAATGGCGTTCTTGGCGGCCAGGCCGATGAGCATGACCAGGCCAATCTGCGAGAAGACATCGCTTTCGATCTGCACCATGTACGCTGGATAGAACCAGCCGAGGACGACACGGCGCAGCCATAGCACGCCGAATGCGCCGAAGACCGCCACCGGCGTACTCAGCAACACGCTGAACGGGAGCGTCCAGCTTTCGTACAGTGCCGCCAGAATGAGAAACACAAACAACAGTGAGAAACCGAAAATCACGGTTGACGACACGCCCTGCTGGGCCTTCTTTTCCTGAAAAGACATGCCCATGTAGTCGTAACCCATCTCGCGCGGCATGGTTTTCGCGAAGACGTCTTCGAGGGCATTCATCGCCTGATCAGAGCTATAACCCGGCGCCGCGCTGCCGATAATTTG
>Ga0310810_10002197_pt1 | contig 20797 bp, 16 predicted proteins | sample NCmetagenome_FD_207641 | JGI IMG/M metagenome (GOLD analysis project Ga0310810, IMG submission 207641) | Soil microbial communities from experimental microcosm in Duke University, North Carolina, United States - NC | ecosystem: Engineered > Artificial ecosystem > Soil microcosm > Unclassified ...
CATGCGGGTACGAGAAATGACAACCCCGCGAGCGCTGAACGGCTCGCGGGGTGACGAGATGAGAAAGTGGGCCTGGGTAGAGTTGAACTACCGACCTCACGCTTATCAGGCGATTTGATTCGTCTACCGTCGCCGACATCTTGAGGTCAGGCATGCAGACACAAGTGCTGATCTCATAAGCACTTCTCACCTAGACGGTCCCGCCACCTGCCGACGTCAAACGACGTGAAATGTCGAACCATGCCGCCCCCAATGGACAACACAACGGACAACATTGACTCGCTGCGCATCGTCGGCGCCGGGTGAGACTCGGTGTCCCACCTCACCGCTCCGACGCCGCGGCCGAGTCCCCGAGCTGGAGCAGTCCCGCGAAGGTGGTCAGCTCCGAGAGCCCGAGATCGGACGCGACCCAGTAGGCGTAGTCCGGCGTGGTCCAGTGGAGCAGGTGGTACCCGTGCCGTACCAGCGGCACCCCGCTGCCCGAGGGTCCGGCCGCCGGCCACAGGAACACGTTGATCAAATGCTGCCGCCGGCCGTACACCAAAGCCGCCACCTGCCGCCCGTTGACATAATCGAGGCGGCCCCCGAGCAGCGGATAGCCACGCCCCGCGAAATCGTGCACCGGCGGCGAGAAGTCGAGCTTCCCGTTGAACCACGGTTTCACGGTGTGCTGGTCGGACGACACCACGTCGCTGAGGTGACCGGGCATGAGCGAGCGTACATGGCTCGCGAGCACTTCGTCAGTCAGGATCTCCGACGCGGTGTGCGCCACCGCGAGCCGCCAGCTGCCGACCGCGACGACCGCGAGCGATGCGGCGAGTGCCAGCCCACGCCATACCATGAGCGCGGCAGGGCGGCGGCCGCGGCTCGGTGCAGATGCCTTGCGCAGCGCTGCGCGCACGCGCCCCCGTAAGGCCTCCGGGGCCTCAAATCTGGGGATCTGCGCGGCGATCGCCGTGCGCAGCGCGAGGCGGTCGTCGCGGAATCGTCCGCAGCTTGCGCAGCCGGCGAGGTGCCCCTCGAGCTCGGCCGCATCCATCGCGGCAAGCTCGCCGTCGAGGTAGGCGTCGACCTGCGCCTCGACATCCGGGTGGGTCATATCAACGCTCCTCGTCTGAGGCGCTCAGGGCCTCTTGAAGGCGCTTGCGGGCGCGAGAGAGCCGCGACATGACCGTGCCCACCGGCACGTCTGCCACCTCGCTGATCTCCTTGTAGGACAATCCCTCCATCTCGCGCAATACGATCACCTCTCGAAACTCGGGCGGCAGGCGGTCGAGCACCTCTGCCAGCGTTTCGCGCAAATCACGTCTCGAGAGCGCCGATCCCGGGTGCTCGTCAGCGATCGCCTCACTGTGCACCGTCTCGTCGAACTCCGTCGTCGACGACCCGGTGTGAAACCGGCGCCGCCAGGTATGGGCCATGTTGCGGACGATGGCGAGCAGCCAGGCTCGGCTCTGGCTTGCGCCCTCCCCGCGGAAGCCGCCGAAATACTTGAGTGCGCGCAAAAACGATTCCTGCACAACATCATCGGCGTCGGCGTCGTTCCGCGTCAGGTAGCGCGCCAGCCTGTAGGCCGCGCTCAGGTGCGGCAGCACCGCGGCTTCGAATCGTTCGAGCTCTGGTGACTCCAAGACGGGTCCTCAGATGTGTCGCGGCGCAGCCGTGGAATAAGGACTTCGCGGGCGACGAGTTTATTCCCGCGGAATAAGCGAGGGGGTGACTGGAGTCTCTCCCTCGAACCTTACTGCTGCCACCTACCATGAGGAAGAGCGTGTATGAGCCAGAAACTGATTATTGCGGCCCGCGGTGTTGCCGGCCTGCTGGTCGTGGGCGGCCTCGTAGCGGGCGCGCCGACTCGGCGCGGCCAACCTGTCCCGGTCAGCGCCAAGTTGTCCGAGTGGACGATCCAGCTGTCGGAAACGTCGGTCCCGGCCGGGCAGGTCGCCTTTACCGTCACGAACGGCGGGAGCATCCCGCATGCCTTCGAGGTCGAAGGACAGGAAACCGAGAAGGAGACCCCGCTGATCCAGCCGGGCGCGAGCGCCACGCTGACGCTCACCCTCAAGCCGGGGACGTACGAGATCTACTGCCCGGTCGGCGACAACTCGCACAAGAAGCTTGGCATGGACACCCATCTGAAGGTCGGCGCTGCAGGCCGGTCGGGCTCCGGCTACCAGCGAGGGTCGGCCTCCGAGCAGCCGACGATGCGGGAGCATGGTGACACGGCCGAGCAAGACGGGACGGCCGCACCGGCCGAGCCGATCAGGGTGACTGGCGGAGGGCCGGTCATCCAGATCCTCCCCGGGCCGTTCCCGTTCCCGGACAGCGCCGGGCCGATCCTGAAGTCCTTCGGTCCAGAGCACGAGGCGCTGGAGTCACAGATCCAGAACGGGCCGTACTCGAACAATGTGGTGCCGATCTCGGGCACGTTCACGTTCAGCGCGTGGGATTTGGGCGCGATCCGGGACTCGGTCGACGGCGTCGCGGAGTTCACCACGCAGGATGGCGCCCGCTGGAAGGTCGTCCTCGATCGCGTGCAAACGAAGGATGTGCCGCACCACCCGAAATTCGGCGGTGTGATCCGTGGGCTGTACTACCACGGCGCCACCGGCGTACACACGCCGCTCGTTCCCACGATCAACAGCGCTGTGGCGCTGTGGTCCATCGCCCACTTGTACAAGAACGGCGAGCGGGTGACGGACAGCGCGTATGTCCACGTGATGCTTCTCTCACACACCCGGCGGGACACCGACTATGCCCTGGCGTGCTGGGACTGCTCCAAGAACAAGATCGACGAGCTGCAGCTGCAGATCACCCCGGCTCCCGGCGCACCGAAGTTCGACGCGCCAGGCGGTTTCCTGTTCGTCAACTGGGAGCGGTCGCGCTCCAGCCCGGCGGCGAGCTGAGTCGCTGGTAAGAACGGGGACCACGAGCATGACGACAATGATCACGGTGGCCGAAGAGTCGGCGCCGTCAACCCAAGACTTGAGACGAGGAACACCCATGCGGATTCGAGCACTCTTTGCGGCAGGCCTCTTGGTCGCTTTCGCGGCCTGCTCCGGCAATAACCCCACCAGCCCGACCAGTAGCGGCGGCGGGGCGGGCGGCGGCGGCTACGGCGGTGGTACTGGCGGTGGCACCGGCGGTGGCACCGGCACGGGCGCCAACACCAGCGGCGGCACGCCGACCAGCGGGGACGTCGCCGTGATCGTTGGCAACATTCTCATGAAGAGCGGGCGCAACGGCACCGTCAACCCGGCCGTGGACACCGTCGCCGTGGGCGGGAGCGTCACCTGGACCTGGACCAGCACGGGCAATGTGCCGCACGGGATCCAGTCACTGGCGAGCCCCTCGTTTCCCACCGGACCCGTGCTAACCGGCGACGGCAATACGTACCGGGTGACGTTCAACACCGCCGGCACCTATCAGTATGACTGCGTGGTCCACGGTGTCATGATGCCAGGCACGATCGTGGTGCGGTGAGTCCGGCCCGCGAAGCCCGCCGCGCATCCCCCGCCGCGCCGATGCCAGGCTCGGCTTACAGGTCTGCTTCGGGTCACGGGTATGGGCAGGTGCCGGCCACCGGCACGAGCATTCTGTCGATGGGAGTGTGAGATCACAAAAATGACAACCCCGCGAGCGGCGAAACACTCGCGGGGTCGAGATATACCAGAATGGGCCTGGGTAGAGTTGAACTACCGACCTCACGCTTATCAGGCGTGCGCTCTAACCACCTGAGCTACAGGCCCTTCTGCCGTGTCCGGCCTCAGGGTCCGGCGTTCGACGCCCGGAAGGTAGTGGACTCACCCCCCTGGGGCTAGCCGGTCAGCGGGCCACGCGAAGGCGGTTGTGCACCTCGTGCACGCCGGACAGGCTCTCGACCAGCTCCTCGGCCAGCATCCGGGCATCGCCGCTGTCCACCGTGCCCGTCAGGGTGACCGCGCCGCCCGCGACCTCGACCTCGATCTCGGTGGTGTCGAGCTCCGGATCCTGGGTGAGGATCTCGTGGATCTCGGCGGCCAGCGCATCATCCGAGCGCCGCCGGCCGAGCGGGCCGGTGCCTGCCCGCGAGTGCCCTGGCGCGACGCGCCGTTCGGCAGCGAACTCCGAGTGTCCCGACGACTCGCCGCGTTTGCCGTCCTTCTTCGTCATGAGGCCTCCTTGCGCCCGGTGTTCGACTCGGGCCGGCTGCACTCAGCGCTCTTCTTCCTCCTCCTCCACCTCCTCCAACTCCTCCAGCTCCTCGTCGTCGAACTCGTCGTCGTCCTCCAGATCGTCGTCGTCGCCGTCCAGCTCCTCGTCCTCGTCATCCTCGTCGTCGAAGGTGAACCCGTCGTCCTCGAAGTCCTCGTCGTCATCGAACTTGCGACGCATGTCGAGGTCGAGGGCCTCCAGCGACGTCTCCCAGGCCGACATGATGTCCTCCGCCTGCGGTGAAAGGGTAGTCCCGACCATCAGGACGCGTCCGCCACCCGGGCGGCCCGGGCGGCCTTCTTGCGGTCGTTCGCCGTCAGCACCCGTTTGCGCAGCCGGATGTTCTTGGGCGTGACCTCGATCAGCTCGTCCTCCTCGATGTACTCGAGGGCGTATTCCAGGGTGATCTGGCGCGGCGGCTCGAGGATGACGTTCTCGTCCGAGGCCGTGGTACGCATGTTGGTGAGCTTCTTTTCCTTGGTGACGTTCACGTCGAGGTCACCCGGCCGACTGTTCTCGCCCGCGACCATGCCCTCGTACACCAGGTCGCCGGGGGTGACGAACATCTGGGCCCGCTCCTGCAGGTTGCCCAGCGCGTACGCCACCACGGCCCCCTCGCGATCGGCGACCAGGACGCCCCGCTTCCGTCCCGCCAGCGGGCCGGCCCAGGGGCCGTAGTCGAGGAACCGATGGTGCATGATCCCGGTGCCGCGGGTGTCGGTCAGAAACTCCGAGCGGTAGCCGAAGAGCCCGCGTGCGGGGATGCTGAAGGTGAGCCGCACCATCCCCAGCCCCGGGTTGCGCATCTCGGTCATCTCGCTGCGGCGCGGACCCAGCTTCTCCATCACCACGCCCATGTACTCCTCGGGCACGTCCACCGTGAGCTCCTCGTACGGCTCCAACCGCTCGCCGCCGGGCCCCTGCTTGGTGATGACCCGCGGACGGGAGACCTGGAACTCGTAGCCTTCGCGCCGCATCGTCTCCATCAGGATGCCGAGGTGGAGCTCGCCCCGTCCGCTCACGGCGTGGGTGTCGGGGCTGTCGGTCTCCTCCACCCGGAGCGCCACGTTCCGCTCCAGCTCGCGGTACAACCGGTCCTTGAGCTGGCGGCTGGTGACGTACTTCCCTTCCCGGCCGGCGAAGGGGCCGTTGCTCACGATGAAGTCCACCGAGATCGTGGGCTCCTCCACCGCGATGCCGGCCAGCCGCTCGGGCTGCTCGACGGCGGTGAAGGTCTTGCCGATCTCGATGGTCTCGAAGCCCGAGAGGGCCACGATGTCGCCCGCGGCGGCCACGTCCACCTCGACCCGGTTGAGCCCGTCGAAGGTGTACAGCTTGGTCACCCGGTTGCGCTCGAAAGTCTCCTCGGTGACGAGGCCGGGCGCGCCAAGCGGCAGCAGCGCCACCTCGTCGCCCACCCGGACCTTGCCCCGCTCGATCCGGCCGATCGCGATGCGGCCCAGGAAGCTGGAATGGTCCAGGGTGGACACCAGCATCTGGAACGGCCCGTCGGGATCGCCCTTGGGCTCCGGCACGTGGTCCACGATGGCCTGGAACAACGGCTCGAGATTGGTACCCGGCCGGTCCAGCTCGGTCGTCGCGGTGCCCGCGCGGCTCGAGGTGTAGAGGAACGGCGCGTCCAGCTGCTCGTGAGTGGCTTCCAGGTCGATGAACAGCCCGAGCACTTCGTCGTGCACCCGGAGCGGCTCCGCGTCGGCCCGATCGATCTTGTTGATGGCGACGATGGGCCGGAGGCCCAGCGCCAGCGCCTTGCGGGTCACGAAGCGGGTCTGGGGCATCGGCCCCTCGGCCGCGTCCACCAGGATCAACACCCCATCCACCATCCGCAGGATCCGCTCGACTTCGCCGCCGAAGTCGGCGTGTCCGGGCGTATCGACGATGTTGATCTTCACGCCGCCCCAGCGCACGGCCGTGTTCTTGGCCAGGATCGTGATTCCCCGTTCCCGCTCCAGCGGGTTGGAGTCCATGACCCGTTCTTCCACCTGCTGGTTGGCCCGGAAGGCTCCGGCCTGCCGGAGCATCTGATCCACCAGGGTGGTCTTGCCGTGGTCGACGTGAGCGATGATGGCCAAGTTACGAATCAAGCGGGGCTACGCTTTCCCACCGGGGTTGCTAACGGATGAGGCCCGGACCCCGGGCCTCCGCGGCGCATATATAGACAACGCCGTCCGGGGCCGCAAGAGACGGGGAAACGGGCCCCGTGGCCCGGTTTAGTGGCGGTGGCCGGGGTGGCCGTGACCGAGGTGAGGAACCACGTCGCGTATCGGGGCGGCCGCGGCGGTCCGGGCGTCGTCGCAGCCCTCGCAGCCGTCTTGACCCACCTCGAGCTGAACCGTGACGTGACTGATGCCCATGGTCGCCAATTCGGCCCGAATGCCTTCCAGCACACCGGGGTGGGCGTCCAGGGCGGGGACCACGGCGTGGCCGCTCATCGCCACCATGCCGCTGGTGACGGTCCAGACGTGGAGGTCGTGCACGGCGGACACGCCCGGTACCGCCAGCATCCGCGCATGCACGTCGGCGAGCGAGACGTGGCGGGGCACCGACTCGAGCAGGATGTCGGTGCTTTCCCGGATCAGGCGCCAGGCGCCGGTGAGGATAAGCAGGGAGAGGAGAACGGAGACGATGGGGTCGGCGACGGTCCAGCCGGTGAGCGCGATGATCGCCGCCGCCGTCAGGGCGCCCACCGACCCGAGGGCGTCGCCCATGACGTGAAGGTAGGCGCCGCGGGTGTTGAGACTCCCCTCCCGCGCACCGTGCAACACCGCCAGACTCAGGAGGTTGACGACCAGCCCGGCGGTCGCGATCGCGAGGAAGAGTCCGGTCCGCACCGGCTCGGGATGGTTGATCCGCTGCACCGCCTCGACCACCACCCACCCGGCAATGCCGAAGAGCGCCGCGCCGTTCACCAGGGCCGCGAGGATTTCCCAGCGCAGGTACCCGTACGTCTTGGAGTGGTCGGCCGGCCGCTGGGCGATCCAGGCAGTGATCAGCGAGAGTCCCAGCGCGCCGACGTCGGTGAGCATGTGCCCCGCATCGGCCAGCAGGGCCAGCGAGCCGGCGATCCAGCCGCCCACGGCCTCGACCACCATGAACAGCCCGGTGAGCACCAGCACGGCCCAGAGCCGGCCCACCGAGGTGGCGGGCTTGGTGGGCGCATGGGTAGCGGAAGCGGCGACGTCGGCCATACCCGAAAGTTACTGCCCCACCCTGATCCGCACCGCCTCCGCATGTCCATGGAGGCCCTCGGCTTCGGCCAGTGCGACGATCGCGTCCGCGTCCGCCGCGAGCCGTGCCGCCGAATAGCGGATCACGCTGGTGCGCTTCACGAAATCGTACACCCCGAGGGGCGATGCGTACCGCGCCGTACCGCCGGTCGGAAGGACGTGGCTGGGACCGGCGAGATAGTCGCCGACGGGCTCGGGGGTCTCGTCGCCGAGGAAGATCGCGCCCGCGTGGCGGATGGAGCCCGCGATCCGCTCCGCGCCGTCGGCAATGATCTCGAGATGTTCCGGGGCGCGGCGGTTGGCGACCTCGATCGCCTCCCGCATCGTGGGCACCACCACCACCAGCCCGTTCCGCTCCAACGCCGTCCGGGCGATCCGGTCGCGCGGGGCCCGGCGGAGCGCCTCGTCCAGCGCGGCGGGCAGCGCGTCGGCCAGGGCGGCCGACGGCGTGACGCACCAGCTGCAGGCATCCTCGTCGTGCTCGGCCTGGGCGATGAGATCCGCAGCCACCCGCGCCGGGTTGGCGGCGCCATCGGCGATGATGAGCACCTCCGTCGGCCCGGCGACCATGTCGATCCCCACCTGTCCCACCACCTGGCGCTTGGCCTCCGCCACCCATCGGTTCCCCGGTCCGACGATCTTGTCCACCCGCGGCACCGTCGCGGTGCCGAACGCCAGCGCGCCCACCGCCTGCGCCCCGCCGATCCGGAAGATCCGCGTCACGCCCGACAGGGCGCAGGCCGCGAGCACGGTATCGGTCACCCCGCTCGGGGGCACCACCGCCACGATCTCCCGCACCCCCGCTACCAGCGCCGGGACCGCGTTCATGATGACCGACGACGGATAGGACGCCTTCCCGCCCGGTATGTACAGCCCGACCCGGTCGAGCGGGCTCACCTTCATGCCGACCAGGCTCCCGTCCGGGGCGCTCAGGTGAAAGCCGGGCTCGCGCTGATGCTCGTGGTACTCCCGGACCCGATCCACGGCCCTCCCCAACGCCTGCTTCAGCGGAGGCGCGATCCGGCCCAGCGCGCTCTGCCATTCGGCCGGATCCAGCTCCCACGACGAAGGCTCGAGATCCACGCCGTCGTATCGGCGGGCGAACTCCCTGACCGCCTCGTCGCCCCGGTCGAGCACGGCCTGGAGGATGTCGGCCACGATCTCCCGGGTCTCGGGATCAGACCCGGCACGACGCGGCAGCAGCCGGTCGAGCGCTTCGAAGGGAGGAACGCTGATTCGGCGGATCATCCTGATCTCTGTCGGTAAAGCCGCTCGGACATTACACTTAAATCCCTATGGAACCTGCGGAATCAACCCCGATCCTGCTGGGCCTCAGCGCGGTGGTCGTGCTGGTCCTGGCCAACGCCTTCTTCGTATCGGCGGAGTTCGCGCTGGTCGGCGCCCGGAAAACCCGGCTGGACGAGCTGGCGCGGGCCGGGGACGGCAAAGCTAGGCTGGCCCGCCGTGCGGTACAATCACTCGACCGCTACATCTCCGCCACCCAGCTCGGGATCACTCTGGCCTCGCTGGGCCTGGGCTGGATCGGCGAGCCGGCGCTATCGAGTCTGATTCAAGGGGCCTTCCGCTGGCTGCCCGGCGCGGCCGCGACGATCGCGACCCACGCGACCGCCTCGATCATCGCGTTCATCATCATCACCATCCTCCACATCATCCTGGGGGAACTGGTGCCCAAGGCGCTGGCGCTGCTCTACCCCGAGGCGGTGAGCAGCTGGGTGGCGGCGCCGCTCATGGGTTTCGCCTGGCTGATGGCGTTTCCCATTGCGATCCTGAACGGCTCGTCCAACCGCCTGCTCCGGCTGATGCGGATCAACCCCCTGGGCGAGACCGAGCGGCTCCACTCGCCGGAGGAGCTCCGGATGCTGGTGGAGCAGAGCACCGAAGGCGGCTCCCTGCTGCAGGAGGACGCCCGGCTGCTGGAGGGGGTCTTCGAGTTCAGTGAGAAGACGGCCCAGGAAGTGATGACCCCGCGCACCCAGATGGTGGCGCTGGAAGCCGACCTCTCGGTGGAGCTCGCGGCCGACGAGGTCGCGGTGGCGCGCCGGTCCCGCTATCCCGTCTATACCGAATCGCTCGATGAGATCGTCGGCGTGGTGCATGCCAAGGACATCCTGACCGCCCTCCGCTCCAAGCCGGGCGCCACCGTGCGGACCATCATGCGCCCGCCGCTGTTCGTGCCGGGCACCCGCGAGGTCGAGGACGTGCTGGCGGACATGAAGCGGCTCAAGACCCACCTGGCCGTGGTGCTGGACGAGTACGGCGGCACCGCGGGTCTGGTCACCATGGAGGATCTGCTGGAGGAGATCGTCGGGCCGATCTACGACGAGTACGATCCGCAGGACAAGAGCGCTCCCCGGGCCGGCGGACCCCTGCTCGACGGCGCCATGCCGATCTCCGACTTCAACACCGAGTATGACGAGGCGCTGGACGATACCGAGTACAACACCATCGGCGGGTACGTCTTCGGTCAGATCGGCCGCCTGCCGAGAGCGGGGGACCGGGTCCCGATCGGCACCCGGACGCTGGAAGTCGTGGACATGGACGGCCGCCGGGTCCGCACCCTCCGGCTCCACACCCCCAAGGCCGAGGCCGAGGCGCAGGTCGGATGAGCATGGTGCTGCACGACTGGGCCCAGCCCATCGTAGGTGAGGGCCCGGGCGACCCGATCTGGACCTTCGACCGCGAGGGTCGGTTCAGCTTCCTCAATGCCGCGGCATGCCGGGTGCTCGGCTACCAGGCGGAGGAGCTGCTCGGCCGCCGGTTCAGCGAGCTCCGGCCGGCCGAGGAGGCCGCGGCCGACGCCGACCTCTTCGCACGTCTCCTGGCCGGAGAGGCGCTCGCGGGATACGAGGTGCGGCAGCCGCGCCGCGACGGGATCATGCTCACCCTCGCCCTCACGGCGCTGCCGTTGCGCGGCGCGGACGGCAGCGTCGCCGGGATCCTGGTCGCCGCCCGCGACCTCACCGGCGAGCTCCGGGTGCGGAAGCGCGAGGCCGCGCTCGCCGACCTCGGCCATCGGCTGAGCGCCGCGTCGAGCCCGCTGGAGGCGGCCCGGATCATCGTCGGCGTCGCCGAAGAGCTGCTCGGCTGGGACGCCTGCAGCCTGGATCTCTATTCCCCGGAGAACGACACCATCCAGGCGGTCCTCACGATGGACAGCATCGAGGGTCGGCGGATGGACGTGCCCCACGCCTACCCCAACGGTCCCCCGGGCCCGATGACCCGCACCGTCCTGTCCGACGGGTCCCAGTTGATCCTGCGGGAAACGCCGGAGGACCCCGACGCCGGCCTGATGCCGTTCGGTGACAGCCGCCGCTCGGCCTCGCTCATGTTCGTCCCCGTGCGGCACGGGGATCGAATCGCCGGGATCATGTCCATCCAGAGCTACACCCCGCAGGCATACGACTGCAGCGATCTCGACCTGCTGGAGGTGCTGGCGGACCACTGCGGCGGCGCGCTCGAGCGGCTCAGGATGGAGGCCGCCCTGCGGGAGAGCCAGGCCCAGCTCGCCCGCACCGAGAGCTTCGCGCTGGTGATGACGGCGCACGTGAGCCTGGAGGGCCGTTGGCTCAAGGTCCCGCCCACGCTGTGCACCCTCCTCGGTGTGAGCGAAGCGGACCTGCTGGGCGCCCCGGTGGCCACGCTGACCCATCCCGACCACGTGGCCGAGGATGAGGCGGAGCGGCGGCGCCTCGCGGCGGGAGAGGTGCGTACCTCCGACCTGGAGCTCCGCCTGCTGCGGCGGGATGGCCGGCCGGTCTGGGTATACCTCAACCGGTCCGTGGTGCAGGATGCGGCGGGCCGGCCGCTGTATCTCCTCACCTACCTGCGCGACGTGACCGACCGTCGCACCCTGGAGGAGCAGCTTCGCCAGGCGCAGAAGATGGAGGCGGTCGGGCAGCTCGCCGGCGGAATCGCGCACGACTTCAACAACCTGCTGACCGCCATCATCGGCAACGGGGAGCTGCTCCTTCGGGAGATCGAGATCGAGGACTCGCGGCGGATCGACCTGCTCGAGATCAATCGCGCCGCGCACCGGGCCGCGACCCTCACGCGGCAGCTCCTGGCCTTCAGCCGGAAGCAGATCCTGCAGCCGCGACTGCTCAACCTCAACCAGGTCGTGACCGAGCTCAGCGCGATGCTGCGCCGGGTGATCGGCGAGCACGTCGAGCTGCGGCTCGATCTCGATCCCGGACTCGGCCGCGTGCTGGCCGATCCGGGGCAGATGGAGCAGGTCATCACCAACCTGGCGGTCAATGGCCGGGACGCGATGCCGTCGGGCGGCTGCCTCACCATCCGCACCCTCACCCTGGATGGGTCGCACGTCCCCCACAGCGGACCGGACGAAGGGGAACTGCTGGGACCGCACGTGGCGCTGTCGGTGAGCGACGACGGCGTGGGCATGGATGACCGGACCCGCGCCCGACTGTTCGAGCCGTTCTTCACCACCAAGGAGCTGGGCCGAGGAACCGGGCTCGGGCTCGCCACGGTCTATGGCATCGTGCGCCAGAGCGGCGGCCACATCCGGGTGCAGACCCGGCTCAACGAGGGCAGCACCTTTACCATCTACCTCCCGCTGGCCCAGGGACCCGCGCACCCCGAAGACGACGGCGCCGGCACGGTGGAGGCTCCCGGTGGCGCGGGCACCGTCCTCGTGGTGGAGGACGAAGAGGCGGTACGGACGCTCGCCTGCCGCGTGCTCCGGGCGAAGGGATACCGTGTGCTGGAGGCGGCGAGCGCCGACCTGGCGCTCGCGATCCTGGGCCGTGCCACCGATCCGATCGACCTCCTGCTCACCGACGTGGTGATGCCCGGCTTGAGCGGCCCCGCGCTGGCGCACCGCCTCATCGGCCAGCACCCCTCGCTCCGGGTGCTCTACATGTCCGGGTACGCGGAGGGGGCGATCGAGCGCCACGGCTCGCTGCCCGCCGGGGGCGACCTGCTGGAGAAGCCGTTCACCGCCGACCAGCTCGCCCGTCGAGTGCGCGCGGCGATCGCCGCCTCGGCCTCCTGACCGCCGGCGTTATCTTCCCGCGCCATGCTGCCCCCGTTCGCCGCGACCCCGCCCGGGGCCCTCGACCTCACGGGTGACGCCGCCCGTCGCCGGCGCCAGCTCCAGCGCGGCGCCGTCGCCGCCCTGGAGCAGGCCGGCTACCAGGAGCTGATTCCGCCCAGCTTCGAGTACGAGGACGTCTTTCTCCGCGCCGGCGGGCCGGGCGTCGCGACGCGGCTGGTCCGGTTCCCCGACCGCGACGGCCGGATTCTCGCCCTGCGCTACGATTTCACGTCCAGCCTCGCGCGGGTCGCCTCGACGACCTTTGCCGGCACCGACCTGCCGCTGCGGCTGAGCTACGCCGGCAAGGTCTTCCGGCAGGACCCCGAGCGGGGCGGCCGGCCCAGAGAGACGCTGCAGGTCGGCGCCGAGCTGCTGGGTACCGCGGGCCTGGAGGCGGACGTCGAGGTCGTGCGCCTCGCGCTGGCCCTGGTGCGGGGGACCGGGCTCTCCGACTATCAGCTCAACCTCGGTCACGCCGGCGTGCTCGCTCCCGGCCTCGCCACCCTCGACGAATCGCTTCGGGCCGAGGCTCGTCGGTGGATCGATCGCAAGGACCGGGCGGCCCTGACTCAGGGCCTGGGCCGGGAGAAGGGTGACGCGCAAAGCCTCGTGACGCTCCCCTTCGTGATCGGCCGGCGCGAGGCGCTGGAGGCGGCCCTGCCCGAAGCGCCCCGAGGCGCCACCGCCGCGCTCACCTACCTGCTCGAGCTGGACCGCGCGCTCACCGCCGACGAACGGACGCACGTGGTCTACGACCTGGGGGAGGTCCGGGGACTGGACTACTACACCGGCGTGCACTTCGAGGTGTATGTCGCCGGCGCGGGGCGGGCGGCGGGCGCGGGCGGCCGCTATGACGAGCTGATGGGACGGTTCGGCCGCCCGATGCCGGCGGTGGGATTCTCGCTCGATCTCGACACGCTGGCCGAGGTGCCGGCGTGAGCCGGCTTCGGATCGCGCTGGCCAAGGGCCGCCTCTACGAGCCGACGGTCGAGCGCTTCCGCCTCGCGGGCGCGGCGCCGGCCGGAGAACCCGGCCGTCGGCTGCTCGTCCCTTCCAGCGACCCCGCCATCGAGTTCCTGGTGGTGAAGCCGGCCGACGTTCCGGTCTATGTCGAGTCCGGCGCGGCGGACCTCGGCGTCACCGGCACGGACGTCCTCCGCGAGAGCGGCGCGGACGTGCTGGAGCCGCTCGATCTGGGTTTCGGCCGGTGTCGCCTGGTGGTGGCCGCCCCCGCCGAGACTGGGTATCCCGCGCTGCCGGGAGGAATCACGGCCCGCGTGGCCACCAAGTACCCCCGGCTGGCGCATGCGCACTTCGGCGCGCGTGGACGGCCGGTGGACATCGTGACGGTGAACGGATCGGTCGAAGTCGCCCCCCTCCTCAACCTGGCCCACTGGATCGTGGACCTGGTCGACACCGGCGACACGCTGCGGGCGAACGGACTGGTGGAGCGGGAGACGATCCTGCAGTGCAGCGCGGTGCTGGTTGCCAACCGCGCCGCGCAGAAGCTGAAACTGGAGGCATATCTGGGGTTGATGGAGCGGCTGGAGAAGGGAGAAAGGGGAGCGACCTGATTCCCCGTTCAGCTCCCCTTCGCCGTTTGCCCTTCGCTCTTCGTCCGCCGTTCCTTCCCCTTTCCCCCTTCCCCCTTCCCCGCCCCCAGCCTCACCGCCATCTCCAGCGCGGCCCGCATGCTGCTCGCGTCCGCCTTGCCGGTGCCGGCGATGTCGAATGCCGTGCCATGGTCGGGCGACGTCCGCGGAAACGGCAGGCCGAGGGTCACGTTCACCGCCCGACCGAACGCGGCGACCTTGATAGCGGTCATGCCCACGTCGTGGTAGGGCGCGAGCACCGCGTCGAACTCCCCTCGCATGGCGCGAACGAACACGGTGTCGGCCGGCAACGGACCCGCCGCGCCGAGCGACTCGGCGGCCGGGCCGAGCACCCGCGTCTCCTCGTCGCCGAAGAGTCCGCCTTCACCCGCGTGGGGGTTCACGGCGCAGAGCGCGAGCCGCGGCTCGGCGATGCCCCACCAGTCGCGCAGGCCCTGAATCGTTGTCCGTCCGGTCCGGACCACCCGCTCGCGGGTGAGCAGCGCGGGGACGTCGCGGAAGGGCACATGGGTCGTCACCAGCACGACCCGAAGCTCGTCCGAGGCCAGCATCATGGCCACGTCCACGCCGCCGGCGAGCTGCGCCAGCCATTCGGTGTGTCCAGGAAAGGGAAATCCGGCGAGATGCAGGGCGTGCTTGTGCGCGGGAGCGGTAACGATCGCGTCCACCTCGCCGGCCAGAGCCAGCCGGGCCGCGGTCTCGACCGCGTGGCCCGCGATACGTCCGGCTCGGAGCGCGCGGGCGCGGTCGCCGTCATCGCCACTGCCCTGGCCCCAGGTGCCGACCGGCATCCGCCGGTCCGCCGCCATGGCGGCGATCTGGTCCTCGGCGCCGACCAGCGTCACCTCGGCGTCGAGTGGAGTCGCCAGCGCGGCGGCGGTGATCTCGGGCCCGATCCCGCGGGGGTCGCCGAGGGTGACGGCCAGCCGCGGCCGACTCACATCCTGATCTCCACGTAGCTCGCTCTGCGGAGGTGGTCGAGATAGCGGCGGATCGACAGCTCCTGGCTGAGCTGCTGCCGGATGTGATCCTTGACGTCGTCGTAGCGAATATCGCCCTGGGAGCGCCGCGCCATCACCTGGAGCACCACGAACTGTTCGTGGCCGCCCGCACCCGGCACGGTGAACACCGGCACCACCGTGCCCGAGTCCGCCTTGCCGATCACCTTGGCGTAGGGCTCGGGCAGCTTGTCCTCGGGCACGTCGTCCGCCGTGCGCTCGCTGTTCGGATCGTGATAGATCCGCTGCAGCGAGTCGAACGAGGCACCCTGCCGGACCTGGGCGAGGATCTTGGTGGCGAGGTCGTGGGCCTTGTGCATGTTGCTCGTATCGAGAGCCGGCACCAGCAGGATGTGGCGGGCCTGCACCTCGGCCGGCTGGGTGCGCTCGACCTGGATGATGTGAAACCCGAAGGGGGTCTCGACCGGGTCGGAGATGATCCCGGGCTTGAGGGCGAAGGCGACCCGCTCGAACTCGGGCACCATCACCCCGCGGCGGAACCAGTTGAGCTCGCCACCCTGGTCCTTGGAGCCCGGGTCCTGCGAGAACCGCCGGGCGGCGGTGGCGAAGTCGGCGCCCCGACGGAGCGCCAGCACGATCGAGTCGGCCTGTTCCCGGGTCCGGGCCTTGGCCTCCGCGCTCGGCTTGGGGGTCACCACGATCTGTCGGAACGAGATGGTGGCCGGCCGGCTCCCGAGGCTGCCCTTGTTGGCGTTGAAATAGTCCTTCATCTCCGCCTCGGTGGGCGGCACCGGCTTGAGCTTGCCGTCGTTCCGCAGCTTGTCGATCAGGCGGTTCTGCAGCGCCGCGCGGCGCTGCTGATCGGTGAGCCAGCGGCGGTACTCCTCGGGCGTCTGGAACCCCGCCTTCTTGAGCTCGTTCCGGTAATCCAGCTCGGAGCCGAAGTTCCCGCGCACCTTGCGGACCTGCTCCTCCACCCCGTCGGCGATCTCCTGGTCGGTCACGTGGATCGAGGTATCCCGTGAGGCCTGCTGCACCAGCAGCTCCTCGTCCACGATCGTGGAGATGACCTGCCGTCGCACCGAGTCGAGCTGGGCGGGGTCGGTCGGCAGCTTGGCACCTTGCGCCTGCCGGCTGAAGATCTCCTCGTCCACCTGCGAGGCCAGCACCGGCCGATTCGCCACCACGGCGAGCACCCGGTCCACCACCACCGTGGTGTCGCCGTGGAGCAGCTCGGGCTGGCCCGGGGCGATCCCCGGCGTCGCCCCGACCGTCGAATCGACGGGAACGGCGGCGGTATCGACCGCGGCCGACGCCGAGTCGGTCGCGGTGGAGTCGACCCCGGTGGTATCGGCAGCGGTCGAGTCACCTCGGAGGCTGTCGGCCACGGTGGTGGAATCGACCGCGGCGGAATCCGACACCGAAGTCGAGTCCTGCGCCGCGAGGCGCCCAGTGACGCCGCACAGGAGCAGCGACGCCAGCCAGGCGGCCAGGTGAGTCACGCGGTGCTGTCTCATCGTTCCTTCCTCCAACCCGGCGCTACTTCGCCTTTCCGGATGCGCTGTCGCCCGCCTTCGGCGGGGCTCCGGGCGTCGCTGGTGCCGGAGCGCTGGTCGGCGGCGGCGCCGTGGGTGCGGCTCCGGGAATCGGCGGTCCACCCGGCGCCGGGCGCATCGCGCCGGGGGACTTGGTGGAGTCGGTCTCCGGCTTCTGGGCCTGGGCCAGCTCGAGGGCTCGGGCCACACCGCCGTCGTAGACCTTGTACGGCATCTTTTCCCGCAGCAGGGTCGCCAGAGCGCTTGGGAGCGGCCTGAGCCGTGCCTTCCCCTGGATCAACTGATCGAAATACCCGTCCATCTTGAGCCCGGCGGCCCGGACCCGATCTCCCGCGGGCGTCGAGGAGTCGCCCAGCGAGCTGCTGTCCAGGCCCATCACCGTCTTCAGGGTGTCGAGCTGGGCAAAGTAGCGCTGACGCAGATCACCCCATTCCTGGGGCGAGACGGTGATCCCCGCGGCATCGGCGTCGCGGAGCAGCAGCACGTTCTGGGTCAGGATGCGGGTGAACCGCCGGAGGGTGCTGTCGTCGGCGCTCTTGAGCTGGGCGGTGTACTGCGGCGGCAGGGCCCGGACCCAGCGCATCATCTCCTCGACCGAGAGCGAGCCGCCCTTGAAGGTGGCGACGGGTGAGGTGCTGTTCTTCGCCGTCTCGGGCGAATCCATGGCCGCGCGGATCGTCGCCGGCGCGGTGCTCGCGACCTTGATGTCGGCCTTGTTCGCGAGGCTGTCCATGTACATCGAGTCGAGCCGTGCCCCGGCCTGCTGGGCCAGGAAGTCCTTGAACCGCGGCCGCACCTCGGCCAACGCGGGGCGCTTGATGATATGGAAGCCAAAGGGCGTCTCGACCAGGCCGGTGTTCTGGCCCGGCTTGAGCGCCCAGGCGGCGCTGTCGAACGCCGGCACGAACCGCCCGCGTGGGCCGGGGGGAAGGAAACCGCTGTCCGCCCGGCTGCCCGGGTCGTCCGACAGCTCCACGGCGAGCTGCCCGAAGTTGGCGCCCTTGCGGATCCGGGCGAGCGCGGCTTCGGCCTTCTTCCGACTCGCCTCCTTCACGTCCGGCGTCGCGCTCGCCTTGGCCCCGAACAGGATGTGCTGGAACAGCCGGATGTCGGGCGCGTCGTAAGCGCTGTCCGCGGCCTTGTCCGGCGGACCGACCCGACGGGCCATCAGAGTGTCGTGCCAATGGGTACCCCGGAGCTCCGCCAACTCGGCCCACATCGCGTCGGCCACGCTGGCCGAATCGGTGGGGAGCTTCCCTTGGGTGGTGGCCACGGCGAAGAGCGCGTAGTCGACCCAGGCGTTGGCCAGGAACTCGGTAGTCTGCTGAGTCATCCGCTGGCCCTTGGTGGCACCCCAGAGGATTTCGGACAGCCGCTTCGGCGTGAGCTCCAGCCCGGCCGCCTCGGCCGCGGTGTTCGCGTGGGCCGAGAACATGTCGCGGAAGTTGGAGCAACCGGCGGTGGCGGCGGTGCCGACGAGCAGGACGGACAGCAGGGTACGACGCATGAGCACTCCGGTAAGGGTCATCGGTCGGGACTTCCCGACCCGCGCGCCGCGGTCCGGCGCTCGGCCGGCGCGCCCAGCGCCTGTTGCAACGCCCGCACCAGGGCGGGCACGATCGGCTCCCCGCCCAGCCGCAGGAGCCTGAGCGAGAGCGGCACGGTCCGGCGGACGTCGGCGGAGAGCTGGACGTCGTCCAGCGCGGAGGTGAGTCCGGCCAGCCTGGGCTGCGTTCCCGGGCGGAAGGTGAGCCGCGCCTCGTCGCCGCGCACCAGGACGTGCTGCAGGCCGAGCTCCGCTCCCAGGACGCGGAGCCGCGCCATGTGGAGCAGGGTCTCGGCCTCGTCCGGCAAGGGGCCGAAGCGCTCGCGCAGTTCGTCTCGCAGCCCATCAATGTCGCCGGACGAGACCGCCCGCGCCAGTCGGCGGTACAGGTCCAGCTTGACGTCGTCGTCCGGGACGTAGCCGTCGGGAAGGTGGGCGGGGCGGTCCAGTACCACGTCCGGCGGCTGGGGCTGCTCCCGGGTCCCCTGCCCGCGGAGATTGCGGACCGTCTCCTCCAGCCAGCGCATGTACAGATCGAACCCGACGGCCTGGGCGTGACCCGATTGCTCCGCACCCAGCAGGTTGCCGGCGCCGCGGAGCTCCAGGTCCTTGAGGGCAATCCGGTATCCCGCCCCCAGGTCGGTATGATGCTCCAGGACCCGCAGCCGTTCCTCGGCGTCCGCGTCGATGGTGTCCGGCACGAGCAGGTAGCAGTAGGCCCGGCGATGGCTCCGGCCCACTCGGCCCCGCAGCTGGTAGAGCTGGGCCAGCCCGAACCGGTGCGCGTCGTGCACCACCATGGTGTTGGCGTTGGGCACGTCGAGTCCCGACTCCACGATCATGGTGGAGACGAGGATGTCCACCTCGCCCGACACGAAGCCCTGCATCACCCGCTCCAGCGCCTCGGCGGCCATCTGACCGTGGGCCACCTCGGTGCGGGCCCGGGGCGCCAGCGCACGGACCCGCGCGGCGATGGTCGCTATCGTCTCGATCCGGTTGTGCACCACGAACACCTGTCCGCCGCGGTCGATCTCTCGGGCGAAGGCCTCCTCCAGCAGGCCGTCGTCCCACGGCTCGACGAAGGTCAGAATGGGCGAACGGTCCCTCGGCGCGGTCTCGATCAGGGTGAGGTCTCGCAGGCCGGCCAGGCTGAGATGCAGCGTTCGCGGGATCGGAGTGGCGGTGAGCGTCAGCACGTCCACCGCCAGACGCAGGGCCTTGAGGCGCTCCTTGTGCTTGACGCCGAAGCGGTGCTCCTCGTCCACGACCAGCAGACCGATGTCCTTGAACGCCACATCCTTCGAGAGCAGGCGGTGGGTGCCGATCACGATGTCGGTTTGCCCGTCGGCCAGACGCTGGAGCGCGGCCTTCTGCTCTTTGGCCGTGCGGAAGCGGGAGAGCACTTCCAGCTTGATCGGGAAATCGGCCAGGCGCTCGGCGAAAGTCCGCCCGTGCTGCTCCGCCAGAATGGTGGTCGGCACCAGCACCGCGACCTGCTTGCCACCCTGCACCGCCTTGAAGGCCGCGCGGACCGCGATCTCGGTCTTGCCGTAGCCGACGTCGCCCACCAGCAGGCGGTCCATCGGCCGGGGGCGCTCCATGTCCGCCTTGACCTCGTCGGTGGCCTTGCGCTGGTCCGGAGTGTCCTCGTACAGGAAGCTGGACTCGAGCTCCCGCTGCCAGCGGGCATCCGGCGGGAAGGCGTAGCCGGCGCTCACGGTCCGGCGAGCATACAGGTCGAGCAGGTCGGCGGCCATCTGGCGGATCGCCTGGCGGGTCTTCTCCCGCACCCGCTGCCACGACGCACCACCCAGCCGGTGAATCCGCGGCGGCGGCCTGTCTTCATCGTCCCCGGCCGCGCGGTAGCGCTCGAGCTGGTCCAGCCGATAGAGCGGGACGTTGAGGCGGTCGCCGCCCTCATACTCCACTACGGCCACCTCGAGCGTCGACTCGCCCACCATGATGGTCTGGATGCCGCGATAGATCCCGATGCCGTGGTCGAGGTGCACCACGTAGTCCCCGACGGTGAGCGCGCCGGTGGCCGCGGACGGAGCGGCCTGGCGGTAGCGGCGGGGCCGGCGGAGCCGGCGAGCGCGCCGGAAGATCTCGTGATCGGTCAGCACCCGAAGCGCGGGCATCACGAAGCCCCCGTCCAGCGCGCCGATCGCGAGCGTCGCCCCGACCCGCCGAGGGCCTTCCAGCAGCTCGTCCAGCCGCTCGAGTTGCCCCTCGTTGTCGCACAGCACGATGGTGGGCGGCGAGCCCGCGAGCAGGGCGCGCAGGCGGTTGAGATCCCGGTCGACCTTCTCCGGCGGAAAGAAGCCGAACTGGATCACCGGCCGCTCCCCGGCCAGGAGCAGCCGGGGGAATCGCGCGAGCGTGGCGCGCCAGACCTCCGGCTCCGCCAGGATGGCGCTTCGGCTGGGGACGTCCTCGCCCAGCCGCCGGGCCACCTCGAGGTGGTGCTCGGCTTCCTTCCACGCCCGGGTCACCTCGTCGGCGTCGGGGCCGGCGGCCTCTTCGATGATGAGGGTGTCGGGGGGGAGGAGGTCGAGGAGGGTCGTACGGGCGGACGGGCGGACAGGCGGACGGGCGTTGGGATCCCCG
>Ga0310810_10002200_pt1 | contig 20793 bp, 29 predicted proteins | sample NCmetagenome_FD_207641 | JGI IMG/M metagenome (GOLD analysis project Ga0310810, IMG submission 207641) | Soil microbial communities from experimental microcosm in Duke University, North Carolina, United States - NC | ecosystem: Engineered > Artificial ecosystem > Soil microcosm > Unclassified ...
CCGGCAATGATGCCAGTTCCGTCGGGCGCCGGCTTCAGCAGCACCTGGCCCGCCCCGAAGCGGCCGAGCACCGGGTGCGGCACCGTCGTCCCCTTCAGCGGCACCTTGATGAGCGACTTTTTCGCCGCTTCGATGCCTTTCTTGATTGCCGACGGCACTTCCTTCGCTTTGCCGACGCCGAATCCCACGACGCCGTGCCCGTCGCCGATGACGACCAGCGCGCTGAAGCTCAGGTTCTTGCCGCCCTTCACGACCTTCGTGACGCGGCTGATGTTGACAACCGTGTCCTTGAGGTCGAGCTGGGACGCGTCAATCTTTTCGCGAGATTCGATCATGTCAGTTTCCAGGTTCCAGCTTTCAGTTTCCAGTTGTGTCCAGTTTCAGCTCCATTGCAGTCTTCGTATGACTGGTCACTGGCAACTGGTAACTGGCGTGGTCAGAACTCGAGCCCCGCCTCGCGTGCCGCATCTGCCACGGCCTTGATCCGCCCGTGATACAGGTAGCCGCCGCGGTCGAACACCACGCGTGTGATTCCCTTTTCCTTCAACCGGTCGGCGATCGTCTTGCCGAGCGCCTTCGCGCCGCTCACGTTGCCGCCGCGCGTCGTGCCGCTGAAGACCTGCTTCAGCGAGGGCTCGGTACTGGCCGCAGACGCGACCGTCGTCCCGTTCATGTCGTCGATCACCTGCGCGTAAATGTGCGCCACGCTCCGGAACACGCGAAGCCGCGGCCGCTCCGCCGTGCCGTTGATCCGTTTGCGCTGGCGGAGCGAAATCCGCTTCCGGCGATCCTTGGTCGTTTTGATCTTCATAAATCAGTCACCAGTGACCAGTCTCCGGTTCCAGTGTCCCAGTTGACGTCTTCTGCTCTGTCGAGCTGTCAACGGGTGACTGGCACCCGGCTACTTCGCGCCTGTCTTTCCGGCCTTCTTCTTCAGCACTTCGCCCGTGTAGCGCACGCCCTTCTGCTTGTAGGGGTCCGGCTTCCGGAGCGATCGGATGTCCGCCGCGACCTGACCGACGAGCTGACGGTCGATCCCGGTCACCGTGATATGCGTCGCCTTGTCGACCGCGACGTCAATCCCGTTGGGGATGTCGAACACCACCGGGTGCGAGTAGCCGAGCGCGAAGTGCACCTGCTTGCCCTTGACCTCGGCCCGGTAGCCGACGCCGACGATATCCAGTTCCTTCTTGTAGCCGTCGGTCACCCCGCGGACTGCGTTTGCGACGAGGCTCCGCGCCAACCCGTGGAACTTGCCGAGCTGCGGGTCTTCGCGCAGCGTCTTCGCCTGCAGCTCGTCGCCGTTCAACTCGAAGCCGATGCCGGCGGGCAGCCGCTGGGTCAGTTTCCCCTTCGGTCCCTGGACGTCGACGACGCCTGGTTTGACGTCGATCTTGACGCCTTTGGGAACGGGAATCACCTTCTTGCCAATACGTGACATAAATCAGCTACCAGTAACCAGTTGTCAGTTAACCAGTTGCCAGTGGCCAGCGGTGCCAGTGACCAGTGCAACTGGAAACTGGCGACTGGGAACTGGCGACTGTTTCACCATACGTTGCAAAGCACTTCGCCGCCGACGCCCACCTTCTGCGCCTCGCGGCCCGTCATCACGCCTCTCGACGTCGTCAGGATGCTCGTGCCGAGGCCGGCGAGCACCTGCGGGACGTCATCGCGCCCGAAGTAGACGCGGCGCCCGGGGCGGCTCACCCGCTCGACCCCGCTGATGACGCGTTCACCGCGCGGCCCGTATTTCATGAACAGCCGGAGCGACGACTGCGGCTGGCCGTTCTGCGTCTCGAGGACCTTGAAGCCCTGAATGTAGCCCTCGGCTTCGAGGATCTTCGCAATTTCGACCTTCAGCCGGGACGAGGGCATGTCGACGCGGGGGTGCCGCGACTGGGTCGCGTTGCGGATGCGCGACAGCATGTCTGAGATGGGATCAGTCATAACACTTGTAACCTTCGTCAGTGCCTGGTGCTTGGTGCCCGGTGCTCGCGCGCCGCGTCACCAGCTGCTTTTGGTGACACCCGCGACGTCTCCCTCCAGCGCGAGCTGGCGGAAACACAGGCGGCACAGCGCGAACTTGCGCATGTACGCCCGCGGGCGGCCGCAGCGGCGGCAGCGGTTGCGCAGCCGGACCTTGAATTTCGGCGTCTTCGTTTCCTTGGCGATCTTTGCTGTAGTAGCCATATGTATTGGTGACAGACCTGAGCGCTACGCTCTCCTGCTACGACGCCCTGAACGGCATCCCGAGCAGCTGAAGGAGCTTGCGCGACTCCTCATCCGTCTTCGCCGTCGTCACGACCGAAATGTTCATACCCCGGGCCTTGTCGACCTTCATATAGTCGATTTCCGGGAACAGCAGCTGGTCCTTCAGTCCGAGCGTGTAGTTGCCGCGGCCGTCGAATCCACGGGGCGAGACACCGCGGAAGTCGCGCACGCGGGGAAGCGCGACCGACATCAGCCGGTCGAGGAACTCCCACATCCGCTCGCCGCGCAGCGTGACCATCGTCCCGATCGGCATCCCCTTGCGGACCTTGAACTGCGCAATCGACTTCTTCGCGCGCGTGACGACGGGCTTCTGTCCGGTGACGCGGCCCAGTTCGTCGGCGCCGGTGTCGACGATTTTCGCGTTCTGGGTCGCCTCGCCCAGGCCCATGTTCACGACGATCTTCTCGATGCGCGGGATCGCCATGACGTTTTTGTAGCCGAACTCTTTCGCGAGCGCCGGCACGACATCACTTGCGTATCGATCCTTCAGGCGGCTCATTTGTCTACCACTCCCTCGCACTTGCGGCAGATCCGCACTTTGCGTCCGTCGCCGAGGATGCGGCGGCCGATGCGCGTCGGCTTGCCGCATTCGGGGCAGACGACCTGCACGTTGGACGCGTGCAGCGACGCTTCGCGCTCGACGACGCCGCCCTGAATCTGCTTGTTCGGGTTCGGCTTCGTGTGGCGCTTGATCAGGTTCACGCCTTCGATGATCACGCGGTTCGTGTCCGGCAGGACCTTGAGCACGCGCCCGCGCTTGCCCCGATCCTTGCCGGTCGTCACGACGACGTTATCGTTACGACGCACTGGAGTTTGCAATCTCGACATATCAGTAACCAGGTGCCAGTTGACAGTTGCCAGTGGCCAGTCTTCAGGAACCAGTGGCCAGTGGCGACTCGAACCGGCGCGCTCGCGCTAGAGCACCTCCGGCGCGAGCGAGATAATCTTCATGAAGCGGCGTTCGCGCAGTTCGCGCGCCACGGGTCCGAACACGCGCGTTCCAATCGGCTCGCCCGAGTCGTTGACGAGCACCGCGGCATTGCGATCGAAACGGATGTAGCTGCCGTCTTTGCGCCGCTGCTCCTTGCGCGTCCGGACGATGACCGCCTTCACCACGCTCCCCTTCTTCACGTTCGATTCGGGGGTCGCTTCCTTGACCGATGCCGTGACGATATCGCCCAGCCGGGCGTAGCGTCCGGTCGACCCGCCGATCGGGTTGATCACGGCAATCTTCCTCGCGCCGGAGTTGTCCGCGACGTCGAGGATGGAACGCATCTGGATCATGGCCTAGAGCTCCTTCGCCTTCTCCACGATCGAGGTGACCGTCCAGCGCTTCCGCCGGCTGAGCGGCCGCGTCTCGGTGATGGCGACGCGGTCGCCGACCTTCGCTTCGTTCTTCTCGTCGTGGGCGAGGAACGTCGACGTGCGGCGCTGTGTCTTGCCGTAGACCTCGTCGCGCACCTGGCGCTCGATCGCGACCTTCACGGTCTTGTCCATCTTGTCGCTGACGACGACACCGGTGACGATTGCTTTCGTGGCCATCTACGCCGACTCCTTCTCGCGGAGCACCGTTTTGATGCGCGCGAGATCGCGGCGCACCGACTTCAGCTTGTACGCCGACTCGATCTGCCCCATCGACTTCTGAATCCGCAGCCGGAACAGCTGATCGTCCAGCTCCTTTTCCCGCAGCTTCAGTTCGTCGGCCGCCAGGTCGCGGCATTCCCCGATCTTCATGACGCGCGCTCCTCCGCGAACCGTGTGGCGAACTTCGTCTTGATCGGCAGCTTCGCCGCCGCCAGGCGCATGGCTTCACGGGCATCGCTGGCGCTGACGCCCTCCATCTCGAACAGGATCCGCCCCGGCCGGACAACGCATACCCACTGTTCCGGCGCGCCCTTGCCTTTGCCCATTCGTGTTTCCTGCGGCTTCTTCGTAATCGGCTTGTCCGGGAACACGCGAACCCAGATCTTTCCGCCGCGCTTGATGAACCGGGTCATCGCGACGCGGGCGGCTTCAATCTGCCGATCCGTCAGCCAGCACGGCTCGAGCGCCTTCAGGCCGTAGTTGCCGAAGGAGACATCCGATCCCCTCCAGGCCTTGCCTGCCATCCGGCCGCGCTGCTGCTTCCGGTACTTGACCTTCTTTGGCATCAACATGACGAGTTCCTTACGCTGTCAACGCCCAAATCCCAATTCCCGACTCCCAAATTGAACAACTTGGGCGTTGGGAGTTGGGCATTGGGAGTTAGCCTCGAGCCCCTCCCGCGGACCGGCGCGGCGTCCGATAATCCTCTTCGCGCCCGATCTTCGGCGTCAGCCGCTCACCCTTGTAGAGCCATACCTTCACGCCGATGGCGCCGTACGTGGTGAACGCCTGGGCGAATCCATAATCGATGTCGGCGCGCAGCGTCTGCAGCGGGAGCTGGCCGTGCAGATACCACTCGGACCGCGCGATCTCCGCGCCGTTCAGGCGGCCCGACACGCGCACCTTGATCCCGCGCGCGCCGAAGCGAAGGGCCGATTCCACCGCCTTGCGCATCGCACGGCGGAAGGCAACGCGCTTCTCGAGCTGCATCGCCACCGATTCCGCGATGAGCTGCGCATCCAGTTCCGGCTTCTGAATCTCCTGGATGTTGATGAAGACCTCACGGTTCGTCCGCTTCTGGATCTCCTGCTTCAGCTTGTCGACTTCCGTTCCCTTGCGGCCGATGATGATGCCCGGACGCGAGGTGTAGATGTCGATCTTCAGCTTGTTGGCTGCGCGCTCGATCTCGATCTTGGAGACCCCCGCGTGCGAGAAGCGCGCCTTGAGCGTGTCCCGCAGCTTCAGGTCCTCGTGGAGGAGCTTCGAGTAGTCCTTGTCGGCGAACCAGCGCGAACGCCAGGTCTTGTTGAACCCGAGCCGGAATCCGTGCGGATGAACTTTCTGACCCATGAAAATCAGTCTCCAGTTGCCAGTTGCCGGTTGCCGCTACGCGGCCGCGCGCTTGGTCCGCGGCGCAGCCTTCTTCTTCGGCGCCGCTCCCTTGCGCCGCGGTCTCGCCGGCGCGTCGCCGGCACCGGGGGCGGTTCGCTCGAACGCAGGCTTCTCCGTCACGTGAACGGTCAGGTGCGCCGTCCGTTTCACCACGCGGAACGCGCGGCCCATCGGCGCAGGGCGGATCCGCTTCTGCGATGGGCCCTGGTTCGCATAACAGCCGGAGACGAACAGGCGGTCGACGTCGCCGCCGAACCCTTCCTTGGTCTGCGCGTTGGCAATCGCCGACCGGAGCACCTTTTCGATGTCCTTCGCAACGCCTTTCCGCGCGAACTTCAACGTCGCCAGCGCGTGATTGACGTCCCGGCCGCGGATCAGATCCATCACGAGCCCGGCCTTCTGTGCGGACGTCCGTACGAAGCGGGCGGTGGCGCGAGCTTCAATCATTACGCACCTCCCTTGGCGGCTCCGGCCGGCGCGCCCACCGTTGCGGCCTTGTCCGCCTTGGTCGTGTGCCCTTTGAAGTGCCGCGTCGGCGCGAATTCACCGAGCTTGTGGCCGACCATGTTCTCGGTCACATACACCGGGATGAACTTCTTCCCGTTGTGCACTGCGATCGTGTGGCCGACCATTTCGGGGACGACGGTGGATCGACGCGACCAGGTCTTGATGACCTTCTTCTCGTTCGCGCGGTTCATCACCTCGATTTTCTCGAGGAGCGGCACGTCGACGAACGGACCCTTTTTCAGTGAACGGCTCATTACTTCGGTCTCCGCTGAACGATGAAGCGGTCGGTCGACTTCCGGTTCCGCGTCTTGTAACCCTTCGTCGGCACGCCCCACGGCGTCACCGGATGGCGGCCGCCGGACGTCTTGCCTTCACCGCCGCCCAACGGGTGGTCGACCGGGTTCATCGCGACGCCGCGCACGTGCGGGCGTTTGCCCAGCCAGCGGCTGCGGCCCGCTTTGCCCACCGACACGTTCTCGTGGTCGACGTTGCCGACCTGGCCGATCGTGGCGACGCACTCGACGTTGATCTTGCGGATTTCACCCGACGGCATCTTGACCGACGCGTACTGCCCTTCCTTCGCGACGAGCTGCACGCCCGAGCCGGCGCTCCGCGCAATCTGGCCGCCGCGGCCGGGCCGCAGCTCCACGTTGTGCACGAGCGTGCCGAGCGGAATGTTCTTGAGCGGCAGCGCGTTGCCCGGAAGAATGTCGACGTTGTCGCCGGCCACGATCGTGTCGCCCACTTTCAACCCGAGCGGGTGCAGGATGTACCGCTTCTCCCCGTCCGCATACGTCAGCAGCGCAATCCGCGCCGAGCGGTTCGGATCGTATTCAATCGTCGAGACCGTCGCGGGAATCTCCCGCTTCTCGCGCTTGAAATCGATGATGCGATAGTTCCGCTTGTGGCCGCCGCCGCGCCACCACGACGTCAGCTCGCCGTGATTGTTGCGGCCGCCGGACTTCCGCAGCGGTTCGACGAGCGGCTTGTACGGATCCTGTGTGGTGATCTCGTCGAACACCTGCACGGTCTGAAACCGCCGGCCGGGGGACGTCGGATTGTATTTTCTGATCGGCATAATTGAGCCTTGCTATCAATTCCCACTTCCCAATTCCCCACTCCCAGATTGATCAATTCGGGAGTTGGGAGTTGGGCGTTGGGAATTGGCTATGCGCCTTCCAGGAACTCCGGTATCTTCTCGCCCTCGCGCAGCTTCACGTACGCCTTCTTCCAGTCGGAGCGCTGCCCCACGAACCGGCCCTGGCGCTTGACCTTGCCGTGCGAGATCGCGGTCCGGACGCTCTCGACCTTCGAGCCGAGGAGCTTTTCGACGGCGCGCTTCACGTCAATCTTCGTCGCGCCCGGCGCCACTTCGAACACGAGCGTGCGGCCGTCCTCGCGCAGCAGGGTTGTCTTCTCGGTAATCACCGGACGACGGATCACATCGGTCATCTTCATGCGAGGCTCTCCTGCAGCTTTTCCAGCGCGTCGCGGGTCACGATGACCGAGGTCGTATCCATGACGTCGCGCGCCGTCACCCGGCCGCTCGCGACGAGCCGTACGCCCGCGAGGTTCCGCGCCGTCAGCGCGAACGTGTCGTCGTGCTTCACGTCGATGACGAGCGTCTTCCCCGTCGCGCCGAGCGCCTTCAACAGCGCCGCGGTTTCCTTCGTTTTCTTATCGGCTCCCGCTTCCAGCTTGTCGACGACGATGACGGCGCCGTCGTGCACCTTCTGCGCGAGCGCGGCGCGCAGCGCTCCCAGCTTCACCTTGCGCGGGAGCTGGTATTCGTAGCTGCGCGGCTGCGGCCCGAACACGGTGCCGCCCTTGCGCCAGAGCGGGTTGCGGATTTCGCCGACGCGGGCGCGTCCGGTCCCCTTCTGCCGCCACGGCTTCTTGCCCGAGCCGCTCACGGCCGCCCGGTTCTTCGTCGCATGCGTGCCGCGGCGCTGGGCCGCGTTCTCCTGGACGACCGCTTCCCAGATCAGATCCGTCTTCACGCGCCCGCCGAACACGTCGTCTTTCAGGTCCAGCGAACCGACGGCCTCACGCTTCGAGTTGTAAACGTCGATTTTCATACCAGCAACCAGTCGCCAGTGACCAGTTCCCGGTCGCCAGGTCCCCGCCGCCAGTCGCAAAACTGGAAGCCGGCAACTGACAACGGGCAACTGTCTATTTCTTGCTCTTCTTTGCCACCGTCGTCTTCGACGGCTTCTCGGCCTGCGGCTTGGGCTCGGGCTTCGCGGCCACCGCCTTGCGGACGATGATGTACGTCCCCGGCGCGCCGGGCACCGAGCCCCGAACGAGCAGCAGATTGTTGTCCCCGTCGACCCGCACCACCTTCAGGTTGCGCGTCGTCACGCGGTCGCCGCCCATCCGCCCCGCCGCCCGCATGCCCTTGACAACGCGAGACGGGAACGACGAAGCCCCGATCGACCCCGGCGCGCGATGGAACATCGACCCGTGTGTCGCGGCGCCGCCGCGGAAATTGTGGCGCTTCATGACGCCCTGGAAACCCTTGCCGCGGCTGATGCCGATCACGTCGACGCGCTCGCCGTCCTTGAACACCCCGCCGACGAGCACCTGATCGCCCGCCTTGACGGCTACGTCGTCTCCAGGGCCGGCTGCCAGTTTCACCTCGCGGCGCACGCGCGTCGGCGGCACGTTGCCCGCCTTCTTGTAGTGGCCCGCGATCGCCTGGTTCACCCTGGCGGGCTTCTCTTCGACGAACCCGATCTGCACGGCTTCATAGCCGTCGGTCTGGACGCCCTTCGCCTGCAGCACGACGCACGGCCCGGCTTGAATGACGGTGGCCGGCGTGACGGTGCCGTCCTGCCCGAAGACCTGCGTCATCCCGACTTTTTTCCCGATAATCCCGGTCACCATAAGCTTCACTCTCGCTCGAACGGTCTACTTGTGCTCTTTGCCGAACGCTTTGATTTCGACGTCCACACCGGCCGGCAGATCGAGCTTCATCAGCGCATCGACCGTCTGCGGCGTCGGCTCGAAGATGTCGATCAGCCGCTTGTGCGTGCGGAGCTCGAACTGCTCGCGCGACTTCTTGTCGACGTGCGGCGAGCGGAGCACCGTCCACTTGTTCTTCTCGGTCGGCAGCGGGATCGGTCCGGCGAGCTGCGCGCCGGTGCGCCGCGCCGTGTCCACGATCTCCGTCGTCGACTGATCCAGCACCCGGTTGTCGTACGCCTTCAGGCGGATGCGGATCTTGTCGCTGAATGGTGAAGCCATTTTGATCTGTTCCTCGTCAACGCCCAATTCCCAATTCCCAATTCCCAATTCGATCACCTTGGGAGTTGGGATTTGGGAGTTGGGAGTTTATGTAGTCTTCCCCTGTACGCGCGCGACCACTTCCTCACTGACGTTATTCGGCGCCTGTTCGTAGCGGTCGAAGTGCATCGAGTACGTCGCGCGGCCCTGCGTGCTCGAACGCAGATCCGTCGCGTAGCCGAACATCTCCGACAGCGGCACGCGCGCGTTGACGATCGTCGTCCCGCCACGGTCTTCCTGCGCCTGAATCTGGCCGCGGCGGCTCGAGAGATCGCCCATGACGCTGCCGAGGTGCTCCTTGGGCACGACGACTTCGACGCGCATCATCGGCTCGAGCAGCACCGGCTTGGCCTTCTTCGCCGCATCCTGGAACGCCATCGACCCGGCGATCTTGAACGCCATCTCCGATGAGTCGACGTCGTGGTACGAACCGTCGTACAGCTCGATCCGCACGTCGTCGATCGGGTACCCGGCGAGCACGCCGCGCGTGAGGGCTTCCTTGATCCCCTCGTCCACCGGCTTGATGTATTCCTTCGGGATCGCGCCGCCCGTGATCTTGTTCTCGAACACGTAGCCGCTGCCCGGCTCTCCGGGATACAGGTGGATCTTCGCGTGCCCGTACTGGCCGCGGCCGCCCGTCTGCTTGGCGTACTTCATCTCGCCGTCGGCGGGGCGCGTCAGCGTTTCCTTGTAGGCGACCTGCGGACGCCCCACACTCGCCTCGACGTTGAACTCGCGCTTCAGCCGGTCGACGATGATCTCGAGGTGGAGCTCGCCCATGCCCTCGATGACGACTTCACCGGTGGCCGGGTCCGTCTTCACGCGGAACGTCGGGTCTTCGGCCATCAGCTTGCCGAGCCCCTGCCCGAGCTTCTCCTGATCGGCCTTCGTCTTGGGTTCAATCGACAGCGAGATGACCGGTTCGGGGAAGTCCATCGACTCGAGCACGACCGGCTTCTTGTCGTCGCAGATCGTGTCGCCGGTCGAGACCGTCTTGAGGCCCACCGCCGCGGCGATGTCGCCGGCGTAGACCTCCTTGATCTCCTCGCGCTTGTTCGCGTGCATCTTGAGCAGGCGGCCGACACGCTCCGTCTTGCCCTTCGTCGAGTTGTAGATCGACGACCCGGCGGTCATGACGCCGGAGTAGACGCGAATGAACGTCAACTGACCGACGAACGGGTCGGTCATGATCTTGAACGCGAGCGCGGCAAACGGCGCGTCGTCGGACGCCGGGCGCTCGATGATCGCGTCCTCACCCTTGTTCGGATCGAAGCCTTTGATCGCGGGGATGTCCACCGGCGACGGCAGGAAGTCGACCACGGCGTCGAGCAGCGGCTGCACGCCCTTGTTCTTGAACGCCGACCCGCAGATGACCGGCACGAATGCCGGCTCCGCCTTCTCGCCCTGGGTATGAACGGAGGAGATGACGCGCTTGCGGAGCGCCGCCTTGATTTCCTCTTCCGTGATGTCCTCGCCGTGCAGATACTTCTCGAGAATCTTGTCGTCGGCCTCGCTGACCTTCTCGATCAGCTGCTCGCGATAGTGCTTCACGTCCTCCATCATGTCGGCGGGAATCTCGCCGACGATGTAGTCCGCGCCCATCGTTTCGTCCTTGTAGGTGATCGACTTCATGCCGATGAGATCGACCACGCCGATGAACTTGTCTTCCGAACCGATGGGCAGCTGGATCGCGACGGGGTTGCCGCCCAGCTTCGTCACGATCTGTTCGAACGTGCGCTTGAAATCCGCGCCGATGCGGTCCATCTTGTTGACGAAGCAGATCCGCGGGACGCGGTACTTGTCGGCCTGCCGCCACACGGTCTCGGACTGCGGCTCGACGCCGGCGACCGAGTCGAACACGGCCACGGCACCGTCGAGCACGCGGAGCGACCGCTCGACTTCGGCCGTGAAATCGACGTGGCCCGGCGTGTCGATGATGTTGATCCGGTGATCGCGCCAGAAGCACGTCGTCGCGGCGGACGTGATCGTGATGCCGCGCTCCTGCTCCTGCTCCATCCAGTCCATGACGGCCGTGCCCTCGTGGACCTCACCGATCTTGTAGGTGATGCCCGTGTAGAACAGGATCCGTTCGGTCGTGGTGGTCTTGCCGGCATCGATGTGCGCCATGATGCCGATGTTGCGCGTTCGACTGAGAGGTACTTGACGAGGCATTGCTAGTTACCAGTTTCCAGTTGCCAGTTTCCAGTGCACGGTTTCCAGTCTCTGCGTTCCTCTTACTGGCAACTGGGAACTGGAAACTGGTGACTGACCACGCCGTTTACCACCGATAGTGCGCAAACGCCTTATTGGCCTCGGCCATGCGGTGCGTATCTTCGCGCTTCTTGACGGCGCCGCCGCGCAGGTTGGCGGCGTCCATCAGCTCGTTCGCGAGCTTCTCCGTCATCGTCTTGCCGTCGCCGCGCTCGCGCGCGTAGCCGACCAGCCACCGGATGCTGAGCGAGAGGCGGCGGTTCGGATTCACTTCGACCGGCACCTGGTAGTTCGAACCGCCGACGCGGCGCGACTTCACTTCGAGCGCCGGCTTGACGTTTTCAACCGCCTTCTTGAACACCTTGAGCGGGTCGTCGCCCGTCTTCTCCTGAATGGAGGAGAGCGACCCGTACATGATCCGCTCCGCCGTACTGCGCTTGCCGTCCCGCATGAGCGTGCTGATGAACTTGGTCACCAGCGAACTGCTATACAGCGGATCCAGTGGAAGTTCGCGCTTCGGGATTTCTCTACGTCGTGGCATATCGTCTGCTTCTTTTAATGCTCGCAGGGCCCCACCCCCGCTCGCTCTCGCTCGGCGCCGCGCTTCGCGCGGTGCGCTCCGCCGCCGCGCTCGGGCCGCAGGCGCTGTTTCGTGATCCCTGCCGCCGCGTTATCGCCAGGCGTTACGACTTCGGTCGCTTTGCTCCGTACTTCGAACGGCCCTGTTTCCTGCCCTGCACGCCAACGGCGTCCAGCGTGCCGCGGACGACGTGATAGCGGACACCCGGGAGATCCTTGACACGACCGCCGCGGATCAGCACCAGCGAGTGCTCCTGCAGGTTGTGGCCGACGCCGGGAATATAGGTCGTCACCTCGATGCCGTTCGTGAGCCGGACGCGAGCGACCTTCCGCAGCGCGGAGTTCGGCTTCTTCGGCGTCTGCGTGAACACGCGCACGCACACGCCGCGCTTCTGCGGACTGTTCTGCAGCGCGGGACTCTTGGTCTTCCAGGCGACCTTCTCACGCCCCTTGCGCACGAGCTGACTGATGGTCGGCACAATCTCTCCCGGTCAAAACACACGGCCAACGCGCAGGACGCCCCCGGTGGGGACGCCCTCGCGGCATCGGTTCGTTTGCTCCAGGCCTAGGGCGCCGCGATCGCGGCCCGGCACCTGAAGCTGACTTACCCTATAAAAGTTGATGAACGGGCACTCCGAAGAGTGCTGCGATGGTCCCGCCGGGCCACGCCACAGGCGGACGCCTTTGGAGTCTGGCTCTAGATAGGGTGTCCTAGAACCGACCAGAACCTTGCGAGCATAACAGAAACGGTCACCTCGCGCAAGCTGCCCGCTCGCGCTGGAACGGTTCCGGGTTCGGGGGTTCGGCGGTGCGGGGGGTTCGCTCTCGGTTCGGGTTCCGGGTTCGAGTTCTCGGGTTCAGGTTCGGGTTCTCGGGTTCGGGTTCGGGTTCTGGTTCTGCGGTTCGCAAGCTGCCCGCTCGCGCTGGAACGGTTCCGGGCTCGGGGGTTCGGCGGTGCAAGGGTTCGCTCTCGGTTCGGGTTCCCGGTTCGGGTTCCCGGTTCGGGTTCCCGGTTCGGGTTCGGGGGTTCGGGTTCGGCGGCGCTCTGTTCTGCGGTTCGGGTTCGCGGTTGCCGATCGCGGTTCAGGGGGTTGCGGTTGGGGGGGCCGGGGGCCGGTTGGCGTACAACCGACCCAGAACCCCGAACCCGAACCCCGAACTCGAACGCGAACCTTGAACCGAACCCCCGAACCGCCGAACCGCCGAACCCGGAACCGGGCCTTCAGTCCTTAACCTTGTGGGCCACGTCTTCGATGGCTTCCCCCACCTTCCGTCGGGCTTTGCCGAAGCCCTCCTGGACGTTGCCTGACGCCTCGTCTGCCACCCCTTCGTCGTGCAGGCGGTCGTTATCCGTGAGGTCTCCCCACGCCTGCTTGACCTTACCTTTGACCTGGTCGCCCTTGCCGTTCAGTTCGTCATTGTTCATCGCGTGACTCCTTGGCCGGAACCTCTTCAAGAAGCGGTGCGTCAGCCGTATGCCGCTCATCAGCATTTATAATGCGCCCATGAAAACACGACTGTTCGTGGCGGCCGCGCTCGTGGCTGCCGCATCCCTGCCGTTTTCCGCTCAGCAACGCCCGGACGCTGCCGTCAACGACCGCATTCGTGCCGAAGAGGCGCAGCATTCCCAGATCATGCACACGCTGCACTTTCTCGCAGATGTGTATGGGCCGCGCCTCACGGGCAGCCCCAATCACAAAGCGGCAGCGGAATGGGCGGTCACGCAGATGACCGAGTGGGGATTCACCAACGGCCATCTCGAGCCGTGGGATTTCGGCCACCCGGGCTGGACGAACGAACACCTCGAAGTACACATGACGGCGCCCGTGCACGATGCCCTGGTCGTGGAAGCGCTTTCGTGGACGCCGGGGACGAACGGTACGATCAAGGCGCCCGCGTTCAATCTGGTTGCGCCGGAGGGGCCAGAAGCCCCGGCAAATCCAGGCGCCCCCACCGGACGAGGCGGCCGCGGACCCGCCCGCCTCGGGCCGACTCGCGCGGAACTCCAGACCTATCTCGACAGCGTGCAGGCGAAGGTCCGCGGAGCCGCCGTGTTCGTTGGAAGGCCGGTCTTCGTGCCGGTGAATCTCGACCCGCCGCCCGGCCGCATGACCGATCAAGCGGCGCACTGCCGCTTCGATCCTGACGCCGCAGGCGACCCCGCCTGTCAGAACCAGGGCCGTCGCGGCTTCGGCGGCGGCGCGCGCGGCAATCAGCCGTCCGACCGCCTCTCCGCGCGGGAGGTGTCCCTGGAAATCGACAAGTTCCTGGTGGCCAACCAGGCGCTGCTCCGCGTCAACGACGCGGGACGCCCGCATGGACAGATCGTCGCCTTCAACAACTCCACCTACGATCCCGCGCAGGCGGTGCCGACCGTGGTGATGCGCAATGAAGACTACGGCCGCATCGCCCGGATTCTTGCGGACGGCACGCCGGTCATGATCGAAGCGGACATCGTCAACAGGATTTTTCCGGAAGGAAAAACGTCGTACAACACGATCGCGGAGATTGCCGGCACGGACAAGAAAGACGAGGTGGTGATGCTCGGCGGCCATCTCGACTCGTGGCACTCCGCGACCGGCGCGACCGACAACGCGATCGGCTGCGCGATCATGATGGAAGCCGCGCGCATCCTGAAGGCCATCGGCGTGCAGCCGCGCCGGACGATTCGCGTGGCGCTGTGGAGCGGCGAAGAAGAAGGGCTGCTCGGCTCGCTGGCCTATGTGAAGCAGCACTTCGGCACCGCCGAGGCGCCGAAACCGGAGTTCGCGACGTTCAACGGCTACCTGAACGTCGACAGCGGAACCGGACGCGTTCGCGGCGCAAGCGTATTCGGGCCCGATACGGACGCGAAAATCCTCCGCGACGCACTCGCATCGTTCAAGGATCTGAAATTCGAGGGCGTCGTCCCGACGCGCAGCCGCTCCACGGGCGGTACCGACAGCACGTCGTTCAACAATGCGGGACTGCCCGGCATCGGCTTCGGCCAGGATCCGATCGAATACAACTCGCACACGCACCACACGAACCTGGACACCTACGAGCGCGTGATCGAGCAGGACGTCCGGGATTCAGCCGTCGTAATCGCCGCGGCCCTCTATCAGCTCGCAATGAGCGATCAGATGCTGCCGCGGTTCTCTCCGAGTGAGATGCCGCCGCCGGTCCCGGCGCGCTGAGCGCCTCGGCGGTAACTTCTCGCTCTCAGCGGTTAGCATCACACTTATGCCAAGACTCATCGCGAAGCCGACGATCATCGATTGCGTCGGCACCAGGCCGAAGCAGATTCAGGAATTCGCCGGACGCGTGAATTCCGGGCACGCGAGCGTGTCAGTCGCCCGCATGATCTCGCCGAGCGGCTGGGAAGAACCCGGACAGCGCCCCGAGTTCGAGGAGATCACCGTGGTATTGAAAGGCACGCTGCGGGTGGAACACGAAAACGGCGTGCTGGACGTTCCCGCAGGACAGGCGGTCGTCGCGTCGCCTGGCGAGTGGGTGCGATACAGCACGCCCGGAGCCGAAGGAGCGGAATACGTCGCCGTGTGTCTCCCGGCGTTCTCTCCCACGACCGTCCATCGCGACGAATAGCGGAAGCGCCGATCCCCAACTCCCAACTCAAGACTTGGGAATTGGGAATTGGGAACTGGGAATTGGGAGTTGGGAGTTTGAACTTTCCTTCCCGACCCCTACCCGCCGATCTTCAGCTCGTTCTTGACGGTCTTGACGCCTGACGTGTCTTCGACGAGCTTTCCGATCCGGTCCTTGTCAGCCTGAGTCGGGACGGTTCCCCGAATCGTCACGGTCCCGTCGTCGGTGCTCACGTCGATTGCCGTCGCCCGGGCGACGTCGTCTTTCATCAACCGCGTTTTTACGGCGGTCGTCACGGACGCGTCTGTGCTGACGTCAGCGGTTTTCTTAGCAACGCTGGTGGCGGCGCCGGCAACGGCCTGCGCGCCCTGCTTCGCTCCCTGGGCCACCTGCTTCGCACCCTTCTTGACCGCGGGCGTCGTGTCGTCCTTGATCTTGATGTCTGGCGTGTCGTCTTTGATGACGATCTTCGTGTCGCCCGAACCGGTGGTGCCGGTAGACGTCCCACTCACCGTCAGGTTGTTGTCGACACTCTTCACTCCGCTCGTGTTGCGGACGAGGCGGCCGATGCGTGTCTTGTCGGCCGCCGTCGGCACCGCGCCCGAAATCGTGACGACGCCGTGCTCGGTCTTCACGTCGATATCGGATCCGCGTGCCGTCTTATCTTTCATCAGCCGCGTCTTGACGGCAGTAGTTACCGACGCATCGGACATCGCCTGACCAGCCTTCTTGGCCTTCGGTGTCGCGTCGTCTTTGATTACGATCTTCGTGTCGCCCTGCTTGGGCGCGTCCTGCGCATACAGGCTCGACGCGCTGAACGCGCAAATCGCCGCGCCGGTAAGCACAACCGCAAAGCTCTTCAACATTTTGTGTTCCCCTCCAGGATGCTCACCGCACCAGCACAGCAGGATCCGTGCCGGCGGGCCGCGGCCGAATTGCAGGGGAGAACAGAGCTGTGGTGGTCGCCGGTTGGAAGGAGACGCACGAAGGCTCGCGCGAGTGAAGCTCCGCGCTACACCCGCCCGGATGACACGCGCGTGGTTACACCAGCACGCGGATGATGTCCGAGCGCGTGATGATGAAGGTCTTCTCGGTCTTGAAATCGCGAACCAGCACCGCAGGTGTCGCCGGCGTGATCATCGTCGACAGGAGATCGACCGGGGTCGAGATGTCGACGAACGGAAAGGCCGGCTGCATGATGCGTTCGACGGGCTGCTGTTTGACGGCCGGGTCGCCGACGAGTTCCTGGTAGAGGTGCGTTTCGTTCAGCGAGCCGACGAGCCGGCCGTCGCGGGTGATCGAAATCTGCGAAAAATCGTGCTCGCTCATCAGCGTGACCGCGGCAGTCACGGGTTCGCTGCTCTCGATGGACCGTAGTTCTCCCGAGAGCCCGCTGGCGACGAGGTCGCGTGCGGTCATGCCGGTCTTCTCGAAAAACCCCTTCTCGCGCATCCACTCGTCGTTGAACATCTTCCCGAGATAGCGCGATCCGTGGTCATGGAAAATCACGACGATGACGTCGTCTTCGCGGAAGTTGTCTTTCAACTGGAGGAGACCGGCCATCGCCGAACCCGCAGAGTTGCCCGCGAAAATGCCCTCTTCCCGCGCAATGCGGCGGGTCATCAAGGCGGCGTTCTTATCGGTCACCTTCTCGAAGTGATCGATGACGGAGAAGTCGACGTTCTTCGGCAGGAAATCTTCGCCGATCCCTTCGGTGATGTAGGGGTAGATTTCGTTCTTGTCGAAGATTCCCGTCTCTTTGTACTTCTTGAACACCGACCCGTAGGTATCGATGCCCCACACCTTGATCTTCGGATTACGTTCCTTGAGGTAACGGCCGACGCCGCTGATCGTGCCGCCGGTGCCGACACCGACCACGAGGTGGGTCACTTTCCCCTCGGTCTGCTCCCAGATTTCCGGGCCTGTCTGTTCGTAGTGCGCGGCGCTGTTGGACAGGTTGTCGTACTGGTTCGCCTTCCAGGCGTTCGGGACCTCCTTCTCCAGGCGCGACGACACCGAGTAATACGATCGGGGATCCTCAGGCTCCACGTTCGTCGGGCAGACGATCACTTCGGCGCCGAACGCCTTCAGCGCGTCGATCTTCTCTTTCGACTGTTTGTCGGTCGTGGTGAAGATGCACTTGTAGCCTTTGATCACGGCGGCGATGGCGAGCCCCATTCCCGTATTGCCCGAAGTGCCTTCGATGATGGTCCCGCCTGGCTTCAGCGCGCCTGACCGCTCGGCATCTTCGATCATCCGGACCGCCATCCGGTCCTTGATGGAGTTGCCCGGATTGTAGGTCTCGAGCTTCGCGAGGACGGTCCCCCTGACGTCCTGCGCGATGCGGTTGATGCGAACCATCGGCGTGTTGCCGATGATCTCGAGGACGTTGCTGGCGACCTTGCGCATAGGGCTGCTCCGGCGCCTCAGCGCGGTTGGGACAATCGATACAGGAGGATCGCGGCCCGCTTCGTCTGGCTCGGCAGCGTCGTGAGATCCGCCGTCTCGGCGGGCGTGTGGTCGTCGTGCCCCATCAGGCCCACGCCATCGATGATGGCCGGGACTTCGTCGGCCACGAACGACACATCGGCAGCGCCGGCTCGGTCCGGGCTCACCGCTTCGACCGGACCGAATCCGAGATCGCGGCTCGCCTGGTCGTACATCGCGAGCAGCTTCGCATTGCCCTCACTTGGGGCGAGCGACGGATAGCCGTCTTCGAAGGTGATGGTCGCTTTCGTGTGCGGCAGCGCGCCCTCGAGCGCCGCCTTCATCGCGTCGCGCGCGTGCTGCAGTTGTGCTTTCGAGAGCGTCCGCAGGTCGCCGATCGCGATCGCTTTGTCCGGAATGACATTCGTCTTGCCGAAGACGGTCCCGCGGGTCGTCACGGGGTCCAGTTCGACGGTCGTTCCGCCGGCAATCACGCTGGGATTGAACGTCAGGTGCTCTTCTCCGGCGAGCTTCGTGCGGAAGGCATCGAGAATGCGCGCCGCTTCGAAGATGGCGCCATAGCCGACATCACTGCGGAAGATCTGGGACGAGTGCGCGGGAAAGGCGGTCACTTCGAGCTTCCAGCTCGAGGTGCCGCGGCGGGCCGTGACGGCGTACCGCGGGTCGCCTGGTCCATCCTCGAACCCGATCGCATACTCCGCCCCTTTGGCCGCCTCGACGAGTGCCTTCCGCGCGAGCGCCTGCGGTTCGCCCGTATCCTCTTCATCGCCGGTCATGACCACGACGACGTTCATCCGATCGAGAACGCCCGCGGCCTTCAGGGCCTTCAGGGCGTAGACGATGATCACGTCGCCCCCCTTCATGTCGATCACGCCAGGGCCCGTGGCCGTCCGATCGTCGATCCGCTGGAACTTCTGAAACGGGCTGTCGGGCTCGAAGACGGTGTCGAGATGCCCGATCAGCAGGATCTTCGGACCTGGTCCTGCGTGTTCCGCGATGAGATGCCCGGCACGCTTGAACGGCGCCCCGTCGATCCACGTCGTCTTGAAGCCAAGCGCGTCGAACTCCGCGCGGAACACCTCGCCGACCGCCCTGACACCGGCGAGGTTCTGCGAACCGCTGTTGATGTCGACGACCTTCTGGAGGAGCGCCAGGGCGGCGCCGTTGCTGGCGTCAATCGCTTCGACGATCTTGCGTTCGACAGGAGAGGACATCTGGACGGCGGCGGCGACCACTGCTGCGGCGGCGAACGCGCGGAGGATCATCCGACGATTCTACCAATCATCCCAGCGCCTTCGTGTAGCGCACGGTTTCGACGCGGAACCCCGATTTCTCGTAGAACGCCCGCGCCCGGGCATTGTCTTCGAACACGTTGAGCGTCAACGCCGGATACCCGCGAGCGCGCCCCCACTGCTCCGCCGTCGCCAGCAGCGCCGCGGCCGCGCCGGAACCCTCCGCGGCTTCAGTGACCGCGATCATCCCAAGGTGCGCGAACGTGTCCTGCGTGAAGTAGTCGACGTGCGGCTCGACGAAGGCGAACCCGAGCCGCTCGCGGCCCTGTTCAGCGATGAAGAGATCGCAGCCCGGCATGCGGCCGTCGAAGTAATCGTCCAGGCAGCGCACTTCGCCCTCCACCACTTCCATCGCCGTGCGCCACGGCGGAGGCCCGAACGCCGCAAACCGGCGCGCCGTCTCGACGACGAAGTCGTGATCGTCCGGCGTGGCGGAACGAACAGTGACCGGCATGGCTCAGGCGGCCAGCGGCTGCTGCGTGCGGACCGACAGGAGCCATCGTCCCGCGCCGGCGAGCACCCAGGCCAGCACGGCGCACAACAGGAACACCAGGCGGATCCCGAGGACTTGCGCGAGGATGCCCGAGAGCACCAGCCCGAGGAGCTGTGCGAAGAAGACGATCGACATGACCGTGCTCGAAATGCGTCCCATCAACGCGTGGGGCGTCTCCTGCTGCATCAGCGTCTGGGCAGGCACGATGATGCCGGCGAAGGTGAACCCCAGCACGAACGTGCCGAGCAGCGCGGCGGGAATCATGGCGACGGCCCCAAGAATCAGCGCGCCGGCGCCGATACCCGCGAGACCTCCCAACACGAGCGTCGTGTTCGGCAGGGTGGCGGACGCGCGCCGCACCAGCGGTGTACCGACGAACATGCCCACCCCGATCATGGCGCTGACGATCCCGAAAATGCCCGCGCGCGCGTGGAGCGACTCGCGCACGTAAATCGCGATCAGCGGCCCGAAGCAGCCAATCGTGAAGAGCCCCGCCGCCATCGCGAGCACCACGAACGACAGCGCGGCGTGGTGGAAGATGAAGCGGGAGCCCTCGCTCATCTCGTGCAGCACGGCCCGCAGGCCGCTGGACGGCCGATTCGCAGTCGTCGGCGATGCCTGGGGACGCACGATGGCGACCGATCCGATGAGCGACGCCGACGCGAGGAAGCTGACCACGTCGAGTGAGTAACAGAGGTCGGGGCCGACTGCCGCGACGAGCACGCCAGCGGCCGCCGGGCCGACGATCCGAACGCCCATCATCGCAAGCTGCATAAGGGCGTTGGCGGCGATAAGACCGTGCGACGGCACGTGACTGCGGATCGTGACCGACTGCGCCGGTCCGAAAAAGGTGGAGACGCAGCTCAGGGCGCAGAGCACCAGATAGATCTGCCAGAGCGAGTTCGCCACGAACAGCATGCACACCAGCGCCGCGCGCATCAGATCGCTCGACACGAGCGTGGGCTTCACGGGCCAGCGGTCCACGAAGACGCCTGCCACCGGCGAGATGAGCGCAAACGGCAGCATGTAGGCGATCTGGACGCCGGTGACCTGCGCGGGCGTGCCGTGGAGGCGGAACGAAACGACGCTGATGACGGCGAAGAGCGCGAGGAAATCACCGAGCAGGCTCACGACCTGGGCGTACCA
>Ga0310810_10002201_pt1 | contig 20791 bp, 18 predicted proteins | sample NCmetagenome_FD_207641 | JGI IMG/M metagenome (GOLD analysis project Ga0310810, IMG submission 207641) | Soil microbial communities from experimental microcosm in Duke University, North Carolina, United States - NC | ecosystem: Engineered > Artificial ecosystem > Soil microcosm > Unclassified ...
CTGATCTTTCTCACGCACAACCTCGGCTCCGGCCTCCAGGCGCTCGGATTCCTGATCGCCCTCCTCGGCCTCGCGCTCGCCGCCGCCCGCATCGGCTGGGGCTGGCCGGTCGCCGTACTCGGCGTCGTGGGGCGGCCGTTGTCGGGCATCATCTCGGGCGACTGGACGCGGCTCGTGAATCCCGTGCACCGGCTCGCCGGCGGTCTGTGGATCGGCACGTTGTTCATTCTCGTCGTCGCCGCGTTGGCGCCGCTGCTCCGTCGCGGGCCGGCGGGCGAGCGACGAGGCGCGATCGCAGCGGATCTGGTGAACGGGTTCTCTCCACTGGCGCTGGTCTGTGCCGGCATCCTCGTGCTCTCCGGACTCACCACGGCGTACCGCCATCTGCACCCGCTGTCCTCGCTGTTCACGACGCCCTATGGATGGACGCTGCTCGTGAAGCTGACGCTGGTGACCGTGGTGTTCGCGTTGGGCGCATGGAACTGGCGCCGGCAGCGACCGCGGCTCGGCAGCGAGGGCGCCGCGGTATCCATCCGCCGTTCGGCGACCCGGGAGCTCGTCGCCGCGGCGCTCGTGCTCGCCGCCACGGCGATCCTCGTCAGCCTGCCCTCGCCGCGACAGGCGCGTCCACCGGCGCAGGCCGCACCGCGGAGTGCGCCGCCGGCGGCAGCCCCGCCCGGGATGCAGCCGTCCTGAGCGCCGGCGCGATCAGCAACAGCCGTCGCCGCACCGCACGTTCCCTCGCACCCCCTCGACCCCCTCGAGCGCGATGATCGGAACCATGGCCAGTGCGGAGACGGGGTCGGCCCACCACCAGCCGAGCAGCGCGTTCAGCGCCACTCCGGCCAGTGCGATCACCGACAGGTAGGCGCAGAGCGACGTCTGCATCGCGTCGGCCTCGAGTGCGCGACTCGACATCGCGCGCGCCACGCGCCGCTTCGCGCGGGCGAGCCAGGGCATCACGACGGCGGACAGCGCGAGCAGCACGAGTCCCACCACGCTCCGCTCTGGTGCGTCGCGACGCACGAGGGTCTCGATGCCCTCGAATGCGACGTACGCCGCGAGTGCGAGAAACGACCAGCCGATGATCCGCTCCGTCGCGCGCTCCGCACGCTCGCGGCGGTCCCTGTCGACGTCCGCTCGCAGACGCCATTGCGCGGCGCCGCTCGCCGTCACCTCGATGACGCTGTCGAAGCCGAAGCCCACCAACGCCACGCTGCCGGCGATCAGACCGGCCATCACGGCAACGATCGCCTCGAGCACGTTGTAGCCGATGCCGATCCAGTTGAGCAGGAGGCCGCGGCGTACGAGCAGAGCGCGCGGTCGGTCGATGTCGCGTACTTCCATGGATGCTCCGTTCGGCGCGCCGCACAAACATCTCGCGGCCGGATCGCGCATGCAAGTCGCGGCTGGTGCGTCCGCGTCGCCGCGTCGGTCCTCGGACGCGCGTATCAGCTGGCGCACGAAGGTCGGATCGCGCACGTACCGGTGGCGCACGTCGCGCCGCACCTCGGGCGACGCACGGCGCTCGCCTGGCCCATCGGCGACACCGCCCGTCCATGACGCGACGCGGGGCGACGATGTGCATCGTCGCCCCGCGTCCAATGGTCGCGCGCGTGAGTCGGGGCGTCGTGTCTACTTCCCGCCCGCCGACGGCGTCTTGGCACGGTACGCCTGCAGCTGCGGCGCGTACTGGCTCTCGACGCGCATGATCTGGATCGCGTCCACCAGCCGCGGTGCGAGGGCCGCATCGGCCCACGCTGCGTCGAGCACGGGCGCGACCTTCTCGCGCACCTCGGCCGGCGCCCGCTGGGAGCGCACGGCCTGCAGCAGCACCGCGTAGGCGAGCGTGCGCTGCGACGGGTCGCCCGAGCGCGCGAGGTCGAGGAAGTAGTCGAGCTGGCCGAAGCGCAGCCGCTCACCGACCCACCGGCGCCACGCCGCCTCGATCGGATCGGTGCTCGTCGTCGCACCGGCGCGCGGCGTCAGACGCGCGAAGATCGCCGTCGCTTCGTTGCGCCCGTCGTCGCCCGGCATCTGCGCGAGCGCGGTGAGCAGCTTGGCGCGCGACGCGGCGGCGACGGTGGTGTCGAACACCGCCGCGCGCGCGAGCGGCAGCGTCGCGGCGTCGAACGTCGTCTCACCCGCGAGCAGCTCGACCACCGCGTCGTGGAGCGCGCCGCCCCTGGCGTCGAGCTGCGCGATCACCGGCACCGCGGCCGGCGTGATGCCGGAGGTGCCGAGGAGCGCGCCGAGGAGCGCGCCGCGCTGCGGATCGCTCGGCCCGACGGCGACCAGCAGGGCACGCGATCCCGCGGGCAGCACGCGGTTCGCGACGTACAGGTCGATGAGCTGCGTCGCGTCGTCACCGCTCGCGGCGACGAGGGCCCGCCGCAGCACGGGGAGGATTCGTGCGCTCTCCTCCCATGTCACCGGCGTGAAGTAGGGGCCCATCGTCGATGGATGCGTCCCCCACCACTCGCCCTTCCACGGTCCTTCCGTGTTGTAGAGCCGGGCGAGCGTCGCGACCAGCTCGCGGCGCACCGCGGGATCCTGCGTGCGCTCCGTCGCGGCGAGGAGCGCCGAGACCGTCGCGCCGTCGTGCATCTGCTGAAGGACGAAGCGCGCCCGCGTTCGCAGGTCGGGGGTCGAGCCCGCGTCGGTGAGCGCGCCGAGCGCGACGTCGCGCGCGCCGAGCGCCACGAGCGCCTGCACCGCGAGGTGCGCGAGGGCGGAGTCCGGGCTCGTGAGGAGCGGGACGATCGCCGGTGCGCGGTCGCGCGCGTCGAGTCGCACGAGACCGTTCAGCGCCGCGGCGCGCACGGCGAGGTCGGTGTCCGAGAGCGCCTGTACGTAGAGCGCGACGGGAACGTTGGCGAGCTGCCGCTTGTCGTCCGTGAGCAGGTGCAGCGCGAGCTCGCGCATCGCCGGCTCGGCGGCCACGCGCTGGATCGTCGGGTTCGCGCGCGCGCCGGCGAGCAGCTTGAGCGTGAACATCGCCGCGGCGCGGCCTTCGCGCGTGCGGGTGCGGTTGAGCGCCAGGCGCTGGAGCCGCGTGAGCGTGGCGGGTTTGGCGCCGCGGTGCACGAGCTCGCGCTGCGCCCAGAGCCGGTGCACCGCGTTGTCCGACACCAGCTCGTCGAGCAGCTGCGCGTCGGTGCGGGTCGCCGGCTCGAGCGCGGCCGACGGTGTCTTCCCCGGATAGCTCACGCGCACGATCGCGCCGACCGTGTCGCCGGCGTAGTTGAACACGCCGCCGATGAGGCTGGCCACGTACAGGTGCGACTGGTCGTCCATCGCCATGTCGATGGCCCGCGGCACCGTCATGAAATCGTTCTGCGTGATCGACCAGCTCGCACCCTTCCGCTCGAGCGGATGCTGGAAGATCCGGTTCACCGTCCAGTCGCCGGTATAGAGCGAGTTGTTCCACTGGTCGGGGAATCCGGGATCCTGGATCCAGAGCCCCGCCGTGCCCGAGCCGCCGCCGTAATCCGCGATCGACGGCATGTGCTCCGGCGCGAAGTGCAGGAACAGCGACGGATAGCCCATGTTCGCGCCCTGGGCGAGGTAGTGGAACCGCGTGTCCCAGCCGAGGCCGTCGTTCGTGTTGTCGCGCGCGAACGCGTGCGCGAAGGGATCGAGGCCGATGTCGTAGATGTTGCGCGTGCCGACGGTGTAGATCTCGAGCCCGGTACCGTCCGGACGCACGCGCACGAGCGAGCCGCCGTGGCGCGTGATCTTCGTGCCGTCCTTCCCCGTGGCGTTCAGGTAGCCGTAGTCACCGACGGCGACGTAGATCCACCCGTCGGGGCCGAGGGTGATGTTGTTCGTCGCGTGATCGGAGCTTCGCACGTCGAGGCTGAAGCCGAGATCGCGGACGATGTCGTCCGCCTGGTCGGCGATCCCGTCGCCGTTCGTGTCGCGGTACGCCGTGAGATTGGGCGGGTGCATCACGTACACGGTGTTCCCGTCGACGGCGATGCCGCGCGGGCTGTCGGTCTCGGCGAAGATCGTGTAGCGGTCGGCGTGGCCGTCGCCGTCCGTGTCGACGAGCCGCATCACGCGCCCGCGCCCCTTCACCGCGCCCTGCGCGAGGTTGAGGTCGACGCCGACGTAGACGGAGCCGTCGGGCGCCGGCGCGACGACGGTCGGATACATCGCGAACGGGGGCCCGGCGTAGTGCAGCATCGTGAACCCGTCGGGCGCCTTCATCTGCGCGAGCACCTTGCGCTCGTACGCCGTGTCGCGCGGGATGACGCCGCTCTTCGGGAGGGTGGGGCCGAGCCCCGTGTTCTGCTGCCCCTGCGCGCTCACCGGCGCGGAGAGGATCGTGACGGCGAGCGCGCCGCCGGCGAGGTACGCCAGCGCGCGAGAGAGACTGATGGGCATGACGAATGGCGAAAGTCGGAGGGAGGTACGGGCCGCTGCTAAGGATACGAAGGACACCCCGCACCTGCTGACGTTTCGCGTACCCCTGGGAGCGGAGAGGGTGCCGTGTGGCAGACGCTGCGGTGAGGGGGCCGGTGACTTGGTGACTTGGATCGTTCGTGACTTGGTCGGTGACTTGGGCCTCGGAACGGCACCGGCCACTCACGCCTCATCACGTCACGCCGTGGAGACTCCAGGCTGGTTGGGCGCCGGCGTTGAGTTCTGGAGCATCGAGGCTGGAGCCAGGACCTTCCGCCTGGATGCACACCGGCGCTCGTTCGCCACGCAACCACGGTGACTTGGTTCAACTGCGGTATCGAAGTCACCGACCAAGTCACCAAGTCACCAAGTCACCAAGTCACCAAGTCACCAAGTCACCAAGTCACCAAGTCACTGGTTCATCGCCGCACGGCACTGTCCCCGTACACCTTGATCCAGTGCGTCCTCACCAGGGCGCGCTGCTCTTTGCCTTCGAGGCCGGAGACGATCAGGTTCGATTGCTGGAGCGGCATGTGGCAGTCGACGCACCGGCCGCGCAGCGCGTGGCCCTGGGTCGGGAACAGCTTGCAGCTCTGTTCCTGGTGGCAGGTGAGACACCGCGCCGAGAGCTGCGCGGGATCGCGTTGCGTGCGGTGGACGTCGTGACAGGTGAGGCAGGTCATCTGTGACGACTGATAGCAGCGGCTCCGCGTGAGCAGCGCGACCTGATTGCCGTGCACGTCCACCGTCGCATCGGACGGCTGCGAGAACAGGTGCAGGTATTGCCCGAGCGGCTTGCCCGCCACGTACGTGAACGCGGGCGCGATCGGCTGCCCGAGCCCGCCGTGACATTGCGCGCAGGCGTCCATCTGCCGCTCGCGGGCCATCCGCGCGGGATTCGCGATCGCCGATCCGTTCACCGCGCGGAGCGCGGAGCGCTCACGCTCGGCGTGTTCACGTCCCGCGCCGTGGCAGCGCTCGCACGTGATCCCGAGAATGGCGCCCGTCGAGTCGTACCGGTTGGTCACCGTGGGATCGGGCAGCGCCTGGAACCAGGTCGCGTGGCACTCGAGGCAACGCGGTGAGATCGCGCGCTCGAAGTTCATGCTTCCGTCGACGTATCCGGGACTGTTGATCCAGGTGCCGAGCGCCGCCCAGTACGACACCGGCAGTTGGTAGAGCCGGTTGCCGATCCAGTACAGATAGCTCTGGCCCTTCCGCACTCCCGACACGTAGGCCACGCGCTCGGTGCGCGTCGTCGTGTCGGGGGGCGTACCCTGGACGCCCGTCTGCGTGAACCCGGCCGAATCCGCGTCCATGTGGAAATAGACGTGGGGGTTCGGCGTGCGGAGCACGTTCGAGTCCCGCGCGAAGCTGCCGGCCATCGTCGCGCGCGCCGGATGCCGCGTCGTCAGCCGGTGCGCGGTGGATTCGTACGTCGCCTTGTCGGTGTGACAGCCGAGACAGACCGAGTCGCCCACCGCGCTCGCCGGCCGGACCGGCTGCGGCCACGCGTCGGCTGCCGCGCCACGGCGGGCCGACCGCTGCCGATGCGAGATGAACCAGGCCCCGAACAGCGCGATCGCCATCACCGCGACCGCGGCGATCCCGCGGAACAACGCGCGGCCCGATCGTGGAGTCGGTCGGCCGGACATCAGCGTGGCCCGGACATGACGGAAGCGAGGCGCCTCGGCGAACGACGAGAGGGAAGCGGCGAGGGAGGGAGCGCGTGCAGATTCGTCTCCGGTACGCACCGTGGCAAGGGCATGGCGCGGCGATATCTCCGCTCACTCGGCCGGCAGCTCGCCTCGTCTGCGCTCGAGGAAGCGCCGCTCCGCCGCGTTCTCCGCTCGGGCGATCGCCGTCTCGTACGCCGCGGCCGCCTCACTGTGCCGATCGAGCCGGCGCAGCAGGTCGGCGCGAATGGCGTGGTACAGGTGGAGCGTACCCAGGTCGAGGGCGTCCACCTGGGCGAGTGCCGTCGCCGGTCCGTCCACTTCGGCCACCGCGACCGCGCGGTGCAGCGCCACCACCGCGCTCGGCGCGATCTGCAGGTGCAGATCATACAGCCGTACGATCTGCCGCCAGTCGGTGTCCGCCACGGTGCGCGCGTCGGCATGCACCGCGTTGATCGCCGCCTGGAGCTGATACGGGCCCGGCCGGTTCACGCGGAGACAGTGGCGCACGAGCGTCTGGCCTTCGGCGATCAGCGCGTGGTTCCATCGCGTCCGATCCTGATCCTGCAGCGGCACGAGGTCGCCCGCCGTCGTCGTCCGCGTCGCGCGCCGCGCGTCGATGAGCAGCATGAGCGCGAGCAGCCCAGTCACCTCGGGCTCGTCGGGCACGAGCTGGTGCAGCAGCCGGCCCAGCCGGATCGCTTCGCGGCAGAGATCGTCGCGCACGAGACGCTCGCCCGCGCTCGCGGTGTAGCCTTCGTTGAACACGAGATGAATCACGGCGGCCACCGCGCGCAGCCGCGCCGGCAGCTCATCGGCCTCGGGCACACGATACGGGATGCGCGCGTCGCGGATCTTCCCCTTCGCGCGCACGAGCCGCTGCGCCATGGTCGACTCGGGCACGAGGAACGCGCGCGCGATCTCCGCCGTCGTCAGCCCGCCGAGCAGCCGCAGCGTGAGCGCCACCTGCGCCGCGGTACCGAGCGCGGGATGGCAGCAGGTGAAGAGGAGGCGAAGCTGATCGTCGCGCACGGCATGCTCCTCCTGGTCGCCGTCTTGATCGCGCGCGAAAAGGCGCGCCGCCTCGGCATGCCGCTCGTCGCGCGACGACTCGCGCCGGAAGCGATCGACCGCACGGTTGCGCGCCGTGGTGACGATCCAGCCGGCGGGATCCGGCGGCACTCCCGCCGCCGGCCACCGCTGGAGCGCGGCGACGAACGCGTCCTGCACCGCCTCCTCGGCGACGTCGATGTCGCCGCACGTGCGCACGAGCACCGACACGGCGCGGCCGTACGCTTCGCGGAAGACGCGTTCGATCTCCGCGACCGCGACGGGCGCCGAGCTCGTGGTCAGTCGTCCACCTCGCCATGGAAGGGGCGCACCTCGAAGGTGAGCCCCGGCGCGGCGCGGGCATACCGGCGCGCCCACCCGAGCGCCGCGTCGAGGTCGGGCGCCTTGATGATCGTGATGCCGCCGAGCACTTCCTTCCCTTCCACGAACGGTCCGTCGGTGAGCAGCACGTCGTCGCCCTGCGCGCGCAGCACGGTGGCCGTGCTCGGCGGGTGCAGACCGTTGCCGAACACCCAGCAGTTCGCCGCCTCGAGATCGCGTTTGATGGTCGCGATCTCGCGCATCACCGGCTCGAGCACTTCGGGGGGCGCCGGCGTGCCGTCGCCCGGTTGATAGAAGCTGATCAGGTAGCGCTTCATGCGCGGGGGCTCCTGCCGGCGAGCGGCGTCGTGGGTCGTCGTCATCGCCAACCTACTTCGCCGAGGCGGCGGCGCGCGACGCCGGCCGAAATGTCGCCATGAGCACGCCGGTCGTCGTGGGCGCGCAGTCCACGAGGGCGAGCGACGCGGGGACCGCCCCCTCCTCGAACAGTCGCCGCCCGGTGCCGAGCACGAGCGGATGGATCAGGAGAAAGTACTCGTCCACGAGATCGCGGCGCCTGAGCGATTCCACGAGTACGCCGCTTCCCATGACGAGGAGATCGAGGCCGTCCTCCTGCTTGAGCCGGGCCACCGCGTCGGCGGCGTCGCCGTCGAGCAGCGTCGAATTCGCCCATGGCAGCGGATCGCGCAGCGTTCGCGAGGCCACGTACTTGCGCGACCGGTCGAGCACGGGGGTGAACGGGTTGTCGGTCCTTCCGTGCCAGACCTCGTGGAACTTCTCGTACGTCCAGCGGCCGAAGAGCAGGTCGGCGCCGCGCGACATCCCCTCGCCCATCCGCTGCATCTTCGCGGCGTCGTTGTACGGGCCGCTCCATCCGCCGTGCTCGAATCCGCCGCGCCGATCTTCGTCCCGCCCGCCGGGAGCCTGCATGACGCCGTCGAGCGTCAGGTTCTCCAGCACCATGACCTTTCGCACCGTTCCTCCGGGAGTGTCGCCGCCGGCGTCGTGCCGGGGCTCATCTCCTGTACGAACCGGGACGCGCCGGATCGACAGCCGTCCGTCGCCGGTGTGGATCAGTACTGGGAGAGCGTCCCGCGCCGCCGCGCGTAGTCGAACGCGAGCTGGAACGCCGCGGTGCCGATCACGAGGAGCAGGAATGCGATCGCGGCAATCATCCCGATGTCGGCGCCGACCGCCGAGGGCGGCACTCCCTCGAGGACCAACCGGCGGGTCGCCCGCAGCCCGTACGTCATCGGCACGACGACGGACAGCGACTGGATCCAGGAGGGGATCACGCTCGTGGGATAGTAGACGCCGCCGAGCAACACGGAGCCGGTGACGATCAGGCTCTGCGCCGGTCCGATCGTCCGGAACGCGAGATACATCGCCGCGAGCACGAGCCCGAGCCCGAAGTAGGCGAGACAGAGCAGGAAGAGCACGGGCACGCCGAGCGCGGCCCCGCTCCAGTGCACGTGGACACCGAGCGTCCAGCCGTAGAGGAGCAGGATCGTCACGCGGGCGAGCGTCCAGAGGAAGTCGTACGCCGACATGCCGACGAGGAGCACCGGCAGTGGCGTCGACGTGCCGAGCTGCGCCTCGAGCCAGCCGTTGCCGATCGAGCCGGACACGGCGCCGTAGACGCCCGTGAGCGAGGTCGTGAGCAGCGAGATGGCGATGAGCCCGAGCAGCACGAAGCCGAAGTAGTCGCCCCCTTCCTGCTGGATCACCTTGCCCATCATCGGCTGCATCGCGTGCGCGGCGAAGTAGAAGGGCAGCGTGGTGAAGAACAGCGCGATGATCGAGAACGCGAGGTTCAGCTTGTAGCTCCGCGCGATCATCCAGCTCGCGCGCACCATCTCGGCGATCTTACGCATCGTGCGCCTCCGCGGAGCCGGCGCTGCGCGCCAGCACGCGCTCGATGATGTCGGCCGCGCTCACCGGCACGCGCTCGACGCGCGCCACGTCGACGCCGGCAGCCACGAGCGCGCGCACGACGTCGGCCGCGCCCTCGTGCCCGTTCGGCACGACGATCGAGTACTCGCGCCAGTCGCCCTCCTGGCCGGCGAGAACCGTGGCCGACGCGACGACCCCGATCGCGGCGAGCCGCTCGAGCGCCGGCTCCGCGCCCGCGCCCAGCCACGCGCGCAGCGTGTCGCGCGCGACCTCCGCGCTCAGCTCGGCCGGATGCCCCACGGCGAGCAGCCGGCCGCGGTCGAGCACGCCGATCCGGTCGCAGAGCTCGAGCGCCTCGTCGGTCGAGTGCGTCGCGAGCACGACGGTGCACTTCGTCTGCTCGCGGATGAGCCGCGCCATGAAGCGCCGGAACTGGCGCGCCGACACCGGGTCGAGGCTGCGCGTCGGCTCGTCGAGCAGCAGCACGCGCGGCGAGCCGAGGAGGGCGCGCGCGATGAGCAGCCGCTGGCGCATCCCCGAGGAGAATTCGCCGACCATCTTCTCGCCCGTGTCGGTGAGCTCGACGTGCTCGAGTACGTCGGCGATCCGCGCGTCGCGCTCCCCGCCGCGCAGTCCCAGCAGTGCGGCGAAGTAGCGGAGGTTGTCGCGCGCGCTGATCCGCCAGAGAAGAGCGCGCTCGTTCGCGAGCACGGAGGCGATCATCCCGCGCACCTCGCGGGCGTCGTGCACCACGTCGGCGCCGTGCACCGTGGCCGTGCCGCCGTCGGGCAGGACCGCCGTGGCGAGCACGCGCATGAGGGTCGTCTTTCCCGCGCCGTTCGGGCCGAGCAGCCCGAACAGCTCCCCCTCGCGAATCTCGCACGTGACGTGATCGGTGACGAGCTGCCATTCGGTGCGGAGCGGCGCGCGCAGCGCCTCGCGCCAGCTCCGGCGCAGGGGAAACGACTTCACCAACTCGTCGCACACGATGGCGGGCGAGCCCGAAACCGGCGCTCCGATCGCGGTGCGCACCGGATGAACGCCCACGCTCACGCGGGTTGCGCCTCCGGAAGCGCGTGCCACTCGAGCAGCTCCCCGACCACGGACGGGAGCAACTCGAGGTCGCGCGGGACCTCGAGCGTCCACACGGGAACGCGCCGCGTCACCTCGGAAACGAGCCGCAGCAGCCGCTGGGCTTCGTCGGCCCACAGCAGCTTCGCCAGCTTCGCGTTGCGCACGAGCTCCATCGTCGCGAGCGACGGCGGCACGAGCGCGCGTCGCGTCGCGCCCGCGTCGGCCGGCATCACCGGCCGCAGCAGATACACCGCGGCGAGCGGACGCTCCTCGGCGGCCGCGTGCGCGTCCGCGAGGTGGAAGCCCGACGTCATCTTGCCGCTGCTCGCCGCGACCGGCGCAGGGAGCACGTGGCGGAAGCGGGCGAAGACGTCGTCCCTGAAGCGCGGGCTCGGCACGCCGGGTGCCGCGAAGACGGCGGCGCCCTCCACGCGGACGGGCACCGCGTCATCGGACACGAACGTCGCGCCCGCCACGGCGAGGCTCATCGCGAGTGTCGACTTGCCGAATCCCGACGGCGCGAGGAAGGCGATCACCCCCGAGTCGACCGCCACCGCGCTCCCGTGCAGGGTGAGGCGATCCGCCAGATGCAGCGCGAGCGGCAGCAGCGTGCCCACCACGTCGAGCCGCGCGTCGTTCTCGTCGGCATTCGCAGGGGAATGCCACGTGATGACGCGACCCCGGTCTGTGAGGTCGAAGTCTCCCGTGTCGCTGTACGTCACGCGCAATCCGCCGTCGTATCGCGCGATCGTGACCGACAGTTCGTCGCTCAACGCCGTCGTCGAGAGCGGCGTCACCGGACGGACCGGTGCCGGCCCCTCGGCGACGCGAAACTCCCACGCCGCCGCGCCATCGCGCGCGACGGGCAACGTGGGAAACGCGAGCTCGGAGCGCAGCCGTTCGCCGAAGACGTGGTAGAGCGGGGAAGCGGACGTCACGGAGCGAAGTGGAGTGGAGGAGTGCGCCGTCGGCGGCACGGAGGGAAGGATACGTGGCCGGAGCCCGCGCGGAGATCGAGACGCCGTCCTCCGCACGGGCCCGGTCGCTCACGTACGTGCGATCACGAACGGGGGTTCGGGATCGGGATCCAGCAGTTCGGCGCGCTTCTGTTGCACGTGGTGTTGTTCGCGTTGCCGAAGTCGTAGTTCGCGGCGGAGCCGCCGAGCGTCAGCTCGCGCAACGTACCGAACCGCTGGAGGGTGGGACGGGTGTACATGGTCTCTCCTCGACTGGTGCCGGTCGCCCGGCGGTGTTGCGGCCCATCCGGGGCCGCGCGGTTCCCCTACCCGATCGGGTGGTGGACGAGCGACGCGGCGTCGTGCGCCGCGGAATGCGTCGATGCAACTGCGCTGGCGAGCGCTCCCGACTCGCGCCACGACGAGTGCGCACGCAGCCAGTACTCCGTCTGGAACGTGAAATAGAGCTGGCCGGCCACCCATCCGCCTTCGTCGCGCGCGCTCTCCTCGACCGCGCGCGAGAGCGTCGACGGGTCGATCACGCCGAAGTCCGCCAGCGCGGACTCACGACGAAGCGCCTCCGCGTGCCGCGGGAACTCCCGCTGCACGCAGCGCCGCAGGTAGTCGCGCGAGAGGCCGGTCTTGTAGAGGCGCGGCAGGAGCACCTCATCGGGAAGCATCCCCTTCATCGCCGCGCGGAGAAGCGACTTGCTCCGCGCGCCCTGCCGCCGTTCCCAGCGCGGGCGCGTCGCGGCCAGCGCGAGCACGCGCGGATCGAGCAGGGGCATCCGGTACTCCACGCCCTCGGCGCGCGCCGCGGCGGCGGCGGCTTCCTGCGACTTCGTGAAGAACGGATAGACGAGGGACCAGCGCGCCACCGCGCTCGCGCGACTCTCGCCGCGCCGGCGCTCGAGCGGCATCCACCCGGCGTCGGCGATGCTGCGCGCCACGTCGCTCCGCAGCCACGACGCCGGCTCGTGGAAGCGCTCCTTCCGCCGCCCCGCCCACCGCGCCGCCGCCTTCGTCAACTGCTCGGGGACGAGCGGCGCGAGCGATTCTTCCAGCAGTTGCGCCGGCGTCCACATCGCCTCGCGCGACGCCCGCCACTCGGCGGCGTACGTGCGCAGGTGCAACCCGCTCAGGAGATCGGCGAAGTAGATCGGCGAGCTGTCGAACAGCACGTCGCCGCCGTGGCCGCTCAGCGCCACGCGAGCGCCCGCGGCGCGCGCCTCGCGCGAGGCCGCCCGGAAGAATCCGTCGTACATCGCGGCGAACGGCTCGTCGCGCCGCTCGGCGTTCGCGGCGACGTCGCCGAGCAGTGGAAGCTCCGCGCCGTCGATCCAGCGGCCCGTCGCGCCGTGATGCGCGAGGATGCGCTCGATGATCTCGTCCTCGCGCCCCTGATCGCCGGGCGGGTAGCTCACCGAGATCGTCTCCACCGAGCCCGCGGCGCCGGCCGCGTGCACCGCGCGCGCCGCCGCGAACACCGACGACGAGTCGTAGCCGCCGCTCATCCACACCGCGGTCGTCTCGGGGGCCATGCGCTCACGCACCGCGGCGAGCAGCAGGTCGCGCAGCATGACGGCGGCGTCGGTGAACGACGTCGCGCTCCCGGTGTCGAACGTCGGCGCGCTCCACCGCGCCACCTCGGCCACCCGAAGCGATCGATCGATGCGCAGCACTCGGCCCGGAGGAACGCTTCGCACGTCGGCGTAGCAGGTGCGTCCCGCGGCGTCCGCGAGCCCGGACGCCGACTCGGCGAGCCCGAGCCGATCGAACGACACGGGCGCGCCGCCGAGCGTCGTGATCTCCTCGAGCGTGCTCGCCACGAGCGCGCGGCCCCCGTCGGCGGCGTAGAAGAGCGGCCGCGTGCCGGCGAAGTCGCGTCCGACGAGCAACTCGCCACGCTGGGCATCCCACAGCACGAAGGCGAAGTCGCCGTTGAGCCGGAGCAGCGACGCCGCGCCGAAGGCGTGATACGCCGCGGCGATCAACTCGGCGGCCGGCGCATCGGCGGGAACGCGCTGGCCCGCCGAGCGCAGCGCCGAAGCGAGTTCGCTCCGGCCGTACAGCGTCGCGTCGGCGATGACGGAGACACCGGTGCGCGTCGCGACGAATGCGTCGCCGGCGAGCCACGAGGGCTGCGTTCGGTCACGGAGCACGGCGGCGAGTGCACCCATCGTCGGGAGGTCGTAGAGCCGGAAGGGCAGTCGTCAGGCCGCGGTGCGTACGTCGACGTGCGCCAACTGCTGCTCGACCAGCGCCTGCAGCCAGTCGGTGAGGTCGGTGCGGAGCTCGACGCTCGGCGCCTCGGGATAGAGGGCGGCGACCCGCTCGAGCAGCTGGTCGAAGTCGGCGCCTTCTCTCGGGAGCAGCTCCCAGATGCGGGCGCCCGTCTCGTTCAGGCCGAGATAGGTCTCGTTGCTCGGCGTATAGAGCACGGCGCCATCCGGAAAGCGCTGGAAGAGCACCGTCGGCGCGGGAACGTAGACGTTGAGCACGGAGGTCATGGGTCGGGATCGGCGTGGAGCGTCGGCCGGTGCCTTTGCAATCGGAGGACCGAGGGCCATGCATGCCAACGCCATGTCGGGCAACGACTTGGTTCCGTATTGTTGCGGACCGATCGTCCGCCGGCCCACGGCGTCTGCCGAGTCGCGACCACATGAAGTCGCGCCGGCGCTACACCACGGCCCCGCCGTGCCACATGCAAGACGGGCCCGCGCGATCGATCGCGCGGGCCCGTTGGAGGCGCATCCGGTGGCGGTCAGCGGAACAGGCGAGGCGCGAAATCCGCGAGGTACTCCCGCCAGTTGACCCAGGTATGGCCGCCGCCGCTCTCGTGGTACACGTGCGTGAGCCCGTACCGGTCGAACAGCGCACGCGTCGGCGCCACGGTGCGGTAGAGGAAGTCGTCCTTGCCGATCGCGTAGTAGACGAGCCGGAACGCATCCGGGCCCTTCGCGCCGCGACGGAGCGCCGCGGCGTGCTGCGCCTCGTACGCGTGCACCTGCGTCGTGTCCATGAAGCCCATGCTGAACACGCCGACGTACGCGAAGCGATCCGGGCGCGTGAGGCCGAAGCGCAGCGTGTGCGCGCCGCCCATCGAGAGCCCCGCCATCGCGCGCGACGCACGGGTCGGCAGCGTGCGGTAGTGCGCGTCGACGTACGGGATGAGAACCGTGTGCAGGTCGTCGCCGAAGTCGGTGTTCGTGAGCATGTCGGCGCCCGGCCGGTCCGGCGTGTGGCCGAACGGCATGACGACGATCATCGGCTTCGCCGTTCCGGCGGCGATGAGGTTGTCGAGGATGTAGTGCGCGTGCCCGACCGAGGTCCAGCTGTCGTCGCTGTCGCCCGCGCCGTGCACGAGGTAGAGCACCGGATAGCGCGTCGCGTCGGTCGTGTAGCCGGGCGGCGTGTACACGTGCGCGCGGCGCTTCGCGCCGAGCGTCGACGACCAGTACTCGATCGTCGACACCGCGCCGTGGGGCACCTTCGGATCGTACGCCTGGAACGCGCCCGACGCCCCCGGCACCTCGAGCACGCTGTTGATGCCGACGCGCTCCTCGGAGAATCGTGCCGCCTGCGGGTCGGGCACGCGCGCGCCGTTCACGCGGAAGTCGTAGCGATACGTGCCCGGGTCGATCGGCACCGCCGTCGTCACGCTCCACAGGCCGCTCGTGTCCTTCGCCATCGCGAGCCCCGCGGGCCCGCCGCCGAAGCCGAGCGGGATCGCCGGCGCGTAGTCGCTGCTCGTGACGAGCACCTCCGTCGCCTCGGGCGCGCAGACGCGGAACGTCACGCGTCCGTCGGCGCCCACCTCGGTCGACTTGTAGCGTGCGGGTCCGGTGAAGAAGCCGGTCGGGCGGCAGCTCGTCCCCGGCGGGGCGGGGGGCGGGCTCGGGAGCTGCGCGGCGGCGCTCGAGGCGAACAGGACGCCCGCGGCGAGGACGATGCGTCCGATCGTGCGCGCCGGCGATGATGCGGCAACGGTGAAGCGTGGCATGGGCGGTCGCGGAAACCAGTTTGTGTGAGTCCGACACATTACCGGCGCGTCATTGCGTCCGCAAGACGCAATGTGCTAGGCTGTGCGCATCGAGCCACCCATCGCCGCATGCCGCCGAGCTCACGCCGACCTCCGACCCCTCACGGATCCGAACGCGCGCGCGCTTCGCCGCCCGCACGCGACGGCGCCGCGCTCCTCCCCCACGTATCGGTGGACTGCGCCGTGTTCGGCTTCCATGGCCGCGAGCTCAAGATCCTGCTCGTCAAATGGAAGCACCTCGGCCGCTGGAGCCTCCCCGGCGGTCACGTGCGACGCGACGAATCGATCGACCTCGCCGCCGGACGCGTGTTGCGCGAGCGCACGGGCCTCGATCGCATCTTCCTCCAGCAGTTCCACGCCTTCGGCGACACCGATCGCGGCGAGCACGCCCTCCGCGGCTTCAGCGCCGCGCTTGGCCTCGAGGGCACCGAGCAGGAGTGGATGGTCGATCGCGTCGTCTCGATCGGCTACCTCGCGCTCGTCGACTTCGCCGAGGTCGCGCCGACCCCCGACGCCTTCTCCGACGAGTGCCGGTGGTGGGACGTGCGCGAGCACCCGCCCCTGCTGTTCGACCACGACGCGATGATCGCGCAGGCCCTCGGCACGCTGCGCGCGCGGGCGAGCTATCTGCCGCTCGGACGCAACCTGCTCCCCGAGAAGTTCACGATGCCCGAGCTGCAGCGGCTGTACGAGGCGGTGCTCGGCCATCCGCTCGACCGCCGCAACTTCCAGAAGCGCATCCTCGACCTCGGCTTCGTGGAGCGGCTGCCCGAGCGAAAGCTGGGCGGCGCGCATCGTGCCCCCTATCTCTATCGCTTTCTTCCGTCGTCGGCGACGCGCCGCGTCTGAGCCCGTGACGCGATGCGCTCGCGCGTCAGGTCGCGCCGCCGCCGGACGGGTTCGCGATCGCCGAGTCGGTGACGAGCTTCTTCGCCACGAGCTCGCGGCAGAGGTAGTCGATCACGTAGTCGGGCGCGGTCTCGAGCTTCACCTCGCCGGTCGCCTGGAGCTCGGTGACGATCGCGGCGACTGCCCTCCAGAGCGGCGTGCCCCGGTAGTACGAGCGTGGAGGAGTCATCCGCGGTGCGCGCGCGCTCCCGCGCGTCCGGCGCACCTGGGAATCATGCGCGTCGCTCCGTGGCGACGCCGTCGAAGGGCACCATCCGGCGTGCGTCCTCGTCCCAGAGCGCGAGCCGGAGCGCGGCGACTCCGGTGCGCGGCGTGATCACCGGCGCGACGTGGAGGAACGGCGTGGCGTCGTGGCATCGCTGCAGCCGGTGGTTGGGGATGCGCGGCGCGAGGTGATGGACGTGGTGCAGCCCGATGCTGCCGGTCAGCCACTGGAAGACGCGAGGCAGCACGAGGTGCGAGCTGCCGTGGATCGCCGCGGTCGCGTAGTCCCATTCCTCGGGCGACTCCCAGTACGCGTCCTCGAACTGGTGCTGCACGTAGAACAGCCAGATGCCCGCCATCGCGGCGAGATAGTAGGCCGGGAAGTAGACCAGGGCCAGCGCGCGCCAGTCGAGGGCGACGACCACCAGCGCGGCGACGAGCGCGATCGCGAGGTTCGTTCGCCACACGCTCGCCGTCTGCAGCGCGCGCGTCGCCACGCTGCGCGGGCGCACCCGCTGACCGACCATGAGATGCAGCGGCCCGACGAGCAGCAGACTCGCCGGATGCCGGATCGTGCGGTAGAGGAGCCGGCGCCGCGGCGAGCGCGCCAGATACTCCCGCACCGTCAGCGTGGGCACGTCGCCGTGCCCGCGGCGCGCGAGGTCTCCCGACGACGCGTGGTGCAGCGCGTGGTCGCGCCGCCACTGCGCGAACGGCGTCAGGGTCACCACCCCGGTCGCGAAGCCCACGAGATCGTTCGCTCGACGCCAGGGAAGGAACGACCCGTGCGCGCAGTCGTGCATGAAGATGAACGTGCGCACCAGCAGGCCGGCCGAGAGCGGCGCCAGCACGAGCGCCGACCAGGCCGACCACTCGATCAGCCGGTACGACAGGGTGAACGTCAGCGCGAGCAGCGCGGTGGTCGTGACGAGCTGGAAGACCGCGCGCGTTGCATCCGGGCCGACGTAGGGTGCGACCGCCGCCTGCCACACCGCGGCCGCCGGCGCGCGATCGGCGCGTTCGCCCGCCTCAGCGGACATTCGCGCACTCCGCGTACGCGGCACTCAATCGTTCCACGCAGCGGCGCGCGAGCATGCTCGACGACATGGGATCACCCGTCCTCCCGCTCGGCGTCCAGCTCAGCCCTGCTTCGCTGTCGCCCGCGACCGTGAGCACCAGCTCCCACAGTGCGGTCGCCGACCGCGGGCCCACCTGGTCCCGCACGCGCTCGAAGCCACTCGGCGTGTGTGACGCCACCGCCCCGCGCCAGACGACGACGAGCAGCTCGCCGTCGGCCGTCGTGCCCTGCGCGCGCTGCAGCCACGCGACGGTCAGCGCCACGGGTCCGAGCTGGACGAGACAACGCGCCGGCGACCGCCTGATGACCGGGTCCGCCGGCACGTCGACGAGCGACGACCGCCAGGCCGACAGATCGTCGGCGATCGCGTCGTGCAGCCGGCTCAGCTCGCGCGCGCACGCGGCGACGGCGCGATGAGACGTGAGGTAGAGCGAGGGTCCCTCGCGCGTGGCGGTGCTCGTGTCGGACTCGGCGAATCGGTCGAGCATCGGATCCTCCCCGGATACAAAAAGGGCCTGCAGCAGTCGGCAGGCCCGTGTCGCTCGGAACTTGTCCGCGCGCCTGTGGCGCGCGTGTCGCTTCTCGGAGGATACCGCCGGACGCGCAGCCGCGCAATCAGCGCGGGGGGGCCTCACCCCGCCTGCCATGCGTCGAGCTGCCCGCGCAGCACCGCCATCTCCGCATCGGTGCCCACGCTGATCCGGAGGAACGACGCCGTGAGCGGATGGTTCGGGAAATACCGCACGAGCACCTTGTTGGCGTGCAGGTGCTCGTACGCCGAGCGGGCGACGTCCGGCCCGGTGTCTCCGCGCGGGCTCGCCGGCTCGGTGAACACGAAGTTCGCCTGCGAGTCGTAGGTGAACCACCGCCGCCGATGCACGAGATCGGCGACGAACGCATCGCGCGTCGCCGTCACGCGCGCCACGAGCGACTCGGCGTACGCCCGATCCTCGAGCGCCGCGATCGCCGCCGTCTGCGCCAGCCGGCTCACGTTGTAGCTGTCGCGCACGCGGTCGAGCACGTCGATCACCGCCGCGTCGGCGAGGGCGTAGCCCACGCGCAGCCCCGCGAGCGCGTACGCCTTCGAGAGCGTGCGCACGACGACGAGCTGTCGGTGCCGCGCGAGGAGCGCGACCGCATTCTCGCGCGCGAACGGCGCATACGCCTCGTCCACGACCAACAGCCCGCGATAGCCGGCGAGCGCGTGCTCGAGCTCTGCGTTGGAGAACCCCACCCCCGTCGGCGCGTTGGGCGACGTGAGCAGGAAGGCGCGCGCCGACGAGCCGTGCATCCGCTCCACCGGCAGCCGCATGGACCGATCGAGCTCGATCGCCTCGGCACGCCCGTGCTGGATCTCCACGAGTACGGGATAGAGTGAGTAGCTCGGCACCGTGAAGCCGATCGGTGCCTCCGCGCTGCCGAACGCGCGCACGAGCAGCGTGAGGATGTCGTCCGAGCCGTTGCCGATGCACACGTTCTCGGGTGCGAGCCCGTGATGCGCCGCGACGGCGGCGCGCAGCGCCGAGCTCCGCGGGTTCGGGTAGAGCCGGAGCGACGCGCCGTCGTCCCCGAGCTCACGCCGGATCGCCTCCGCCACGCGGGGGCTCGGCGGATACGGACACTCGTTCGTGTTGAGCTTCACCCATCCCGGCTCCGTCGGCTGCAGCCCCGGCGTGTAGGCGTGCAGCCGGCGGACGTGCGGCAGCGCGAGCGACGACGGATCGGCCATGCGCGCGGCCGCCCTACTTCGTCGCCACGCCGTTCGCCGAGAGCCGGCCGGCCGACATGCGGATCCCCGTGAGCAGATGCTGCACGAACTCGGGGCGATGCCACGTGTCGCGGAAGTGGCCGAGGATCGTCGCGAACACTCGGCCCTGGCCGTAGGTGCGGTACCACGAGACCGGGTGATCGCTGTTCTCCGGCGCCGGCAGCCGCCCCATGTTCGGCGTGCCGAGCGTGGCATTGTCGAGCGAGAGCAGCACGCGGCTCGTCGCGCGCGGCGACGTGTCGAGGATGTAGAACTCCTCGCGGATCCAGAAGGCGTCGCCGAGCTGGCGCGTCGCCGGATGCGTCTTCGCCTCGTTGATCACGCGCAGATGCTTCACCCACGGGTGCGCCCAGAACAATCCGCCGCCGACCATCTCCTTGTAGTCGTTCCAGCCGTAGAAGGCGTCGAGCCCCGCGTGGGCGACGACGAGCCCCTTCCCCGAGCGCACGAAGTCGATGATCGCCTTCTGCTGCTCCGGCGTCACCGCCGTCTCGATCGGCTTCTGCAGCCGCACCGCCTCGAGCGCCGCTTTCGTCGTGTCCTTCGGCGCGATGCGGAGCGTCGAGTTGGCGAAGAAGAGCACGTCGTACGGCTTGAGCGAATCGGCGTTCAGCCGCGCGAGGTTCTCCGTCGTGTCGACGCGAAGCTCGGTCGTCTTCGACAGCTCCTGCATGACTTCCACCGCGCCGGCGATGCCGTACACGTGGCGGAACCCCTGCGTCGCCGTCACCATCAGCACGCGGATGGGCGCGCGCTGGTCGTGCACGGCGAACAGCTCCCCGAGACTGTTCGGCGCGGTCGACGCGGCACGCGGCGTGACGCGGATGTTGCGGAAGCGCACGGCGAAGTCGGGCGTGTGGTTCACGAGGCCGATGTAGCCCTCGGTCGCCTTGCGGCCGAAGAAGTCCGTCACCTTCTCGCCGTTCACGTACACCGTGTAGCGCTGGCCCACGGCGTCGACGCGGAGCGTGTTCCACTCGCCCATCGGCTTCGTCACGCCGCGATGCGGCGACATCTGATCGCGGTCGTGCACCGAGTCGGCGCCGCCGAGATCGATCGCGCCGGTGATGTACGTCGCGCGCTTGTAGTAGACCGGCTCGCCCCCCGGGGGCACGGGGCTCTCGCCGAGCTTCACCTGGTACGCGTTGCGCTCCGCCTCGTCCGCCGTCGCGGTCGGCTGCGGGAGCCGGAGCAGGACGGCGGCGCCGGCCTCGGGCACCTCGGGCAGGAATTCCAGCTCGAGCGTGAAGTCGCCGTACGGGCGCGTGGCGTAGTAGAGCACGCCGTTGCCCCGCTCCGCGCCGACGCTGCCGTCCGGGAGCAGCGTCATCCTCGGCTCGCCGATCGCCTTCCACCCGTCGAGGCTCTTGCCGCCGAACAGCACGTCGGCGC